>ENA-OQNO01000090-OQNO01000090.1-human-gut-metagenome-genome-assembly--contig:-NODE-90-length-111831-cov-12.483913_pt1 | contig 111831 bp, 100 predicted proteins | sample MGYA00242629_ERZ504880 | MGnify/ENA primary metagenome ERZ504880 (study PRJEB26092, sample SAMD00036377) | human gut metagenome | host: Homo sapiens | study: EMG produced TPA metagenomics assembly... | reverse complement strand
TCCAGTGTCAGCAATCAACGTAATCATATTCCAAGAAAATCATTGAATTACAGAACACCAATCGAAATATTTTTGAGCTATGTACAAGAAGCATTTTATTCTAGCTTAATTTGACAAATCATAAATAGAAAATACGAAAAAATCATCGCTAGCAAGATTAAATTGAGTTGCTCTTTTTATTTTGTATCAAAAAGTAGTTGCACTTCCCCTCACTAGAGGCTTTTTTTTATTGCATTCATCATCATCAATAAGAGATTAATATAAAAGTAATAAAGAAAAGGTAATAAAAGAAAGGTAATAAAAATAGCATATTATTTCGGAAGAGAGTGTAAAATATTTTGTGTAAATAGAAAAAAGGAAGTCCCTTCTGTAGAATAGAGTTACCACAACACATTCACAGAAGAGAGGACTTCCCTATGAACGATTTTACTACAGAAATTCTAAAGACTCTAGCGAACAAAGGCGATTTGAATGAATTATTCCGTGTCCATTTGGAGAAAGCAGTCAATACGCTTCTCAAAACGGAGTTAACGGCTTTCCTAGATTACGAAAAGTATGATCGCATTGGTTTTAACACGGGTAATTCTCGTAACGGCTCCTATGACCGTACGGTCAAGACCGAGTATGGGGAACTTCATCTCCAGATTCCGCGCGACCGCAATGGCGAGTTCAAGCAACAGACTGTTCCTGCTTATAGACGGACGAATGACACGTTAGAGGAGACCGTCATTCACCTCTTCCGAAAAGGTATTACCATGTCGGAAATCGCAGACTTGATTGAGAAAATGTATGGGCATCACTACACGCTCCAAACCATGTCCAACATGACTAAAGTGCTGACTGAGACTGAAGAAGTAAATGCATTTAAAGTTAGAACTCTAAATGATAAGTATGTCGCTATTTTCATGGATGCTACTTATATTCCTTTAAAACGGCAAACCGTCTCCAAAGAAGCAATCTATATTGCCATTGGTATACGAGAAGACGGCACTAAAGAAGTACTAAGTTATGCGATTGCTCCGACTGAATCGACCTACGTTTGGAATGAGTTGTTACAGGACATTTACTCCAGAGGGGTTCATGATGTCTTACTGTTTATTACCGATGGCTTAAAAGGCATGAAAGATACGATTCACCAGATTTATCCTAAAGCTAAATACCAACATTGCTGTGTTCACGTTTCCCGTAATATTGCTCATAAAGTACGTGTCAAAGATCGAAAAGAAATCTGTGATGATTTTAAGGCTGTTTATCAAGCTAGCTCAAAGGAAGAGGCAAATACCTTTTTAGGGAGTATGATTGAGAAGTGGCAGAAAACTTATCCTAAAGTGACGCAGTCACTGATAAAAAATCAAGATTTATTGACTTTTTATGAGTTTCCGCCTGGTATCCGCCGAAGCATTTACTCAACTAATTTAATCGAATCTTTCAATAAACAAATCAAGAAATACAGCCGCAGAAAAGAGCAGTTTCAAAATGAAAAATCATTAGAGCGTTTCCTAGTATCCATCTTTGATACATACAATCAAAAATTCTTAAATAGAAGCCATAAAGGCTTCCAACAAGTGACGGATACATTAGCTTCAATGTTTACTGAGTAACCCATTATTTTGCAGAAGGACGAGTTATTTACACAAAATTATTGACGCTCCCTCAGATTTCCCCAGTAGTGTTATTGATAATGTAGAGGGTATACAAATATATAGTAATACGCTTACTAAATTTGGGTTTATTGATGATATAAACGAATCTCATAGTACTCGTGCCCAATCACTTAAAGAATTTTTAGATCCTTATATTATCGTTTGTACACCAAAAATTAAAAGAAATCATGAACAAGCAAGAAATTACTATCAAGGTGATGATTTAGAATTAATCCCCAAACCAAAGTCTGAAGTTTTTAAAAATTTAATAAAAGAGAATGAATCATTAGTACCTATACCGGTCTTTTCTATAAATAACAGCGATTCTGTAATCAAAGACGAGACAAGTTTTGAAAACCAATTACTAAACGGCAAACTACTCGGAAAAATTATAAATTTCTCAAAAGACAATGAAGATTACCCTTTAAATGTTTTTTGGGAGAACACTGATGGATCAAGAGTTTTATTTGGTGAAATAATCGGACAAAACAATTCAATGTACGGTGTAGCATATAGGATAGAAAAAGATAATTTTTACAAAAAGTTTATTGATGAAGGTAGTAAAAACTATGTAGGTTACGATGATTTTATAAATCAAACAAAAGATATAATTTTTGTGCCCTATCTATTACTTCAAAAAATTATAGAAACTAAAAAAGATATTAACGAAGGCATAGAAAATATCTCTGATTCCAAAATATCTCCAGTAAGTTCAATTATTACTGAACAAACGCAAATAGATATATCTGAGTTAGAAGATAAACACGCTATTCAACAAAATGATCACTTCTCTGAACAGAATGAATTTATAGAAAGATTTAATCAGCTCACAATTCGTAGTAAATTACATTACTCAAAACGAGACTTATGGAATTTTCATACTGCTATGTTGGGTGATAGTTTGGTGGTATTAGCTGGACTAAGTGGTACCGGTAAATCACAATTAGTAACATCCTATGCAAAAGCACTTCAATTATCAGATACACAAATAAAGTTTATTTCTGTGAGACCCTTTTGGGAGGATGATTCTGATTTATTGGGCTATGCTGATACTGTAAATTCTGTCTATCGTCCAGGAGATAGCGGTCTAATTGATGCACTATTAGAAGCATCAAGACACAAAGAAAATATTTACATGGTTTGTTTTGATGAGATGAATTTAGCTCGTGTTGAACATTATTTCTCCCAATTTCTTTCAGTTTTAGAAATGGAGCCAAATACTAGGAAAATCAAACTGTATAACGAAGATCTAGAAAATAAATTATATAACTCTTCAACCTATCCTTCTACAATTGAAGTAGGACAAAACATATTATTTGTAGGAACAATAAATACAGATGAATCTACTCATCAATTCTCAGATAAAGTTTTGGATAGATCAAACATTATTTCACTTGAGTTAGTACCATTCCATGAAATTAGTGAAGTAAATGACTATATTCAATCAGATCAAAAGAAACGTAATCAACTTAAATATGATGATTTCAAAAATTTTAAAAACTCTAACCCTACTAATGGTTTGACCCAGAAAGAAAAAGAAATGTTTTGGAAACTCCATTTAGCAATTAATTCTAAAGACAAAAATATCGGTATCGATTGGAGAATATTAAAACAAATTGATGAATATTTAAAAAATCTTCCAGTGCAAAATGACTTATCAAGAAAAGAAGCTATTGATATTCAGCTTGTACAGAGAGTATTAAGTAAAATCAGAGGTTCTGATGAACAATTATCAGAATTAGTTGGTAAATGGAATGAGAATGATTTAAAACAAGTGGGTGAATTTGAACAAATAATTAATGAATATCCTGAGTCTTCAGATTTTAAATATACTAAAAAAATTCTTTTGCAAAAAGCTAGGGAGTTGAATTTACATGGATTTACCCTTTAGTCTGAAATTAAACTTTGGTTATAAAAGTGGAGAACAAGAATATGAACTTTTATTTTTTCAAGATGAGGCATCGTTATTAGAGTATACACCGGTTAAGGTAAAAGAATTTTCTAATCTAAGCTTTACATTTAACAGTATAGACAAACAAGCAAAACTATATATACCAGAATTAGATGATTATTTGATTGAAAATCAAGTAAAAGAGGAAAATGGAGATATTTGCTATATTCCAAGTGATGATAATATAATCATTTATAATAGGGATCAAGGTAAAACAGTACCTCTTATTCCAGGTTATTATACTCTTTACGTTAAAATCGGTGAAACTATCTTTTATTCTCGATTTGAAATAATACTTAAAGATTTAGGTACACCAGAATGGGAAAAAATGAAAATCGAAATTGAAAAAATGGTTGGCGGTCTTGCTAGAACTTTTATTCCTAAAAAAACTTCTCGTCGTGAAATTACTACTTCAAATTATCTAATGAACGATCAACTTTTTCAACGAATATTAGAGTTTGAGAACAATATACCTCAAGCAATAGTTTCTCTTGAAAGTTTAAAAAAAGAAGCAAAATATAGAATTGACAAACGATATAACTGGAAACCAATTGGAAGCAAAAATCTAGTGGATCAAAAAACTATTTCACAGTTGCAAATCCATCCAGAAAAACGTGGGCTACTATATACACCTAGCCGCATAATAAAATATGATATTATTGAAAATCAATGGATCAAATTTATCTTATCTTATTTTAAAAATTTTTCACTTCTAGCTGATAGATATTTAGAGAAAATCCTACAAGGTATTATTGACGATGAAGAGAAAAAAAGAGAAGATAAGTTTACTAGCGGGTATTCACAAAGTGTACAAAACTACAATACAAATAGCTATAATAGAAAGATTGAAACTTTGAAAAACAATCAGCAAAAGATAAAACATTTTTATGCTTATATCCTTGAATTTTTAGACACACCAGTAATGAAAAACATTTCATCAAGAAGACCTATAAATGTTCCAAAATCACTTGTTATGAACCCTAAATATAACACTATATATAAAATGTATTTAAAAAGTAGAAACAATCGTAATACTTTAAATTTTTCAAATAGATATCAGTATTATTGGAAAAGTACAGATGTACTCTATGAAATTTGGTGCTTTATAAAAATTATTAGATCTCTATCCCTGCAAGGCTACACTCCAATTTCTGGATGGATTTTTGAGAATGATATTCTTTCACAAGAATTGCCGTTTTTACATGAAGACACTACCGTAGTATTGAGTAAAAATGATATACGTATTAATCTTGTATATAATAATTCCATGAAAAAAGAATATTTCTCCAATACACTAGATATCCCCGTAAAAACCTCTTCAAAACGAAATAAACCTGATATTAGATTAGACATTATCCTTCAAGATAAATACTATATCGGAAGCTTAATATTTGAAGTAAAATATAAAAAACTATACAATATACTTTGTAATGATGAAGGTAGGCAACGTCAACAATTAATGGCTTATAAACAAAATACTATGTCAAGTATTCTAGCATTTCCTGAAATTCTTACACGTTCTTTGCAAGCTGTCTCTGCTGTCTTTGCTTTATATCCTTCCAATGAAGGAAGAAAAAAACCTGCACCTAAATATTATGAAAAAGAAGGTATTTTTTTTCACTTATTAAATCCTTCATCAGATGAAAAAGAGCTTTCAGTAAAAATTCAAACAAGTATTGAAGAAAGAATTTCATTATTTAATCAACAAAGTAGAAATTAAAAAGATGAAGAGCGTCTCTTGTATAAAGAGACGCTCTTCATCTTCAACTTTTTGTAACAAATTTAAATACATAATAAAGTTATTATTATTTTTTTGAAATTCTCAACGATTTTCAAGTTAACTTTTTTATATATAAATTTCAATGAAAAGCTAACTTAGTGTTCAGGAGTATTCAATCTTAAATATCATTATTTATGATACGGAGCCCCCGCGTTGATCCGGAAGGCACGGTAGATTTGCTCGACGAGGATCAGACGCATCAATTGATGTGGATACGTCATTTTGCCAAAAGAGATCTGAGCATTGCTTCTTTTCATGACGGCTTCGCTGAGTCCTAAAGAGCCGCCGATAACAAAAACAAGGTGGCTTTTTCCTTGGATACCTAATTGGTCGATTTGTTTAGCAAAAGATTCGCTTGTGGGATTTTTCCCTTCAATTGCTAAGGCATAGACGTATTCTTGTTCTTTGATTTTCGCTAAGATCCGTTCTCCTTCTTTTTCTTTTACTTGTCTCATTTGCGCTTCGCTCAAATTCTCCGGGGCTTTTTCGTCAGGAACTTCGATCAATTTGATTTTTGCATAGGCATTCAGCCGTTTGACATACTCATTGATACCTTGGATCAAGTATTTTTCTTTTAATTTTCCTACTGAAATAATTTTGATATTCATGTTTTCTCTCCTTTGATCTTCACGCTCACTTTGTTTATTATAATCAATTTTTTCATCTATATGTTTATTTTGGCTATTTTTGTTAAAAAGATTTCCCCAACAGTTATGCACAACATCCACAGGTTTATCCACAGAAAACAGTGTTATTTTACCTTATTTCATCACATTTATTAGGCAAACATACGTTTTATAAGAATTTATCCACTTTATGCACAGGCTGTGGATATGTTTTATCCCTTATTTTTCCAATTCTATCCGCGTAGTTTTACACAGTATCTGTGGAAAAAGAAAATCAAATATTTTCATCTGAAAACAATGATTTTTCCTAAAGTTTTTCATAAAAAGTTCACAGTCTCAAAGTAGACTAAAGTCAACAAATAAGACTATAATAAAAGTAGATAAATGAATGTAATTGGAGGAGGAACACATGGATAGAAAAAATGTGACACCAAAGATGAAAAAAAATAAAAATAATAGCCTCTGGCGTAAGTTGGGTCTGGGGCTTGTTGGAGGGATCGTTGGAGGACTACTGACAGCTGGCATTTTTTATGCAGCGATGGGCACTGGCAACAATAGTTCTACTGCTACAAGCGGCAATCAAAATTCAGCCGGTGAAACAGTTGTCGAAAATGTCAAAGTCAATGTAGATTCTGATATCACCAAAGCGGTAGATAAAGTTCAAGACGCTGTCGTTTCTGTTATCAACTTACAAAGTCAAAATCAATCAAGCGGTTTTGGCGGATTATTCGGGCAGCAAGAAGAAAGTAGCAGCTCAGATGATAGTAATTTGGAAGCTTATAGTGAAGGAAGCGGCGTGATCTACAAAAAAGACGGGAATACTGCTTATGTAGTCACAAACAACCACGTAGTAGATGGACAGCAAGGTTTGGAAGTCATGATGAAAGACGGGACGAAAGTAAAAGCTGAATTAGTTGGAACAGATGCTTATTCAGATTTAGCGGTGTTGAAGATCAATTCAGATAAAGTCGAAACGGTTGCCTCTTTTGGTGACTCAAGCGCTCTAAAGGTTGGTGAACCTGCGATTGCGATTGGTTCCCCATTAGGATCTGAATATGCGAATTCTGTCACTTCAGGAATCATTTCTTCTTTGAATCGACAAGTAACAAGTACGAATGAATCGAACGAAACAGTCAATATCAATGCGATCCAAACAGATGCAGCGATCAACCCGGGAAATTCTGGTGGTCCTTTAGTGAATATCGAAGGACAAGTTATCGGTATCAACTCAAGTAAGATCGCAAGTACTTCTGAATCGACTTCTAATGTAAGCGTAGAAGGAATGGGATTTGCTATTCCAAGTAACGATGTAGTGAATATCATCAATCAACTGGAAAAAGACGGAAAAGTGACACGTCCAGCTCTAGGTATCACAATGGTCGACTTATCTGCCGTTTCTACTCAGCAACAAGAACAAATCTTGAAGATTCCTTCATCTGTAACTAACGGTGTCATCGTGACAAATGTCCAAACAGCTACACCGGCTGAAAAAGCTGGATTGAAACAATATGATGTCATTACTAAGATCGATGACAAAGAAGTTTCTTCTGGCGTAGAACTTCAATCTGCTTTGTATAAGAAAAAAGTGGGAGATTCTGTCAAAATCACTTACTATGAAGGCTCGAAAGAAAAAACAACTACTGTTGAATTGACGATCGATCAATCGGCATTAAAACAAAATCAAAATAGTGAAAATTAATAAAAAAAGAGGTTGTGACAAAGACTTGTCACAACCTCTTTTTTAAATGGTGTTCTTCTGCCAACTTCTTGCGACTCAGAGTGAAACGGCAGGCTCACAACCTCTTTATTTTGGAAATGCTTCTCCGACTACGGCATCCTCAGGCAATACTAAGATTCCTTTTTTTTCTGGAGCATTTGGCAAATGCAATTCACGAGCGGAACAGATCATTCCATAGCTGTCTACCCCTCGCAAAGTTCCTGGCCAAATCATCATGCCATCCGGCATCATGGCTCCTGGTTTTGCAACGACAACTTTTTGTCCAGCTTCGATATTTGGTGCACCGCAAACGATTTGTAATACTGTCCCATTGTCTACTTCTGTCTCAGTAATCGATAAATGATCAGAGTCAGGATGCGGGACGCATGTTTTTACATATCCGACAACGATCTTCGGTTCACGATCAGCTTCAAGCTGTTCTTCGAATCCTGCTTCTTTGATCAATCGATTCAATTTCGCTAATTCTTCATCTGTTAAGCTTACTTGGCCGTTCCCTTCGATTGTTAGATGATCGGAGATATGGAAAAAGTTCCAAGCAACAACTTGACCTTGTTCATCTTTGATCCGAGCAACATTCCATTTACGTTCAACAGTGTTTTCTGTTCCTTTATCGTCGGCTATGATAACCATCAAAGTGTCTCCGACGTGTGCTTTGTTATAAGCAAAAATCATGTTCTTTCCTCCATTATCCTTTGCTGAGATTTATCTTAACAAAAAATTGCATTCACTGCATGAGATTTTTTTCATGCTTTATTTCCGAAGAAGCTTCTTCTGGAACACCATTTATTCGTAACAAGGGACTGTGACAAGACTTTTGTCACAGTCCCTTTACTGTTTTAGTGAATTGATTAAAAAGATTATACAAGTTCCACTTGCTTAATTACTTGGCTGTTCTTCTTCGTCAGAAACGATCAAGACATCACAAGGTGAATGACGTATAACGTAGCTGGCTACACTTCCTGTCATAAAGCGTTCGACTGCATTTAGTCCAGACTGCCCAACCATGATTAGATCGATTGCATATTTTTTTGGCAATTTGACTGCCATGGATTCACGAACAGAGCCGTAGGCAATAATTCCTTCTATATTTGTGTAATCAACAGATTTCCCATATTCTTTACATTCTTCGATCATTTGCTTGGCTGTTTCAGTATGCTGATCGACTAGATTTTGATCAATAGGAGCATAGCCCATAAAGTTATAAAATTGCTGATCGATTACGTTTGCTACATATACTTTCCCATTATTACGGCGAGCCACTTCTACCGCTTTTTTGAAAGCAGCAAGTGCTTGTTCACTACCGTCGATACCTACTAAAATGTTCTTATATTCTTGATTCATCTTGACCCCTCCTAACAGATGTCAGCCTTTTATTACACTTTCTAGGAACGATTCGATTTCCTGTTTTGTTTTACGATCTTTATTCACTAGACGACCTAATTCTTTTCCGTCTTGGATCACGACAAAACTTGGGATACCAAAAATGTTCCATTCAGCGGCTACATCTATGTACTTGTCACGGTCTACTTCAATAAATTGCCAATCAGAAAAGTCATTTTCGATTCCAGGCATTTGCGGTTTGATAAAACGGCAGTCTCCGCACCAGCCGGCAGTAAAGAAAAATACACTCTTTCCAGTTTCTACGTAGCCTGCTAATTCTTCTAAACTATTTGGGATAATCATTCTTTTTCCTCTACTTTCTCTTTATGTATTTTTCAATTAAATTATACACCTTTCTTACGAACTAACAAACATTGATCCTCTTTTTATAAAAAAAATCTGACAAAAGGTTGCTTTTGCCAGATTTTATAGTTTTACTATCGCGTTATTTTCCGTATACGATCGTGTTCACTGTTGATTTATCCAAACCTTTCAGTGTTTGAATCAACATTTCTCGTGCAGCTTCAAAATCGCGAATACTGAACATCGTTTGATGCGTATGGATATAACGTCCCACTACGCCAATCACTGTACTTGGGATTCCTTCATTTTGTGTATGAGCAGCACCTGCATCTGTACCGCCTTTTGAAACAAAGTATTGATAAGGGATATTGTTTGTTTCAGCAATATCCAGCAAGTACTCACGCAAACGAGGAAGCATGATCAAACCTGGATCTTGGATACGCATCAATGTACCTTCTCCTAAATGTCCGAATGTGCCATTTTTCGTCACTGTGTCATCTGCTGCAGAGCAGTCTACTGCAAAGAACAGATCTGGCTTGAATTTATTGACAGAAGCTTTAGAACCACGTAAGCCTACTTCTTCTTGGACATTCGCGCCTGCAATCAATGTATGACCTAATGTTTCATTTTGTAACGCTTCTAAAGCTTCTAATACCATTGTACAGCCATAGCGGTTGTCCCACGATTTGCTGATGATATTCTTTCCGTTGGCTGTTTTGATCGTTTCAGCATAAGGCACAATTGTGTCTCCTGGAAGGACACCGTAACTCATTGCCTCTTCTCTTGATTCAAACCCAGCATCGAACAAAATATCTGTTACTTCTACTGATTTTTGTCCGCTTGTTCCTCGCAATAAATGTGGGGGAACGGAAGAAGAAATACATGGATAATTCTTACCAGTAGAGGTTTTAAGTGTAAAACGTTGAGCAGAAACAACGTAAGGGTTCCAGCCGCCTAGAGGTACGACTTTGAAAAGCCCGTTTTCTTGGATTTGTGTCAGCATGAATCCGACTTCATCCATATGTGCTGCGACCATTACACGAGGTGCATCCGCTTCTTCATGGTGGCGCAGCCCAAAAATGCCGCCCAAACCATCTAATTGTAACTCATCTACCAGCGGTTCCATATGACTTTCCATATAGGCGCGAACGTCTTGTTCAAAACCGCTTGTTCCTTGTAATTCTGTTAACTCTTTGATTCGTTGAAATGTTTTTTCTTCCATATGCTATTCGTCTAAATTTCAGACTAAACTCCTCTCAGACTTATATTGATCTGCGGATAAAATATGATTTTTTCTGCAGACCGATCGTATTTATTATAGCTTATTTTTTCTGGTAGCGGTTATTTATTTCAAAGAAAATATGAGAGTGTGGTAAAATAAGCACAAGGAGTAGCAAGTGAGAAGAAGGAGGTATATCCACATGTATGAAGAAAGCGAATTAAGCTATTTTAAAGGCGGGTTAGCCGTTGGGATCGGTCTAGGATTATTGAGCGGGGTAGCTTCAACGATTTGGTATCATCGCAAAAAAGTATTGTCAGCAGACCAAGTGCTTGAAAATATCAAAACATCTTTTTTAAAAGAAGGCGCAATCGAAGGTTCTTGGATCTCTTTTGAAAAAGAACCTATTCGAAAATTCGCCGTTCGGTCGAGTGCTTATCGAGGTGGGCTTTCTCGGATAGAAGATGGCGAAACTGTTTATTATGAATTTTTAGCAGATGCTCATACAGGAACCGTATTAGACATTTCAAGAAAAAAGGGCGCAATAGATTAATACGTCAAAAAAATGAAATAACGAATACGCACCCACTATCTAAAAGAGAGGTCTCCTATCCTTCTTTTATAGTGGGTGGTTTTTTAGACAGGTCTTTTTAAACACATATTCCAGTATTTTCTTTTTAAATAAATGATATTTAGCGGGAAAAACTAGCATTTACTTTGATTATGAGGTATTTTTAATTCAGCTTTTGTTTTCTATAGTTAAGGAGAGTGAAAAATGGAACAACAAGAAAAAATTGCTGTTCTGATTCCTTGTTACAATGAGGAAGCAACAATTTCAACAGTCATTGCAGACTTTAAACGAGAATTACCAGAAGCAGATATTTATGTCTATGATAATAATTCGACCGATCGAACATACGAATTGGCCGTTCAAGGTGGAGCAATCGTAAAGAAAGAACCACGTCAAGGAAAAGGGAATGTGATCCGTCAAATGTTCTTTGATATTGATGCCGATTATTATTTGATGGTAGATGGCGATGACACTTATCCCGCCGAAGCTGTACATGGTTTGCTTGAGAAATTACGTTCTGGCGAAGCAGATATGGTCATTGGCGATCGTCTATCAAATGGAACCTACTTTGATGAGAATAAGCGTCCTTTCCATGATTTTGGAAATAACCTTGTTAGAAATACAATTACTAGAATGTATAAAACAAAAATTCTTGATGTCATGACCGGCTATCGAGGATTCAATCGAATTTTTGTCAAAAGCTTTCCTATTATGAGTTCTGGTTTTCAAATCGAAACAGAATTGACGATCCATGCTCTAGATAAAAAATTCAAGTTCGTTGAGATCCCAATCGAATATCGGGACCGACCAGAAGGCAGCGAATCAAAATTGAATACATTCTCTGACGGATTCAAAGTGATCATGATGATCATCAAAATGTGCAAAGATTATAAACCTTTGCTTTTCTTTGGGATCTGGACCATCTTCTTCTTTTTATTTGGATTGGTCACGGGGATTCCTGTGATTCGTGAATATATGTTGACAAGCTTCATTACACGCATCCCTTCTGCGATTTTAAGTACTGGATTGATGACTTTAGCCCTTCTTTCATTAGTAACAGGACTGATTTTGGATACGGTCGTCACGAACGCAAAGAAAGAGTACGAGCTGAATCTATATCATGTGTATCATGAATACCATAGTAGAAAGTAAAAAAAGGATCAAGGCTGCAAAGATAATTTGCAATTCTTGATCCTTTTTTAATTAATTATTTCGCCAAACGGTAGATAGCATCTGCATAGATTGCTGTTGCTCTGAACAAGTCATCAAGACTCATAAATTCGTTTGCTTGGTGCATTGTATCAGTATATCCTGGGAACATCGCTCCATAAGCAACGCCACGTTTCAACAAACGTCCGTAAGTTCCGCCACCGATGATTTGTTCGTAGCCTTTTTCTCCAGTGTGGTCTTCATAGACTTGCAATAATGTAGCCACCAATGGATCATCCATTGGTACGTAATGTGGTTCCATTACGCGAGCACCTCGAGTAACTGTTGCGCCTTCTTGGCCCACTGTTTGTTCGATGTCACTTTGCAATCCGTCTACTGTTACACCTTTTGGAAAACGGAAATTCATATTGATGAAGTTCGCTTCCTCTGTACCATTCTCTTCAAAAGCAAACAGTCCAGCATTCATTGTCAATTTGCCCATTTTTTCATTTTCATAAGCGACTCCTAGTTTTTCTCCATAGAAATCTTCATGGACATAAGCAGCTGCTACATGGATAAATTGTTTAGCAGATCCTAAGAATTCATAGTTATCTAAGAACAATGCCAAGAAAGAACCTGCATTGATGCCAGATTGTGGGCTTGCACCATGTGCACCTTTACCAACTAATTCGATTTTTACATACGTATTGTCTGCTTCAATCGTTCCGCTTACTGGATTGGCTTCGATGAATTGGTAAAATGCTTCTTCCATCGCGATAGCTGTATCTGCACTTGGTACTTGAAGTGCTGCAGTTGCTGTTCCTGGCACCATGTTTTCGCGAAGTCCGGAAACAAAAGATTTCAATACATAATCTCCTGCATTGTCGCCTTTGAATCGTAAAGCTAAAGAAACATTTCCTTTTTCACCATTGATGATTGGAAATTCAGCATCTGGCGAGAAACCAAAATCTGGTTCTTCTTCATGTTCGAAATAATAAGCCATATCGCCCCAGCCGCTTTCTTCATCACTACCGACTACGAAACGCACTTTTTTCGATAGTTTCAAGTCAAGTTCTTTAATGATTTTCATCGCATAGTAAGCTGCCATACTTGGACCTTTGTCATCACTTGATCCGCGTGCAAAGATCTTTCCATCCTTGATTACTGGTTCATAAGGATCTGTGTCCCAGCCATCTCCTGCAGGAACGACATCCATGTGTCCAAATATCCCTAGTGTTTCGTCTCCTTCGCCAAGATCAATATGCCCTGCATAGTTATCGACATTTTTTACTTTAAATCCATCACGTTCACCATAAGCTAACATATGTTTCAATGCGTCGCGAGGTCCAGGTCCAAATGGTGCATCTGGTGTTACTTTTGAGTCGTCTCGCTCGCTGTTGACACGTAAAAGATTTTTCAAGTCTTCAAGCAAGTCTTCTTTACGTGCTTCTACTTCTTTTTGCCAATCAATTGTCATAAAGTTAATCCTCCACTTATTTAAGTCTTCGTGTTCATGATACCACAAATTACAGAAAAAAATAGTTCAAAAAATCTGACAATTCCTTTTCTTATCTGTTTTTCTCTAAAAAAAATATACGTTATAATGAGTAAAAGGAGGTTTTTTGATGCTGATAGACAAACAACTAGTGAAAATAGTCATCACACCTCGTCCAAAAATTTCACATAAAGGAACATTTGGACGTGTCGTTTTGATTGGCGGCAATGAACAATACGGCGGAGCAATCATCATGAGTGCTTTAGCTGCCGTACACAGTGGAGCAGGTCTCACGACAGTAGTAACTGATGAAAAAAATCGGAGTGCCCTTCACAGTCATCTGCCAGAAGCAATGATCGTAGATTGGACGGATACTGACCAGTTTCTTTCCGTGATAAAGCAAGCAAATGTACTCTTGATTGGTCCCGGATTGGGTACTTCTTCCAAGAGTTTGGAACGTTTCAAACAAGTACTAGAAAACCAATCAAAAGAACAATGGCTGGTGATTGATGGCTCTGCTTTAAGTTTACTGGCTGCTAACCATCTTTCGCTACCCTATCCCGAACAAACAGTACTTACACCTCATCAAATGGAGTGGCAACGGTTGAGTGCTCTACCGATAAAAGAACAGCGAGATGAAGAAAACAAAAAGAAGCAACAGGAAATCGGTGCTGCGGTCGTTTTGAAAAGTCATGAGACAAAAATTTATGGTCACCAACACTTCTACACCAATCCTTTAGGTTCAGCTGCTATGGCAACAGGCGGCATGGGGGACACTTTAGCAGGAATGATCACAGGATTCTTCGCCCAATTCCCTCAAAATGACCAAACGATTGCGGCAGCTGTTTATCTTCATAGTTTCATCGGAGACCAGCTAGCAAAAGAACAATATGTCGTTTTGCCGACACAGATCAGCGAAGCACTTCCGAAGTGGATGAATTATTTTTGTAAAAAATCAATGGAAAACGAGGCATGAATCATGGAGAAATTTACAGGTTATGTACGAGAACCTTTTTATTATGAAACAGATCAAATGGGGATTATTCATCACAGCAATTATATCCGCTGGTTTGAAGAGGCTCGGGTAGCCTTATTGGTACATCTAGGGTTTCCCTATAAAAAAATCGAAGAATCTGGGATCATTATCCCCGTTCTGGAAGTAAATTGCAGCTATAAAGAAATGATCCATTACGGAGAAGAAGTGAGCATCCATCCAACTATCCAAAAATATACGGGGACACGTTTAGATTTTAGCTACGAAATTGTGGGAACTGAAGACAAAAAATTAAAAACTATTGGTAGCAGTAAACACTGTTTCTTACTTTCTGATTCGCAACGTTTAGTGAAGCTGAGCAAAGTCAATCCGGAGCTAGATCAGTTATTCCAAGCGTACGCTTCTCTGGATAATGCTATTTCTTAATAAAAAACCGTCTAAGCATTTTTCTTGTATTGTGTCGAGTAGTTCGTATAATGAAAAGAAAAAAGCAGGTGATCCCCATGTATGTCGTTAAAGTAATGCACGGTTACATCGATAAAACTGGCTGCCGCACTCGGGAAAAAAACTTAGACAATCTGCTCATTTTCAAAGACAAAAAAGAATCCGAAGCTTTTGCTAAAAGAATCGGCGGTCGTGTCAAACCGATCCAAGAGGTACGACCAGATTGATTCAGTATTTTCTTTTCGAGGCTCTAATAGGCATGCCTATCAGGGCTTTTTTTCAAGAATACGTCTTTGCATCCACACGTTTTGTAAGCGATTTATGTTATAATAGATTATACTTACACAGAAAGGAAGTTTTAATGGGTATCAATAATTTGCAGCAGCAAGCTTATGAATCTATTCGTAAACAGATTATTTATTCCGAGTTAGCACCTGGAAGTAAAATCTCCGATAAAGTGTTAGAAGAACAACTAGCTATCGGACGCACACCGATTCGGGAAGCACTGATCCAACTTCGTAATCAGGAACTTGTAAAAACCATTCCACAGTCCGGCACCTATGTTTCAAAAATCGATATCCGATCTGCTTCATTAGCCCGTTATACGCGGGAAAAGCTGGAAAAACCGATCCTGCAAGAATGTAGTGCGAAAATGACAGCGCAAGATCAAGCTAAACTAGAAAAAATATTAGAACAAACCGATCAGGCAGTGATCGCTCAAAATAAAAAAGCTTTTTTTGATTTGGATACTGATTTCCACCGAACTTGTTATGAAATTGCTGGAAAACGAGAGATTTGGGACTGGCTGGAAAGTTATAGCACGCACTTGAACCGTTTCAGATGGTTACGTTTGACGATTTCAGAATTAGATTGGGGTCGAGTATTAGATGAACATCAGACAATGCTTCAATCAATGATTGATCATAACTTTGATGAAGTCGGGTTTCTTTGTACGATGCATTTACATATGATTATCGAAGAGCAAGAATACGTAATTCATAATTACCCCGATTATTTTGAAGATATTCAGGAAAGACCCATCAAATAAAGGGACTGTGACAAAAATCGTGTCACAGTCCCTTTCAGTGTTCTCCTGCCAACTCCTCGTATTAGCTCAAAAAACGGCAAAATATGAGGAGCTATTTTTGTTTGGCTGTTCTTATGACTTGATGCAGGGCAGCTTTTTCACAACCTCTTATACACAGTGTTCCAGAAGTAGCTTCTTTGAAATAAGCCGAAATGTCATAAAAATTTAAGAAGCCATTTTCGTAAATTCCTTCTTATTTCTTGAAGCTGACCACTTCTGTCACAACCTCTTTATTTGTGAGCAAAATCATACTCCGTACATCTTTTTTCTATTTCTTTTATTTCTTCTAAAATCCCTTGGCTATGCGTTTCATTATATGGCCAAAGCAAGACTGCCTCTAATACATAAGGCGAAAAACAGCTTTGATTCATCTCTTTTGAAAAACTCATCGCTGCTATCTCGCTCAATGCACGAATGTTTGATTGGTGTGTATAAAAAGGCAGCCGCCATAGCACAATTTTTTCATTTTGCGTATAAATTCCCTTAACAGAAGCTTCGATGTGGTGAAATAGTTCATGTCCAATAATCAAAGCTTGCGCTGTTTCTTTAGAGATCGAAGTAAGTCCTGAACATTTTAATTTTTCTAACGGCTCCGTCATCAATCGGATCCCTTCATCTTCTGCATAAGTTGCAAAAGTGATTCGTTCGTTTATTTGCTCTGATTCACAGGGAACGATTGGAATAGCCATTTGTTCACAAATTTCTCCTACATCGGCAAAAGGGTACTTTTTTTTGATGCTACATGCCGTTTCGATACCACAATCGATTGATTGTTGTATGAGGATTTTCTGCTTGGACAAAGGGATCTTTTTCCAAAACAAATCTCGCTGAAACTGATAGAATCCCCAAATTTCTTCGGGGATCTGTTGTAATTTGTTTAGTAACTCTTCTAACTTATGTTTGTTTGATGTTTCCGGCAACGACGATCACTTCTTCCTCTGGTTCCATAGTAGATACTTCCAGATCCATCAAAAGCTGTAGTTGTTCCAGATCCGTCGCTGTAAAATCAGAGACTCTTGCTCCTAAACAGAGATAAAATTCTGGTCGGGCGATCAACTCAGTTTGATAAACTGCCATATCTTCCCAAAGTTGTTCGACTGCTGCCATATAATTGGCTGCAGTTGTTTTCATACATGAAGCATGTCCACGTTGGACCTTGATAAATCCTTTTTGATCGATGATCCGAAGACTTCCAGCATTTTTTGAACGATTCTGTTCGCCGCATACATAAAAGAAAGGTGTATTTTCCAATAAGCAAACTTCATTTTTATTTAATCGCATATCCTCTGCAGCAAGCTCTAGTGCTTCTTCTGTTGTGATTTCCTTGGTTAGATCGGTTGCTTTCACTTCCGTAGAACCAGTAGCGATAGCCGTTACTTTTGAAGTCTGTGGATCGATTTCTACGTGGACTTCGATCGATTCTGGTGTAGCACCTGATTCAATCGCCTTATTCATCGCTTCATTTTTCAATGATCGGATATCTTCTTTACTTGGTGAAGGAATGATACGTTCTACAACATCTCGGACCATTGCAAGTGCTACACCAATAGAAGAGATCACTTCAGCATTTTCAGGGATAGAATATTTCACACCCATTTTATTGCTGAAGTAAGTAATCAAAGAGGCAGCGCCGCCCCCTACACCTACAAGAGAAATCTGATCTTTCTCCAAGTGATACTTGTCTGCCAATTCTAAAATCACTGGTTCAATCTTAGCATAGGATTTTTCCATGATCTGCTCTGCGATGTCTTCAACCGTCGTATGACAATAGTCTGCTAATGCCTGTATGGCTTTTCGTGCAGATGGGACATTTCCATAAGAAAAATGTTCTTCTTGCACTAATCCAAGGACATTGGCTGCACATGTATTTGTAATAGTCACTTCTTCTCCGTCTTCCATCACTACCTTGACGTAATCAGCAGGGTCTCCTTCTTTAGGAGAGAAAAATTCAACCTTAGGACCTTTGATTTTTTCTGTCTCCGTAAATACTGCATAATCTAGACCGGCAATATGTGCAGAACGTGGACCGACATCGATGATTCCTGACTGATTAGCCCGTACCATCGAACCGCCTGCCACACCTAGAACCCGAATATCTAATGAAGAGATATATGTTGGGTGGCCACCTACAATTGAATAATCGATTGCTGGACGTCCATTTTTAATGACCCCGATATTGGTTGTTGTTCCGCCTACTTCAAAATAAACCCCATTAGACGCTCTCAAGTACATCAAAGAGCCCATGACTGATGCTGCTGGACCGGAAAGCATGGTTAAAACAGGTCGTTTTTTCATTTCATTGATTTCCATTACTCCGCCGTCTCCGCGCATGATCATCAAAGAGACATTGACCCCTGCTTCTCGTACAGAGTCTTCTGTCGATGTTGCCGTATCTAACATTTTTGGTAAAATAGACGCATTGATCGCTGCTGTCCGAGTTCTTCTTGTCAATCCATATAATTTTGTGATGTCAGAAGCCATCGTTGTAGGGATCGATTTTACCGATGCTGCTTCATAAACGACCCGTTCTGGTTCCCGATTATCTACTCCAAATGCCATAGAAGAAACCAAGACTTCCGCTCTTTCCCTTTCTAGAGAAGAAATCGTTTCTGAAACACGGTCTACATTTAAGTGTTTGACAGGTAAGAATGCATTGACAATTTCTATTTTTTTCTTATTCCCTAAATCGATATCGTTCAATCTAGTTTGGCGTTTTGCTAAAAAACCTTCTAATCCACCTTTTGCCATACCGATTACACCGACTTTTGCTACGTCCCCTTCAATCAGCGCATTCGTCGCTTGCGTAGTAGAATGTGCAACAAAAACAACGTCTTCTGGACTAATATTATTTTCCCGCAAACAATTTTGAAAAGATTGAACGACTCCTGCAGCCACCCCACGAACATCGTCGTGGGTCGTTTTCACTGAAGACTTTCCGATGATTTCATGTGTCGCATTATCGATTGCCACTGCTTTCGTATGCGTACCACCGACATCAATTCCCATTCGCACAAAACGTTTCATTTTCTTTTCCTCCATTCATCTAATCATTTCTATCGACGTTTTGTTTACTAGGCGTTCCCGTACAAGAAGAATGTAATCAAACATAAGATCGCACCGATGATCCAACCAGTTGGGATGGATTTCTTCATGTATTCTCGAGACGTTACTTTTGTATACCCTAATCCCCAAGCGACCCAAGATTGTGTAATATCTAAATGCTGAGGGGCAATCGTTGTGATTGCAAACAATGGGAACAAAAAGGCTGGCGACATTGTTGGGTTCACAGCTAATACAACAGCTAAAATAGCTGATCCTGAACCGACTAGATTCATTGGACCGCGGAAAAATCCTAATGGTGTCAATATAGCAAATACGATTGCTAAGACTAATGGTGATTGCGGTATCAAATCTCCGAAAATAGCTGAAAAATAAGGAGAAGCGTACGCAGCTGAGTTATTGAACATCGCTAAGGTCATCAAGAAACCGACCATTGGTGCGACATCGACTGCGCCATCTGTAAATAATTTCGCAAATTGACGACAGATTTCTTTATAACCTCCGCGCAATTTTCCAGTAAACAGCAATGCCCAAATACCTGCTAGAATAAAACCTAAGATGATTGGAAGATCTAACAAAACGACCCCTAAAACTGGTAATAATACGGCTAACCATGAGATCATTGGTGCGTCGCCGCCTTCAGCCGGTACGTTTGCTGCCATTGCATAGCGTTTCTTTTTATTCATTGATATATTAGCCACCGTTAGTACAACAACTAAACTTACAACCATCCCAATCATACCGATTTGGAAATAGTCATTATAAGTGTAGCTTTCAGCTGCTGGGTTGAAACCAGCGTAAATCGTTTGATACTGTTTGAAGTTGACGATATTAGCAAAGATTCCAGCCATGATCGAGCCCATAAATGAGAACAGCGCAACTGGTACTGAGATTCCTAAAGACATCAAGATCGGTAAAACAATGACTGCGATAGAAATCACTGGTCCAATTCCTGTCATCGACATGAATATAACAGCGGTTACAACACACAGCAAACTCATCGTGATTCTTGGTTTGTCCCCTCCAAGTTCGACTACTTTACGAATCAGTGTGGCTGCTATCCCGCTATCTACTAGAACACGCCCGAAAAAGGCACCAAAGAAGACATTTACCAAAATCGATTTGGCGTACTCAGCAGGTCCAGTCGTATAGATATGCGTCAATACATCAATTACTCCTTGTCCTTCCATCGCCGGGTTCGGCGAAAACGTGTTTCCGACTAGCGCTAATCCCATCCATACAGTCGCCATGATGGCAAAACCGACCATCAAGTTGTAGCCCTTTACACAGTACCAAACCATGAAAAAGAATGAGATAACTAACAAAATACCAATAATAATATCACTCATGTTATTCCTCCGTCCATTTTATTTTTCTGATAAACAAACTAATATATCAGTCAAGTTCATTCTAACTTATGCAGTTAGCGCTTTCATTAGAGGATGACCATAAATGTTCGGATTTCAATTAAAAAACCTTAATTATGCTATTTTAGTCTTATACGCTGTTATCCCGTTTTATATGGTGAAGAATTGGAAACAAAAAAAAGGGGGGCTGTGACAACAGTTGTGTCACAGTCCCCCTTTTCCGAATAAACGGTGTTCAAAAGGAAATAAACTTATGAAAAGATGTCTCAGTAACCTTATCTTAATAAAGTCGCTTCTTCATTAACTATGCCAATGTTTACAGAATCCAAGATCTTTCCATCCTTAGATAGAACAACTATATTGATTCCAGGTTTATTCCGTGAAATTGCTATCCCGTCAATGTTAATATATCCAAACTGCTGATCTTCGTAAGGCGTATAGCTAGTTCGAACAGTAATTTCTTTTCTAGCCACATCTTTACTGAAAATATTGTAATTTTGTTTTTGTGATAAAATTGCTTCTTTTTTATCTAGAATCATTCCTGAAAAGTTCCAGTGTTGTTTAAAAATCTCTGGATCTAAGCTAGGGAAAAATTTTATCATGTCATTTATCAACGTTTCATTTATCTGTGTGACATCACCAAATCCAGCAACAATGAGTGGATTTTCAGAGTCCGCTAGTTTTTTTAGATAATCCTGAGCATTCCATATATTCATCAGTTTAGAATCGCCGTTTTTATAGATATTTTTCCAGTCCTCTTCAGATATAGAACGGACACTTTGTAAATCAAAATACTTTGCGTTAGCTCTGTTTACTTGCGCATCAACATCCCCTTTTATATGCGAAAGTGCGTTGGAATAGGCAGGATAACTCGTATTATTATACGAATGAAATTCACTTACAACAGGATTCAAATTACCTTGTTGCTTTTGAGCTTTCAAGTAATCGTATTGTTCTTCAATATTACGATATGAACGTGCAATATCAATGGATCCTAAGGCAAACGAAAATAGAAATTGGACTAGCAAAATAGAGCTGATCACACTGTAAACAATCTTTGGCGCATTTTTTTCAATTTTATCGGGCCATTCTATCATCATTGCAATAAGAATATATAATACTCCGCCAAAAAAAGAACGCCCCCATCCAAGACCTGCAGGTGATATTGCTAATACATAAATAGTTGCCAATCCCGCTATTATATAAATATAAGATAGACGTAACCACTCTTTTCTGTGATCAAAAATTATTCCCAATGACAGTAATATTGCACATAAAATAAATAACTGTAATCCATTTTCTTGTAGAGTTTGGGTAATATCTACAATTCCTGAAAACAATTTATGAGGTAAAGACCATGTACTACGTTCAAAGTAAGTTGCTCTAATCGCATTTCCTGGAGCTGATGCCATCATAAACAACCCAAAAATAGTACCAACCAAGCCTGAGAACATCCATAATTGTAATGGCTTTTTCTTACAGTAAGTTATATAGATATAACCTAAAATAATTAAAACAGCACCTCCAGATGTGTTCTCATTACACCAACCTGCGGCGACACCTAAAATTGCCATAATTATAAGGTTTCCTACTGATTTAAAAGGGAGTAATCTATCGGCATAACAATAACGGTGGTAAATAAACAGAACGCTAGTTATAATTATTCCACCCCATAAATAATTTGCAGCGCCTGTTTCCCACAAAATCGTCTGTCCAAATGTGGGAATGAATAGCCATATAACGACATTTATCATCAAATATTTAAAAGCATGAAACTCTGTTTTATCTTTTGTCGTTATCTTGTAAATCAAAATGGTTAACAACACATAAATTAATGGATTGACTAAATTGAAAACCATTTTAGGCATCAATAAAAACACACGAGCGATGATATGCACCACGGATCTTCCAGTCCACGTCATATACTGATGATATTCGTCTTGTAGTATAGTTGAAAAATCCGTAGTTTTATACATGTATTCAATATCATCAGCAATTAAAGGTGTTAAAAAATTTAATACAACCATTATTAAATAAGTACATAACAACATGGCTATTCTTTTATTCTTGTCTATATTTTCTTTTAACCAATTCACTTTTTTCCCTCTTTCGTTATATTTTGTTTAAGAAAAGTTAGCTAAATAATATTCTTTTCTCTTAAAAATTATAGCATCTATTCTATTTTAATGCGCGATGAATCCAATAATCTGCAGGATGAAATAATGATTACTAAATTTCTCTTACTGTTTTGTTTAATTATGTATATTACAACACTAAAAAAGAGGAAAGAACATAACTTTTCGTTATCTTCTTTCCTCTTTATGAATACGTAGTTAAAATCAAGCATTGCTCAGGAAATATAATCATACTCATTTCAATCAATATCAACAAATTTCATATTAATCTGGGTCATTTTCTGGGTCAATCTATAAACTCGTCATATAAAAATCTGGATCAATAATGTGGGACATATAGGAAGAGAATTTAAACATCTAAACAAAAATAGAAACTATTAAACTAATAGCTGTCTTATCCTTTATCATCAACTGAATTTTTAAACAACTAATTACTTTACACATCTAAAACCTAAATTATTTGCAGCAGACATTCCAGTATTTCCATTTCGAGCGGAAAGCCGATATCGTTTGCAATAAGATTCATGACACAAAAAGGACCCTCCACGCGTAGCATAAGTTTTATCATCAATTATTTGATGATGTGACCAGTAATAAGCACTGTCCTTTTCCTTAAATTCTGTTAAATCAATTCGCGCGGGGTTACTACACCACTCCCATACATTTCCAATAGGTTGATACATTCCATACTCATTAGCTTCATACCATTTTGCTGGAGCCGTATTGGCAAAACCATCTGCCAACGTATTCGTCCTAGGAAAATCACCTTGCCAGATGTTGCATTGATAAGTACCATCTTTTAAGAATTCTTTCCCCCAATAATATTTTTGAAACTCAGTTCCCCCTTTAGCAGCAATTTCCCACTCTGCTTCAGTAGGTAGCCGTTTGCCAGCCCATTGACAATAAGCAACAGCATCATTTCGAGAGACTTGAACAACCGGATGATCCCATCTGGCTTCAATTGAAGAATCTGGTCCTTCGGGATGAGACCAATCAGCTCCAGCTACTGCGTACCACCAGTTCATATTAGGAACTAATTTACTTTTCTTTTTTGTCACTTCGCTCAAAAAATAATGAAAAACAAAGGACCAACCAAACTTCTCTGCTTCGGTAATATAACCAGTTTTCTTAATGAATGAAGCAAATTCTTTATTGGTTACCGTTGTTTCATAAATCATAAATGCAGGGTGTTGGATAGTTATTTTCGGACCTTCATTATCTGTAGGAAATCCATCTGGTTGATTTGTCCCAATGTGAAACGTTCCTTCTGGAATAGCAATCATCCCGTTCCCTTCTTTCTATAATATTTGATAAGCATTATAAAGATTTATAAATAGCACAAGAAGAATGACACTCTGAAAAACAATAGTAACCTTTTCTGGTGATAAAACATTACTGAGTTTTGCCCCCAGTAATCCCCCAATAATTGCTGCTGGAATCACAAACCACAATATTGTTAAATCATACCGACTAAATCCGGTCGTAAGAGCAATTGTAAGCAATTTGGCAAACTGGGAAAATAAAATTGTACAGATAGAATAAACAGTTGCATCTTTAATAGATATCGAGAACAGTAACATAAGTAATGAAACATTTATTGGACCACCACCAATACCTAATAAACTAGCTAAAAATCCTAAGATTAAACCACAACTAAAATACCAAATAACATGTGTAAATTGAAAATTTTTCCAGTTGTATTTTGTATACATAAAAGCAAAAATTAAGGTACCCATTGTTAATGCTATTTGAATCAATTGCACGATATCTTTATTTCCAAACCAGCTAAAAAAAGCCTCAAATGCTAGATTTCCGAAACTCCCACCTAACACTGCACCAACAGATACCCAACTGACGATTTCCCAATTAAACTTACGACCACTAGTCAATTGACGCGTAGTAGAAATGACAGACATCGTAAAAACCGCAGTGGCAGAATAAAAGGATATTGCTGCCACATCATGCGCACCTATAAAATCAAAAATAGGCTTAATGATTACGCCACCGCCCATTCCAGAAACTGCTCCAACAGTATTGGCTAAGACAATTACAATAAAGTAAAGAATTCCTATCACATATTCACCTCCCGCAACAAAATCAATATTTCTTCTATTTTTGGTATAAATTCTTGAAGTAGTTCCTGATAGCCACAGTAACCGTCTTCGTCAATGTATACCACGTCCTTCATTCGTTTACATCCACCACCACACATTTGCTGAAAAGGACAACTTTGACACTTTTTAGGAGTCACTGGTCGTTCACAAATAAATTTACGGGAAACATCCTGTTCAAACAATTCTCGTAAAGTATTCTCTTGAATATAACCAATTCTATACTCATCTAGAACATAAAAATCACAAGGATACACACTGCCATCTGCTTCAATGACGTATTGAACTTGGCAATTCCCAAGAATGCCACAAGCAGTTACTTGTTGCCTAACTAACAAATTAATCAAGTCATCAAATAACTTAATACTTATATATCGTCCTGTCCGCAATTCATCAAGCCAAAGTTGAAATATTTTGTGATAGAAACTGGCAAAACCTCTTGGCGTTAAAGGATAGCTGTTTTTCCCTTTTGCATCCAGATCTTCTAAACAAGGAATAAACTGGACATAATCAATTCGTTTCTCCTTTAAGAAATGAAAAATTTTTTCTCCTTCATCTGCTAACGGCCTTGTTAATACACACAAAATATTGTAGTCAATTGCATAATGATCAAAGAGTTTTTTGGTTTCTAGAACGCGATAAAAAGTGCCTTTCCCTCTTGAATCTATACGATTTAGGTCGTGATACAACGGATGTCCATCAATGGACAATCCTACAAGAAAATTATGTTTTTTTAGAAATTTACACCACTGATCATTAATAATGACGCCATTGGTTTGAATCGCATAGTTTACATGCACTTGTTTGTTTTGTTGAGCTACAAAATCAGTAATGTTTTCAAAATAACTTATCCCTGCCATAGTTGGTTCGCCACCTTGAAAAGCCAGAGTTAATTCATCACCATCTTCTAAATCGATGTAAATACTTTCTAGCATTGCTGTCGCAATCTCACATTTCATTTTTCCATACGAACGAACCTCTCTGAGTGAGCTAACATTGGCATAAAAGCAATACTTACAGCGAAGATTACACAACGAAGATGCTGGTTTGATTAAAACCGATAAATGTTTCATTCCTTCACCTTTTTTCTGAACTCCTTATTTATTCACTTTTACCGAAAAAGGAACGAATCCTTAGAAATTTTTACTAAAGATTCGCTAATTTCTTCTCTATTTTACGAGTCCTAATCGTTCATATTCACTATCTGGTACTTCAATTCGATCCATAATTTCTACTAATTTTCGAATCATTTTGTTTTCGATTTTTTTATCTTTAATTGGGTGTTCTTGCTTAGGATCATTTTTCAAATCAAATAACAAATGTCCAATAGAATATGAATCAATATATGTTGATACTGGTATTTCGGTGTAAGGATATTGGTTTGTAAAACGATTCCCTGGCTTAAGTGTTAATTGATCTAAAACTTCTTTTTTTAGAAAACCTCGAATCATAGAATAATTTAAAGTCTGGATAGTAATTGGACCATTATCAGGGTAAATAGATGCTCGCATATACACATAACGTCCATCATAAATATTCACATGTCCGCCGTTCGTACCAAAAATAATTTCCGGATGAAGCAGTGTTTCTTCATTTTTTAATGCAGGTAGTAAAGATTTCCCATCCATATCTAGCTCATTCTCAATTCCAAAATAATCCAGTAAAGTGGCTGGAATATCAATTGTTTGGCTCAAAGTTTGACAATGATTTCCCACTTTACTATCTGGGGCACTAATGAAAAATGGAAGGTGGATAATTTCTTCATACATAGGCGCTACATTTTTTCCTAACCAATCATGTTCGCCTAACAAAAAACCATGATCCGTATTAATTATGATTAATGTGTCCTCCCACATATTATTTTCATCTAAGTAATCCAATAGTTTTCCTAGATGTTTATCACACATACTTATTAATGACGCGTATTCTTTTTGAACTCCCGTTAAGTCATTTTCAGTAATATCTTCCGTAATTCGTCCATATTTAGGCCAGAAATAAGGTTGATCTGTCGGTTGGTCTTGATAAAGTTCTCGGTACTTTTCTGGAACGAAAAAAGGTTCATGAGGATCAAAGCATTCAATTTGTAAGAACCAATTATCTTCTGTACGGTATGCTTCCAAAAACTCTAGTCCTGCTTGAATTGTTTGTACACTAGACATTGTTTCTTCAGTGCATTGCTTGGTTCGATTTGCAAAATGTTGATCGACAGAAATTCCTGTCTTATTTAAAGAGTTCTGTTGAGGATGGTTCTCTCCTGCTTTTCTGGGAATCCAACGATCTCCTTCTTGCCCACGAAATCCTTCCCAAGTTGAATAACGATTATGGTAGGTCGCCCCACCATCTTCAAAATAATGAGAATGATCTGTCACTAAATGACAATAAATCCCATTATTTTGCATAATTTCAAAGATAGAGTGATCAAAAGGTTCCAATTGCCCCCACATACGATGCATAAAATTATAGCGTCCTGTATGCAACTCACGACGAGCTGGCATGCAAGGCATGCTACCTCCATAGAATTGATCAAAAGTTGTTGTTTGTTCCCTTAATCTTTGAAAATTTGGAGTCTTCATCCATTCATTTCCGTAATTAGATAAATATTCTCGTGACAAAGTATCGAACATAATCATTATTGCTCGCATGATCTCGCTCCTTTATTTGATAATAATCAATTCTTTTTCTGCGACTTTTTCTACCACATCCAAATATTTTTTCGTATTTGTAACAACAATTGGTGTATCAATGGAATAGCCTGCTTCTTGAATTGCTTTTCCATCAAATTCCAACAATAACTGTCCCTTCTTAATCGTATCTTCTTGCTTCACCTTAGGTACAAAATATTTTCCCTCCAAATTCACGGTATCCATTCCAATGTGGATCAATAGTTCAATCCCATCTACTGATTTCAAGCCAACTGCATGATTTGTTGGAAAAAATGTTTCAACTGTACCGTCAAAAGGAGCATATACTTTTCCTTCACTTGGTCGAACAGCAAGTCCTTTTCCTAATAATTCTGTAGAGAATGCTGCATCAGCGATTTCTGATAGCGGAAAAACTTCGCCAGCAATAGGTAATGAGACCGCTACTTCTGTCATCAAATCATTTTTCTTAGACTCTACTTTATTCTTTTCATTGTCTCTTCTATTCTGTGCTTCTCGGTCTTCTTTTGGATCATATAAGAAAGTTAGAGTTAAGATGAACGACAGTACAAAAGCAACTACAATCGCAATAACGTAACCATAAAATCCACTTCCTATCCCACTTTCAGGACTAATATAATTTGGTAAGCTAAAAATCCCCATTCCTCCCATAATGAAAGACTTGGTTCCGAAGATACCCATTATTAATCCACCAACTGAGGCTGAAATCAAAGTAGCAATGAATGGTTTTTTTCGTGGTAAAGTAACCCCATACAGTGATGGTTCAGAAACGCCAAATAAGCTAGAAATAAAAGCCGGAATGCCGATTGCTCGAACAGAGACATTACGAGATTTTATAATTACCGCCAACACAGCTCCAGCAGTTGCAAATGGCGTTGCTTGTCCTAAAACCATCACAGGATCGTAACCTAGGACACTGATATTGTTGATTGCAATCGGAATAATTCCCCAGTGTAAACCAAACATTACTAAAACTTGCCAAATAGCTCCTACAGCAATTCCTGCTACAATTGGGCTAAAATTATAAATTGTTAAGACGAACTCACCTAGCAAATCTCCAGCCCAAGTTGCTATGGGTCCAATAATAATAAAAGTTAAAGGAACCATAATTATTACTGTTAGAAAGGGGACTAAGAAACTTTTTAATATACCAGGAATAATGCGAGCTAAGGATTTTTCAAGTTTGCTACCAAAAAAAGTTGAAACGACAATTGGGATAACGCTTGAACCATAGTTCATCAAAATAACTGGAATTCCTAAAAAAGTAATATAAATTGGTGATTCAAAAATCGTTCCCGAAAACAATGTATATAGAGGTTCTACACTAGCTGTCAGTCCTGCTATCGCGGGATAAACTAATGCCGCTCCCAAAGCCATCCCGACAAATTGATTCAACCCGAATTTTTTTGCTGCTGTGTATCCTAAAAAGATTGGGAAAAAATAAAAGAAACAATCTCCGGCAGCTTGTAAAATGGCGTAAGTACCCGAAGTATTTGTAAACCAACCTAAAGATACAAATAGAACATTCAGTCCTTTAATCATCCCTGTCGCAGCTAATAGTCCTAGGACAGGTGTAAAAATCCCTGAGATAATATCAATAAAGCTATCCAATAATCCTTTCTTTTCCTTAACTACTTCTGTTTCTGTTGACAGCCCGGAAAGTTCAATAAATTCCTTGTAAACATCCCGAACGTGATTACCAATAACAACTTGGTACTGTCCCCCACTTTGAACTACGGTCACAACTCCAGGTACTTCTTTTAGTTCTTCTGTATTTGCTTTTTCTTCATCTTTCAAGTTGAAACGTAAACGAGTAATACAATGAGTCAGTCCATTGATATTCTCTTTTCCACCAACATCTTTTAAGATTTCTTTTACTAATTTTTCATAGGCCATTTTTTTCTTCCTTTCTATTTTCAACTAAAAAAGGCAAGACAAACAAAGACCTTCACCTAAGAAAGCTTCTGTCAGTCTTGCCTGCTTTACCAGTAACAACCCTAATCGTTCTCTATTAATTTTTGAATATGCAAGGTTAAGTATAATTGCTCATCATCATTTAAAGCTGATTCTAAGTACTCTTCTACTAATTTCATTGTCTGAAATGCTTGATGATATTGCTCTTTCACATACGTTAATAATGGATTCGGTTTTGATTGATCTTCTGCATCTAAACGTTGAAAGAAAAAACGCAGATGTGTAATGAATCGATCGTAAGCTAATGAATCTTCATTAATTGTTAACTTATTCGATAAACGAATAATCACAATAATATCACGGATCTTTTTAGCAATGGTCCTAGCATCAAATTTTTGATTGCCGTTTTCATTAATCTGGGTATTGATTAGATGCATAGCAATATTGCCAGCTTCTTCATCTTCTAGTCTCACATTCAGTTTTTCTTCTATTAATCGTAACGCTTGTTTTCCTATTTCAAACTCTTTCGGATAACTTTTTTTGATTTCCCAAGATAAACGATTATGAAGAGATATTCCTTGTCGATAAAGCTTCATTAAATTGAATAGGTGATCCGTTAAAGAAATATAGAGCATTTCGCTTACCTCGTAATCTAATCTATCCTTTGCCAATTGAATAATATCATCCGTTAATGAAAAATACTTAATTGGTATAGAAGCAATCAATTTTTCAAATCGCTGATAAGAAGTTTTTTCCTTTAACACAAAAATTTTTTCGATTTTGCTTTCATCAGCTTCTAACCCTGGCTTCATTTGAAATCCTAATCCTGTACCAATCCATATAAAATCTTTCCCATTTTTTCCGACCAGAACTGCATTGTTATTGAGTATCTTTTTGATCTTCAAGACCTGTTTCACCTCCTTGAGCACAAGCAAAAACAGGCATACCTTAATACACGTGATAAAATCTCACTTGTAGTAAGGTATAGCCTGCCTTATCAGTAACTACCCATTCAATTTGATGTAATTATAAATGATTCCATATCATTTTGCAAGCGTTTTTCTTTTTAACAATATTTATACTAAGACATAAGAAACAACAATTTTAATAATTGTCTACCTTCAACTTTTTCTAATTCTTCAAAAGTACATTGCCCATCTTTTTTCAATTCTTGCTATTTTCTTCTAAATACTTTGTTAATCTTTTGTTCCTCTTTATATTATAAATCTATTGTGTTTTATCTCCGATTTAAGATTTTTTAATCATCTTTTATTATTTGCATATCTCTGGACTATTTTTGGCAATTATCAAATTGGTGGGGAATCTACTCAAATATTTGTCTCGCTTGAGTTACTCAGTTTTCTTCTTAAGACAAAAATCCTTAACATATCTCTTAAAAGCGATTTTTATTCCTTTTTATTTTTCATTATTTTCAACATTCGCTGTTTTTCTCACTCATCTTCTAATATTCTCAATATTTTTTTCACACTAATCGCTCATTTCAAGGGTAAATATTGAGTTTGTCTTAAATCTCTGGGGTGGAAATTTAAGACAAAAAAATCCCTGCTTAATGAGCAGGGATAACATTTATAAATCAATGTTTGTAAGCTTATTTAGCCAAAGCGTCTTTTGCTTGGTCAGCCAATGCAGTAAATGCTGCTGCATCGTTAACAGCCAAGTCAGCTAACATTTTACGGTTGATGTCGATTTCAGCAACTTTCAAACCGTGCATTAATTTTGAGTAGCTCAAGCCATTCATACGAGCTGCTGCGTTGATACGAGCAATCCACAATTTACGGAAGTCGCGTTTCTTTTGACGACGATCGCGATATGCGTAGTTGTATGAATTCATTACTTGTTCTTTTGCTGTTTTAAATAAAGTGTGTTTTGAACCGTAGTAACCTTTTGCTAATTTTAGCACTCTTTTACGACGTTTACGAGTTACTGTTCCACCTTTAACACGTGCCATGTATAATTCCTCCTAATAAAAATAAATCTTCAGATTCTGTTATTTGTACTTCTTATTTCATTTTTGCTAGTTGTTGGCGAATACGCTTGAAGTCGCCACTAGAAACCATGCTTGCTTTACGCAATTGACGGCGTTGTTTTTTTGTTTTGCCGTGGAAACGGTGACTTGTAAACGCGCGGAAGCGTTTCAATCCGCCTTTACCAGTACGTTTGAAACGTTTTGCTGATCCGCGGTGTGTTTTTTGTTTTGGCATGACTATATTTCCTCCTCAAAATCTTTCGTTATCCGACTATCGGCTGTCCAACAGCCAGTTAGTCATTCAAATTACTTACTGTCGTTTTTCGGTGCCAGCGTCAAGAACATGCTGCGTCCGTCCATTTTCGCTTTTTGTTCCACTGTTGCAATATCAGCAGTTTCTTCAGCTAAGCGATTCAAGACTTTTTGACCAATTTCTTTATGGGTAATGGCACGGCCTTTGAAACGGATAGAAGCTTTCACTTTATCGCCCTTTTCCAAGAACTTACGTGCATTACGAAGTTTTGTATTGAAGTCATTCAAGTCGATCGTAGGACTTAAGCGAACTTCTTTTACATTGATCACTTTTTGTTTTTTACGCGCTTCGCGGTCTTTCTTTTGTTGTTCGAAACGGTATTTACCGTAGTCCATGATTCGCGCAACTGGTGGTTTCGCACCAGGGGCAACTAACACAAGATCCAAGTTTGCTTGTTCTGCAATATTCAATGCTTCTGCTTTTGTCTTAACTCCTAATTGCTCACCATCTGAACCGATCAATCGTAACTCTCGTGCACGAATGCCGTCGTTAACCATCATATCCTTTGCTATGGTCATTCACCTCCAAATATTATGAGAGAAAGAAAAGCTTACCGAATAAACGGCAATAAAAAAACGAGTTCTCTTACAGAACCCGCGCGTACTTCACCTAATAGAACCAGTGAAAACTATCTAGCCCAGTGACATTATCAACTAAGGCGAGAAGCGGGTGCTTCTGCTTTTATTTCTCAACCATCATAGTATAGCAAAAACCAATCCTTCTGTCAATGTTTTTCATACAGTTTTTCTTCCTTTTCTGAAAATGATTGGTCTAGCAGACTTTCTAGCAGTGATTCCCGCTTCTTTGCTATACTAAAGAAAAACGAGGTGAATCCAAATGAAAAAAATCGAACCTATCCCACCTTCTCTTCCTCCTCTGACAAAAGGAGATTTTTATTTAGAAGATGAAGAAATCCTCTCTGGTCTTCTGATCAATGGAGGTGATCAAAGCTATCTTGATGCCAAAAATATGGTATTAAGAGAGAGTCATGTCCAAAAACTGACCATGCAAAAAACAGCTTTACGTCATTTTGAATGCAGTAATGTCATTTTTGAAAAGTGTGATTTTTCCAATCTGGAGTGGATTGGTGGCAGTTTCCACCAAGTCGTGTTTCATCAATGTAAATTAACAGGTACGAATTTTGCCGAAAGTTATCTTAGAGACTGCACTTTCACTGACTGCATTGCTTCGATGGCTTCCTTTAGCAGCACAAACTTGAAAGCCGTATCCTTCGATCATTGCCAGTTAGAAGACAGCGAATTTTATGAGGTCACTTGGAAAAATCTTTTTTGTCTGATAATCAGTTAACTGGTTCGAATTGGTTCCGAACTTCTCTAAAGGGATTAGACTTTACGACTAATTTCTTCACTGCCATTGCTTTATCTCAAGATTATTTGGCAGGACTGATCGTCAACCAGGAGCAAGCACTTGTGATTGCTCAAGCCCTTGGTTTGCAGATCAAAGACTAGATCAACGAATCCGCCGCCATAGTGCAATGAGCATCCAAACAGATAAAACCAGACTGATGATCAAGGCGATTCCCCATCCGAAAACAGAATGGGTAAATGGTAGCTTAAGATTCATCCCGAAAAATCCTGTCACAATAGTCGGTACAGTCAAGATCAACGACCAGACAGTCAAAAACTTCATCGTGTCATTTAAATTGTTATTCAGTAAATTATTATAAGTGCCAGAAAGCTGATCTAAAATCTGCGAAGCTAAGTTCGTCATTTCAACTGCTTGTCGTGCTTCGATCAGTGCATCGTCCAACTCTTCCTTTTCCTTTTCTGACAACTTGCGATAAATGGCTAATGCCTTGATTTGTTCCAAAAGTACTACATTTTGTTTTGTTCCTGTAACTAAGTAAACCAAACCAATCTCTAAATCTGAAAGTTGCAGTAGATTCTTGTTTGTTGTTTTTTCCCTTAACTTTAGGTTGAGCCGTTGACGTTCGCTATTTACTTCCTCGATTAAAGGAAAAAAGGAATCGGAAATTAAAAATAATGTACGAAACAATAAACTGTATACACTCATGTCTGGCATTCGCTCCAAAAGTGATCGAATCAGTCGAATCACATACTCGGTATTCGGCGTGGTAAATGTAAACAAACCATCTTCTTTTAAAATAAAAGCGATAGGACTAGTTTCGTAATGATTATCAACTTTTTGTTGGTGCGGGACATTTGATACAAGTAGTAACGCTTCATCAAAAGAGTCATACTCTACGCGTGCCCGCTCATTTTTATCTAGAGAATAAGTCAGCATCTCATCGCTGATGCCATATTCTTCTTTTAAATTTTTAACAGCTAGCACATCATCTTGCTGTATATTGATTTAAAAATTACGTTCTTGATTAAAATAGTGTTTTTCCCGCATACTCCATCCTCCTGATATTTGTTTCTAGTATAAAGAAAAAAGCTACTCAAATAAAGGAGCATCCTTTTTTGAGTAGCTTTAAATCAAATAGCTAATTCAGTTTGGCGGATTTCTGCTAATTTTTCTTCGATCATTTTCAAGACTTCTTCTTTTGCTTGAGGATCTTCCACAAAATTATAGCGATCTCCATCGATTTGGATTTTTGGACTTTCTTTGTATTCTTCATACCATTGATCATACCGTCTGTTCAATTCTTTGTAATAATCGTACAGACTTGGGTCAAAGGACAATTGTTCATACGAACGACCACGTTTCTCGATCCGTTCTAGCATCGTATCAAAAGATACACGAATATGAACTAATAAATCCGGGTGTTTTTTATGGGCAGCATAGGGCAGTTCTTCCATCATGTTTTCCAGCAGTTCATCATACACACGAACTTCCGTTTCCGTCGCTCTTCCTAGATCTGCATTTAGATGGAAAAGCAGCGAATCTTCATAAATCGAACGGTCCAATACATTATTGTCATCTTTCATTGCTTGTTTGATGCTTGCAAAACGTTTATTCAAAAAATAAATTTGCAACAAAAAAGCATACTGTTCAGGGTTTGCATAAAATAAGGGCAAGACTTCATTATCATCAATTGATTCATAAAATGCCTGACTATCAAAGTGTTCAGCCATCATTTCTGTCAAACTTGATTTTCCGGCACCAATTGTACCTGCTAAAACGATCACGCTCATTTACCTCCAGCTCACTTCATCACTAAATATTGTGTTTAACTCCAACATTTTTAAATATACCCCCAATATCTAGTAGTGTCAATTGTATTTTTTCTAGTCAAAAAAGAAAAAAGGTCAAAAAATTCTTAAGAAAAAAGGGTTTTTCCTTTAGAAAACGTATTCTTAGTTTTACTTCTGGGATGATTTTAGTAAAATAAAGAAGGAATGTTTTTTGAGACCTTTAGCGGACAAAAAATTTCGTGAAGCAGCGCAACTCGTTTTGGGCGCTTTATTTTTTGCTTAAAAATCACTTTTACGTGAGAAGGAGTTAGATTATGGCAAACTATGGCCAAGGAGAATCAAGCGGAAAGATTATCTTGATGGGCGAGCACGCGGTTGTTTATGGAGAACCGGCGATTGCCTTTCCTTTTTATGCAACAAAAGTCACCGCATTCCTTGAAGAGCTGGATGCAATGGACGATCAATTGGTTTCTTCCTACTATTCAGGAAATTTAGCCGAAGCTCCTCATACATTAAAAAATATCAAAAAATTATTCATCCATTTAAAAAAAGAGCATGATATCCATAAAAACTTGCAACTAACCATCGAAAGCACGATTCCTGCTGAACGTGGAATGGGATCAAGTGCTGCGGTCGCCACAGCAGTTACTCGTGCTTTTTATGATTACTTAGCACTCCCTTTGTCTCGTGAAATACTATTAGAGAAAGTACAACTTTCGGAAAAAATCGCACATGGCAATCCTAGTGGGATCGATGCAGCCGCTACTAGCAGCTTGCAGCCAATTTATTTTATAAAAGGGCATCCTTTTGATTATTTTTCTTTGAATATCGATGCTTTTTTGATTGTCGCTGATACAGGAATCAAAGGACAAACAAGAGAAGCCGTCAAAGATGTCGCTCACCTGTTTGAAAGACAACCACATGAAACTGGACAAATGATCCAAAAATTAGGATACTTGACAAAGCAAGCGAAGCAAGCAATCATTGAAAATTCACCAGAAATGTTAGCTCAAACAATGGATGAATCACAATCACTTCTGGAAAAACTGACGATCAGCAACGATTTCCTTGATTTACTGATCCAAACAGCTAAAGATACCGGTGCATTAGGTGCTAAATTAACTGGCGGCGGACGCGGTGGCTGCATGATTGCATTAGCACAAACAAAAACAAAAGCCCAAGAAATCAGTCAAGCACTTGAAGATGCGGGTGCGGCTGAAACTTGGATACAAGGATTAGGAGTACATACCTATGTTTAAAGGCAAAGCACGCGCATATACCAACATTGCCCTAATCAAATATTGGGGTAAGAAAAATGAAGCACTCATCCTTCCGATGAACAACAGTCTTTCGTTGACATTGGATGCATTTTATACCGAAACAGAAGTCATCTTTTCTGATAGCTATATAGCAGATGAATTTTATCTAGATGACACCTTGCAAGACGAAAAAGCAACAAAAAAAGTTAGTCAGTTTCTTGACCTTTTTCGTAAAGAAGCCGGCATCTCACTAAAAGCTTCAGTAATCAGTCAGAATTTCGTTCCTACCGCAGCCGGATTAGCATCCTCTGCTAGCGGGCTAGCTGCTTTAGCAGGCGCTTGTAATACTGCCCTTAAGCTTGGATTAGACGATCTTTCTCTTTCAAGATTTGCTCGACGCGGGTCTGGTTCAGCTTGCCGAAGTATTTTTGGTGGTTTCGTCGAATGGGAAAAAGGTCATGATGACTTAAGCTCTTATGCCAAGCCAGTCCCTTCTGATTCTTTCGAAGACGATCTAGCAATGGTTTTCATTTTGATCAACGACCAGAAAAAAGAAGTGTCTAGCAGAAATGGGATGCGGCGGACAGTCGAAACATCCAGTTTTTATCAAGGCTGGTTAGATTCCGTTGAAGGGGATCTATATCAATTGAAACAAGCAATCAAAACAAAAGATTTCCAACTTCTCGGAGAAACGATGGAAAGAAACGGACTAAAAATGCACGGAACGACTTTAGCTGCCCAACCACCTTTCACTTACTGGTCTCCTGACAGCTTAAAAGCGATGGATGCGGTGCGGCAATTGAGAAAGCAAGGCATTCCATGCTACTTTACGATGGATGCTGGCCCTAATGTCAAAGTTTTAGTGGAAAACAGCCATTTATCTGAGGTACAAGAAACATTTACCAAATTATTTAGCAAAGAACAAGTAATTACTGCCCACGCTGGTCCAGGAATTGCGATTATTGAATAAAGGGAGATTTTTATGATTGAAGTATCTGCACCAGGCAAACTCTATATTGCCGGAGAATATGCAGTTGTTGAAACAGGTCATCCGGCAGTTATCGCTGCAGTCGATCAATTCGTGACAGTCACTGTAGAGTCCGCACGAAAAGTCGGAAGTATCCAATCTGCGCAATATAGCGGGATGCCTGTACGTTGGACAAGACGTAACGGGGAATTAGTTTTAGATATTCGGGAAAATCCTTTTCATTATATCCTTGCTGCTATTCGATTGACTGAAAAGTATGCACAAGAAAAAAACATTCTTTTATCCTTTTATGATCTGAAAGTAACAAGCGAGCTAGACAGTTCAAATGGTCGGAAATACGGATTAGGTTCTAGCGGCGCCGTTACTGTTGCAACGGTCAAAGCCTTGAATGTTTTTTACGCATTGAATTTATCTCAGCTAGAGATTTTCAAGATCGCAGCACTCGCTAATTTAGCAGTTCAAGATAATGGTTCTTGCGGCGACATCGCTGCTAGCTGTTATGGTGGCTGGATCGCCTTCTCGACCTTCGACCATCCTTGGCTCCAAGAACAAGAAACTCAGCATTCCATCAGTGAGTTACTTGCCATGGATTGGCCTGGTCTATCAATTGAGCCATTGATTGCTCCTGAAGATTTACGTTTATTGATTGGTTGGACGGGTAGCCCTGCCTCTACCTCTGATTTGGTCGATCAAGTTCACCGTTCGAGAGAAGATAAAATGGCGGCTTATCAGCTTTTCTTAAAAAACAGTACAGAATGCGTCAACGAAATGATCAAAGGGTTTAAAGAAGATAATGTTACGTTGATCCAACAGATGATTCGAAAAAACCGACAATTACTGCATGATTTATCGGCTATCACCGGGGTTGTTATCGAAACGCCTGCTTTGAACAAATTATGTAATTTAGCTGAACAGTATGAAGGGGCTGCAAAGTCTTCCGGTGCAGGTGGTGGGGATTGCGGCATCGTAATCGTTGATCAGAAATCTGGCATCCTTCCTTTAATGAGTGCATGGGAAAAAGCAGAAATCACCCCCCTACCGTTACATGTCTATAGCGATCAAAGAAAGGAAAACCGATGAATCGAAAAGATGAACATGTTTCACTAGCTAAAGCCTTTCATGATAAGCAAAAAAATGAATTTGATTTCGTACGGGTCATTCATAATCCTTTGCCGCAAACAGCAGTTGCTGATGTCGATCTAAGTACACAGGCAGCTGGGTTTACACTAAGCAGCCCGTTTTATATCAATGCGATGACAGGCGGAAGCGAAAAAACAAAAAAAATCAACCAAAATCTTGCAATCGTCGCAAGAGAAGCAGATTTGATGATTGCCACTGGTTCAGTCAGCGCTGCCTTGAAGGACCCTTCTTTAGCCGATACTTATACAATTGTGCGACAAGAATATCCTCACGGGAAAATCATTGCCAACATCGGTGCAGGAACTTCTGTCGAAAGAGCCCAAGAAGCTATCCGATTGTTTCACGCAGATGCCTTACAGATTCATTTGAATGCACCTCAAGAATTGGTCATGCCTGAGGGAGACCGTGATTTTACTAACTGGAAAGCACTTATCCAAGAGATTCATACAGCCATTGATGTCCCCCTCATCGTAAAAGAAGTCGGGTTTGGCATGACAAGAGAAACGATCAATGATTTAGCTTCTTTAGGGGTTCATACAGTTGATATCAGCGGTCGAAGCGGGACAAGTTTCACCCAGATTGAAAATGCCCGTCGCTCCAAGCGAGAACTGAATTATCTAGCTGATTGGGGGCAATCGACAGTCGCCTCATTGCTTGAAGCAAATGAAGCAGACACTTCTATGGAAATCCTAGCCTCCGGAGGTATCCGCAATGCCTATGACATATTTAAGGCCCTTTGTCTAGGCGCAAAAGCAGTGGGCACTTCAGGAACTGTATTGACTCACCTGATGAATCATGGCGTAGAAGAAACCATTATGCTAATGAAACAATGGCAAGAGGAACTTCGTCTGCTTTATACCATGGTCGGCGCAACGAATATCGCGACCCTCCACCAACAATCTCTCATCTTTTCCGGTCCAGTGAAGGATTGGTGCGAAGCAAGAGGAATCGACTTAGTGAAGTATGGAAGACGCACAGAAAAAGGAGTATGACTGATTTACGTCATACTCCTTTTTTTCAAATAAATGATGTTTGATCAGCTGTCCTTCGGTATTCGTTCAAGCTGCTGATTTCATAACCTCTCCACTAAACAGTGTACTAAACCTCGTTTAAGGTTGTTTTCCGATATAGGCAAGTATGCCGCCGTCTACATACAAGACATGGCCGTTAACGAAATCCGATGCGCTAGAAGCCAAGAAGACAGATGGCCCAGCCAAATCGATTGGCTCGCCCCAACGTGCTGCTGGCGTACGTCCAACGATAAATTGGTCGAATGGATGACGTTCTCCGTTTTCTTGTGTTTCGCGTAATGGAGCAGTTTGCGGTGTAGCAATATAACCTGGTCCAATTCCATTACATTGGATATTGTATTGACCGTATTCAGAAGCGATGTTTTTCGTCAGCATTTTTAATCCGCCTTTTGCCGCAGCATAAGCACTGACTGTTTCGCGTCCTAATTCACTCATCATGGAACAGATATTGATGATTTTACCGCCGCCTTTTTCGATCATATCTGGAATAACTGCTTTTGAAACGATAAATGGAGCATTTAAATCCACGTCGATCACTTGACGGAAGTCAGCCGCATCCATTTCGATCATCGGTGTCCGTTTGATGATCCCTGCATTATTGACTAAAATATCAACTGAACCTACATCTTCTTTGATTTGCTGAACCATTGCTTGAACCGCTTCTTCATCGGTTACATCGCAGACATAACCTTTTGCATCGATGCCCGCTTCTTTATAATGCGCTATACCTTCATCAACTGATTCTTGATTCAAGTTATTAAACACGATTTTTGCTCCTGCTGTAGCTAAAGAGCGTGCAATCTCAAATCCAATACCATAGACGGCACCGGTGACTAATGCTACTTTTCCATCTAAACGAAACATATCCATATTAAATTCCATCATTTTCTCTCCCTTATGCTTATTTTAATTGATCCATTTGCACCATATCCATGTCTGTATAGGTGATGTTTTCTCCGCACATTGCCCAGATGAATGAGTAATTGCTTGTACCTACACCTGAATGGATCGACCAGCTTGGTGAAATAATAGCTTGTTCATTGTCTACGACTAAATGTTTTGTTTCATCTGGTTTGCCCATCATGTGGAACACACGTGTATCTTCATTGGCATAATCAAAGTAGACATACGCTTCCATACGACGTTCATGTGTATGACAAGGCATCGTATTCCAAGCACTTCCTGGTTCTAAAATCGTATAACCCATTTGTAATTGACAGCTTTCGCATACATTTGGATGGATATATTGATAGATTTTACGTTCATTCAATGTCAGACCTTCACCAGTTTCCATTGGTTTTACTTGGTCGATACTGATTTTTACATTTGGATATTTATGATGAGCTGGAACAGAACTAATATAGAATTTAGCTGGGTTTTCAGCATCTTGAGAAGAAAATACGACATGTCGTGTTTCTTTTCCGATATAATAGCCGTCTTGTTTTTTCATTTCTTCTTTTTGCCCATCGATCTCGATGAATCCTGGTCCACCGATATTGATCACACCTAGTTCACGACGTTCTAAGAAGTAATCAACACCTAGTTCTTTGTCTAATGTGATTTCTAATTCTTTTTCAGTAGGTGTCACGCCACCAAAGATCATTCGATCGTTGTGCGTATAAGTCAAACTGATTTTTCCTGGTTCAAATACCTTCTCTACTAAAAACTCTTTTCTCAATTGTTCTGTTGAATAATGACGGATATCTTCTGGACTGTGTGTATAACGTGTTTCCATTTCTTGCATTTTCTTCTACTCCTTCTATCGAATGATTTTTCCAGAGCCGCATGCTAAAAATTGTGCGACTTCTTCTTGACTGAATTGGTTGCAGTCCCCGTGGATCGTATGCTTCAAGGCAGAAGCTGCCGTAGCAAAATCAATGATTTCTTGCGGGGGCATATTGGATAAAATCCCATGGAGCACGCCACCTGCAAAAGCATCTCCGCCACCTACTCGATCTACGATTGGGGTGATTCTATGGACATGGGATTCCACATATTCATGGTTCATCCACAATGTCCCCTTCAATTCATTTTCACTTGCTGAATGAACGGTACGTTTGGTCGAATAAAACACCTGGATATTCGGGAACTTTTCCTGCATTTTTTGATAATAATAAATTAGCGGTTGTTCTTCTGCTTCTGGCGCTTTCTCGATACCTAACAAATAAAGAGCATCCATTTTTCCAGCTGAACAGATATCTACTAAAGGTAAAAGCTGATGGATTACTTCGCTGGCTTCTTGCTGTGTCCATAATTTCCCGCGATAGTTGATATCGAAGCTGATCAGACAGCCGGCTTTTTTTGCAGCTTCTATCACTTGTTTCGTCATTTTTTGCCATTTTTTAGACAAAGCTGGGGTGATCCCTGAAACATGAAATATATCTATTCCTTGGAATAACTCCTCTAGCGACCATTCCAAATGATCCATTTCAGCAAAGCTTGATCCGGCACGATCATAGATCACTGAGGCGGCGCGTTCGCCACTACCAGTTTCCATATAATAAGTACCTAGTCTTGGACCACCAGATAATACCTGTTTCGTATCTACTCCATAACATTGCAAGTGCTTTTTGACTGCTTTTCCCAACGCGTTATCAGGTACTTTGGTAGCAAAAACCGCGTCATGTCCGTAATTAGCTAAAGAAATTGCTACGTTTGCTTCCCCTCCGCCATAATGGGCTGCGAATCGTTCACTTGAATCGATGCGGGTTCCCTGTTCTGTGGATAATCGCAACATGATTTCTCCGAGTGTCACTACTTTTCCCATAAGCAGTTACCTCTTGATTTCTTTCATTTTTGCTGCATACTGTTGCGCGACTTCCGTTACTTTGTCAAAATCTCCTGTAGCTGCAGGTGCTAAAAGGTTCCCACCTACTCCGACTGTTACGACACCAGCATCGAACCACTCTTTCATATTGTCCAGACTCACACCACCAGTTGGCATGATATTGACTTGAGGCATCGGTGCCTTGAAGGCAGAAATGATACTTGGTCCATAAGCGCTTCCAGGAAATAGTTTGACGATATCTACCCCGCTTTTCAGGGCTGTTTTGATCTCGGTAATCGTCATACATCCAGGTAAGTAAGGAATTTGATACAGATTGCACATTTCTGCCGTTTCTTGATCAAAGGAAGGGCTAACAATATACTCTGCGCCAGCTAAGATAGCCAAGCGAGCTGTGACAGCGTCTAATACTGTACCTGCGCCAATCACTATTTCTGGTTGATCTTTGTAGAATGACAAAAGTTCTTTGATTACTTGATCCGCTTGAGGGACTGTAAAAGTCAACTCAATACCAGTTAGACCACCTTTGATGATTGCGTGGCAAGCATTCAAAGCTTCTTCTTTACTTTTTCCGCGTACCACCGCAATCACTCCGGCGTTTTTCAATCGAGATAAAATATCAATTTTTTTCATCTTCTCCACCTATTTCCTATTTAGAAATTTTATTTTATAATTTGGAAATCTATACCCATATTATACGGCAGAAAAGAAAAAATGCAAACGCTTTTTTCATTATTTTTGAATTCTTTGCTCGATTTCGCTTTTTGTTTGCTTGAGGGCACTGATTATTTGTTCTTTTGTCTCATCTGTTAAACGATATTTCGGCATACTTACACTAAATGCACCAATGATTTGTTCATTTTTCACGATTGAGGCTCCTATACAAAAAATATCACGTTCGATTTCTTCATCGTCAAATGCAACGTGGGTTTCTTTTACCGTTTGGATTTCCTTTTTCAAACGCAAGGCATTGGTAATCGTGTACTCCGTGTAAGGGATCAACGGATGTTTTTCAAGATAATCAGTGTACTGCTCTTCACTGAATTCTGCTAATACGGCTTTACCCATCGCAGAATTGTATAATGGTCGGGTGATTCCGATTTTTGAAGACATACGGATCGTTTGATGTTTTGGATCTAGTTTGTTCACATACAAGATTTCATTGTTGTCCAATAACCCTAAGTGGATAGTCTCATCGATCTTTTGCTGCAACTGTTCTAAAAATGGTAAAGTCAGTTCTACCAAATCGATTTGCTCAATGTTTTTATTCGCGTAGCGAATAAGCTTTGCACCTAAACGATAATTTTTCTCTGAATTTTTATTTACGTAGCCGATCATCAGTAAAGTATCTAGTATTTTCAAGACTGTAGAAGAAGTCATTCCCACACCCTTTGCGATCGTCTGCAAAGAGATGTCTGGATTTTCCGCTAAATAGTCTAGTATTTTAGAAGCTTTGATCAATACAGTTCCATAAGGTTTTTTATTTTCCATATAATATTCTCCTATTTCTTTATAAGAAAAATTATAGCGGAAATATCATCAATTTAAAAGAGATAACCGAATACAAACTGCTATTTTTCTTTATAGGCAACTCAAAGTTAAAGATCCGCTTCATTTTTACATCAAGCTTTGATATAAGGCAATAATTTCTTCTACTGTCGTTTCTCTTGGATTTCCTGGTGTACATACATCTCGCAAAGCATCTTCTGCAATTGCTGGGATATCCGCTTCTTTTACACCTAACTCAGAAATGGTCGCTGGGATTCCAACCGCTTTGCTCAATCGATCGATCTCACCGCAAGCTGCCTCTCTTACATCTTCTAAAGACATTTCAGCTGCTCCTTTGATTCCTAGTACAAGAGCGATTTCACGGTATTTTTCTCCAGTATATTCTTTGTTATATTTCATGATCGTTGGCAAGAGCGCTGCACACGCTACACCATGTGGGATGTTGTACCATGCACTTAACGGATGAGCCATCCCATGCACCAGTCCTAAACCTACATTTGAGAAGCCCATTCCTGCAATATATTGTCCTAATGCCATTTTTTCTCGCCCATTTTGATCACCCTCTACAGAAGCTTCCAAAGAATGACCAATGATTTCAATTGCTTTCAAATGCAGCATATCAGTCATTTCCCAAGCGCCTTTTGTGATCAACCCTTCGATAGCATGTGTCATAGCATCCATCCCTGTTGACGCAGCCAATTTTTTCGGCATTCCCATCATCATGTCACTGTCGATGAACGCAACGATTGGGATATCATGTGGATCGACACAGACGAATTTCCGGTGATTTGCTTCATCTGTGATGACGTAGTTGATCGTTACCTCAGCTGCTGTCCCAGAAGTCGTTGGTACAGCTAAGATAGGTAAACATGGATTTTTTGTATCAGCCACACCTTCTAAGCTGATGACATCAGAAAACTCTGGATTCGTCAAAATAATCCCAATGGCTTTTGCCGTATCGATTGGCGACCCCCCACCGATTGCGATCAAACAGTCTGCTTCTGCCTCTTTAACAAAAGCTACTCCGTCTTTTACGTTTTGGATCGTTGGGTTAGGTACGATCCCGTCGTATAAAACATAATCGATTCCTGCATTATCCAAAAGCTCTGTTACTTTTGTCGCTATGCCATGTTCGATCAATCCTTTATCAGTAATGACAGCTGCTTTGCTGAATCCTCGCTGCTGAAATTCGGGAACGATTGACTCAATCGCTCCTTTTCCAAAATACGATGTTTCATTTAAAATCATTCGATTACTCATTTTCTATTCCTCCTGATTTGTATTATTTTTCACAATAAAAATGAAAGAACCTCAAGCAACCGGTTGCCCAGTTGCTTGTTGCTACAGTTCGAAGACTGGCGTCAATTCACGGCTGACTGGGGAGGCATCTGGATTTGTTTCCATGATATCTTCCATGTATTTCCACCATTTTTGATTAATCGGTGTAGTTGCCATTTTCCCCCATAACTCTTCATCCTCGACCACTAGGTAACCAAATAATAAACTTGTACTCGGATCAAGATAGATCGAATAGTCGATGACCCCATGTTCACGAAGCGCTGTGCGCATCTCTGACCAAAGTTCATCATGTCTTTTTTTGTATTCTTCTTGTTTTTCTGGGTAAACTTTCATGCAAAAGGCTTTTTTCACCATGTCAGACACCTGCTTTCGTATGAACTTCCTCCAAATAACCTGCTTTCGGAGTAACACCAAACGCATCTGCTAAACGCCACAAATTCTCATCTGTGATTGTTTGCAAGATTGGTCCTTGCGCTTTGACGTACGTATAGACTTCTGCTGCCTTTTCTGCTGTCTCGATCAAACCAAAGACTTCATCCATGTCTTTTCCTGACCCGTAGATTCCATGTTGCGGCCATAAAACCAATCGAGTTTCTTTCATTTTTTCAGCTGTTGCTTCCCCAATCTCATTTGTTCCTGGAACCATCCACGGAATGATGGAAATTCCTTCTGGAAAAACAACTAAGCATTCCGTGCACATTTGCCACAGCGTACGACTAAAGGAACGTTCGTCTAATTCATGCGTAAAGCTCATCGCTAATAAATGGCTAGCATGGCAATGCATAACGATCCGATTATCTGGGTCTACTTCTAAACGGGCGATATGACTCATGAAATGACTTGGCAACTCGCTTGTAGGAAGGCAGTCATTTTCTAACCCCCACAAAAGCTCTAATGTTTTGCCATCCTCGGCAACTCGAACGATTCCAAGGTTTTCGGCAGGTTCGCTCGCTACATTTTTAAAATATCTTCCTGAACCAGTTACAATAAAATAGCATCCTGCTAAACGGCTGGCATCAAAAATCATCGAGATGCGGCGGGTCACTTTTTCAGGATCCAAGAACGGTGTGATCTCTTCCTCTTTGAGTAAATAAGAAATATTCCCGCCATTTCGTTCATCCCATCCCAAGCGATAAAGATTCGATGTCGTTTCAATCATTTCTTTCACATAAGGCGCTTGTAAAATATCTATTTTTTTCAATATAGCCACACTCCTATTTTCTTAATCCCAACACGACTTTTTGATATTCTTGGACTTCTTCTAGCCAATCCAAACCAACTGGAACTTGATTTTTGTAACAGAAATAATTCCATACATCGGCATACGGGAAATCTTTCAATTCTTCCGTGTAAGCCATTCTTGAAGTAAAGTCAAAAGCCAGCTCCATTTCTTTCAATCGCTTAACTGGTTCCAGCATAGCTTTCATTAATGCTTTTTGTGTATTTCTCGTACCAATGACCCAAGCAGCGATACGATTGATCGTTGCATCAAAGAAATCCAGACCGATATTCGTTTTTTCCAGTAATTCGTTACGGACTAATTCTTTAGCAATTTCCTGCAATTCATCATCCATCAAAACGACATGATCTGAATCCCAACGAACTGGACGAGAAACGTGCAACATGATTCCTTTGCTGAATAAAGCTAAGGAAGACAATTTATTGGAAATCACTTCTGTTGGATGAAAATGTCCAGCATCTAGACAAACAAGTTTGTCACGAGTCAACCCGTAACCCATATAAAATTCATGGGAACCGACTGTATAAGCTTCAGCGCCTAAACCAAATAGTTTGCTTTCTACTGCATCTTGTACATACCCTTCATCTAGCTCTTCTGTAAAAATTTCATCAAGCGATTCCATCAAACGTTTCCGTGGGGTAAAACGGTCGATTGGATTGTCTTTCATCCCATCAGGTACCCAAAAGTTATTGATACATGTTTGTCCAGTTTCTTTTCCAAAGTATTCTGCGATTTTACGGCTTCTTTTCCCGTGTTCGATCCAGTATTCACGAACTTCTTTATCTGGGTGAGCTAATGTAAAGCCGTCTTTCATCATTGGATGCGAAAAGAAAGTCGGATTGAAATCAAGACCGATCTCTTCTTTTTTTGCCCACTCTACCCATTTCTCAAAATGCTTCGGCTCAATCTCATTGAGATCGACCGCTTCTTCTGTGTCCAAATAGATAGCATGAAGATTCAACTTATGTTTGCCCGGTATCAACGAATATGCCTTCTCCAAATCTTGTCTAAGCTCTTCGGGTGTCCGTGCAGCTCCTGGGAAATTTCCTGTTGCCATGATTCCACCAGTCAATTCGCCATCCGGTGTCAAGAAACCTTTGACATCGTCTCCTTGCCAGCAATGCATAGAAATTTTGATGTCTTGCATCTTTTCTAGTACAGCATCTGTATCTACACCGATAGTTGCATATCTTTCTTTTGCTTGTTCGTAATTTCTTTCAATCGTGTTCATACGATTACTCCTTTGATTTTATTCACGTACCATTCCATCGTGTTTTGCTTATTTTCATCTGGGTAAAAAGTTTCACATGGAAACGACTGTTTGATTACATTTCTTGCTTGTTCTATATTCGAAAACTGACCTGTACTGAGCATTTGCATGGCTACATTCCCGATTGCTGTGGCTTCACTAGGACCTGCTTCTACAATGATTCCGGCATAATCTGCTGTCAATTGATTCAGTAAGCGATTATTCGATCCGCCCCCTACGATGTGCAGTTTTTCCAATTTCGTTCCAGTCAAGTGTTCTACTTTGATCAGCTCTTGTGCGTAACAAAGAGCAAGATTATCATACACACAACGAGCGAGAGCTCCCGGTGAAACAGGGACTGGCTGCTCTGTTTCAAAACAGTATTGCTGAATCTCTTCTATCATATTTTTAGGATTCAAAAATCGAGGGTCATTGATTTCCATCACTTGTTGCAGTGGCTTTTCTTTTGCAGCAAGTTCTGCCAATTCCGCGTAACTGTATTCGTACTCCTGCATTCGAGCAACTTCCTGGATCAACCACATCCCCATGATGTTTTTCAAGAAACGCACCGTATTATGAGCACCCCATTCATTCGTGTAATTCTCAGAAAAAGCGGCGCGAGAAACATTGGCGATCTTTGTTTCCATCCCTAAAAGCGACCATGTCCCACTGCTGATATAGCCCCACTGTTCTCCTTGCCCTGGTGTGCCTAATACAGCTGACGCCGTATCATGACTTGCTACTGTGATAAAGGTCACATCTGGCAAATCATATTTTGAGAATTTTTCTTTTTGCAAATCTCCCAGTATCGTTCCCGGCTCTGTCAATGGAGGAAATAATCCCTTCGAAACACCAACTTTTTCAAGAAGTTCTGTTTCCCACTCTTTTATCCCTGCATTCAGCAGCTGCATAGTAGACGCATTGGTTTTCTCCGTCACCATATTGCCAGTAAAGACGTAGCCTAAATAATCAGGAATCAATAACAATTTATGTGCTTTTGCCAAATGGTCTTTTTCTTCGACAAACAATTGGAATAAGGTATTGAAAGGCTGGATCTGAATCCCTGTTTGCTCATACAACTTATCTAGAGAATAGCTTTCAGAAAACTGTTTTACTGCTTCATCGGTACGATCGTCCCGATAAGCGATCGGATCATTCAGCCGTTCCCCTTGTTTGTCAATCAAACAGTAATCGACTGCCCATGTATCGATCCCTGCAAAACAGCGATCGATCCCTGTTTTCTTTAATTTTTCAAATCCAATCAAAATCTCTTCGATAAGATAATCGATCTTCCAGCGGTCATGACCGTCTTTTTTTCGAAAGCCGTTCTTGAATCGGTGTACTTCTTCCAAGACTAAAGAACCTTCATCATTTCTCGTACTTTTCATTAGTCGTCCGCTTGACGCACCGATATCGATGGCAACAAATGTCGGATTCATTTCTCCACCTCTTTTACTTTATTGTTGATTAACACTTCCTTAATAAAGCGTTATCATTTATTAACAATGCTATCATATTACATAAACTTATATTTTGCTTCACACTATTTTGGTATATAATTGCATTATCTTGACAAGTTGGGAGTGTTTACATGGATTACTGGGAAAAAGCCAATCACTCATGGTCGGAAGACTCAAAAAGAGTGATCTTAACACCTACGCAAAGAAGTAGGAATTTATTTTTTTATATCCAAGAAATCGGTTACTTTAAAGCGCCGGTCCCTTACTATACTGAACGAGCACATTTACCTTCTTATTTGATAAAATTTACTTTGTCTGGCGAGGGTTTGCTTACATATAAAGCTAATCAGCACCAGCTAAAAGCTGGAGACCTCTTTTTTATTGACTGCCAAGAATATCAGCGTTATCAAACGATTAGCGAAGAACCATGGGAAATGGATTGGATCCATTTGAATGGTCAGAGCGTCCAATCATTTTATCAAGAATTCACAAAAGACGGCCATAACACCTTCCATTCGACAGGTGATCCATCAGAAAACAAGATCCATCATCTGATCACAGAATTGATCCACATGCAGCAAGGTGCGAATGCCCGTACCGATTTCCAGTCCTCTGTAGCTATCCACGAGCTGTTGAATGAACTGATTTTGCAGAAGTATCAGCTGGATTTCGAAGAAGAAGATATTCCCCCTTACGTTTATAAGCTTAAGCAATACTTGGACGAACACTTCAAAGAAACGATCACACTTGATCAATTAGAACAGCAATTTTTACTGAATAAATATCAGCTGAGCAAAGATTTTTCCAAATTCATCGGTTCTCCGCCAATCGATTATTTAATCAGCAAAAAACTCTCTTACGCTAAAGACCTTCTTCGGTATACAGAATTTACTATTCGAATGATTTCCGAAGAAATCGGAATCGAGAATTTTGCTTACTTTAGTCGCTTGTTCAAAGCAAAAACTGGATTATCACCGAGAGATTTTCGTAAATTTAGCTGATTCATATAATATGTACGCACTTTTTTTAAAAGATATAGTAGAATAATAAAATAACCGCAGTTTCTGCTTCTATATAAACAACAGCAGCTACTTCGGTTATTTTGGGGTGGTTATTCTCATTGTTCATCTTCAAAATGTTCATAATGAATAAGCTGGTTTTGTGTATCGCGTTTCAAAAATTCTTTAGGCGTTATACCAAACTCTCTCTTGAATGCTTTCAGAAAATGCGGATAAGATGAAAAACCACTTTTACTATATACAGCACTAGAACTACGGTACTCTCGCAACAAGTGCTTGGCATAGATCAGCTTTTTCTTCATTACATACTGATGAAACGTAAATCCAGTGTACTTTTTGAATTCTCGGGTGATATGGTATTTGCTGACAAAAAATTGCTTCTCCATTTCCTCTAAAGAAAGCGGATGAGATAAATTTTTTGAGATATATTGTAACATTTGTTCCACACGCTCATTTGGAACTACAGCATTCTGTTCTTGCGCACTCTCTTCTTTTTGTACTACTTGATTGAGAAAAATCAAGTATTCTACCAGAGCTTGTTCATATTTTATGTCTTCACCGTAATTTTTTTTATCAGGAGGGTGGTCGATAAATGATAATTTTTGCTTCAATACTTCCTGTTCGACTTGCAATACACGACTCCTTTTCTCTCCCATTGGTTGAAAACAAGCCGATAGATTAGACCATGGCGTGGAACGACTTCCCAGAAAAGAAGGGGTAACAAAGATATAGACACGCTCGAATACATCTGAAGACTGGCGGACGATACGATGCAAATCGTTGGAATGGATGAGCAGCACACTTCCTGCTTTGATCGTAAATTGCCGTCCGTTCAAATAAAAAGTCGCTTCGCCCTTTAATGTAGCATGGATTTCATAGAAATCATGGTGATGGTAGATTGTTTTATTTTGGCTAACGACATCTTTGACATGATAGATTTCATACTGATCAGAAACCATCGTATTGACTTGCTCACCGCTTATTTTCTTTTGAAGCATGTGCTGCACCTCCTTTGTTCAGTTGTGCACAATTATATTATATCACGTTTTTTGCAATCAAAAAGAGCTGCTTTTATATACTCTTATAAAAAAGAAGAGACGTGACATCTTCTAGCCCCGCCCCCTCCATTCTAAATATTAGTTAATCAATGTCTTCTTTACATTATTCAAGAAGACTTCTTCCATAACGAATCCCATCATCTTTTGTTTCTTCAAGAACCACATACAGATACGGACGGTTCTTCTTGATGATTTCTTTGATTTTTGTGTACTCGATCACACCGTCTCCCAAATTTACCGGCACGATTTTTTCCTGTTCGACACGAAAATCTTTCAAATGAACCGCACATATCTTTTTACCAAAACGCTCAAAAGCTTCTTCTACCAATTGGACTTGTCCTTGATAATCAGTACTTGTAATCAAATTTGTCGGATCTAAAATGATTCCTAGATAGTCCGAATCCACTGCTTGGATCAGCTGCTCTACTCTTTCTAAAGAATACACCGGATGATTCAAACCTGGTTCTATCCCCACCATCATTTGGTATTTTTCTCCAGCTTTTACCAAGCGACGGATAACGGACACTGCTTCAGCAAATGCTTCATCTGTGAAATTTTCTTCCGTATATTGGAGTTCCGGCAAAACACATCCCGTTTCCGAAGCAACCATTGACGCACCAAAGGAAGAAGCATAGCGAAGATACTGCTCGAACTTTGTCAGCAACTCTTCTCGTATCGTTAAATCTGGATGAATCATATTGATATAGCAACTTAAAATTCCTACGGACACTTCTTGCTTTTCTAAGACACGTTTGACATAATTTCCCATCCCAGAATTGATTTCGTTTGCGCCAGAAGACATTTCAGGAAACGAAAGACCTAAGGCGAGCTGCAGTGTATGGATCCCTTGTTCTTTTGTTTTTTCTGCAAGATCTTCTATCGTTTGGACTTGGGAAAGATCATGTCCTCTAATTGTAATGTTCAACATAATTATTCTCCTAACTCAGCATATTGGGTAGCCACATGACGATTTGCGGGAAATAGGTAATCAAAAACAAGACGACTAGGATAATCCCATAAAACGGAAGAAGTGGTTTCAGCATGGCTTCTGCTTTTACGCCTCCTACACTTGCACCGACATATAACCCTGTACCTACAGGAGGTGTAATTGAGCCTACACACAGATTCATGATTGAAAACAATCCATAATGTACAGGATCAACCCCTACACTTGTGACGATCGGTAAAAATATTGGTGTAAAAATCAAAATAGCAGGCGCTACATCCATAAACATACCCACAAGTAATAACACAAGATTTACTAATAACAGAATCACTAGCTTATTATCCGTTACGCCCATAATCAACGAACTAATTGCCTGAGGAATACCGGTAAACGCCATGGCGAAAGACATCATGGAAGAAGTAGCTAATAAGAACATGATCGTCCCTGACATTGCTACTGATTGAAACAACATATTAGGTATATCTTTTAGTTTTACCGTTTTATAGTAAAACATAGCAATCAACAGGGAGTAAATGACAGCTATCGCTGAAGCTTCTACTGCTGTAAATATCCCCGTCAAGATACCACCGATAATGATGACAATCAATAGAAGGCTAGGAATCGCCTCTTTTATTATTTTTCCAGCATGAGCCATCTGTCCTTTTTCGACAACAGGGTATTTATTCTTTTTAGCAACGATGAATGCTACTAGCATGATTCCTAGTGCCCACAAAGCTCCTACGAGATACCCTCCCATAAATAAAGCCGAAATCGAAGCACCACCAGCAACAAGTGAATACATGATAAAAGCAGTACTTGGAGGAATGACCATACCTGTCGGAGCTGACGCGATATTGACCGCTGTTGCAAACTTCCGGTCATATCCTTCTTCCACTTGCTGAGGGATCAAGACTCCGCCAATCGCGGTAGAAGCGGCAATGGCTGAACTAGAGATGGAACCAAATAAAGCATTCCCTAACACATTCGTATGAGCTAAAGCCCCCGGTACGCGTCCGACGAACAACATCGCAAAATCCACTAGTTTCTTGGCTATCCCTCCATTATTCATGATAATACCTGAAAGAACGAAAAACGGAATAGCGATGAGCGAAAAACTGTTGATGCTTCCCACCATTTTTTGAGCTGAACTAAAAGCAGAAACATCAAACGGTATAACTAACAATAAAGTCATCATTGATGAGAACGCAATACTTATAGCAATCGGCATCCCTAATACAAGCAACACGACAAATACAAAAAATAACACTAATCCGGCTTCTATTGCCATTTTATTCCTCCATTTTTATATTTTTTCTTGAATTGCTGGCTTGTTGCTTAATGTATCGATTAGATTTATCAGACTATAGATAATGATGAGTATCCCTGAGACAGGTACTGACAAATAGACGTACCCCATCGGAATGCTTAAAGAAGGCGAGATCTGCCCCATTGTCAACGTGACAGCATTCCATCCGCCATACACCATGATCATCGCAGCAAATACCAGAAACAAACTTTGAACAACGACTTCTAAAATTTTACTTTTTTTACCAGATAATTTTTCACTTAAAACCGTTACGGCTAGATGTGCTTTTTGTCCCACAACATACGCGGAAGACAACATGGCAAACCAGACAAGACCGAATCGGACAAGCTCTTCTGTCACCGTATTCGGATTTCCTAAAACCGTTCTGGAAAATACTTGCCATAAAACGACAGCGACCATCCCAACAAGCAAAACAGCTCCTAGGATCTCTAACACCTTATTTAAAATCACTTTCATCACAGCTACGCTCCTTGCTCTTGGATCTTTTGATAAAGGTCTTTGTAGGCAGGATCGTTTTTGAATGTATCATGAAGCGGTGCGACTGCCTCTCGAAACGGTGTATTATCTACATCATTGAATTGAACTCCATGTTCTTCTTGTGCTAAAGCTTTCTCTTCTTCAATTGCTCTGGCAAAAGCTTCGATTTCAAAAACCGTCGATTCTTTTGCTGCTTCTTCAATCGCTTTTTCCTGTTCAGCAGTTAGCTGTTCTTTGATAGCATCATTCATGATGATGATATCGGGCACACGTGTATGCTCATCATAAGAATAGTATTTAGCTACCCCGCCATGTCCAGCTGTATACAAGACAAACTCATTGTTTTCTGATCCGTTGATCAAATTGGATTGAAGAGAAGTGTATACCTCATCACTTCCCATGGGGACTGGCGAACCGCCTAAAAGCTCGACCATTTTAATAGCTGTTTCGCTTTGCATCACACGGATTTTCTTTCCCTTCAAATCTTCCGGTGTATGGATTGGACCGTCTACCATATAAAAACTGCGTTGACCAGAATCATAATAGGTCAATCCGGTAAACCCTAAATCTTTGGTTGATTGGTAGATTGGTTCCATTATTTCTTCGTTATCCATCACCTTAAAGAAATGTTCTTCATCATTGAATAGATAAGGGACTGAAAAAATCGAATAATCTTTAGAAAAACTTTCCAATGCTGAGGCACTTACTTTTGTGAAATCTACTGCTCCTGACTGTGTCAACTCGATTAGTTCCCGTTCTCCACCCAGTTGTCCATCTGGAAAATACTGGATCTGTACGGAACCGTCTGTTTTTTCTTTTACTAAACGCCCAAATTCATTCATTGCATCAATTACCGGCTGGCTGTTGCTTGCATAAGCAAAGCGCAAGGTAACTGTCTCATTTACGTCTGCATCTGCGACAGTTGCCACACTAGAATTATTTCCGCAGCCGCTTAGACCTAGCAGACCTAGGCTAAGCGAACTTGCTGCAAACAACAGTGATGTTTTTTTCATATGGGTTTCCTTTCTTTTAACAATAAGAGACGAGCAATTCTGTCAAACAAAGCACCGTTAACGACTGTCCATAAGGCATTGCTGTGATTCCGATATTCCGATAAAAATCTAAACTATCCCCCATTCCTGTCCCGATTGAAACGTTTTGGACTTCTCCTTTTTCATCGATTTGTTCAAGCAATCCTTGGATAGCACGATAAGCGACTTCTTTATATTCTTGCGGCAAATAACGTTTATGGACCGCTTTCAAAATACCGTAAGCAAATCCTGCAGTTGCAGAAGATTCCACATAAGAAGAAGGATCATCTAACAACGTATGCCATAAACCGCTTTCAGATTGATAAGTTTTTAATGCGCGCACTTGTGCTTCAAGTGTTTCAATCAACAATTTGCGCAATGCATCTTCTTTCGATAGTTCTAAGATCTCGATGATTTCTGGAATAGCAATCGTCAACCAGCAGTTTCCACGAGCCCAAAATGCTTCGGCGTAGTTATGATTTCCTTCAAACGTCCAGCCGTGATACCACAACCCTGTCCGTTTATCCATCAAGTATTTGATGTGGATCATAAACTGGTAACGTGCTTCTTCTAAATATTCTGGGCGATTCAACAGTTTCCCGATTTTTGCCAAAGGAAGCACTGTCATCATCAATGTATCATCCCACAGCTGATTCTTATTTTCCGGTCCATATGTGGCATGTTGCAACCCCTCTTCATTTGTCCGAGGCATGTCATTCATGACCCATTCTGCCCATTGTTCTAAATAAGGCAAATAGCGTGAATCTTTCGTGTCTTCATACAAGTAAGCCATCGTCAACAACGGGGCCATCGTATTGACGTTTTTTGGCGGAGCGCCTTCTTCCATCCGATCTTCAAACCATTCATTGACTACTTGATAAGCGCGAGGATTTTTTGTCATCTGGTAATTTTTATAAATACCGTATAATCCGACACCTTGTGGCCAATTCCATACTGTCCAGCTTTTGTCATCTACTTTCAATCCATCAAAGTCCAATAAAAATTCACCGTTATCGTCTTTGATCGTTGTCAGGTTTTCAACGAGCAGGTCAATTTTTTCTTTCACTAATTCTTTAGGTACAAAAATCTCTTCTTTAATAATCATCTTTATGCCACCTTTTTAAACGCTTTCATTTTTATATCCTTAATATAGCAGTAATACCGTTCACTATAAATATCGCTTTTTGAACAAAAACTGTCTAAAATTGACCTAAACGTTAAATAACAAAAGTAACTTTCAAATACTTAGAAAACAAAAAAAGAACTTGGAGAAACAACGTTTTCCAAGTTCTTTTTCATCTATTTTTTTATCTCTTTTCTATGCTTTCTTTTGCTTATCCATTGTAAGCATCAATGATGATTTGTTTCAATTCAGAGATCAATGGTTCTTTCGGATTAGCTGTCGTACATTGGTCTTCGTAAGCTAATTCAGCCATACGGTCTACGGTAGTATCTAGTGTTTCTTGTGTGACTCCTTGAGCTTTTAGACTCATGTTGATGCCGACAGATTTTCCTAATTCATAAACAGCAGTTGCTAAAGCTTCGACTAATTCCTCTGTTGTTTCGCCTTTCAGACCTAAGAATTTTGCAATATCTGCGTAATCTGTATCTGCACGGAAATAGTCATATTTAGGGAACATCGCATGTTTTTGTGGATCTTTTGCATTGTAGCGGATAATATGCGGTAAAAGAATCGCATTTGTCCGCCCATGAGGGATCCCGTATTCCCCGCCGATTTTATGTGCGACTGAGTGACAAATACCTAGGAATGCGTTAGCAAACGCCATACCAGCCATTGTAGAAGCGTTGTGCATTTTTTCACGTGATTCCATATCAGGTGTTTTCACTGATTTTTCTAAATAGTCAAAGACTAATTTGATCGCTTGCAGACTCAATCCGCGTGTATAATCTGAAGCCATGACTGAAACATAAGATTCAATTGCATGCGTCAACACATCCATTCCTGTATCTGCTGTGACAGATGCTGGAACTGACATAACGAATTGAGGATCGACGATTGCGACATCCGGTGTCAATGCATAATCTGCCAACGGATATTTCACATGTGTTTCACTGTCAGTGATGACCGCAAATGGTGTTACTTCAGAACCAGTTCCTGATGTTGTCGGGATACATACGAATTGTGTCTTTTCTGGTTTATCGATCTTGTATGTCCGTTTACGGATATCCAAGAATTTTTGTTTTGCACCGAAGAAAGATGTGTCTGGGTGTTCATAGAACATCCACATTCCCTTAGCCGCGTCCATTGCAGAACCGCCTCCAAGAGCGATCACTGTATCTGGCTTGAAGTCTGCCATCAATTTCGTTCCTGCGTATACGGTATTTGTCGATGGGTTCGGTTCAACCTCTGAGAAGACTTCGATCTTCACATCATTTTTGCGTCGTGCCAATACTTCACGAACTGTATCGCAGTAACCGAATTGGACCATACCTGGGTCACAAACGATCATGACACGTTCAACATTTTCCATTTTCTCTAAATACAATAGAGAATTCTTTTCAAAGAAGATTTTTGGCGGTAATTTGAACCATTGCATGTTATTTCTCCGTTTCGCTACAGTTTTGACATTGATTAAGTTTACAGCAGAGACGTTACGAGAAACAGAGTTCTTACCATAAGAACCGCATCCCAAAGTCAATGACGGAATCATTTCGTTATAGATATCACCGATGCCGCCTTCTGCAGATGGTGTATTCACTAAAATACGACAAGCTTTCATTCGAAGACCGAATTTGACATGCAACTCTTCGTTTTCTGAATGGATAACTGCTGTATGTCCTAATCCTCCAAGATTCAACATACCTTCACACAAATCGAACGCATGGTCCGTGTTGTTAGCTTTGATCATGGCAAGAACTGGAGAAAGTTTTTCTCTTGAAAGCGGATAATCTGGTCCTACGCCTTCCAATTCAGCAATCAGCATTTTCGTTCCTTTTGGTACACTGATTCCTGCCAAATTAGCGATTTCCATCGCAGAATGTCCAACGATTGATGGATTGACCGCATATTTCCCTTCGTTCATCACTGCATCTTCCAATTTTTGCAATTCATCTGGTTTTACGATATAAACTTGGTGTGCTTGGAATTCTGCTTTTACTGCTGCGTAGATTTCTTTGTCCACGATCACAGCTTGTTCAGAAGCACAGATCATCCCATTATCAAATGTTTTCGAAACGATCAAATCGTTCACTGCACGTTTGATTTTTGCTGTTTTTTCAATATAAGCTGGTACGTTACCTGGACCTACACCTAAAGCTGGTTTTCCTGTAGAGTAAGCAGACTTGACCATTCCAGCTCCACCTGTCGCTAAGACGATCGCGATACCTGGATGGTTCATTAGCATAGAAGTCGCTTCGATCGATGGATGTTCGATCCATTGGATACAATTTTCAGGAGCTCCGGCAGCGATAGCAGCATCACGTACCACTCGTGCTGCTTCTGCAGAAGATTTTTGGGCACTTGGATGGAAAGCAAAAACGATTGGATTTCTTGTTTTCAACGCGATCATTGATTTGAAAATCGTTGTGGAAGTCGGATTCGTTGTTGGAGTTACTCCGCAAACCACACCGACTGGTTCAGCAATTTCAATCAATCCCTTTTGGACATCTTCATTGATTACACCAACTGTTTTATCATGTTTGATATTATGCCAAATATATTCGGACGCATACATATTTTTGATTGCTTTATCTTCGTAAACACCGCGACCTGTTTCTTCCACAGCCATTTTTGCTAATGGCATATGTTGATCTAAAGCTGCCATTGCCATTTCATGCACGATATGGTCCACTTTTTCTTGATCAAAGCTTTCCATTTCTTTCAATGCTACATTTGCTTTTTCTGCCAAACCATCAATCATTGCTTGTACGTCAATTGTCTTCGTCTTTTCTTTTTCCATTACTTTAGCCATCATTATCCTCCTAATGGGTCATGGTTATTTGTTAAATCTTTCACATGTATATCATACAATATTTGTTTTTCTATGTAAACACTTTTTTGTGATTTTTTTCACAGTTATTTTTAAATATAAAATCCCTTTATTTATAAGTGTTTACATGAAAAAATATATAAAGTTATTTATTATCATTTATATGACACACCCGATTATTCAACGTTGAGCAATGTATCCTATGCTCTTATCTCTTTCTTTTTTGAATAAAAAATGAGGTAGGACACCTTTCTGCCCTACCTCGTCTTTAAATAAGCTTTGATACTTATTTTTCTTTCTTCTCTTCTGTCTCTTCCAGAGTTTCTGTTGTTTCAGTTTTTACTTCAACTGTCTCAGCTGGTTCTTCTGTTGTTTCAACAGTCGTTGTTGCATCATTTGTTACGACAGTTCCTGGTTTGACCGTTTTTATTGCTGCACGATCGTACTCAAGGAAGATCCCTTCGCAGTCTATAACGACTGTCCGTTTATCATTGTCGATTTCTGAAACAACTCCGTGTAATCCGCCAATCGTTACGACTGAATCACCTGGTTTCATGCTATCTAACAAGTTTTGACGTTCTTGCTGTTGTTTCTTTTGCGAACGTGACATAAAAAACCACATTGCTAATAGCGCGATAAACATCACAAGCATTGGTAATGATCCCATTTTTTTCACCTCACTAATTCTGTATCTACAAAAAACACTTTAGCAGAAAAATGCTGCTAACACTAGTTTTTTACTTAATTTTTAAAAGATTTTCCTTTAGAAACTTTTTGCGTTTTCTTTATTGAACCCGTATTCTTCAAAAAAGGCTTCTCTAAATTCAAGCAAATTATCATCCATGATTGCTTGACGCACTTGTTTCATTAGATTCAACAAGAAGTATAAATTATGGTAAGAAGTCAAACGAATGCCAAATGTTTCATCACATTTGATCAAATGGCGGATATAGGCACGTGTATAGTTTTTACATGTGTAACAATCACATTTCTCATCAATTGGACGGAAATCATGGGCATATTTCGCATTTTTCACTACTAGACGGCCTTGAGAAGTCATACATGTGCCATTTCGAGCGATTCGAGTAGGCAAGACACAGTCAAACATGTCTACTCCACGGATAACACCATCGATCAATGAATCAGCAGCACCGACACCCATCAAGTAACGTGGTTTGTTTTCGGGGATCAACGGTGTAGTGAATTCTAATACACGGTTCATTTCTGATTTAGGTTCCCCGACAGATAACCCGCCGATTGAGTAACCAGGGAAATCCATGCCGACTAGATCTTTCGCGCTTTGACGACGAAGATCTTCAAATCCTGCTCCTTGAATGATTCCAAATAATCCTTGACGGTCTGGGTTAGCATGAGCTTTCAATCCTCGTTCTGCCCATCGAGACGTACGTTCTACTGATTTTTTCACGTAGTCGTAACTTTCATCGAATGGTGGACATTCGTCAAAACTCATCATGATATCAGAGCCCAATTTATTTTGGATGTTGATTGCTTTTTCTGGTGATAAAAACATACGCGAACCATTCAAGTGGTTTTTGAAATGCACGCCTTCTTCTTCGATATTCCGCATATCACTTAATGAAAAAACTTGAAAGCCGCCTGAATCTGTTAAAATCGGTTGATCCCAGTTCATAAATTTATGCAGTCCGCCAGCTTCTTCTACTAAGTCTTCACCAGGGCGTAGCCATAAATGATATGTATTACTTAAAATAACGCCAGCACCCATTTCTTTCAACTCTTCTGGGGACATTGTTTTTACTGTAGCTAATGTTCCTACTGGCATGAACATTGGTGTGGGAAAAGTTCCGTGCGGCGTGATCAATTCCCCTAAACGCGCGCCAGTATGTTTTTCTTTCTTGATTAAACGATAGCGAATGGCAGGTTGCGTCATTCATTTCCCTACTTTCTATATAAAATATCTTGACAACTCCCACCATCATAATCGTTTCAAGTGCTTTTTGCAAGTTCCCTCGGCTTCCTTCTACTTTATTTAATATTCTTTTTTTTATTTTTTTTCATGAATAACAAAAAAGAAAAAAACATTATGACAGAAATATTTTTTGATACATGGTATATTGGTTTTATGAAAGAAAGGAGGGTAAAATCATGCAATCTTCTGCAGAATTAAAACGCCAAGCAAAAGAGAGTTTAAAAGGTCGGTGGGGTCAAGCTGTTTTATTAAATCTAATCCCTACATTGATTGGTATTGTTGCTATTCTTCTTATTATGATTCCTATTATCTTGTTTGCTATTGCCACATATGATGGCTCAGCGAACGTCTCAGATGCGATGGCATCAGGAAGCGGTAGTTCAGGAGGCGGTGGTGGAATTATTTCTAGCATTATCAGCGCTTTGTTCATGAGTGGTATTTCTTGGACTTATCTTGATGTTTTACGTGGTCAAAAAGATCAGATTGAACCATTCAAAGATGCATTTCGTGGATTCAAAGGTTTGTTTATCGGCGGAGTGATCGGTTTAGCTGTGTTGATTTCAATCTTTACAACATTATGGGGTTTGTTATTAGTTATTCCTGGAATCATTAAAAGCTATTCTTATTCTCAAAGCTATTTTATCTATTATGATATCGTCCAAGAAACAGGTCAAACGCCTAAAGTACTGGATACGATCACCGCAAGTCGAAAATTGATGGATGGTTACAAAGGAAAACTTTTCTGGTTAGATCTTTCATTTATCGGCTGGCATATCTTAGCATTAGCAACTGCTGGTATCGGTTATCTATGGCTCAGCCCATATATTTCCGCAACAAAAGCAGCATTTTATGAACAATTGCCGAAAGATATTTAAAAGAGAGTGTGAACCTGCCGTTTAATTCCGAGTCACAAAAAACAGTTTCTCATGTTTGATGAATATCGTGACTTGTGACCGTGGGGTTGGCAGGAGAACACCGTTTATCGAAAGGCAGTAAAAGAAACATTCAGCCTATTAGCAAAAAAGGAGGTGTGACAACATTCATGTCACACCTCCTTTTTGTATAGTTCCAGTAAAAAGAAAATCAACTTAGAAACAGTTGATCATTCCTCTTCTTCTGCTTCCGGTAATCGATGGAACTTGATCAGTTCATTGACCGCGATTGGTACGATAGACAAAATCCCTACCAAGAACCAGTGATTCAAACTGATGTGTACTAGGCCGAATAGTTCTTGCGTAAACGGCAGCAAAGCAACAGCTGTTGTAATAGCTAATGCCAGTAACGCCATTTCAAACAACGCTTTATTCGTTGCTAAATTGACTTTGAAGATCGATTGACTGCTGCGTACATTGAACACATGCAAAATTGATGAATAAGCTAAGATCAAGAATGCAACTGTTTGACCGACATGCTGACTTGCGTCTACCCATGGACTGATGGTATCGACATAACTACCTAAATAATAACCAAACAGTGTCACGATGGTAAAGACCCCTGCGTTTATGGCGATTTTTTGCAATAAGCCTCGAGCAAAGATTCCTTCGTTTTTCGGAATAGGTGGCTGATCCATGATACCGTGTTCTGCTGGTTCTCTTCCTAATGCAAATCCTGGAAGTCCATCGGCAACTACATTGACAAACAGTAATTGTACAGCTGTGAATGGCGCTCCCCAGCCTAACAGCATCGCAATCAAAACAATAAAGATCTCCGAAATATTGCAACTTAGCAAAAAGTTGATTGCTTTACGAATATTCTGATAAACCGAGCGTCCTTGACTGACAGCATCGACGATCGTCGCAAAGTTGTCATCCGTCAGAATCATATCTGCGGCACTTTGCGCCACATCTGTACCTGTGATCCCCATGGCACATCCGACATTACTTGCTTTCAACGCTGGTGCATCATTCACGCCATCACCAGTCATCGCTACGACTGCACCCGTACGTTGCCAAGATTTGACGATTCGGATCTTATCTTCTGGCGTTACCCGAGCATAGACAGAGAGAGATTTGACACGCGCATCTAATTCCTCGTCTGATAATTGATGCAGTTCTGATCCTGAGAGTGCTTCTGACGGATCATTCAAGATACCTAATTCTTTCGCTATGGCACTGGCAGTTACCACATGATCTCCAGTGATCATGACTGTTTTGATACCGGCCTTTTTCGCTCGCTTGATTGCTCCTTTACTTTCTGGACGTGGCGGATCAATCATTCCGATCAGGCCAATCAAACGTAAGTCTTTTTCCAATGCTTCAGAAGAAATATCTTGCGGTTCTTCGTCATAAGTAGCATAACCAACAGCAATCACTCTCAGTGCCCGTTTACCGAAACGATCATTAACGATTCCTGCTTGTTCTACATCGCCTGAACTAAAGCGCGGAGCCAGAACATCGAATGCTCCTTTGGTGATTGAGATGTATTTTTCACCCATTTGATGAACCGTTGTCATCATTTTTCGTTCAGAATCAAAAGGAAGCTCGTTTACTCGTGGATATTTTTCTTCTAATTCTGCTTTTGTATGATAATTCTCTTCAACAGCCCTAACGATGGCTACCTCTGTTGGATTACCTTTGATAACAAGATCATCGTCTTCTTGTTCGACCGTCACATCTGTACATAATGCAGCCATTTTCAATATTTCCATCGCGCTGTTCGTCATTGAGTCTTCGATATTCGTTACTTCATCGTCTTTGCTCCAGACTCGGCGGACGCGCATTTCATTTTGTGTCAGCGTTCCTGTTTTGTCTGAGCAGATAACATTAGCGGTTCCTAGCGTCTCTACTGCTGGTAGCTGCCGGATAATCGCATGTTTCCTCGCCATCTTCTGCACACCGTATGCAAGTGTCAACGTAACAATAACAGTCAAGGTTTCCGGTACAGCTGCAACAGCCAAGGAAATCGAAGTCATGAACATTTCAAGGAGTGGTTCTCCTTGTAATTCACCAATCACAAATACTAAAGCCGCAGCCGCTAAAGCGATCATACTGATTCGTTTGCCTAGCTGATTCAACCGGACCTGTAAAGGTGTCTTTTGCATGGTGTTTTCGTTCAAAAGATCCGCGATCTTACCCATTTCAGTAGCCATACCAATAGCAGTGACGATGGCTTTCCCACGACCTGCAGCAACCGTACATCCTTTAAATACCATATTGAGTTGGTCACCTAATGACTCATCTTCTTTTGCGAGGAATGCTGCATCTTTTTCGACTGCTTCACTTTCTCCAGTCAGCGCCGATTCTTCTACACGTAATTGGGATGCTTCGATCAAACGGGCATCGGCAGAAATAGCATCACCGGACTCTAAAACAAGAATATCCCCAACCACCAGTTGCTCTGACTCAACAGTGGTCACTTTGCCATCACGTATGACAGTTGCCGTTTGTTTATTCATATCTTGCAAGGATTCCAGTGCTTTTTCTGCGTTTCCTTCTTGGACGATTGACAATACCGAGTTGATCACAACGATAGCGATGATCAGCAGTCCTTCAAATAAATCTCCATGCTCTGTAGCAAATGCAGTATAAAAGGAAATCACCGCTGCTATAAGAAGTACGATCGTTGTAAAATCCGACAAGCTTCGAAAGAATTTTTTGATCATTGATTCTTTTGGTGCCTCATCGAATTTATTCAATCCCTGCTTTTTTCGTCGTTCATCCACTTCTTGTGAAGACAACCCAGTATCTGGATCTGCTTCCGTTACCTTCCTTACTTCTTCTATTGTCTGCTTGTATTCTTCCATCCTATTCCTCCTTTAAAATCTTCGTACAAAAAAAGGTACTAATTTTACTATAACATCCTTTTTTTAATTACTTCAAACAAAGGGCCTATTGATTATTTGTTAAGAAAGTATAAAATCCAAAGCACTTACATTTGCAAACGCTACCAAAAGATGCTATTATATAGATGCAAGGAAGGAGGATACCATCAAATAAACAGAAGAATTTCTCGATAGAACAGTGTAAGCAAACAAAGTTGTTAGAAGTACAGGTTTCACCCAGACATGCGTGTAGAGTACAAAACTATAAATAGTGAATGCGTATGGATGTTTGGATCACGAAGTATCCGAAACAAGAAGTAATGCGATACGTAACAATTGAATAACGTAAACGTCTGAAAATTGAATAGGAACAAGAGATGTTTCAAATGTTGAAGATGTAACGAAAACAAAATTTTTGTTTAACATGAAGAAATTCAACACCGTGCTTTGCATGTATGATGGAAAGTTACAATCATTTCTGTTTATTTGAATCCTTCCGAGATACAAGAAAGCCGAGCTTATCGAGAGCTCGGCTTTTTCTTATTTGTACGCATTTTTCTTAACTTTTAACTTGCATTTTACTACATTTTTCATACAAAAATTGATCGATTGTCGCTGAAAAGTTGGTGTATCATAAAGATAGTTCTTAACTTCTTCAATGTTATTACTCGTTAATGAAGTTTCTAGTAATAACACGTGCTTCAAAGCAGAAACGCAACTGCATAATTATCTGCGAATAGAAGCATCGAAAAAAGCTGCCAGTTAAAAAATTGGCAGCTTTTTTCTTTGTTTTTACGGAGATATTCTTGACTTTTTCATACTCAGAGTACGATTGTTCTAAACAGTCTTATTTCACGAACATCGCATCTCCGAAACTAAAGAAACGATAGCGCTCGTCAATCGCATGCTGATAAGCATATAATGTCAATTCTCTTCCGGCAAAAGCACTTACTAACATGACTAAAGTTGATTTTGGCAAATGAAAATTGGTTGAGAAAGCTTCCACCACTTTGAATTCATAGCCAGGCGTGATGAAAATATCGGTCCATCCACTGTCTGCTTTGATTTCTCCATTGAATTTCGTTCCAATCGTTTCTAATGTTCGAATCGAAGTCGTTCCGACAGCCACGATTTTCCCGCCGTTTTTACGTACTTGATTCAATCGTTCAGCTGCTTCTTCCGTCAAACGGTAGAATTCACTATGCATATGGTGTTCTTCGATCTTATCTACGCTGACAGGACGGAATGTTCCTAACCCTACGTGTAGTGTCAGATAGACTAATTCAACACCCTTTGCTTCGATCTCATCAAGCAGTTCTTTCGTAAAATGCAATCCCGCTGTTGGCGCTGCAGCAGAACCATTTTCTTTCGCATAGACAGTTTGATAGCGATCTGGGTCTTCCAGACGTTCTTTGATATATGGTGGCAATGGCATTTCGCCCAATGATTCAAGAATCTCTAGGAAAATTCCTTCATACTCAAAGTCAATGATCCGTCCGCCGTGTTCCAATTCTTCTTTCACTACTGCTTGCAATCTGCCATCACCAAAAGAGATTCTTGTCCCAACTTTGGCACGTTTCGCAGGTTTGATCAATGTCTCCCACGTATCTCCTTCTGTATTCGTTAGAAGAAGGACTTCTAAATGAGCACCAGTATCTGGTTTTTCTCCATATAAACGAGCGGGCAGAACTCGTGTATTATTCATGACTAGCGCATCACCAGGGTGTAATTCTTCAATGATTTCATGGAAATGCTTGTCTTTCATTTCTCCAGTTTTCCGATCCAAAACAAGTAAACGAGAATGATCGCGGTCTTTTAATGGTGTTTGTGCGATCAACTCTTCCGGCAAGTCAAAATCAAAATCTTCTGTTGTTAACATATCGTCACTCACTTTCTATCATGTGCTCAATCATTCTACCATTTTTCGTGCTGAATTGGCAAAAAACGGCGACTGATTTTTCTTGACTCTGTCCCTTTTATTTTCATCAAAAACACTCAGCGCCCAAAAAAATACACCTCATTTGTAATCTAGCGTTCTTTTAGGCATACTAGTAGTAGGAGAACCTTCATTGAAAAAGAAAAGAAGAGGTGGCACCATGATTGAATTCCAGAATGTCTCAAAAATCTATAAAGGCGGAAAAATCGCTGTCGAAGACGTCAATCTATCGTTTGAAAAAGGCGAATTCATCTGTTTTATCGGTACAAGCGGAAGCGGAAAAACCACAACGATGCGGATGATCAACCGAATGACTGATCCAACACAAGGGAAAATTTTGATTGATGGAAAATCCATCCAAGAAATTGATCCAGTGGAATTGCGACGTCAGATAGGCTATGTTATCCAAAGTATTGGATTGATGCCTCACATGACGATTCGTGAAAATATCACTCTTGTCCAAAAATTGTTGAAAGTCAGTCAAGAAGAACGGAATAAAACAGCTGAAAAAATGATTGATCTTGTGGAATTGCCCCGTGAGATGTTAGATCGCTACCCACATGAATTATCTGGTGGTCAGCAGCAGCGTATTGGAGTCGTTCGTGCCTTGGCAGCCAATCAGGATATCATACTGATGGATGAGCCATTTGGTGCCCTTGATCCCATCACTCGCGATTCACTTCAGGATCTGGTCAAAGATTTACAAGAACGACTCGGTAAAACCATCGTCTTCGTTACCCATGACATGGATGAAGCGATTAAACTAGCAAGTCGTATCGCCATCATGAGTGAAGGTCGTGTGATCCAATTCGATACACCAGAAAATATTTTACGTCATCCTGCAAACGATTTCGTAGAAGAGTTGATTGGAGAAGATCGCTTACTACAAGCAAAACCAAATGCGACAAGAGTCGGAGAAGTTATGCTAAATACAGCAATCACGATTACACCGGAAAAATCATTACAAGAAGCAATCAAACTGATGAGGGAAAAACGTGTAGATACGTTGTTAGTTACCGATAATTCGAATGTATTAAAAGGATTTATCGATGTAGAAACGTTGAATAAAAAACGAGGAAAAGTATCCAGTGTAGGCGACATTTTGAATAAACATGTTTTTTACGTAAAAGAATCCGCCTATCTTCGTGATACCTTGCAACGCATTTTAAAACGCGGGCTGAAATACGTGCCGGTCGTTGATGAACAGAACAAAGTCGTAGGTATCTTGACTCGCGCATCATTAGTGGATATCGTCTACGATGTGATTTGGGGAGAAGACCCCGCAACTACTGATGTTGCAGAGTCAGCTACTCCTGAAGAATCTAAGGAGGTCTGACCTATGCAGCAGTTTTTTCATCAGCACGGTTCAGAAATTCTCTCAAAAGGTTTTGAACATCTTTATATTTCGGGACTTGCTTTGATCATTGGTATCATCATTGCTGTACCGCTTGGTGTCTTACTGACACGTTTTCCGAAAGCTGCCACGATTGTGATTGGCTTAACCAGTGCCTTGCAGACAATCCCTTCTCTTGCTTTATTGGCATTGATGATCCCGCTATTTGGTGTAGGTAAATTACCTGCGATCATCGCTCTCTTTATTTATTCATTATTGCCAATTCTACGAAATACGTATATCGGGATGAAAAATGTCGATTGGAATTATCGGGATGTGGCAAAAGGGATGGGAATGACTGAGTTCCAATCCATTTTTTCCGTCGAACTGCCTATTGCTATGCCAACGATCATGGCCGGCATTCGTTTAGCTGCCGTTTACGTGATTGCATGGGCTACCCTTGCCTCTTATATCGGGGCTGGTGGTCTAGGTGATTTGATTTTTAGTGGACTGAATAATTACCAACCAGATCTCATTTTGGCAGGTACGATCCCTGTAACGATTTTAGCACTGTTGGCTGATTGGCTTCTAGGTCTCTTGGAACACCGGCTGACACCGATCGCACTTAGAGAGGAGAATGAAGAATGAAACGTATATTAAAAATGACCATGGTTCTTCTCTCTCTTCTTATACTTGCGAGTTGTTCCTTCCCTGGACTTGCCAGCAATACAGATGAAGACACCATCTCGATCACAGGTGGAATCACTTCTGAAGCTCAGATCTTAGCAAGTCTAGTTGCCGGTATGGTTGAACATTATACAGATAAAAACACAGCGATCATCAACAATCTGGCTACTACAACTATCAACCACCAAGCGATGATGAACGGAGATGCTTCGATTTCAGCAGCTCGTTACACAGGAACAGATTTAACCACTACATTGAATCTTCCTCCTGAAAAAGATCCGAAAAAAGCATTTGCTACCGTGAAAGATGAATTTGAGAAAAGATACGATCAAACGTGGTTCCCGTCCTATGGTTTTGAAAATACGTATGTCTTTCTTGTTCGAAAAGACACCGCACAAAAATACCATCTATCTAAAGTCAGCGATCTGAAAAATGTAGCGGATGAATTAGTAGCTGGTGTAGATACTTCTTGGATCAATCGTAAAGGAGACGGTTACGACGGCTTCCAGGAAACTTATGGCTTCTCTTTTAATTCGATCTTACCTATGCAGATTGGACTTGTTTACGATGCAGTCGAAGCAGGAAAAATGGATATTGTTCTTGGCTACTCTACGGATGGACGGATTGCCAGTTATGATCTAGTCATGTTGGAAGATGATCGTCAATTCTTCCCACCATATGATGCTGCTCCAGTTGTAGACAACAAGGTATTAGCTGATACACCTCATTTAAAAGAAGCCTTAAATAAGTTAGGTCATACCATCAGTACGGAAAAAATGCAGGAATTGAACTACGAAGCAGATAATAATCTAGTGGAACCATCAGTAGTAGCACAACGTTTCTTACAAGAAAACCACTATTTTGAAGGGAAGTGAAGCAATTGGATAAAATGAATGTCTTTCAACAATTTTTCTATTATTTCCAGGAAAATGGCTCCTATATCTTTGCACAATTTATCCGTCACTTCCTGATTTCTATCTATGGTGTCCTCTTTGCAGCAGTTGTCGGGATTCCGGTCGGGATCATGATTTCTAGGAGACGTAAATTAGCAAACTGGGTGATTCGTTTGGCGAATATCATCCAGACGATCCCTTCCTTAGCCATGATCTCCATTCTGATCATTGGATTAGGTCTGGGAGTCAATGTCGTGATTGTTACTGTATTTTTATATTCCCTGTTACCCATTATCAAGAATACGTACACTGGGATGATCCAAGTAGACAAAAATATCCTTGATGTCGGCAAAGGCATGGGGATGACTGCTAGACAACGACTATTCATGGTAGAGTTACCACTCTCTGTTTCTGTTATCATGGCAGGCATAAGAAATGCGTTAGTTGTTGCCATCGGGATAACCGCGATCGGTGCATTCGTCGGTGCTGGTGGTCTTGGAGATATCATTATCCGAGGAACCAATGCAACAGATGGCACATCGATTATTTTAGCCGGTGCATTGCCAACTGCATTAATGGCGATCATCACGGACTGGCTTTTAGGTATTTTGGAAAGACGGCTAGATCCTGCTTCAAAAAAATCGCAGACAGAATGAATCAAGACAAAAAAAGGTCGTAGCGCTTGAGCGCTACGACCTTTTTTATTTAAATGATATTCAATAAACTACTTTGTGTCCCAGATTCTTGATGGACTTATTTCTTCAAATGGTAGCTATAGGTGCTGACAACGATATTTTCACGCCAAGACAATCGCAATCTTAACCGCAAACTTGTTTGGTTATGGAGAATATTCTGCCAGCGTCTGTTTGGTACAAATTGAGGAATCAGCACAGTAGTTGTATAGTTTTGTTTCGCTGCATTTTTACTTACGATATCTACATAACGGATAATTGGATTTTCAATCGAGCGGTAAGAAGAGTGGACGATTGAGAAACGGACATCTGGGAAATGCTTTTTAAATTCTGCTTCGATTTCTTTTTCTTTTTCGACATCTTCGTCTAGCGAAACGTGCATCGCAACGACATAATCACCGATCGAACGTGCATAATTCAACGCACCGATATTCACCCGTGTCACATTCCCAACTAATACAAGAACGGTATTTCCGTCATAGTCATGTAGTTTTGCATCATTTTCTAAACGAAGCTGTTCTGCCACTTTTTTATAATGATCATGGATCTTATAAAAAATGAACATAACGATTGGCATGATGATGAAGAAAGGCCAAATGTCTCCTAACCGATAGACGAACAAAATCGCAATGATTGCATATGAGATGAACGCACCTGTAATATTGGCAATCGATTTGCTTAACCATTTTTTTCCTTCTTTTTTCCATTTGACGACCATCCCTGTTTGAGATAAAGCAAATGGAATGAACACGCCGATAGAGTATAACGGAATCAAGCGTTCTGTTGAGCCATGGAAAATAAACAGCAACACGATCGAACCTAGCGCTAGAGTGATAATCCCATTGGAATAGCCTAGTCGATCCCCACGATCTTGATACATGTGAGGCATGAATTTATCTTTTGCCAGATTGTATGCAAGAACTGGAAAAGCAGAAAAACCAGTATTGGCAGCAACGGCTAAAATCAGCGCTGTAGCAAATTGAAGGATGTAATACAAAATACCATGTCCAAAGACAGCTTTACCGATTTGAGACAAAACAGTGACTTCTTTTTCTGGAACGATTCCATACCAATAATTGATAAATGTGATTCCAACGAAGAAGAAACCTAAGATCAAGGCCATCATCGTCAATGTGGCAGCGGCATTTTTGGCTCTTGGCTTTTTGAAGAATGGTACGGCATTACTGATAGCCTCAACCCCAGTCAAAGAGGAGGAACCAGAAGAAAATGCTCGTAAAATCAAGGCGATAGAAACCCCCGGAACAGCCGCTCCTGGAAGCGCAGTAGCTTGCAATGGCACAGCACCTGTCACGATATTATATAACCCAACAACGATTAGCAACGAGATCACAAGGATAAATGTGTACACCGGAAATAACAGGAACGATGCAGATTCTCTCAGACCACGAAGATTCAGCATCATCAGTAGTAAAACGATTGTCACAGAAATAGCAACTTGATGCCCGTATAATGCTGGCACCGCTGATGTGATTGCTTCAGCACCTGCTGAGACAGATACTGCTACCGTCAACATGTAGTCGATCAATAAAGAGCCACCGGAAATCAAGCCCGCATTCTTCCCAAGATTCTCACTGCTGACGACATAAGCTCCACCGCCATGAGGATAAGCATGGATGATTTGACGATATGATAGCGTTAAGGAAATCAATAAAATAATAACAAAAGCGGCAATGGGCAGCGAATACCAGATAGCTGCAGCAGACAAAGCGACTAAAACGACAACGATTTGTTCCGTACCATATGCAATAGATGATAACGCATCAGACGACAATAATGCCAAAGCAGCAAAACGGGTTAATTTGTGCTCATCATTTTCAGCAGATTTTAAAGGCTTACCTACTAACAACCTTTTTAAGTAATCCAATTTTTAAACTCCTTTACACGCAATTTTACTTCAAGTATTATAGTCGAAAATTTATAGTAAACAAGATGTTATAGTACGCTCACTGACCTTAAAAGTCAATAAACTTTAAGAAAATAATTGAAAAAAAACAGAAAAATATCAAGCCCTTTTTCAAACGCTTTAATACAGAAAAAATCTAACATTTTTTTATGGGCTTTTTCTTTGAATTCTATAATAAAAGGATAGAACTTGACTTAGAAAATCAGGTTCTATCCTTTTTTATATCTTAACTTTTGAAAGAGAAATGTGAAGCTGTTTTTGTTTGGTCATTCTTATTACTTTATGCAGAACAGCTTTTTCACAACCTCTTGGTACACGGTGTTCCATCAGCTGACCCTCGGTATTAGCTCAAAACGCTGATCTCACACCCTCTTTTCTTTAATGAAAAATATGGCTCTCGTGCGCCGCTTCTTTGAATTTCGTCATTTTTTCTTCGATGAACGGATAGACTGCCGTTCCTACGACTCCAAAGACAACAAACAAACCGACCATGATCCAGATTGCATTCGTAGCATTTGGCCAATAAATGCCTCCTGCAGATTCTCGCAACAAGTTTACCGCATGCGTAAATGGCAAGAACGGATTGATCATTTGGAAGAATTTTCCTGAGACTTGGATCGGATAGTTCCCGCCTCCACCAGAGATTGACAGTACTAAAATGATGATAGCGATCCCTTTACCGACATTATCGAATAATGCAGCCAAGACGTAAACGATCATCATGAACGCTAAGGCGATCAAGACAGCAAATGACACGCTGTAAACTGGATTTTGGACATCTACTCCTAGTAAGAAAATATTCCCTAATGTAACAATCAAGCTTTGCGCGATTGCCATTGTCAAGAATGTCAGCATACGAGCAACGAATTGTTCTCGTTTCGTAAAATTGTTTCGGTCTTTCTTTCCTAAATAGTATTCTGTCGTAGCAACACTTGAAAGAAGAACAGCGCCGACCCACAGACATAGTGCAGTATAAAATGGGGTGCTAGCTGAACCGTTATTTGCGATTGGATAGAGCGCATTGGTTTGCAGCTCAACAGGTTGTGTAAAGAAGTCACTTTCTTTTGTTGCATCTAGTTTCAATAATTTGATGACTTCGCCTAGATCAACTTCCTGTTCGCCTTTTCGGATCGCATCTGCTGCTTTTTGGATACCAGCTTTGATATTTGGCCAGTCATTGTTGATCAAGTCCGCAGCAGCGTTCACAGCTGTTTCGACTTCTGGCATTTTTTCATTTACTGTTGTCAATGTACCGGTGATTTCATTTTTTAGTGCGGGCCAATCATTTTGGATAAAATCAGCGGCCAACCCTAATTTTTGCTGAAGGATCGGTAATTCATTGTTGTATAGGTCTGCCCCTTCATTGATGCCATTGACGATGGTCTCCATATTGCCATTCAACATTGTATTGGCATCGTGGATTTCTTGTCCAATTGCAGGCATTTCTTTTTGATATTTTTCTAAGATTGCCACTGCATTTGTTACAGTTGCTTTCGTTGAGCTGAGAAGCGAATCAAAGTCGATCTGGTCCGCTTTGCTCAGTGCGCCTTGTGCAGTCCCAATCGTATCGATGACTTGGTCTAGTAGAGAAGTGACGGTGGAGCTGACTTGATCCGTCTTGATACCAGTAACGATATCATTAACATTTTCAGCAGCAGTTTGTACTTGTTTTAATAAATCAGTAACTCTATCCGTGTTCCCTTCTTGAACAGCTGTGTTCAAATCAGTGAGACGACTTTGCAAATCGCCTAGCAAGGGTTTCAATTGATTTAGCTGATCAATAACTGGCTGCAATTTCGTATTTCCAGCACTTGTTTGCAATTTAGTCAGGAACTCGACCAGTTTATCGATTGCATTTTGTTGTTGAGGAATACTGTTGATAAAACTGTTTAATACATTCCCGATATCTTCTTTTTCTTTTTCACTTAGTTGGTTATCTTGGACAGCTGCATTGATCGTCTCAGCTAGCGAACCTGTCGTTGTTGCCACTTGTCCAATTGACTTCAATGTAACATCTACACTGTTTGTGATGCTTGGTATCGCATCTTTCAGCTGAGAGGCACCTGATTTTGTTTGGTTTGCTAAATCACTTGCCTGGTTTTCTAAATTTTTCACATCTGGCAAGATATCTTGTACTTGTTGGATGATCGTCAAGCCTTGTTTTGCTTCGTCAATTCCTTGATTCATTGTCTCTTGGATCGAAGCAAAATCACCGTCGATCTCTGCTAGTTGTTTACCGGCATTTTGGATCTCTGGGATTTTTTCTTGCAAATCAAGGATGATTTTTGCTTGGTCTTTCAATTCAGGCATTTTGTCATTCAATGCAACGATTTTTTCGCCCATCTCGTCTACTTTAGGGATGTAATCCACGAATTCATTTGCTTTATTCAGTTTTTCTTTAATGTCAGGTAGTTGACTTTGTAATTCGAGGACTTGCTTTGTGTAGCCGTCGATCGTGTCCAGATTTTCATCTGTTGATAAAATCATATCTTTGACTTTATTGATACTTACTAGGTTCGTATCGATGTCGTAACCTATTTCATTGAATACTTTCAATAAAGTCGAACTGGCTGTTTTGATAAATTCATTTGTGATTTGCGATTGGATCGAACTTGCTCCTTTATCGGTGATTTTCGGTGCAATCGCATTGATTTTTTCATTTACCGTATATTCGATTTTCGGTTTCTTGATGTCACCACTAGTAAAACTCAGCAGATCTTCTGAGAAATCCTTTGGCAGGTAAATACCTGCGTAATACTTTCCGGAACGGACTCCGTCTTCTAATTGCTCTTTTGAATCAACGAATTGCCATCCTAATTGTTTATTTTTATGAAGCGATTCGATGACTTGCTTCCCAATGGCCACTTCTTTACCTTGAAACTCTGCTGGCTTGTCTGCACTGTAAACAGCAATTGGCAGCTCTCCAGTATTTCCATATGGATCCCATAGTGCTTTAATGTTAAACCACGCATATAGCGAAGGGATGATCATGATCGCAATGATCAAAAGTGTAGCAATCGGGTTTTTGAAAATCCGTTTCCAGTCAAGCAAATATAAACGAAGTGTATTTTTGATTGACTGCATAGTTCTCCCCCTTCTTCTTTTTTCAGCTGAATTACTTTACCATGTATTTCATACTTTTCTCAATCGGCTTTTTTCAAAAAAGTCGAATTTTTGGACATATCACGGCAATTGTCTCATTGTAATCTCTTACATATTGAGAAATAATTAAGGATTACAGCCTTTACTTTATCATGAAATAAAAGGGAAAGATAATTTTATGCCAAAGTTTTTATCTATTATACGTATACGCAAAAAAGCTAAAACACTTTTTTGGTCTTTGCCCCTACAAAAATGTTTCAGCTTTTTTCATTTTTTATTCCTATATTTCTTACTTTTCGAATGACAAAATGATTTTCCCAGCAGGAGGATGCCCTTCAACTTGCTGATGTGCTTGGATGACATGTGCAAGGGAAGCAGACAGATTCATTGAAATAAAAATATGAAAGGCACCTTTTTGATAGGCTTTGATTATGCCAGCAAAGGCTTCTGCATCTTGATATTCCTTTCTTGGAACAAATGATTCATAAAAGCCTTCCTTTTTTTGCCGCAAATCTAGGTCTGGGAGGTCATTTAATGCAACATATCTCCCACCTGGTTTCAGGATATGGATGCCGGTTTCTCCTTTGATGCTTCCTTTCGTGGCATCAATCACAAGGTCTGCTTGATCAGCAAATTGCATACCTGGATCTGTTTTATCATAAGCAGCAAATGCTGAAGCTCCTAGTTTCCTTACTTTTTCTTCGTTTTTACTAGAGGCACTGGTTAAGATTCGGATACCCTTTTCGTGGAGAAGCTGGATCAGACTAGACCCGACCGCACCTGAGGCACCTAGAACCATCACTGTATCTGTCGGCTGGATTTCCGTCAAATGATTGATTAGATTGTACGCCGTAATCCCGGGTGTGACCATTCCGGCTGCTTCTTCCCAACTCATTTCATCTGGAATTTTTGCTGCTTTTGCTGATGGCAGTACGACTTCTTCTCCGTAAGTCCCGCCGACTGCATGGACAGCTACTCGATCACCTACATGAACAGTTGTGACATCTGAACCAATCTCTGTCACGATACCAGCGCCATCATTACCTAGTACATAAGGGAATTTCAATGTTCGTATCTCTTTCATCTCTCCTGAACGCAAGGCAACATCATACGGATTCACGCTGAATGCTTTTATTTCTACACGAATATGTCCGGAATCGACTTTTGTGGGATGAGCATCGATTTCTTCAAAAACATCTTGCGCTTCTCCGTAACCGTTAATTGCAAATCTTCGCATGGTTACCATCTCCCTTTTTCTTTAAGTTTACGTTCATGCCTTTATTTTGACAAAAAAAATGTCTTTTCGATTTGGAACATGATCCAAAACAAAATAGTTGTTTTTTTTCGCGTATCGTGTTAAATTATTCATCTAAAAGCGTAAAGATTACGATTTACGCTAATAAAAAAATTGGAGGAATTTGTTGATGGCTAAAAAATCAAAGATTGCCAAAGCAAAAAAACAGCAAGAAACGATTGAACGCTATGCTGCTTTACGTCAGGAATTAAAAGCGCAAAAAGATTATGAAGGCTTGCGTAAACTTCCTTTAGATGCTCGTCCAGAACGGTTGAAAAATCGCGATCTAATCGATGGACGACCTCGCGGATACATGCGTAAATTCGGGATGTCCCGTATAAAATTCCGTGAGTTAGCACATAAAGGTTTGATTCCAGGAGTAAAAAAAGCCAGCTGGTAGTCCAAGTCTGGCTGTAAAGGAGGAGGGCGCATGGACCACTCCTTGGATCATCAAAAAAGATACGTTCGCTTCTTCTAGCAGAAATGCTGGTACTAGAAGCGGACGTATCTTTTTTTACTCACAGTTGGTCCTTTTTTTATATGTAAAGGCTGCATGGTTACTTCGCTATACTTATTTAGTAACAGGAGTGAGTGCCTCAATGCCCACACTAATTTTTAATGCTCGGTCAACTTCTGCCATAATTGGACGATCCAAATGGCAGACTTTTTCTTTCAATCTTGATTTATCGATCGTTCTGATCTGCTCCAACAGGATAACGGAGTCTCTTTCTATTCCTGTTCCAGTAGCTTTGATCCCAATGTGAGTCGGAAGCTTAGGCTTAGCCATTTTTGCCGTTATAGCCGCAACAATGATCGTCGGGCTGAAATGGTTACCTAGATTATTTTGAATAACCAAAACTGGACGTGTTCCGCCTTGCTCCGATCCCACGACTGGAGAAAGATCAGCAAAATAAATATCTCCTCTTTTTACCATAGGATCCTCCTTATTCTTGATATTCTCTTGGTATCCGCTGTCCTAATCCGCATGCCACTTCATAGTGGATCGTACCTAATTGATCTGCTACATCTTGCATAGTGATTTCTTTGTCTGCATTTTTGCCGATAAGCGTCACTTTTGTTCCGACCGGAAATTCTTGAGGCAATCGGATCATCAGTTGATCCATACATACACGTCCAATCGTTTCACAATAGTTTCCTTCTACCAATAAAGAAAAACCTTGCATCTTTCGTAGCCAGCCATCTGCATAACCGATCGGTATCGTTCCGATCCATTCTGCTTCAGGAGTGATATATGTTTCCCCGTAGCCGATCCCTTCACCTGCTGGGAGTTTTTTGACTTGGATCAATTCAGAAACCAGTTCAAGCGCTGGCTGTAACGGATAAACTTCCGGTAGTGCATGTCCAGATGGGTTCAGTCCGTACATTGCTACTCCATAACGAATCATATTGCCGATTGTTTCATCATGCCATAAAGCCGTTGCACTGTTACTGACATGTACATATCGAGGAAGTTCAGAAAGTTTTTTTAGCACTTCCATAAAGCGTTCCTTTTGCAGATTCCAATACGTATCGTCTGATTGATCTGCTGTAGAAAAATGGGTAAATAATCCTTCCCATTCTAATACACGACTTTCTCTGATGAATGCAGCTGCCTCTTTTACTTCTTCAGGTGTACAAAAACCGATACGCCCCATCCCAGTATCTGCTTTTAAATGGATCGAAAGAGGCATCTCTAGCTTACTTTCCTCTAAAATAGCAGCTGCTGCCTGCAACCATTCCCGGGTACCTGCAGTTACTGACAAATCATGAGCAACAGCTAAAGCCAGTGCGTCGTAAGGAACCATGTTCAAGATAAGGATGGGCTGAGTAAATCCAGCTTCTCTCAACTCGACTCCTTCATCTAAATTTGAAACACAAAAGCCCGAAGCTCCACCAGCAACTGCTGCTTCAGCTGTCTCTACAGCTCCATGACCGTATCCGTTTGCTTTTACTACTGCAAACAATTCTTTCCCTTGCGGAAGTCTTGCCACTTCATTTGCTACATTTTCAGTTATAGCTTTTTTATGTATCACTGCTTTCGTTGGGCGGTGCCAAGCGACAACCATCATTTTTCCTTCTTTCTAGTCTTCCAAAATAATTTGTGCAAAAGCTGTTTCATTTGTGTGAGTAATACTGACCCATACATTGCCTTCATGAGGGGAACGCGTAACAACGGGCTGACCGTTTTCATTTTTTAAAATCTCGATATCTTGAAAGGTAACTTTCCCGATCCCCGTTCCCCAAGCTTTAGAGAAAGCTTCTTTACAGGCGTAACGCCCGCCTAAAAATTCTACTTGGCGATGAAAAGGCAAGGACTGGAACAGTTTCGTTTCTTCAGAGGTCAAGATTCGTGCAATGAATTTTGGTTTTTCTTCGATCAGCCGAGTGATCCTAGACAATTCGACTGCATCGATCCCAATTCCTTTTATCATATGCTTTTCTCTTTTCAATAAATTTAGAACACTCTCATTCTACCAAATTATAACCATTTTGCCACAAATAAGTCCACAAATAACAAAAATGAAAGTTTCTCTTAAAACAGAGAAACTTTCATTTTAGGTTTAATCGTTATTTGAACGGATCACAAATCCGCGTTTTTTATCATTGTGACGTTTACCGCCATCTTTTTGGCTGTTATTATTTTTGCTATAACCGCCTTTTGATTTGTTTCCACGATAATTCCCGCCGTCACGACGATTACGGTTGTTTCCGCCGCCACGTTTGCCATTTTTGTTGTATCCTTTTTTCTGCATTGGCAATGGACGTTCTGGTGTGATCTTCACTGGTACTGCATCAGCTGGATCTTTTGCTGTCGTTTTCAGCAGTAATGCAACCAAATCTTGCGCAGAATATTCTTCTAATAATTTATCTGCTGTTTGCAGGTATTTATCTAGACCGTTTTCTGCAAGTTTTGTTTCGATTTGTTCAACTGCAGCACCTAATTGACCTTTGAATGCTTCTTTTTCAGTTGGCGGACGTAAAGTCGTCATCCGTTTTTTCGTCAAGTTTTCGATCACATGCAAGTAGTCCATTTCATTTGGTGTAACGAAAGTCACAGACATACCGCCTTTTCCGGCACGACCTGTACGTCCGATACGGTGAACGTAGCTTTCTGGATCTTGAGGGATATCATAGTTGTACACATGAGTGACACCTGAGATATCTAATCCACGTGCGGCAACGTCTGTCGCTACAAGGATATCTAAATGACCGTTCTTGAATGAACGCAATACGCTCATCCGTTTTTGTTGAGACAAATCGCCATGGATTCCTTCTGCACGATAACCACGTGCTTCTAATCCGCGTGCCAATTCATCTACGCGGCGTTTTGTACGTCCGAAGACGATTGTTAGTTCCGGTGTTTGAACATCAAACAAGCGAGTCATGATATCAAATTTTTCGTATTCTTTTGCGCGGACATAGTATTGATCGATCAAGTCAGCTGTCATTTCTTTCGCTTTGATCTTCACATGATGTGGACTTTTCATGAATTTAACGCCGATATTCTTGATGGCTGGCGGCATTGTTGCTGAGAAAAGTAATGTTTGTCTTTGCTCAGGAACTTGAGAAATGATTTTTTCGATATCTTCCAAGAAGCCCATATTCAACATTTCATCTGCTTCATCCAAGACTAATGTTTGAACAGTTCCAAGCTTCAATGTATGGCGGTTGATGTGGTCAAGCATACGTCCTGGTGTACCCACAACGATATGTGGACGATCTTTCAAGCCACGGATCTGACGGCCAATATCTGCTCCACCGTAGACGGCTTGCACACGCACTTTTTTGTCGCGCCCTAAACGATATAGTTCTTCTTGTGTTTGGATAGCTAATTCACGTGTTGGTGCGATAACCAGACCTTGTAATTCGTGACGATCTGGATCGATTTTTTCTAACATTGGTAATCCAAATGCAGCTGTTTTCCCTGTACCTGTCTGAGCTTGTCCAATAACGTCTTTTCCAGCTAATGCTAGCGGAATCGTTTCTGCTTGGATAGGTGTTGCTTCTTCAAAACCAGCACGTTCGACTGATTTCAACAATTCTGGTGATAATTCTAGTTCTTTAAATTTCAAATGAATCCTCCTATATGGTTGTTAACTGAGGATGTAGCTTTTTTGCTACCCCGTCGATTTGTTCGGTCAAAGTGTATTGTTTCTTTTTGACAGTGGCCACGCACGTTTTTACCCATTCTTAGCCCCTGTGGCACCACCGAAAAATCACTTTGCGAAGTTTAGGCATTAGAAAAGCCAAACGGGTCGCGTTCAGCTTTATCATGATTATGACATCTGGTTTCGACAAGTTGCTTCCATGGCAAAACCAGTCCAATTTCTCTTCATCTTTCGGCAATAGGTTATTCTAACATAGCTTTTCATTTTCTGCAAGTTTACAGATTTTTATTTCATTTGCTGAAGCTGTTCTACTACTTCGAATAAGCCCATGCTGTTGCTGCCTTTCAGCATAATACTGTCTGTTGATTCAAGATTTTGTTTGACAGCTTCAATCAATTTATTCTTTTCTTTTTCAAAATAGAACACAGGTAGTTGCGGATATTTTTGATTCAAGTCTTCTTTTAATGCATGCATTTGTTCCCCGTACAAGAAAATCATGGCAAATTTCTCAGGATCGATATGTTCACTCATTTGCGCATGCATGTTTAATGAATCTTTCCCTAATTCCAGCATATCTGCTAACACAGCGATTCTGCGCCCTTTTGTTGGCAGATTTTTAAAAGTATCTAATACTAGTCCCATGGCTGTTGGATTTGCATTGTAGACATCGCTCAAAATAGCTGCACCATTTCCTGCCGTTAGCCATTCAGTTCTGTTTTGTGTGATAGAAACATGAGCGAGCCCTTGGCGTATCTCAGGTATGGACAGTCCAAAGAAGCGCCCGATCGTATACGCAATCAAAGCATTCGTTACATTATAACTTCCAGGCAGCGGGATCGTAAATGTTTCTCCTTCTACTACAAAATCGGTTTGCGCTTTTCCTTCTGCTGTCACTTCTGCATGAACATCGCCATTTCCAATACCGAATGTTGTGACTGTTTGTACTAATGTTGCCGTTAAAGGTGTCAGCAACGGTTCATCTGCGGGCACAACGAGTAATCCGTCTGGTACAAGTCCGTCAGTGATTTCCATTTTGGCTTTAGCGATTCCTTCTCGCGACCCAAGATTTTCTATGTGTGCTTCACCGATCATTGTGATTGCTGCAGCTTTTGGTTGAGCCATAAGTGAAAGTTCTGTGATTTCATTGGCGTGATCCATGCCCATTTCCAAAACGATTTTTTCTGTATCTTGCGGCATGTGCAAAATCGTGTAAGGAAGACCAATATTATTGTTGTAATTTCCTTGCGTCTTATATGTTTTGTATTTTTCAGACAAGACAGACGCGGTTAGATCTTTCGTGGTTGTTTTACCATTGCTTCCTGTAATTGCAACGACTTCTGCGCCTACTTTTTCCAAGTAATAGGTTGCCAATTGCTGCATGGCTTTCAAAGGATCTGCTACAGGGATAACTGGAAAATCTTTTGGTGCTTGTTCAACAGGCAAGCTCCAAAATGAAGCAGATGCGCCGTTTGTGATCGCTTGCTGGATAAATTCATGTCCATCTCGCGTACCGACAAGAGGAACGAATAAACTTCCTTCGGTTATCTTCCGGCTGTCAAATTCGACATTGGTAATCTTTGTCAGTGCAGAGCATTCGCTGCCCACGGCTTGTGCAATTTCTTGTATTGTTAGATTCATTGAGATCTCTCCTAAAAAAGGTTGTGAAAAAAGCGTTTGGCCTAAACGGCGGGTTCGCATGACTCTCACTTCCAAGTAAATTTCTCTATTCGTATTTAGAAGCTAGAATGAACGCGGTTACGCAATCACTCCAGCTTCTTCTTTATTTCTCTTTATTCATTTTTTTCAAAAAAAGATTGACGCTGATGGTATCGATTCATTCCTAATTGAATCAGTTCTTCAATCAAATCACCGTATTTCAAGCCCATGTTTTCCCATAAGAGTGGGTACATACTGAACTCCGTAAATCCTGGCATAGAATTTAATTCATTCAGGAATAATTCATTTTTATTTGTCAAAAAGAAATCACACCGGCTCAATCCGCTTCCGCCTAACATCGTGTAAGCTAACTTCGCGTACTCTTGCGCTTTTTGATAAACTTCTTCCGGCACTTCGGCTGGAATCTGCATTTCGATTTTATTATTGATATATTTGGCTTCATAATCATAGAATGCTACGTCTTTTACGACTTCACCAGGCAAAGTCGTCCGAACATCTTCATTTCCTAATACAGCAACTTCGATTTCGCGCGCTTCAATTCCTTGTTCAACGATTGCTCGAGAATCATACTGATAGGCTGTTGCTAAAGCATTTTGCAATTCTTCGCGGTTTTCTGCTTTTGTAATACCGACACTAGAACCCATATTCGCCGGTTTGACAAACATCGGATAAAGCAAAGAACCTTCACATTGATCAAATACTTTTTTAGGATTTTCTTTCCATTGATTCTTAAGTACTGGTACATAAGGAACTTGTGGCACACCAGCAGCTTGTAAAATATATTTGGTCATGATTTTATCCATGGCACATGCACTAGTCAATACGCCTGCGCCGACATAAGGCATATTCAATGTCTCTAAGAAGCCTTGGATCGTTCCATCTTCTCCGTTTGGCCCATGTAAAACTGGAAAAACGATGGCTCCTTCTTCTTTGATTTCGCCCGGATTGATCACTTTTCCTGTAAAGCCTTCCTCTGTCTGTCCACTTGGGTCCCATGAAAGATGCAAGACATCTTTGCTGGCAGGTTTTTCTGTTAGTAATGGACCTTTGACCCATTGTCCTTCTTTTGTAATAAATACGAGTTGAACTTGGTAATAATTATAATAAATGGCATTTAAAACTGAAAATGCTGAAAGAATGGACACTTCATGCTCTGCGCTGCGTCCGCCATATAGTAAAGTAATCTTCAAAAGATTGTCCTCCTGTATTCTAAATCGTTTAGTGATTTACTCTCATATTTTAGCACAAAACAAAAATAAACGAATAACTTATTTATAAAAAAACGAGTTGGTTTCTAAAAGAACAAACGTCATTTATTTTTTGTCAGCTAGATTATTTGTCCCGTTTTTTATAAAAAGTTATGATAAAGGAAAGGAGGGATGATGATGGCGCAAACAAATCCACGCAGCCGCTTGGCAGAAATCATTCGAGTGTTCATCAACTACAATGTAGTGCCAAACTTTGTACAGCAAAAAAATCCCGAACAGGTAAAAAAAGCCTTTGAAGAATTAGGACCCACCTTCATCAAGATAGGACAGATGCTTTCTGTTCGGGAGGACTTGCTTTCCTCTGCCTTCACTCAGACATTCAAAACATTACAAGACAGTGTACCTAGCGACACATTTTCAACGGTCAAAAGGACGATTGAAACGGAACTTTCTCTTTCAGTATCAGATATATTCGATGATTTTTCCAAATCACCTTTTGCTTCCGCTTCTATGGGACAGGCGCACCGTGCCAAGCTGAAAAGCGGTGACGCGGTAGTTGTTAAGATCCAACACCCTAACATTGCCGAAGAGATCCGCCTTGATCTTCAACTATTTGAACGTGCAATCCCTTTGATCAAATACATTCCTGAAACTAGCGTCGTTGATCTAAAAGGGGTACTCCAAGAAGTAAAACGTTCCTTGATCAATGAAATGGACTTCTTAAAAGAAAGTCAAAATGGCGAACAATTCTATCAAAAGAACAATGGCTGGAAAGAGATCCGCAGCCCCAAAATTTATGACGCTTTTTGTTCGAAAAAAGTGATCGTGATGGAAGAAATGTCTGGTAAAAACTTGAATCATTTGATGAATGCCGAAAACGGAACAGAAACTTTTATCACCGGTATTCAAAACAAGCAGCTGAAACAAGAAGTTGCAAAGCTTTTAGTTGAGAACTTTATGAAACAGGTGTTTGATGATGGTTTTTTCCATGCTGATCCTCATCCGGGGAATTTGCTGTTCCATGTGCTAACAAAAGAAGAACAGACACGAGCTCGCCGAACAGCTGAAACAGTTCATGAAAAAGAGTTCGGTCCCTTTGCTTTTCGAGCCTCTACTTCTACAGAAGACCCTGTTGCGCCATATACGGTCAACTACATTGATTTTGGCATGATGGGGCATCTTTCTGCAGGTCTTAGGCAAAAGCTCACACAAGCCGTTTTAGCGCTGTATACGAAAGATGCTTATCGAATCGAAAAAGCGGTCCTTCGACTTTGTCAGCAGGAAGGCTTATTTGATGAAAGTCGGTTTCATCAAGAACTGACAAGTTTTCTTGAACAATATTATGATTCCCCTATTGATGAAATCAACTTGCAAGAAGTATTCGCACAAGTCGTGATGATCTGTCATCAAAATAATCTGCAGTTCGACCGTGATATCACGCTTTTGCTGAAAGCATTTGGGACATTAGAAGGGGTGATCCGTGTCCTTGACCCTGAAGTTTCCCTCATGGAAGTTGCTTCGCCTTTTGCCCAACATTACTTTCTCACCCATTTGGATGTAGAAGATACATTGAAACAAAGTGGATTAGACCTATTAGAGGGAATGAAGGCTGCGCCTAAGATTCCACAACAGCTCCATCATCTATTAGAAATGTGGACTTCGGGACAAGGAAAAGTCAATTTGGAATTAAAAAAGCAAGACAAATTATTGAGCAGGATCGAAAGTATGATCAATCGGCTTGTTTTCGGTATGATTTTAGCTGCATTGATCGTAGGATCTTCCCTACTTGTCCAAGCTGCACCTGTAGAAAATGCAGAGGTTGTTTCCTTATTAGGGATATTTACGTATGCTATTGCCGCATTTGTCATTATTTTTTTAGCAATCGATGCATTGATCCAAATGTATAAGAAGAGGAAAAAGTAGAAAAAAGTTGGGAGAAAGCTGTTCTGTCTCAAGCAATAAGAACGACCAAATAAAAATAGCTCCTCCTATTTTACCGTTTTTTGAGCGAGTACCGAAGAACAACAAAAAAAGGAACAAGGAACCCATTTATCCTGTTTCCCTGTTCCTTTTTGGTGTATTCGCGCACAAGTAAACTACCTTCGTTACCTACTATCTTCTGTACTTGGTAAACCTTGGTCAATTGCCTTTTTCAACGCTTGACGAAAACCCGTATGATCTTTCTCCGTAAAAGGTTTTGGACCCTTTGTCCTTATGCCAGCTTTTCTTAACTTCCCACTATGGTAACGTTGTTCGAGAAGCGTACCGATATTCGCTTCGTCAAATTCTTTTCCAGAGTGATGGAATACTCGAACACCCTTCGGCAATACAAGTGAAGCTAAACCATAATCTTGCGTGATCAAAAAGTCATTCTTCTTAACCATACCGACGATTTTATAATCTGCACTATCAGCTCCACGGTCTACGTAGACGATTTGGACATGATTAGCGTATTCTTTGATCGTATAATGATCTACACTGGTTACGATAATCACGTTGAGACCATAGGATTCTCCTAACTTTATGACGTCGTCTTTTACTGGAGAACCATCCCCATCAATGAATAGCCTCATTCTTTTTCGCCTTCTTCCATAAATGATATACAGTCACCAATCCGCTCATTAAAAGACCGACATTGATCCATTTGGCTAAAATAAGCAGTTGCGCACTTGCTATCGGCACTGCTCCATGGTTCAGCATGATCAGTAGTAGATGGATTGGCTCTCCCATTTCTTTTGCTAAAATAAACAAAAGCGTCATCAATAAAAACTGGTGGATCACACTTCCTTTATTTTGAGTAGTGTATTTGGCAATAATCCGACGATCCATTGGAATAGCTACATCGGTTTGATAGTATTCCTTATTTAGCCAACTGCCTGTTACTACGTGCCAGAAACTAAGCAGAAAGACACCTATCGCAAAACCATTTGGAATCAAGAGGACCAGCAAAGAAGAACTCAGTCCAAGCAATTGCGTAGCCAATGGAGACCATGATAAACGTTTCAAAATCAATGGTCCGACTATTTTTGCTGCAATCAAACCGGCAGCATAAGGAAAATACATATAAAACGGAAGTTTCTCTAATCCGTACAGTATGCCAACATAAAAACTGCTAAACAAAAAAAGAAAATTCCCTAGCATTCCGTTTAGAAAAGTAAACAGATTCAGCCAACTTGGCAACTTCCATTCCTTCTTCTGGTGGCCTAAGACGAACACGAACACAATGAACAACACCAAGAAACCATAAACAGCAAGATCAAAAAGCCTTTCATCGAATAACAATCGGGCATTTCTCAAAAGAAACAATAAGCCAAAGAACACCAAAAATAAAACAAGCTCCCGCGTAGCCACTAGGTTTCTTTTAATATCTTTGAAATCCAGTTCGTAACGCGGATAATGACTGACCGTATGGTAGGCCATGACGTAAAAAAGTGTATAAATCGTAAAGCTTGCTGCAATCTGAGTCGGTGCAGGCAGTCCGATCGCTTGATACAGGATAAATAGCCAGATAGCTGCAAATAAGTATTTTTTCCCATCCATATTGATAAAGCCTTGCGTCTTCTCATGGAAATTGACCGTGATATTAGCAGGTACAAGCCATGCTGCACTCAGCCCTAGAAGAACACTTGAAAAATAAAACAAAGGAAAATAAAATACGCCTAGTATTCCAAGTAATGAACCAGTACCACCCATCAGCAGAGCGATCATCAGCAACGTGTAACTATCTAGACCAAATCGTAGACTATTGACTAAAAACAGCCCAGTCATCCGAAAGGCATAAAACAGCGTAAATGGCAAAATCGTCAGCCAATTATGCGAATCTGTTATTCCCAAAAATAAAAGATAAGGAATCAAAATAATCGTATTGCTTAAGATAAAGGGCGTTGTTTGCGTAAAATTGCGCCCAAATCGTTTGAGTTTTTCGAACATGACAATGGCTCCCTTAAACAGTCTTATAACTAATCTGCTCTTCGATTTTAGCATTAAAGGGGAAATAAACCAATTTTACAGAATATATTCTTGTAAAAAAAAATGCGGAAAGAAGCATAAGCTTCTTTCCGCATTTTTGCGGTACTTGATTACTCAAGCAGACAAGCCCTTCTCCACAAAAGTCTTGCCCGACACCCCTGCATCCGGCAGGTGATAAAGATAGAAATCAATTATCCTGTGCCTCCAAAATCAATTAGGAGCTCTGTAAACCAGAGTCCTTCTCGACCCGTCGCATGAAGTTACTTTAACACAGTTCCTAAGATTATGCGAGAGCTTTTTTCATTTTATAATCGACCATTTGAAATCCTTGACCGATATCTGAAACAAGTTCTTCTGTAATCTCAAACCCTTCATGCTTATAAACCTCGATTGCTTGGTGATTTCCCTGGTTCACTCGTAAAAAAATCTCTTTTTCCTTTGTTTGCGCAGCAAGTTCTTCATACCAGCGAAAAACCGAAGAAGTCAATCCTTGGCCACGGGCTTTATTCAGCAAATATAATTTACTTAAATAGATTTTACCTTTTATCTCTTCATAAGCAGTGTAACCAACAGTCTTCCCTTCACTTTTTAATAAAAAATAAGAAACGCCTTCTGCCAGTTCTTTTTGGATCTGCTTTTTTGACTGATAAGTTTTCAGCATATAATCGACTTGCTTTTGACCAATAATTGGTACAAAAGCTTCCGGCCATACTTCTTGAATGACTGCCATCAGCTCATCCAGTTCATTTTCTGTTACTTTTATTTTTTCCATACACCCACGTCCTTTTTTACATTATAAATGACCTTGCGCTTGATGGAATAAAAAGAGCATGATCATACTGTACACACCTACCGACCACGGCTTCAAGAAAATCACGATCTGCATAAACTCTCTAAAAGATAATTTCGTCAAACCAGCTACTAGACAGATTAAGTCGTCTGGCGCAAAGGGAAGCAGCAAGGTAACGACTAATACTTTTTTGATATCTTTCGTTTTTCTTGTCAGCAATTCATCAAATTTTTGATACTTTTTTGGCGATAAAATAAGCTGGACAAAGGCTACGCCATAGTAACGGACAAGCAAAAATCCGATTGCTTCTCCAATCACTAGACCAATACAACTATATAAAAGCCCAAATCCATTGCCAAACATCAGCATGCCAGCTACCGAAGAGATTCCTCCCGGCAAAATAGGAATGATCACTTGGATCACTTGCAGCAGAACAAATACTATCACTGCATACTTGCCGAATTCCTGGATAAACGCTTGCAAAGACGTGCTTGAACGAAAAATCCCATGATGATAAGCATAGAGAATCAACACAAAGAAAAACAACAGACCGATGATTGGCATGATCTGAAGACATTTTTGTAAAACTGATGCTTTTTTAGACATCTTTCTTCCTCATATCTTTTTTCATTTGCTAAAACTGCCTCCTTAGGGGGTGATGCAAAAGTAGCTTCTTCGGAAAATTCCTTCTTATTTATTGAAGCTGACTACTTCTGACACAACCTCTTGTTAAACGGTGTTCAAAAGCTTGCATCTGCGATAATAAACCCAACCAAACGAAAAACATGAGAAGCTGTTTTTGTTTGATTTGTTCTTATTACTGGATGCAGGGCAGCTTTTTCACGACCTCTGATTCACGGTGCTCAATCAGCTGACCTTCGGTATTAGCTCAAAAAACGGTAAAATATAAGGAACTATTTTTCCGTTTGTTTCTCTAATACTCAAGTCAAGACGCTGATTTCACAACCTCTTGTTATAAATAAAAAAACAGTTGACTGGTGACTGTTCAAAAAGCAGGATCCTTGCTTTTCAAACGGTCGCAGTCCGTTCAACTGTTTCGCTGCGCACTATTTATGGTTTAAGAAACTAGCCACTTTTGTTGTAATCAAATCAATAGCAACGTGGTTTTCTCCGCCTTCTGGAACAATGATATCCGCATAGCGCTTCGTTGGTTCGATAAATTGATGATACATCGGTTTAACAACTGTCAAATATTGCTCGATCACGGAGTCCAATGTGCGTCCCCGTTCTTCCATATCCCGTTTGATACGACGAATAATACGAATATCATCGTCTGTATCTACGTATACCTTGATATCCATCAAGTCACGCAGACGTTCATCTTCTAAGATCAGGATTCCTTCTAGAATGATCACTTCTTTTGGTTCCTGAATGATCGTTGCCTGACTTCTTGTATGCGCTACATAGTCATACACGGGTTTTTCAATGGCTTTATAGTTCAGTAAGTCGCCTACATGCTGAATCAGCAGATCATTATCAAAGGCAAAAGGGTGATCGTAATTTGTGTTCAATCGTTCTTCAAAACTCAAATGGCTCTGATCCTTATAATAAGAATCTTGTTCAAGCATCATGATGGAATGGTCCGGGAAGTTGTTGAAAATCGCACGGCTGACACTTGTCTTTCCGCTTCCTGACCCACCCGTCACACCAATGATAATTGGCTTGCTTTTTGTCATTGACTAAAACCTCTTTCGTATCCGTTTTTTCATTCTAATCTATTATAGCGAAAAAACACGAAAATGCTATATTTTTCTGAAAATTAATCCTTTTCAATTTCCAATAATGAGTAAAGTTCTTCTAAAGAATCGATTCGATAAGTGGGTTGGATCTCTTCGATTTCCGGCAATTTGTTTTTATTGAACCAAATCGTATCGATCCCTGCCATGTTCCCTCCTTTGATATCAGAAGTCAGTGAATCACCAATGATCACCGTCTGCTTTTTATCAAGATCAGGAATGTGGGAAAATACATGATCAAAAAATTCTTTCATCGGCTTTTGCGCTCCGACAGCTTCTGAGACAAATATATCTTTAAAATAATCAAGCATTCCTGCATCTGTTAAACGCTGATATTGAGTATGCGACACACCGTTCGTTACAATATAAAGTTCGACGTGAGGATGGAGCTTTTTCAGAAGTTCTAGACTTCCCGGAACAAGATCATGTCCTTGGTTCAAGTAGTGACGATAGCGTTTCTCCATTTGGCGACTATCTACTGTTTTCCCAAATTGCTGGAAGAGTAATCCAAAACGACTGCCTGTTACTTCTTCTCGTGATAGTCTGCCCTTTTCAAATTCCTGCCATAAATGATGATTCAAAGCCTTATAGCTCGTTTTGATTTCTGGTGTCAATGTGATCCCTTGCTCTGCGAACAAAGCACTTAAAGCATTTGCCTCAGTTTGTTGAAAGTCTAGCAATGTATCATCAACATCAAACAATAAAGTGTTATATCTCATCCTTTTAATCTCCTATTTAAAATAAATACTTAACTTTTTCATCTCTGCTAGCGTCAACGATCGGTACTCGCCTACTGCCAAGTGTTCATCTAATTCCAATGGTCCCATGCTTAACCGCTTCAATGCGATCACTTTCTTTCCTTGGGCTAAAAACATCTTTTTGACTTGATGGAATTTCCCCTCTTGGATCGTCAATAAAACGGTACTTTGGTGCTTGTCTGCTTTGAGTATTTTTAGATTAGCCGGCTGGCATTGGTACCCATCAGCGAATACGATTCCTTTTTCAAATGCTGCTACGTCTGCTGATGTCACCCTTTCGTTCACCACTGCTTGATAAGTCTTTGAGACCTTTTTTTCAGGAAGGAGCATTTCATATCCCAATTGGCCATTCGAAGTAATCAGCAATAGTCCTGTTGTATCTCTATCCAGTCTTCCCACTGGATAGAGCGGCTGAAAACGATCGGCACTTGCAATCAGATCGATTACCGTCGTCTTTTCTGGATCTGACACAGCAGTCACAGCTTTTTTAGGCTTGTTGAGAAGATAGTAGGACTCATTTGTTTCTAAATGTTCACCTGCTACTTCAATCCGATGCAGCAAACTGTCTACATTTCTATTTTGTCGAAATTCGACTGTGCCATCGATCATCACTTGCTTCAAAGCAAACAGCCGCTTCATTTCCTTACGTGTCGTTTCTAATTTTTCTTCTATTAATTTATCTAAGCGCATACCGTTTCCTTTCTTATTACTAATAAGAATTATACCTTGAATATGTTTGCTTGCAAATAAATCATCAACGTTATTCCTTGACTTAACTAGCAGTTCGCGTTACGGTTAAAGAGTAAAGTGAATTGGATTTCTCATACACAGCGTAATGACCTGGTGGAGAAAAGTTGAATCCTGACTTTCTAAGGGGAGATACGCACATCTCTCCTTTTGCGTTTTTTAAGCGCCCTGCCTTCGATGATGTGCAAGAGATTAGCCTTTAGAATTCACTTAAATAAAATCTGTCCGTTACCAAAGCAGACAGTCACATTTTAAGGAGGAATTTTGGTTATGTCAGTATCATTAGAAGTAAGTAAAAGAGAAGTACGTCCCCGTTCATTAAGAAATAAACTTCGTCATGAAGGGAAAGTTCCAGCTGTTGTTTATGGGTATAAAATAGAAAGTACCCCTATCTCATTCGATGGTTTGACACTAAGCAAATTGCTGCGTGAACATGGAGCAAACACAGTTATCACGATGGACATTGACGGACAAAAAGTCAATACATTGGTTCATAAGATCCAAACGAACACTTTTACTAATCATTTCGAACATGCAGAATTTCTATCTGTCAACATGTCGGAAGAAACAGAAGTCGAAACAGAAGTCGTTCTTGTTGGCGAATCAGTTGGTGTCAAATCGGGTGGAGTGTTAGCTCAAAACTTGTATACAGTAGTCGTATCTGCTACACCAGACAAATTGCCTGAACGAATTGAAGTCGACGTGACAAACTTGGAATTAGGCGATTCTATTACAGTAGCCGATCTTCCAAAAAACGACGATTACAAGTTCGTGACCGACAGTGAAGAACAAATTGCTGCTGTAGTCGCTCAAAGTGAAGAAGAAGAAAGCACAGGTGAAGGCGGCGAACCAGAAGTAATCGGTTCAAAAGAAGAATAATACTGAAACAATCAGGTGGTGTTAGAAGCGGCGGGTCAGCAGCTTTTAACACGCCTTTTTTATTTCTAATCGTTTATTTTCATATGGGGCTTCCGCTTTTGTAAATAGCTTTGCAAACGAAAAATGCTGATTTACCAAGCTTTTCCTCGCATATTTTTATCGTACCTTTATAAAAATTTATACTTTGAAAAAAAGTATTCAATTATTGTTGCATTTTTCCTGATTCTTTATTAGAATGAACCCTCGTTAAAGTAAGTATTTCTAGTTTATCCTATGATTGATTATAAAAATAAAAACATTCGTTGATTCGAAGGAGGTTAACCAGATGTTTGAAAGTTTTGATAGCAGCCGCAACCGTTACGCTTCAGTTGGTGTAGTATCAAGTTTGCCAGATGAATTGATTGACAGTATATGGTTTATTATTGACCTAGATCTTAAGGGAGTCATTCCATTAGAAAATATATTAACCTTTGATTTGATCGAAAATCGTGGAAAAGTGACGATGCATTTTTCTCAAGCAGGAAGCAATGTGGAAATGGATATTGATTTGCCGTTTGCCTATTCGAACCAATTTCCTGCTCAAGTATACGCCTATGATGACGGTACGAGAGAAACGATCCTTTTACCAAGTGAGATCAGACAATATTAAGGTGATAGATAAACGTGGATGTCCCTTATTTTACAGACCAGGCCAAGTTGTTGATTCTTTGACTCAATTCTTGGCTTCTTTTTATGGAATTTCATCAATTATCATTGATTTCTAATTGGTATTCTCAGGATAAACGCTATATACTACTAACTAAATTTTAAAGATATAAGGAGTTTAAAAGATGCGCGATTTAACAAAAGGAAGCCCCGCTAAACTGATTTTGCTGTTCACTGTTCCTTTACTGATCGGAAACGTTTTTCAGCAGTTTTATAATATGATCGATATGATCATCGTGGGTCAGACACTAGGTAAAAATGCGCTGGCAGCGGTTGGTGCAACTGGAAGCCTGACATTTTTGATCATTGGTTTTGCCCAAGGATTAACAGCTGGTTTAGCCATTATTACTGCACAACGTTACGGTGCAAAAGATTATCGGGGTCTGAAGAAAAGTTTTGCTGCTAGTGTTGTTATTAGTCTTGTCGTCACTGTGATTTTAACTGTCCTGAGTCTCCTGTTTATTCGTCCGATGCTTCAGTTGATGCAAACTCCTCCTGAAATAATTGATCAAGCACAAACATTTATTTCAATTATTTTGTTAGGGATCTTTGCATCCGTCAGTTTCAATTTGCTTTCTAATGTCATTCGCGCACTTGGTGACAGCCGCACACCATTATTCTTTCTGATCATTGCGGTCATCATCAATGTCGTACTTGATTTGATTTTTATTATCTATTTTGGTATGGGTGTGGAAGGTGCAGCTATTGCTACCGTAATCGCACAAGTTTCTTCTAGCGTACTGTGTCTTGTGTATATCAAGAAAAAGATGCCTTTATTACAGTTACGCAAAAAAGATTTCAATTTTGACAAAGAAGAGTTTCGTGTACATCTAAATGCAGCTTTGCCAATGGCGTTCCAGTCTTCAATCATCGCTGTCGGTGCTATCGTATTACAAGCAGCACTAAATAGCTTAGGGACAGATGTTGTGGCTGCTCAAGCCGCTGCTGGTCGTATTGATCAATTTGCCAATCAACCGATGATGTCATTTGGTATCGCAATGGCGACTTTCACTGCACAAAACTATGGTGCAAAGGAATATGGCCGAATCTTGCAAGGTGTACGACAAACTTTATTGATGAGTGTCGGATTTAGTCTTTTAGCAGGTGCTATCGTCATTTTCTTTGGACATTTCTTTGTTCAACTGTTTGTTAGCCCATCAGAAACACATGTATTTGAATTAGCACAAACCTACTTCAATATCAATGGGTCTCTTTACTGGATCTTAGCAGTCCTGTTCATTTTACGCTACACGCTTCAAGGTCTTGGACAAAGCAAGATTCCTACGATCGCCGGTATGATGGAATTGCTTATGCGTTCTTTTGCAGCTATCGTTCTTACAGGAATGTGGGGGTATCCAGGAGCCGCAGCAGCTTCTCCTCTAGCTTGGATCGGCTCTGTTGCTGTGTTGCTTTACTCTTACATGCGTTCGATGAAACAATTGAAACACATGGGTGAAGAGGAGCATTTCACGTTAGAACATGCCGAAGCAAGGTAACCTTGATTAAAAGAAATCGGTGCGGCTAAAAATGAAAACTTTTATTGAAAATATCTTCTTCGTTTACCGAAAACAGTTTTTTTAGATAACAAAAGGCTGTGACATTTTTTGTTACAGCCCTTTTTCATTTATTCTGCTTCTCTTTCCATGGTCTCTACTTTGAAATAATCGATATGTGCATGCTGGTATTCTAATACCGTGAAGCGAAATGAGGCAATCTCAATGATCGTTCCTGCGTTTATTTCTTTGTATCGGCTAGAAGCAAATCCCGCAAGTGTAGTAAAATTCGTTTCTTCAAACTCTGGAATCTCTACATGAAAATAACGTTGGAAATCATCTAATGTTAGTTTGCCGGAGACGATATAAGAGCCATCTGACTGTTCCGCTATCAACGCTTCGTCCAAATCTGTCTCATCCCGGATTTCCCCGACGATTTCTTCTAAAATATCTTCAATCGTCACTAAGCCGCTTGTCCCTCCATATTCATCTTTTAAGATAGCAATATGTTTTCCTTTTTTTCGCATGATCGTCAATAATTTTTTTATAGGGATCGTTTCAGTTGTGACGATTGGCTCTTCAATCAAATGTTCTACTGTCAGTTGGTCATCTTTATAAGATTGCTTGATCAAATCTGGTAAGGTAACATAACCTAGAACATTGTCTTTGGATTCTAAAATCACTGGATAGCGAGTATGTCCTTGCTCGATCGAAGCTTTTATCGCTTCTTTTACTGTTTCTGAAGCTTCGAATACTTGCATAGACGTACGATCTACTTGTATATCTTTTGCCAAGGTATCATCAAATTCAAACACGTTTTCCAAATAATGATATTCTTCTTTGGTCAACTCTCCTTTTTCATAAGAATTCAATGCGACTAATGTCAGCTCTTCTTGAGACAAGGTTTCTTCTCCTTCAGATACGAGGCGCACACCTAAAAGCTTTCCTAGACCCGCTGCCGAATGATTCAATACCCAAATAAAAGGAAACATTACTTTATAAAAATAATGAAGCGGTTTGACTACGAACAAGACGACCTTCTCCGTATTGACGATACTATAGCTCTTAGGAAGCAGTTCGCCAATAACCACATCGATATACGTCACTAAAATAAATCCTAGCGCCACAGAGATTGTACTGCTGATAGCCGAACTGAAAGGTAGTTTACCGATCACTGGTTCCAGTAGAGCCGCGACAGAGCCTTCACCGACCCACCCGATGATCAGACCGGTTAGCGTAATTCCTAATTGACTAGCTGATAAATAATTATCTAAATGGTGTGTAACATGAAGAGCTAGCTTGGCGTTCTTCACGTTTTCCTTTTCTAGTTGTTCCAATTTTGATCGTCTGATTTTCACTAAAGCAAATTCACTTGCTACAAAAAATGAAGTAATTGCGATCATCAAAAATAAAATAATGAAATTGATAACCATATTCTCCCGCCTTTCTCTTTTTCTATTGTACCCTTTTTCTACAAAAAGATTGAAAATAATGCGTATTTATATTAGGAATAAAAAAGGAGATGTGGCTGAAAAATGCCACATCTCCTTCTTACTCAAAAGCATTGCATTACTTGTTGCTAAACAGCTTTTTCGTGATTTCTGATAAAAACGGTATTCAAAAGCTGAATTCAGATCAAAGCGCTACTTTCACAATCGCTCTTTCAACCATGTTTTCCGAGTATTTCCAATGATAAGCGGAACAGTTTCATGTTTTACTTCACTGTACTCTAGCCCAAACCATGTTTCTGGCGAGGTAGCGATTTTTTTGATTGCCAGTTTTGCCTGCATGATTTGACGCTGCCATTTTCCTAGAGTTGTCACATTGGAGACTACTTCATCAATCAGGACAAATTGGAAATCGCCAACTTCCCGTCCTGGTGTCAGAGAGTATCTTTGTGGCTGTTTTGGCAAACGGCCTTGTTTCATCAAATCATGGATGACTTGGCGAACATATACATTGATTTCCTGTTGGACCCTGAAACCTAAGAACAGATTCACTTGGACAATAAAGTCGGTGCCCATCATATCTACTTGATATTCTTTCGTATATGGCTCATCCGTCACTTCCACATGAACAAACCAATAAACTCGTGCTCTTTTAGGTCGCTTATCTAAAATCGAATAGATGAACTGTCGTCCCACTTTGTCTTCAGCCATATCAGGCACTAAGAAGACTACATTCGTCTGATAGATTGGTAAAGAAGTATCATCACGTAATTCTTTAAGCTGAGGGATATAATCTCTCAAAGACACATCCTCAGTTGACGATTCGCGGATGATGTTTCCTTGTTCCCAAATGAACATCACAACTAAGATGATCAAACCAATCAGAACGGCTACAAAACCGCCACGGAAGAATTTGACGACACTTGAGATAAAGAAAACAACTTCTATTGCACCAAAGAAAAAGGTAACTAAATATGCAAACCAACGAGAATGGCCGTTTTGGATAAGATAAAAGTAAAGCAGTGCCGTCGTCATTAACATGGTCACCGTGATTGACAGACCATAAGCAGCTTCCATATGATGGGAAGTTCGGAATGTGACAACCACTAGAGAACAGGCGATCCATAGAATCAGATTGACTGCTGGGATATACATTTGCCCGATACTGTTTCCAGGATACATGATCTTTAATCGAGGCAGCAGTTTCAACTTGATGGCTTCCGAAACCAGCGTAAACGAGCCTGTAATCAATGCTTGCGAAGCAATCACCGCAGCAACTGTTGCAAAAGCAACGCCAATCACGATCCAACTTTGAGGCATCATTTGGAAGAATGGATTCAGGTTCTTGATTTGCTGTGCTTCAGGGTTTTGATAAACATTCAATAACCATGCAGCCTGCCCAAAATAATTGATAACCAAACAAATTTTGACGTAAGGCCAGCTCAAACGAATATTTCGTTTGCCGACATGTCCAAGATCGGAATAAAGCGCCTCTGCACCTGTCGTAGCCAAGAAAATATTTCCAAGAATGAACAAGCCTAGTTTGTTATCTGCACTAAAAAGCAGCTGGATTGCGTAATAAGGGTTCAATGCACGGATAACTGTCCAATCCTGGCTAAAATTCAGCAACCCCATTACTCCTAAAAAAGTAAACCAAGCGAACATGATTGGTCCGAATGCTTTTCCGACAATATCTGTCCCAAAGCGTTGGACCATGAATAAGACAAAAATAATAACTAAAGTGATAATGACGATCACGTTCTGGTTATTACCGAACCGGTCAAAAAACTGCGGAATTCCCCGCAATCCTTCAATCGCAGTCGTTACCGTCACAGCAGGGGTCAATACCCCATCCGCTAGTAAGGCAGCTCCTCCGATCATTGCAGGAATGATCAAATATTTCCCACCTTTTCGGACAAGTGTGTAGAGTGAGAAAATTCCACCTTCCCCATGGTTATCTGCATTCAATGCAATCACGACATATTTGATCGTTGTTAGTAGAGTCAATGTCCAAAAAATCAATGAGACTGATCCGATAACAAAATCAGGATTGATTCCTGTTAATCCGCCATTATCTTCAACAATCGATTTCATGACGTAAAGCGGACTTGTCCCGATGTCTCCGTAGACGACTCCCATCGCTACAAGCAGGCCAGCCATTGATATTTTTTTGGTATTGTGCGTTGTTGCCACGTTTTCCCCTCATTTCTTGTTATATGGATATACTTTAGGTAAGCTTGAATGATAGACGATATTCTTATCCATGACACCCGCTTTCCTAAATTGCTTCTAATTATCCAAGTAACACACTGAAGTGTCAACTTATTTGAATAAAATTATTCTTTCTTTGGTCGTTCCCTGATACGTCTTGCCACAAATGAATAAAGAGCAAGGCAAAAAATTGCACCCAATAATGCTGGGATCAAATAAAAACCGCCAAGTTCCGGTCCAAGCGGTCCTAGTAAAAATTCGCCAAGCCAGCTGCCTAAAAAGCCGATAATGATATTTCCAGATACACCACCTGGGACTTCCTTTCCCAAAATGGCACCAGCTATCAAACCTAACACACCGCCGATAAACAACGACCATAAAAAGTTCAGCATAGCCTTCCCCTCCTTCGTCCCTTTATCTCACTTTTATTTTACGCTTTATTTAGAAGGACTCCAAAAATATGCACCAAGAAACTCCAGAAAAAAAAGAAGTTGTGACAAAAGTGTTCAGCTTATTTCCGAAGAAGCTACTTCTGGAACACCGTGAATCAGAGGTTGTGAAATCAGCGGTTTGACCTGAGTATTAGAGAAACAAACGGAAAAATAGTTCCTCATATTTTGCCGTTTTTTGAGCTAATATCGAGGGACAGCTGATTGAACACCGTTTATTGGAGAGGTTGTAAAAAAGCTGTTCTGCATCAAGTAATAAGAACAGCCAAGTAAAAACAGCTCCTAATGTTTTTAACTTGGCTGGACTTATTACCGCAGATGCAAGCTTTTGAACACCGTTTATTCGCAAAAAAAGGACTGTGACAGTTTTTTGTCACAGTCCTTTTTTGCGAATAATTGTTGTTCTCCTGCCAATTTCTTGATCACAAGACACAATATTCATAAGAATTAAAATTATTTTGCTTCGTTTTTCGTTGAACCATCTTCATTCAACATTGCTTTTCTTGACAGATTTACGCGTCCTTGTTTATCGATTTCAGTTACTTTCACAAGGATCTCATCACCTAGTTTAACAACATCTTCGACTTTATTGACACGATCGTTTGCCAATTGAGAAATATGGACAAGTCCATCTTTTCCTTTGATCAAGTTGACGAATGCACCGAATTTTTCGATACGGACAACTTTCCCTAGATAAACTTCACCGACTTTGACTTCTTTTGTCAGATCTTCGATGATCTTGATGGCTTTTTTGATCATTTCTGCATCAGCAGAAGCAATACTTACTTTTCCATCTTGATCGATATCGATTTTTACACCCGTTTCATCGATGATTCCATTGATCGTGTCTCCGCCTTTACCGATGACGTCTTTGATTTTAGCAGGTTCGATCTGGATCATTTCGATTTTTGGTGCATATTGGCTTAATTCTTCACGTGGAGCAGCAATCGTTGAAGTCAATTCTTCTAAGATTTCCATACGTGCTTGTTTTGCTTGCGTCAATGCTTCAGTTAGGATTTGTTCTGTGATTCCTTGGATCTTGATATCCATCTGCAAAGCAGTGATCCCATCTTTTGTACCGGCAACCTTAAAGTCCATATCGCCAAGATGATCTTCCAACCCTTGGATATCTGTTAAGATCGTATAGTTCTCACCATCAGAAACAAGTCCCATCGCAATACCGGCAACAGGTGCTTTGATTGGTACCCCTGCATCCATCAATGCTAATGTGCCAGCACAGATACTTGCTTGGGAAGAAGAACCATTTGATTCCAATACTTCTGCTACCAAGCGGATCGTATAAGGAAATTCTTCTTCTGAAGGGATTACTTGTGCCAATGCACGTTCTCCTAATGCGCCATGTCCGATTTCCCGACGTCCTGGAGATCCTGCTCGTCCTGTAGAACCAACAGAAAATTGAGGGAAATTGTAGTGGTGGATGAATCGTTTGCTGACTTCAACTCCTAGACCGTCAATGATTTGGTGTTCTCCTAAAGGTGCGAGTGTACAAGCAGATAAAGCTTGTGTTTGTCCTCGTGTGAACAATCCTGATCCATGTACACGTGGCAATAAGCTGACTTCTGATGACAATGGACGGATTTCATCTAATTTACGCCCGTCAGGACGGATTTTATCGATGGTAATCAATTCACGTACGACATCTTTTTCCAAATCTTCCGTGATTTGTTTGACTTCTTTCAATAAGTGATCTTCATCTTCGTGACCTGCAAATTTCTCAGCGTAAGCTTCACGAATATCGAGTTTCACTTGCTCAATGTTCTCTTCGCGAGCAAGTTTTTCTTCGGTCATTACTGCTGCTTTCATTGTAGCGTAAGAAGCATCAAAGATTTCTTTTTTCAATACTTCATCAACTTGCAGTAAAGTGACTTCCATTTTTTCTTTTCCTACTGCTTGAACGATTTCTTCTTGGAAAGCAACTAATTCTTTGATAGCGTCAAAACCAAACAGCAATGCACCAAGCATGTCTTCTTCTGAAACTTCTTTCGCGCCACTTTCAACCATGTTGATCGCTTGTTTCGTACCAGCAACAGTCAATTCGATATCTGTTTGTTCTGCTTGCTCTACCGTTGGATTCAAGACATACTTACCATTTACACGACCAACTTCTACACCTGCAATCGGACCATCAAATGGGATATCTGAGATCGATAGTGCTAAAGAAGAACCTAACATCGCTGCCATAGCTGGTGAACAGTCAGTTTCTACACTCATCACGATGTTCGTTACTTGGACTTCATTACGGAAGCCTTCCGCAAACATCGGGCGAATCGGACGGTCGATCAAACGGGCAGTCAATGTTGCTTCCGTACTTGGACGACCTTCTCGTTTGATGAAACCTCCAGGGATTTTCCCTGCTGCATACATTTTTTCTTCATAATTGATCGTTAATGGGAAAAAGTCTGTATCTTTTGCTTCTTTAGAGGCCACAGCTGCACTTAAGACCACTGTATCTCCATAACGGACTAAAACGGCTCCGTTTGCTTGTTTTGCTAGCTGACCGACTTCGATTTGTAAGGGACGGCCGCCCCATGTCGTTTTGAATACTTGTTTTTCTGACATAACTTCTCCTTTTCCTTCTCGTGAAAGCAAGACGCTACTAAACAAATGAAAACTGCTGAAAGCCGTTTTTTGAGCAGCTTTCATTTGGTTAGTAGGAGTCCATCTAGCTTGATCACGGAATTTTGCTTAATTGATATACGAGTAAAAAAAGTGAGATTCATGTGAATCCCACTCTTTTTGACTAAAATTAACGACGCAAGCCTAAACGTTTGATCAATTCGCGGTAACGTTGAACGTCAGTTTTACGTAAGTAAGCTAACAAGTTACGACGGTGACCAACTTTTTTCATTAGGCCGCGGTATGAATGATGGTCTTTTTTGTGCACGCGTGCATGTTCATTCAAGTGGTTGATTTCTTCAGTTAATACAGCGATTTGTACTTCTGGAGAACCAGTATCCCCTTCATGGCGAGCATATTCGTTGATGATTTCATTCTTGCGTTCTTTTGAAATTGCCATTTCTTTCACCTCTCTCGATTATTCCCCTGCGACTGAGTAAAACGTTGGTGATTCGCTTAACCAAGTGGCAGGCCGTGCGCCTAGAGCACACAGCTATACTTTACCTGAAACCGGGCTGGAAATCAAGTGGTTAATCATTAAGAAAAAGTAGTTTTCAAACAATCTTACTACTACTTTTCCATTTTTGTGGTAAACTATAATGCGAAAATAGACTTGAATATAGTCTTTTAAGAAAGGGGTACATATTCCATGATTACAATGGATGATATCATTCGTGAAGGAAATCCGACCTTACGCGAAGTAGCAGAAGAAGTTTCTCTTCCATTAAGCGAAGAAGATATCTCTTTAGGAAAAGAGATGCTTGAGTTCTTAAAAAACAGCCAAGATCCAATCAAAGCTGAAGAATTGCACTTACGAGGCGGTGTTGGCTTAGCTGCACCTCAATTAGATATTTCTAAAAGAATCATTGCTGTTCACGTACCAAGTGCAGACCCAGAGGTAGATGAACCTTCTCTAAGTACTGTTATGTATAATCCTAAAATTTTGAGCCATTCTGTTCAAGATGCTTGTTTAGGGGAAGGTGAAGGCTGTTTATCTGTTGACCGAGAAGTACCAGGATATGTCGTTCGCCATGCCAAAATCACTGTGTCTTATTATGATATGAATGGTGAAAAACACAAGATTCGTTTGAAGAATTATGAATCGATCGTCGTTCAACATGAAATCGACCATATCAACGGTGTGATGTTCTATGACCACATCAACAATCAAAATCCATTTGCATTAAAAGAAGGCGTATTGGTGATCGAGTAGAGACTTGGATTGATCCTTCGATTCTATGGCATAAGAAAGCTTTATAAAAGGGAAGTGACAGAAAATCGTCACTTCCCTTTTTATGTTTTGTCACTGACTGAAATCAAAATTACTAAAATCAAAATTCAGCATACGGCTGTGTCTTGGATAGAGATAAATTTTTATTGGGGATTATATGTTTTTTATCTCCTAAAAGATAGCTTTTATGTTTCGTTGCGCCTTCTTGGAGTTGGTTTAACCTCTGTTTTCTTGAATTTAGTGTTGCTATGCCCGTTGTTTGGGTTCGATTGTCTAGAACCTGTCCTGAGTTACTGTCTTGCCGATTTTCCCATGACTTTATTAACTGTCCCACTCGCTTCTTCCCTTGATTTTTATCGGTCTCTTGCTTCAATCCCTCTCTGTTTTCCCAAGAATCTACTTTTACCAACGGTTTTTCTGTTCGTGTATTCATACGCACGTTTTGTTTTGTTGGACTATTTGGTTGCCGATTGTTTAATTGATCATCCGCTTTATGTTGTACATTAGCTGCTGTTATGAAATCTGACAGCGGCTTTTGGTGATGGCGAGAAGCTAAATCAGTTAGTTGCGCTGACTTGTTTGGATGTAACCCTTTTGACTGAGTCGACTGTCCCACTGGTCTTAGGTCCATGCCAAAGTCGTTGACAGATATTTTCCATAATTCAGGGTTCCTATCCATATACATCTTTTTATCATCTTTCTTGTCTATGCTTTCATCTCTTTCTTTCGAGAAAGGCTTTGTCTGTTCTGATGTAGCAAAATTGATGTTTTCCAGCGGAGTCTCACGTTCTGCCTTTGTATCAGAAGCCTCTTGTTGCCGAGTGATCACTGAATGTTTTTGCTCATTGGATAGGTCTTTTAGTTGTTGGGTGGGTTCCTTCTTAGTTACTTGAGTTGGAGCTAGTGTAAGACACGTTGTTTGACATTCCTCTTGCCACACCGTAGCAAGATCTTCGTCTCTTTCCCAAGGCATCTTTTCAACGAACTCTTTTTGCTCGTTATATAAATAAATCTTCCCCTCTAATCCTTCATTGTTGTGATATACATATCGGAGTACTTGACTAGAGTAGCTTCCTTCCACTCCATTAGCAATGTTACATTCCATCTCGTACACACTTTCTTGCCAATCTTCTACTATCATTATTAATTCAGTAGCATCCACACCACCATCAGCTGCATCCATTGCATGTAAAAATTCTGGATCATAGTAAAGGTTCAACTCAACCACCGGACTTGCTTTCGCTACTTCCACGGCTATTTGTCCTCTCAAGTTGTACAAATAATCATCGAATTTTTTTTTTTCAGAATCGATTGATTCACTATCAAAAGTTATATTCAGATTTTTACAGATATTCTCTAATTTAAGTTCTTCAAACTTTCTGCTAACCTTTTGGAAATCCTCCCATAATGCCCATTCTTTTGTTTCAGGGGAAAGATATGCCGTAAAGTTTTCAAAGAATTGCTGTTGAAAATGTTCTTATCAGAAATCTGTGGTGCATGCTTAAACACAGTATCTGTTATAGCAGTTAAATAATTAGTGTAATGTTTTTCTTTGTACTGATCAAATTCCAATCCTTTGTCAATATATAAACTGATTTTTTGTTCTTTCTGTTTATCAGTGTCCATCTTGAACATCTCCTTTTTTCTGACTTGTTAAAAAGTATAGAACAGTTTACTTAAACAAAAAGAACTGCTTTTTCTTGAAAATAAAAAAACTGGCGTTTAAATTCCGCCAGTTCTTCGGTGTTATTTTTTTATGGAGCTTGTTATCCTTCGTACAAGATACCTGCTTCAGCTAGTTTTTGCTTGATTGTTTTCAGCATATGCTTTTCTGGGTAGCGGATCGTATGCAGATGGATTCCTCCTGTGAGTTCGGATAATAAAGAAGCATTGCTTTTTTGATAACGTCTCATAAATGAATCGATGTCTTGTGGCGTTTTAATGTGCAACGTGCCTGTTAGTTCACCGTAAAGCGGATGTTCTACGATCACATCAATGATTTCACCGCCATTTTCAACGATGAGTCTCAACTCTTCTTCTGTTTGATCTTTTCCATGCTGGACCGCGATTTTACTGATATGTCCAGTATTGATTTCTTCTGTTTCAAGGATATAACCTCTTGCTGTTGCCACGATACTTTTACCTGCCGCTCGTAGTAAAGCAATATCACCGACAATAATCTGACGGCTGACTCCAAAAGTTTTCGCAAACTTGCTAGCACTCACTGGTTTTTCTGTATTTGCCAAGGTTTGCATGATTTGTTTTCGCCGTGCCTCTCCTTCGATCACACTTATTCCTCCTTCATTTTGTTTTGGTATTCGCGCGAGTGTTTCATCAAATCAACATATGTGTCTGTTATTGTTTCCTTGTATCCCTTATTTTTCAGCAGTTTAGCCACTTTATCCAATACTTGCTGCTCTCTTTTTTCATCATAAACTGCTTTGTTTCCTTCTTTTTTTACTTGTCCTATTTTAGTTACTGTATCCATTCTTTTTTCTAATAAAGCAACTAATTCTCGATCGATCGTATCGATCTTTTGACGTAATGTTTCAAGAGACTCTTCTAACGGTTCTTCCTCTACTGTCTTGATGATACGAGCAGGATTTCCTGCAATCACTACATTGTCGGGGAAAGATTTGGTCACGACCGAACCTGCGCCGACCACTACATTGTTTCCTAGCGTGACACCCGGCGTGACGATAACGCCTCCGCCTAACCAAACATTATCACCGATTTTTATGGGTTTTGCGTACTCCAAACCACTGTTACGTTTCACTGGATGTAATGGATGTGTTGCCGTATACAGCTGGACATTGGGAGCGAACATGCAGTTATCACCGATTTCGATTGTGCTGACATCTAAAAATGTACAGTTGAAATTTGCATAAAAATTCTCACCGACAAATATATTATATCCGTAATCAAAATTGATAACTGGCTCCATATAGATTTTTTTCCCTGTACGACCAAATGTCTCTTTCAACAATTGGGATCGCAGTTCCGCTGATTCGGCTTGGTTGATGATTTGGCTTTGACTTCTTGCAAACATACGGTCGGCAACCAGCTCAGGATCATTGGCAAAATAAAGCTCGCCTGCAATCATTTTTTCTTTTTCTGTTTTGAATTCAGTCATAGTCTACTCCTAATTCTTGTATTTTTTTGAAAACAACCGCTCCGTCTTCCTGAACAAACGTATAAGGTTCCGCTAAATAAACAGGCGTTTGATTGATTACTAAAATTTTGGCTGACGGTTGGCGAAATTGTACCAGATCACAAAATGGATGAACTTGAAAACTCGTTCCAACAATGACGACCAGCTCTGCTTGGCTGACGGCGTAAGCCGCCTGCTCAATGACTTCATCTTGGAATCCTTCACCATATAACACGATGTTCGGGCGTATTTGTCCGCCGCATGCTTGATGTTTGTCGCTGTGAAGATATTCTTTCCAGTCTACTGTTTGCTTACATTTTCGACAATGACATTGATACAAACTTCCATGAAAATTGACGAGTTGCGGGCTTTTAGCTTTTGCGTGCAACCCGTCAATATTTTGCGAAACGACCCAGACATTTTTTTCTTTCGCTAGCTGTGCCATTTCTAAATGAATAATATTTGGTTTTGCTTCAGGATGATAAATCTTTTTGACAAATTGATAGAATTTATCTGGTTCATTTACCATTGCTTGATGACTCAGCAAGTATTCCGGCTGTTCCATTCCGTGGTAGATTCCTGTCAGTGATCGATAATCTGGCACTCCAGAAGGTGTGGATACCCCAGCACCGGTCAAAAACGTGATTTTCTGATGAGTCAATATCTCTTTTGCTGCTTCGTCTACTGTTCCTTGTTTCATGTTTTGTCACCTCACTTTCCATTATAGCCCATACTCAAACAAATTTATTGTTGAAAAGTGTGAAAAATAGGAATAAAAAAGTGTGAGGGACATTTGAACAATTTATCACAATCCTCACTGACAAAAGAATGAAAACGTGTTACAATACTGCTGTATAAAAGTGAGGTGAATCGATATGTTACCATTCTTTATTTACTGGGGCGTTATTCTGGCTTGCATCGCCTGGTTAGCGTTAAGTGTTTATTTCTCTGTTTTTTACCTTGTACGCAAAGAAAATGGAAATCTTTGGGCTTTTGCTTTATTCAACGTGATTGCCGCCATTGTTTTAGCCATTACATTAGCCGTTTATCGAACATGGGGCTGGGGAATCACTCAATACTCAAGTTTGATTTATCTAATATTAGCCATTTACGGTGTCGTTGTTCTTTTGCAAGCGATCCTAGGACGCGAGCCAAAGAAAGCGGCTGCTTAAATAATCGAGGTGGAACTGGATGCAGAAAATTTTCTGTTTCAGTTCTTTTTTTATTGTGTTACATACATTTTTGTGTATAATTATACTATTGTTTGTAATGGATAGATGATTCACATTGTGATTGTTTTTTCGGTAAAAGTAAAGATTTCTATATTTATCAGTATTTTTTCAAAAAACAGCAGTTATAGATTGACAAAGCCTCTCGAGTATCGTAAACTTTTTTTGTATAAATAACTGAATACGAGATGCCTCAATCAATGAGGTAGAGGTCGCGAGAATCATTAACCCTGTGGAGTGAAGCAAACATGGAGAAGCAGGAATAGGGAGGATCGCCGAAATGTACACTTTTTTGCTTGAAGTGTATGTTGGGACGCAAGTTAAGAGCTTGCGGACTGTCTTAGCAGTGATGCTAAGTTGCGCTATGTTTTGTGAGAGGTTTATCACCTTATGGAATTTTAGCGGCCTTTTTATATCTATAAATCGGTCGCTTTTTATTTTTTCAGATAAAGCTTTACCGCATTTCATCTAGACCGCTCGTGTATCATATAATCAGAAAGGGAGAAAAAAATGAAAAAAAATATGGTTTCAGTTGCCGTACTATTTGCTTTTGTCTTCTCACTATTCAGTGTGGGATCTCTGGCAAATGCAGATGAAAAAACACCGAGCGATGAGTTTCGCGTAGGTATGGAGGCTGGGTATGCACCCTTCAACTGGTCTCAACAAACAGATGAGAATAACGCCTTGCCAATCCAAGGCCAAAATAGTTACGCCGGCGGTTATGATGTTCAAATCGCTAAAAAAGTAGCAGATGGTTTAGGGAAAAAATTAGTCATCGTCCAAACAAAATGGGATGGTCTGGCTCCTGCCCTTCAATCAGGCAAGATCGATGCGATCATCGCCGGAATGAGCCCTACTGCTGAACGACGAAAAGAAATTGATTTTACCGATCCATATTATGAATCACAATTAGTAGTAGTAGTCCAGAAAGATGGCAAATACGCAAAGGCAAAAAGTTTAGCAGATCTTTCTGGAGCAAAGATCACTGCTCAGCTAAATACCTTCCATTATACTGTGATCGATCAGATACCGGATGTGCAGAAACAACAAGCAATGGATAATTTCTCAGCCATGAGAACAGCGTTAGCTTCTGGAATGATCGATGGTTATGTCAGCGAACGTCCGGAAGGTGTAACAGCAACTAGTGTGAACAAAGACTTGGAAATGCTCGAATTCAGCGGTGCAGATGGCTTCCAGACAAACCCGGAAGATGTTCAGATTTCTGTTGGTATGCGTAAAGGCGACCCGGATATCCAAAAAGTAAACCAGATTCTTTCTGGCATCTCTAACGATGAACGAACAAAAATCATGGACCAAGCAGTCAAAGACCAGCCTGCTGCAACTGATAGTGAAGAAAAAACCGGCATCATTTCTGACTTCACTACGATTTGGAAACAATATGGCAATATGTTCTTACGAGGTGCTGGACTTACCTTGTTCATCGCATTAATCGGGACAGTTGTCGGTACCACACTTGGATTACTGATTGGTGTCTTCCGTTCGGTACCTGAATCAGGAAATGCACTGACTCGCTTCTTCCAAAAAATCGGAAATGCACTTCTATCTATCTATGTCGAAATATTCCGCGGAACACCGATGATGGTACAAGCAATGGTCATCTTCTACGGTCTGGCACTCGCTTTTGGTATTTCGTTGAATCGAACGATTGCCGCTTTGTTTATCGTCTCTCTCAATACTGGAGCTTACATGACAGAGATCGTCCGCGGGGGGATTTTTGCAGTAGATGAAGGACAGTTCGAAGCTGCGCAAGCCATTGGTATGACCCATGGCCAAACGATGAGAAAAGTTGTTATTCCACAAGTTTTACGGAATATCTTGCCGGCCACGGGGAATGAATTTGTTATCAATATCAAAGATACAGCCGTTTTAAGTGTAATCGGCGTAGCTGATTTGTTCTTCCAAGGGAACTCTGCTTCCGGTGCGAATTTCCAATTCTTCCAAACATTTACGATCGTCGGGATCATCTACTTAGTCATGACCTTTACGATCACCAGAATCCTGCGTGCGGTAGAAAAGAAAATCGATGGCCCTTCTGCTTACACAAAGCTTGAAGAAATCGACAATTCAAATTTGCAGGAATAAGGAGGAAGAATCATGAGTGAAAAAATTATTGAAATCAACCATCTAAGAAAAAGCTTCGGTGAAAATGAAGTATTGAAAGATATCAGCGTGACAGTCAACAAAGGCGAAGTTGTGACGATCATCGGTTCTTCTGGTTCTGGTAAATCTACTTTCTTGCGCTGTATCAATTTACTAGAAAAACCAACAGGCGGCGAGATCATTTATAATGGAGAAAATGTATTAGCTCCTAAATATAATTTACCTAAATATCGAACGAATCTAGGTATGGTTTTCCAATCCTTCAATCTCTTCAACAATATGAACGTCTTGGAAAACTGTATGTCTGGACAAACAACTGTCCTGAAACGAGATAAAGAAACTGCCAAAAAAGTAGCAATCGAAAATCTGGAAAAAGTTGGTATGGATCGTTATGTCGAAGCTAAACCAGCACAATTGTCTGGCGGGCAGAAGCAGCGTGTCGCAATTGCTCGGGCATTATCGATGAATCCAGATGTATTGTTATTCGATGAACCTACTTCGGCGTTAGACCCTGAAATGGTTGGTGAAGTGCTTAATACGATCAAAGACTTAGCACATACTGGCTTGACGATGCTTATCGTGACGCATGAGATGGAATTTGCAAAAGATGTATCTGACCGTGTCATTTTTATGGATAAAGGTGTGATTGCAGAAGAAGGTACACCAGAAGATATCTTTGTCCATCCGAAAGAAGAACGTACAAAAGAGTTCCTTTCACGTATTTTAAATGCTTAGGATCAATAGCTGATTGGGACAGAGAGCTGCGGTGTTTACCGCAGTTCTTTTTTTGCGCCTACTCGTAAAAGGTAAATTTCTGAAAATTTTGGAATCTTAGTTGTGTTTTTCAGAAAACTCTCTTAATATGGAAGTAATATAAACTTTTTTAGTTAGGATGATTTAAAAATGAATGAAGAGCAAGAACTGCAGCGTGGACTGAAAAATAGACATGTCCAACTGATTTCTATTGGCGGAGCGATTGGAACGGGGCTGTTTTTAGGTTCCGGAAAGTCCATCCAGCTAGCTGGCCCTTCGATATTGCTCGCCTATCTCATCACTGGATGCATCTGTTTTTTCATTATGCGTGCGTTAGGCGAACTTCTGTTATCAAACACTAATAACCATTCTTTTCTGGATTTTGTTGCAGAATATCTTGGCAAAAAAGCGGCTTTCATCACTGGTTGGACGTATTGGTTCTGCTGGGTATCGATTGCAATGGCAGATTTAACAGCCATCGGGATGTATGTACGCTACTGGGCACCTGGTGTTCCTCAGTGGCTTCCTGAACTGATTGCATTAGGTCTTCTTCTTTGCTTGAATATGGTGGCTGTCTCGTTGTTTGGTGAGTTAGAGTTTTGGTTTGCCTTGATCAAGGTTGTAGCGATCATTGCCTTTATCCTCGTAGGTGCTTATATGATCCTCACCCACTATACGACAGATATTGGCACAGCCAGCATCACGAATCTATGGTCTCATGGCGGATTCTTTCCGACTGGTGCCAAAGGATTCATCTTGGCTTTTCAAATGGTGACCTTTGCTTTTGCTGGGATCGAATTAGTTGGATTAGTCGCTGGAGAAACAGAGAATCCTGAAAAAGTGTTGCCGGAAGCTATCAATAATATTCCTATCAGGATCATCTTATTTTACTTAGGTTCTCTTTTTGTCATTATGGCCATCTATCCATGGAATAGCTTGAATCCAGATAATAGTCCATTTGTAGAGGTATTTTCGGAAATTGGGATCACGATTGCTGCATCCTTGATCAATCTAGTCGTATTAAGTGCAGCAGCTTCTGCCTGCAACAGCGCCATATACAGTACAGGACGTATGCTTCGTTCTTTAGCACAAGAAGGCAGTGCTCCTAAAAAATTCAAAAAGTTAACAACACATCATGTTCCAGGGAATGCTTTGACATTTTCTACGATCGTTATTTTCATTTCGGTTATCTTGAATTACGTGATGCCTAGTGAAGTATTCACACTCGTAAGCAGTATTGCCACTACTTGTTTCTTGTTTATTTGGAGTATGCTTGTCTACACGCATATGAAATATCGTAAAAGTATCATCGGCAAAAAAGCACATTCATTTAAAATGCCGCTGTATCCATTAAGTAATTATTTGGTCTTTCTTTATATGGCCTTTGTGTGTGTCGTCTTGTTCCTAGGAAAAGATACGAGAATCGCTTTATTACTGACACCTGCGTGGTTCTTGCTTCTCTTACTGATCTATCATATGAAATATGAACGTAAGAAGTAAGAAAGAGGTTGTGACAGAAGTGGTCAGCTTCAAGAAATAAGAAGGAATTGACGAAAATTGCTTCTTAAATTTTTGTGAAATTTCAGCTTATTTCAAAGAAGCTACTTCTGGAACACCGTGAACCAGAGGTTGTGAAAAAGACGCTTAGTTTCGAGTAGTAAGAAAAATTTTGTGAAAATGGCTTTCCACATTTTTGCATAGATTTGGCTTAGTACCGAGAAACTGGCTTTTGAACACCGTTTAAGAAAGAGGTCGTGAGCCTGCCGTTTCACTCTGAGTCACAAGGAGCAATTTCAAAAAAACAGCTTCTCATGTTTGTTGAATATTGTGACTTGTGACCGAGGAGTTGGCAGGAGAACACCGTTTATTCGGAAAAAGGGCTGTGACAAGATTTTTGTCACAGCCTTTTCCTACGATTAGTCAAGTAAAAGATGTAATAAAAATAGCTCGTAAACAAAAGCGAAAAAATCAAGGCACACCAAATAAAGCCCCGTTCGTAAAAAAATTTTCGATCTGGGCAAAGAAGTGGTATACTGTAAGTGGTTTAGTTAATGGTCCACTGAGACCGCGTACGCATAGTCGTACTCTGTATGTGCCCTAACCATAGCGTGCATACATTTCAGAAG
>ENA-OQNO01000089-OQNO01000089.1-human-gut-metagenome-genome-assembly--contig:-NODE-89-length-111852-cov-5.214142_pt1 | contig 111852 bp, 72 predicted proteins | sample MGYA00242629_ERZ504880 | MGnify/ENA primary metagenome ERZ504880 (study PRJEB26092, sample SAMD00036377) | human gut metagenome | host: Homo sapiens | study: EMG produced TPA metagenomics assembly of... | reverse complement strand
CTTTATGGGGTAAGGGGATGGTATGCGCATTGAAACGGACGCGAGGACTTAATGGTTATCTTACGAATCAAAAGTCCATTTCTCTTTATGTAGGTAGCACTTCGGGAATGGAGTTGCGGATTTAAGGGTAAAGGTAATCTTGTTGCTAATGCCTTCGCTGAATACATTTTCTTGTTCGATAGCTGTACTCAGCATGATAGGAGCAAAACCACTTTCCTGATCAATAGCATAAGATTTAACTAATTCTACGCTGGTTACCAAATCTGCAATTTTGCCAACAAGACCTTCTACTTCGCCGATTAACTCTTCCATCTCGCCACGGAATTTATCGATGTCTTCGTTTACAGCATCTTTCAGTTCCTTTTTCAATGCTTCAACATCGATAGTAGCTTTTTCCAATGCTTCGATACGTTTTGTCAGGTCAGCGATTTCATCAGCGTTTCCACCTGCTTCTGCTTTTTTCAAAGCTTCTTCGGCTGTTGCTTTAGCAGCGTCAATGGCAGCTTGCATCTGAGCTAATTTGGCTTCCATATCTTCTTTGGTTGCCAGCTTGTCAATTTGTCCCTGCAAGTTATCGATGTCATCATCGTAGTCTTTACAAGACACAAATGTTCCTGTTGACGAAACCATTAAGGCTCCGAACAGGATTGCACTTAAAAACTTTTTGTTCATAATAAAAACTTTAAATTTATAAATTTAAAAACTAAAATTGGTTATACATAATCTATTGGTTATGAGAGATGTACTCTCTCTTCTCATGCAAAAGATAACGTTTGGGAGATACGCCTGCCAACTTACTGAATGAGGCATAAAAGGCACTTCGCGACAGGAATCCGCAACGTTGAGGCAATTCCTCCAGCGGACACTTGCCCGAGCGAAGCAGTTCCTTGGCATATTCCACCCGATATGTGTTCACCAAATCTTTCAAGTGGCAACCGAAATAGCGGTTTATCACGTTGGATAGATAAGTTTGGTTCGTTTCAATCATCTCGCTCAATTTTTTCAAAGAGAGCTTTGGGTCGAGGAATACCTGGCGCACTTCCAAATAGTACAATACATATTTATATATCTCACAATCGACTCTTCTTACTTTTTCTACTCCCTGATTTGCGAATTTTTGCTCCCAATAAAGATGAGCTGTTTTGAAAAGCAGATTTTTCTGCCTTTCGGAAGTAAAGGTGCGCTTGTCGCGGTGTAGAAACAGATAGTCCATTGTATTCTATTTTTATCACCTCATTACGAGAGAAATACGCATATTTTCACCCTTTTCTAAAGAGTTAAAATCGGTAGATCTCTTAGTAAGAGATACACAGTACTATGTTAATAAGATGAAAACCAATAGATTAAGTCTCATTAAAAAAGCCCTATAATTCATGACTAAAGATATTTTTGCATTTGTCTTATGAATTTTCTTCTCAAAAAGTTTTAATTATCAAAACTTTGTGTAAATTTGCAGCGAAAAGTGTATCTCTTACTAAGAGATCTACCGATTTCTTCTTTTCTCATGAAAATATATATTTCACATTATCAGGTTATTACTACCCGTTTGATACGTATTTATTCCCTATCTCGTGAGTATTAAAAAGTGCAAAACAATTTTTTCAAGAGCACTCGGGCATTTTTTGAAAAGACTTAATTGTTTTTGAGAAGGATTTAAAGCTTTTTCAAAGAGTGATAGCTCATCTCGAAAAGCATATTGCGATTGCTTAACCTCGGTCTTGGTTAACGGAGATTTTACTTTCATTAATTAAAGAAAAGGCGGAAACATTGTCTTCGTTTTATATCCAACTTGAGAATCTTAACAGATGTCAACGTATCGTAATGAAAAGACCTTGAGGTTTTAAAAAAAGACCAAAGAGTTTCTGAGAAAGACTTAAGTGTTTTAGAAAAAGACCTTGGTCTTTTTTCTAAGACGTTTCGACCTATTTATTTCACTTGTTCCTCGTATTTTTGTATCTTACTTATTTCCTTTCACGCTAACGTTTTGTGTAGCAACAGGTTGACTTCATGATATGTGTGAAACCTACTTTCAACTAATCTTGTTGAGGCTGTTTTTAACCGAGGCAATATAGGAAAGATTATAAGTCTGAATCAGCCGATATGCAATGCCAGCAATACCGTCAGTGGCAAATAATCTTTTAGGTCTTCTCTCAATAATTTCAGAGCCTGCTGAATGCGGTAGTCTATTGTCTTGGGGGATACATTATAAGTAACGGCGATATCTTTATAGCTCATGCCTTTAAAGCGATGCATAATGAATGCCGTTTGATAGGATTCGGGTAATGCGGCTATTGCCTTTTCAATTCTTTTGGTCAGTTCTTTTATTTGATAGTAATTCACATCTTCCGGCATTTCCTGATTCTTGGTATAGAAAACTGCTTCTGCCCGGTTGATGATTTCTTTCTTGGCTATCAGATTCAATGCCCGGTGGTAGGTCATTTTAAAAAGATATTGGCTAAGGGAAGATTCGATTATTAGCTCCGAATGTTTTTCCCATATCCAAAGCATGATCTCCTGAACAATTTCTTCCGCATCTTCCAGCTCAACAAAGCGGCGGGCATAAGCGCATAACATCGGATAATACTTCCTGAACAGACTGTCGAATGCTTGTTGTTCCCCCTTTCGGAGGGAACTCAATAGAGCCATATCTTCCATATTTCTGTCTGTTTTCATCTTGATTATTCCTCGTTAACTCGTCTGCAAAGATAAGTTTTTCATTTATGCTTTTAATACTAAAACATCTTTTTTCAAAAAAATACCATTTTTTGTTTAGGAATCTTTCTTCGGGGTTTGTCTTAATAATAAATGAGCTCTCAAAAATGACAGATACAGATAATACATATAACAACATAGAGGAGCTGTTGCCTCGTTTCTGTGAAGGAATGACAACAGCGGCAGAAAGTCGGTTGGTGGAAGAATGGATAGAACAAGATGAATCTCATCGTAAAATAATGAATCAGATTCATGCGCTTTATCTGGCCACCGATACATTGCATGTGATGAAAAGTGTAGATACGGAAAAGGCATTAAGGAAGGTAAAAGGTAGGATGAACAAAAAAAGAATCTCTTGGTGGGAATGGACACAACGAATAGCTGCGATGTTGTCCATCCCGCTATTGATTGCTGTTTTGTGGATGTATCAGGATAAGGATGAGCAGCAGGAGGTGGCTCAAATGGTTGAAATAAAGACAAATCCGGGAATGACTACCTCGGTTGTATTGCCCGATAACACTGTTGTTTATTTGAATTCTGAGTCTTCATTGCGTTATCCTTCCCGATTTGTGGGCGAAAGCCGTGAGGTGGAATTGATTGGTGAGGCTTATTTTGATGTGACGAAGGATGAGGAAAGACGTTTTGTGGTTTCTACTGCACATCAGTCACAAATAGAAGTATACGGAACCGGTTTTAATGTGGAAGCTTATGCTGCCGATGGTCGGATATCGACTACACTGGTGGAAGGCAGTGTCGGCTTTTTCTTTAAAGATAAAGCAGGAGAAGCTAAAATGATAAAGTTGAAACCTTATCATAAGCTGGTGTATACTCCGGAATCGGGTGAGACGAAAATGTTTGCTACTTCTTGCGAATCGGAGATTGCTTGGAAAGATGGTAAAATAGTATTTAAAAATACCTCTATGGAGGATATTCTCCATATGTTAGGCAAACGTTATAATGTAGACTTTGTTGTGAAGAGTAATCGTATTAAGGAGTATTCGTTTACAGGAACATTCTCTACACAGCGTTTGGAACGTATCTTGGAATATTTTAAAATCTCGTCCAAAATAAATTGGCGTTATTTGGACAGTGATGAAATTTCCGATAAGAAACAGCGGATAGAGATATATTAAATAAAACCTTATTAACCTTTTAGAAAATATTATGAAACAGAAAAGAGCGCCTTAAAACAAAAAACATGCGGAAGATATTGGCGTATCTACCGCATGGAAAAATGAAAACTTTTTAAAGCTTGTTTGGCGACAAGCTAAGATAACATTTTTATTAACCTCAGTCTTTACAAAATTATGCAAAATCCTTTTAGCATCCAAGTATTCTGGATGATAAAGTCGTTATGGCTATCATTTAACAAAATCCCTTTGTTTATGAGACTATGTGTTCTATTTCTTGCCTGCTCATTGAGCTTGACTCATGCAGCAGAAACGTATGCGCAAAAAACAAAAATCAGCATTGATGCTAGTAATCAAACAGTTGAAACAGTATTGAATCAGATTAAGGCAAAAACCGGTTTTGATTTCTTTTTCAATAATAAACATGTAGACTTGAATCGTCGTGTGTCTGTTTCGGCTAATCAAGGAAATGTGTTTGAAGTTCTGGAGAAGGTATTTGCCGGAACGAATGTTACTTATTCTGTTTTAGATAAAAAATAATTCTTTCTACAGAAGGAACTAAAGCTGTTAAACAGGCTTCTACAGTGGTAAGTGGTACGGTACTGGATGCGACAGGTGAACCTATTATCGGTGCCAGTGTAGTAGAAAAAGGTACAACAAACGGTACTGTTACCGATATGGATGGTAAATTTACTTTGACTGTAAGTTCGGCTAAAGCGGAATTGGAAGTTTCTTATATTGGTTATAAGACACAGACTTTGAAATCTCAGGCCGGCAAGCCATTGTCTGTTACTATGAGTGAAGATACGGAAATGTTGGATGAAGTTATTGTTGTCGGTTATGGTACAATGAAGAAAAAAGACTTAACCGGTGCTGTTGCATCTGTGAAGATGGACGATGCTCCTGTGGGTACGGTATCTACTATCAGTCACGCTTTGGCAGGTAAGGCAGCCGGTTTGCAAGTAAATATGGTAAGTGCACAGCCGGGTAGTGGTTCTAACTTCCGCATCCGTGGTGCTGCTTCTGTCAATGCCGGTAACGATCCGTTGGTGATTATCGATGGTTTTCCGGTAAATCCGACTTCGGACGATGCTATTAAAACGGGTAAATATGATGCGGGTAGTTCGGATAATATTTTGGCTTCTATCAACCCGAATGATATTGAGTCTATCGAGGTCTTGAAGGATGCCAGCTCTACAGCTATTTATGGTGCACGTGCCGGTAATGGTGTAATCATCATCACTACTAAAAAGGGTAAAACAGGTGCTCCGAAAGTGACTTATTCCGGTACGGCTACTGTTCAGACACTGGCAAGTGATTATGATATGTTGGGTGCTCAAGACTTTATGATACAATCCAATCGCTATGCCAAGGAAGAATGGATGAGAGCGAACGGTATCGGTGTATATGGTGGAAAAACCGAAGGTGAGGCTTCTACTGCTTATAAGCCTTATTATACAGATGCTCAAATCAATGCTCCTGCCCATAATACAGATTGGTTTGACGAAATTACCCGTACAGGTTTTCAGACTCAACATAATATATCTGTTACAGGCGGTACTGAATCAACCAAATATCTGGTTTCAGGAAACTTCTTCAAGCAGAACGGTGTAGTGAAGAATAATGATATGGAACGCTATACGGGTCGTATTAATTTGGAACAGAAGGTTAGTAAGTATGTTAATTTAGGTGTTAACATGACTTTGTCCAGAAATCAAACCAATAACGTGCCTTTAGGTTCGGGACAGAATGAGAATGCAAGTATTATGGTGGCTGCTGCACAGTTTAATCCGCTGTTACCGATCAAAGATGAAAACGGGGATTACACATTGAACTCTCAGGCTGCTTTCTTGCCTAATCCGGTATCATTGCTGGAAATCACAGACAAAACAATGAAAGAAAGATTGCTTGCTACTGCGTTTGTTGAAGTGAAGCCTATTCAGGATTTGACTTTGAAGGCTAATTTCGGTATTGACCGTAACTACCAGAAGCGTAGTGTTTATATGCCCAAGACTACTTTGTATGGTCAGAAGAAAGGCGGACAAGCCGATATTGCTCAATATGACAAATCGGATTATTTGATGGAACTTACTGCTAATTATACCAAGAGATTGGGAGATCATAATTTTAGTGTTTTGGCAGGTTATTCATTCCAACGTTTTACAGATGAGTCATTGTATGCCGGCAACAGCCAGTTCTTGATTGACGGTTTCTTATATAATAATTTGGGAGCCGGAGCTTATCCGAAACCTTCTGTGGGCTCTTCGGCCTCAAAAGATGAAATGGCATCTTTCTTTGGTCGTGTAAATTATTCATATAAAGATCGTTATTTGCTGACTGCTACGTTGCGTGCCGATGGAGCTTCCAACTTTGCAGAAAATAATCGTTGGGGGTATTTCCCGTCGGTAGCTTTGGGCTGGAGATTTACCGAAGAAGAGTTTATGAAACCGATGACTTCTGTTCTTTCTAATGGTAAATTACGTGTCAGTTTCGGTCAGACCGGTAACTCTAATATCGGTAACCGTGCTATCAGTTACTATCAGACCGGTAATAACAATGAATTCGGTGGCACAGAGTCTATTGGCGTGTATTTGAGTCAGATGGGTAATCCTGATTTGAAGTGGGAAACTACTACAGAATGGAATGTTGGTCTTGATTTGGGATTCTTCAATAACCGCTTGAATGTAACTGCTGAATATTTCCGTAAGGTAGTTTCCGATTTGCTGGCTGAACGTAGTTTGCTCACTTTTAATGAGGCAGATAAAATTGCCGCCAATATAGGTAAAACCCAAAGTCAGGGATTTGAATTGACAATAAACACTACTAACTTTAACTCAAAGGATTTTAGTTGGAATACAGACTTTACTTTCTCATTCTATCGTGATAAATGGAATACTCGTGATGCAAGCTGGAAGCCTGCTGCTTATTCACAGTATAATGCTCCTATCCGTTATATGTACGGATATCTTTCAGACGGTTTGATTCAGCCCGGAGAAACAGTAGACTATATGCCGGGTTCACTGCCGGGACAGGTAAAGATTAAAGATATTAATGGTTATGTATATAATGAGGATGGTTCTGTTCAGGTAGATAAACACGGTATTCCTTTGAAGTCCGGTAAACCTGATGGTAAATTGGATGATGCCGACAAAGTAATATACGGAAGTTCGGACCCGGGTTATTTGATGGGATTGAATAACACTATCCGTTATAAGAACTTTGATTTTAATATTTATTTCTATGGACAATTCAATGTCTTGAATGCCGGCTCTTATAAAGACCTTTGGTTAACAGGTGCTGACGGTATGACAGGTATTGTAAATATGTATCGTGGCTACAATATGCCTACCAGTGCAGCGGAAGTATGGACACATGATAATCAGTCTGCTTCTCGTCCCGGTTATTTCCAGAACAAGAGTACTTGGGGAATTGGTGACTATTATCTGCAAAAAAGCTGGTTTGTACGTTGCCGTAATATAACTGTGGGTTATACTATCCCGGTTAAAAAGGCATTGTCGAGCATTCGTGTTTATGCAGATATCAATAATCCGTTTACTATTACTCCGTATGACGGTCTCGACCTTGAGACAGATAATTCTGTTTGGGCATATCCTAACGTACGAAGCTTTAGCTTAGGATTGGATATTACATTTTAATAACCTATAAAAGATAAGATTGAAATGAAAAAGATATTATCAATATTTTCCGTAGTATTGGCTGCGACTGCATTTTGTCCTTCTTGCACTAATCTGGAGTCTGAAATGTATAATGTGATTAATCCCGGTATATTTCCTAAAAATGAAGAAGATGCGAAGGCTTTGGTGACTTCTGCCGCTTATGCTCCTTTCCGTTCGAACTGGTATAGTGGATTGTATGCTTCTTCGCAGGGAGGTATTCATGTCATCAGTGATATGAGTACTGATATCGGTGATTGTCAGTGGGATGATGCAGTTTGGCCGGATATGATTCAGATGAATTTTACAGCCAATTCCGGTGGGCTGACTACTACTTACAGTACTTATATCCGCGATATAAGTAAAATGACTTTAACTATGGAGCGTATTGTCAACGTTCCCATGAATGAGGAAGTGAAAGCACGTTTGGATGCAGAATTGCATTGTGGACGTGGATGGTTGGCTTATATCCTTTATGATATGTATGGTCCTATTCAGATTGCTTCTTTGGATTTGTTGAATAATCCATTGTCTGATGAAGTAGCTCCTCGTGTATCGCGGGAGGAAATGGTGAAATTCATTGAAGATGATTTGAAGGCTGCCATTGCTGTTCTTCCGGCAACTTATAAAGTATCGGATACGAATTATGGCCGCTTTACCAAAGGGTTGGCCTATACTGTATTGATGAAACTTTATATGCATGAACAGAATTGGGCAAAAGCTGTAGAATGTGGTCGTGAATTGATGAAGCCGGAATATGGTTATAGGTTGATGGATAACTATAAGGATATTTTTACATTGGAGAATGAAGGCAATGCTGAAACAATTTGGGCATGTGTTTGCAGTCGCAGTGTGAATCAGCAGATGTGGCTGGCTCATGTTATTTCCAGCGAGTACCCGACTAAAAATCCAAATATCCAGAAATGGGGCGGCTATCGTGTTCTTTGGGATTTTTATCATACTTTCGATTCGGCTGACAAGCGTTTGGAAGTATTGGTAGGCGACTTTGTTGCAGAAGACGGAACTCACTATAATGAAGAAAATCCCGGTTCTGTATTGATAAAAGGCGCAATGCCTGTTAAGTATGGTGAAGATCCTGATGCTACCGGCGAAGAAAGTCAGGTTGACTGGATTGTATACCGTTATGCCGATGTGCTTACTTTGTTGGCTGAGGCGATTGTTCGCGAAGGTAATACTGTGACTCCGGAAGCTGTAGAACTGCTGAATATGGTACATACACGTGCCGGACTTCCTGCTTACACTATGGCTGACTTTGCCGGAGCTGATGCCTTCCTTGAAGCGGTGCTGACAGAGCGCGGACATGAATTATGGTTTGAAGGTGTTCGCCGTTCGGATTTGATTCGTTATGGAAGATATATTGAGTATGCTCGCAAATACAAACAGTCGCCCACAGCACAGGATTATATGACCCTGATGCCGCTGCCGCAAAGTGTAATAGACGAGAGTAAAGGTAAGATTATCCAAAATCCCGGATACTGATAATTAAGATAAAGAGGCTGCTGGGAAAATAAATCCGGCAGCCTTTTTTAGAACTATATCTTTTATTTATACCTTTGACTCTCTAATCTAATATCTCATTATTATGAAACAGCGTTTGTTGGCTTTGGATGTGCTTCGCGGACTGACGATAGGAGGCATGATACTGGTGAACAGTCCCGGAACATGGAGTTATGTTTATCCCCCTTTATTACATTCTTCCTGGAATGGTTTGACGATGGCGGACGTCATTTATCCTTTGTTTATGTTTATGATGGGAATGTCCATGTATATTTCTCTGAAGAAATTCTCCTTTACTTTGGATAAGGCGTTATTTCTGAAAATTATTCGTCGTACTTTTCTTATTTTTATTATCGGTACATTTATTTATGGTACCGCTACTTTTCTGGGCACATTGCGTGAGGCATCTTTGCAACCCGATTTTGTTGGCAGCCCTTGGAAGGCGGCTTTTGCATCGCTGGCTCATGTACGCATATTGGGTGTGTTGCAACGCCTTGCATTGTGTTATGGAATAGGCTCATTGCTGGTCACTACGGTCCGCCATCGTTATATCCCTTATCTGGTGGCAGTCATTTTGATTGTATATTATGGAATCTTGTTGGTCGGCAATGGATTTGTATACGGCCCGGAGAATATTCTTTCTCATGTGGATAAGTCTGTATTGGGGTTATCACACATGTATAATGACCGGGGAATAGACCCGGAGGGAGTGTTGAGTACGATTCCTTCTATTGCCCAAGTTCTGATAGGTTTCTGGTTTGGAAAGATTTGCATGGAGACCCCCGATATGAAAGATAAGTTGAACCGTTTGTTCCTTTATGGAGCTATGGGGCTGATAGCGGGCTTTCTGCTACAGGATGTATGTCCTCTGAACAAAAAGGTGTGGTCGCCTACATTTGTGTTGGTTACTTGCGGTTTTTCTGCTCTTCTTTTGTCTATTCTGCTGTGGTATATCGATGTGACGAAGAAATATCAGAGGACTTGGATTTTTGCCATATTTGGTGTAAATCCGTTGTTTTGCTATGTACTTAGTGAGATATTATATATATTAGCTGACAGTTTACCACTGCAAGAACAGAATATGCACGACATTATATATGCCGGTTTATCCGGTTGGTTGGGTGATAATGCCTTTACTTCATTTGTCTATGCTTTTCTTTTTGTGGGAGTTGTATGGTTGGTCGGAGCATATTTATATAAAAAGAAGATTTATATAAAGATCTGATGGAATTAATAAAGCATTCATTAATGGTTGGTTATTGATTATGAATAAATTATTGTTATGTGTGTTAGCTTTGGGCATGTCTTCCATGACTTTTGCCGGTAATGAAAATGTATTTGATCCTCCTGTTATGGGCTGGAGCTCGTGGAATACCTATCGGGTGAATATCAATGAGGCTTTGATAAAGAAGCAGGCCGATGCCATGGTGCAGAAAGGTTTGAAAGATGCAGGTTATAATTATGTCAATGTAGATGACGGATTTTTTGGTTGGCGTGATGAGCACGGCACGATGCAGACTCATCCGGAACGTTTTCCGAACGGACTGAAAGGGGTGGCAGACCATATTCATTCTTTGGGACTGAAAGCCGGTATTTATTCGGATGCCGGAAGCAATACTTGCGGTTCCATTTGGGATAAGGATGTCAACGGAGTAGGTTCGGGCTTGTATGGTCATGAGCATCAGGATGCCGATTTATATTTCAATGAATGGGGGTTCGATTTCATTAAGATAGATTATTGCGGTGCTTCTCAGGAGTTGAGTCTGGATGAGGAAAAACGATATACGGAGATTCGCCGTGCTTTTGATAAAGTGGCGGGTAACCATGTTTCCATTAATGTGTGCCGATGGGCTTTTCCGGGTACATGGGCAAAGAATATCGGCTGCTCTTGGCGTATCAGTAGTGATATCCGCCCGGAATGGGGGTCGGTGAAATATATCATTGATAAGAATCTGTATCTTTCTGCGTATGCCGGAGACGGTCATTATAATGATATGGATATGCTGGAGATTGGCCGTGGACTGAAACCGGAGGAAGAAGAGGTGCACTTCGGTATGTGGTGTATCATGAGTTCTCCCTTGTTGATAGGCTGTGACCTGACAACGATTCCCGAGGCTTCTTTGAAACTCTTGAAGAATAAGGAACTGATTGCCTTAAATCAAGACCCGTTGGGATTACAGGCCTATGTGGTGCAGCATGAGAATAAGGGCTATGTGCTGGTAAAGGATATAGAACAGGAACGCGGCAAAGTGCGTGCGGTGGCTTTGTATAACCCTTCGGACAGTATTTGTGATTTCTCTGTTCCCATGAGTGTTTTGGAAATGGGAGGTAAAGTGAAGATGCGTGATTTGGTGAAGCAAAAAGACCTTAAGGCAGTTCAGGGGACACTGAACCGGCAATTGCCTGCACATAGTGTCCTGATTTTGCGTATGGAAGCAGAGCAGCGTCTTGAACCTGTGCGTTATGAGGCTGAGTGGGCTTATTTGCCTTGTTTTAATGATTTAGGACTGCGCCCGAAAACCATTCTGTATGCACCGATGAAGGAAGCGTCCGGGGGGATGAAGGTCAGCTATCTGGGAGGACGTGCCGAAAACTATGCCGAATGGAATAAAGTATATAGTGAAAAGGGCGGAATGTATGAAATGACCATCCAATATGTGCCTCATGCAGACCGCAAACTGGAAATTAAAGTAAACAATGAAAAGAGTATCCTGCTGAAAGACCTTGCCGGAACCGATGGACAGCAGCTTGCTTCCATAACAGTGCAGGTGCGTTTGAAGCCGGGAAATAATGTAGTCCGTATGGGAAGCCCTTATTGCTGGGCACCCGATATCGACTGCTTTACTCTGAAGAAAATAGAATAATAGGATTTATACCATGAAGAAAAGTTGTTTGATTATAGGAACCTTGTTATGGGGAATGAGTGCTTTTGCACAGACTACAATATGGAAACGCAGTGGATGGGAATGTCGTATTTCGGATAAAGGGACATTGGAGCAGATTGTTTTTAAAGGCAGTCAGCGTAATGATACGGTGCCTTTTTTCCATGATAAGAGTAATATGGGTCCCAGTTTCTACGTCAATATGGGTAACGGGAATATAAAAGCGGACTGGATACCGGATGGATATCGGTCTTACCGTGCAACCATCGATGGTGTAGAGTGCCGTCTTACTTATAAAGAATGGAAAGGACAGCCTGCTATGGAGGTTATATTGGAAAACAAGGGAAATGTTCCTTTTCAACCCGTAAAGGCAGGATTGAAATTGGGGATTGATACTTATATGGATAAGTATCCCGATTGGTTCGGTAAGTATTTTCCAACGCTGATGATGAACGAGAAAACTCATTTCTATGGTTATCTTCAGACTCCGTCGGGACATACATTGGGTGTCGTCTCACCGCAGCCTGTTGCATCATGGAGCGTGGATTATAACTTGGGATATCAAGATCCCGCTCCTCATTGGTTTATGGGACATCGTATCGAATCCCTGAACCTTGATTTGATGAATGCACTGCCTTTGCCTCAGCATTGCCCGCAAGATTTGTGGATTTTGAAACAAGGGGAACGTAAAACGTGGACGATTGCCTTTGTTGATATCAATACTCCGGGCGAATTTGAAGAAACGATTCATAAGGTGGCCGGTGTGCCTATGATTCGTATGCCTCAAACGGTGTATCAGCCTAAGGAGACTGCAACATTTGAAGTACTTGCAGCCGCTCCGACTGTCGAAGTGACAGATAGTGAAGGAAAGCTTCAGAAGGTTACAGTGAAAAGTAAATCGGGTCATGTGAAGGAGGTATCTTGTATGCTTCCCTCGGTGGGACTGTATACAGTGAAGGTTACAGACGGTGACAAGCAGTCGCAAGGTGTATTGTCTGCCCACGCTTCTTGGGAATGGACTATGGAGCGCGCCAGAGAAGGTGCATTGAAATATCATCAGAAAGCAACTTCCCATATCGAGAGTTGGTATGGTTTCCATTCTTCCTTTATTGCAGCCAGGTATTTCCCTGAAAAGCAACTGGATGAGGCTTTGCGCAGTCGTTTTGATTATTTGTTCGGGCTGTTGCACGACCGGACAAAGATGGTGCCGTTATATCATGCCTCACGTATTCAGAATACATCGGGAACAATAGGATTGTTGGTTGATAAATATGAAGCCTATGGCGATGTAGAGGATTTGAAGAAGGCTTCTCGTCTGGCGGACTGGCTGATGAATACCTGGCAGCGTAAAGACGGAGCTTACGTAAACCATAATACGGTGTATACCAGCGTTATTTATGTAGCGAAAAGTATGTTGGAACTTACTTTGGTCGAACGTGAACTGGGTAAGACGGAGAGTGTGTGGAAAGAGGCTGCCGACCGTCACTATGCTTCTGCCAAACGTGCCATCGACCAGTTGGTGGCCTCACAAGGCGATTTTGAGACCGAAGGTGAGCTGACTTTTGAGGATGGGATGGTTTCCTGTTCGGCGCTTCAGATTGGTATGCTTGCATTGATGCAGCAGGATGAAAAGGAGCGCAAACATTATACGGATGCCATGTTACAGATATTGAACAGTCATGATTGTCTGACTCAGTTGCGTGTTCCCGATGCCCGCCGTCGTGGAGGAACCATGCGCTATTGGGAGGCTCAATATGACGTGCAGATGTTGCCTAATATGTTCAACTCGCCTCACGGCTGGAGTGGCTGGCGTGCTTATGCCACCTATTATGCTTATCTGTTGACCGGTGAAGAACGTTGGTTGAAAGAGACATTTAATGCCATGGGAGCTTTCTCCAATTTGATTGATTTCCGTACGGGAGATTTACGTTGGGCTTTTGTGGTCGACCCGTATCTGAAAGTGAAGCAGGCTTGCAGTGCCGATACTCATGTGACGGAAGATTCATTGAGTTTTGGCAATCCGCATCCCGAATTATATGATACCCGTGAGTTTGTGATTGGTGAGCAATATGTAAATATGATTAGTGATTGGCAGACAGTCAATACACAGGATAATGATGTGCACGAGCTTTTTAAATGTATCGGTGAGACAATGTTGACCAATGCGTTTGTTGTAGAACGGCCCGATGGCGAAGTGATAGGCTATAACTGCCGGGTAACCCGTCAGGGAAACAAGCTGACCGTAAAAGCAAATGAAAAGCAGATAGTCAATCTGCACTGTAATTTGAGAAAAGCCTATACCGTATCATTCAATGGTAAAACTCAAGACCTGAAACAATCGTATTTGGGTTGGGCTTTTGGAAAGGACATTTATCTATAATTGATTCTATGATATGAAAACACACTCTTTGCTATTATTGCTTCTGTCTTTTGTACAGGTGTTTCCACTTTTTGGGGAAACACCTTACAAGGAAGAACGCCGGGTTATCTATTCCTCGGAAGCGCCGGAAAGACCTTATCTCTTGCAGCCCGGACATAGTTTGGAACAAACTGTATCATTCCCCAAACGTGCTTATCCCACTCGTAAGTTTCTGCGTGTAACGGGTGGAGTCAAGATGCCTGCTCCCTTTCAGGAACGTGGTGAAGAGATGTTCCGTCGAAGTGAGTTTTTTATTGATGACAATTTGGATTCTGTCGTTACTCGTAAAGATTGCTACTCCCTCTATTTCAAGGGAGAGAATGATGCTTTTGAGCGTTATGCCTACTTCCGCGTCATGGGAGAGGCACTTAAACCGGGGAAGCTGACTGTGCATCTTCCGGTGGTTCGTCGCCGGCAGCTGACTGTGGACGTTAAGGGTCGGTTCGGATTGGAACTGGAACTTTATTACAAGAAACCCGGACGGGCAGCGCAGGATATTTTTGATACTCCCGACAGCGTGTTGTTTGTGCCTGTCCCTGTCGGCACGGGAAAGTATCAGGATGTCAGCCATACTTTTACATTGCCCGATAACGTGGCTTGCGCTCTGCTGTGTGCAGGAGGAAGCGGTTTCAGTGGTGAATGTTGGCTGGAAGCGCCCCGTTTGGAGCAGAATGGCAAAACTGTGTGGCATGTCCCTTTCACCAAGTTTGCACAGAAAGCGAGTCAGGTGGATTATTGGGTAGGGTGTAATCTGGCGACTCGCAGTTGGCCGCGCTGGAGGCTGGAATTTGATGGTCGGGAAGTATTCGAGGGAAATATCTTTGACCGTGCTTCCAATGTGGCCGATTTCTATATCCTGTTGCCCGGAGACCTGCAGGGAACAGGCTGTTTTAAGCTCTCTTTGTTGAAAGAGCCTCACCGGGCTGCTTTCCCTTACGAAGTGCGCACGTTGGAGGTGATTGAAGAGACTGCCCGTGACTTTGAAATTATTTCAGTTCCTAAGTATGTTTCCAAGTCCGCTTCTTTCGGCGTGTTGATTGAGACAAACCGTCCGAATGTGAAATTGCAAGTAAAGAGCGATGCCGCTCTGCAACCGGCCACGCAAGAGGTCCGATTTAAAGAAGCCGGACTGCATGTTGTAGAGTTCAGGGCGGATTCTTGTCTGACCGATGTGAAGATGGAATTCAGCGACGGTAGCCGTAGCGAGTCTGCTGCGATAGAACAGATTGTGGAACGGGCTCCCGAAAACATCTATATTTCTTCAGGAGATGAAATCTATATCGACAAGCAATATACTCCATACAGTTATTTCTTTAAATGGTATATATCGCAACGTGTAGGCAACTGGTATCAGTTCCGCCCCTCTTACCAATGGAGTGGATGCCGTATCACCGACCCGGAAATAATTGGTTATTATACCCATTTGCTTGATGGTTTGAAGATACCATACGCATGGCAGGCAGAAGGCAGAACCTTGGCAGGTAGTCGCCTGAATCCGTCGAATGAAGAACTTGCCTCCCCCATGTTCCGTGGAAAACAAGCCCATGAGAATGACGGTGGTTACTATTATTGGCAACATTTCAAATATCAGGGATTGCATTCGGACATGGCTGCCCGTAATCGTCCCTGGGGAGGTATCTTTGCAAAGCATCGTCCTATTTATACAGACCACGGCACATTTATCCATTACGATACGGAGGCTGTGACCGATATGGCGGACGGAGCCCGCAAACTGGTATCCAACTTGCGCTACTCTAAAGGAGAAAGCGTGCGTCATACAGGTCCGTCTTCTCTATTTCGTTATTTTTATCAGGCAGGTTATGAATGGGTGGGAGCCGAACAAATGTATGGACCTGAAGAGACGATACTTTCTGCTTTGCGTGGTGCGTCTTTGGCATACAGTCGTCCGACATACGGCTCGTTGCATGCCATGCAATGGGGAAGCGGTCCTTTCACCGACCCTAAACATTCGTTGCGTCTCTATCTTTCACTGGCTGTGGCTTATATGCACGGTTCTTCACATATAAATACGGAAGAAGCTTTGTGGACAGATGAATTTATGAACGACCGTTATTCTCCGTCGGGCAAGGAACATCTGGCAGCACAGCATCGTGTCCTTGATTTTATTGAAACACATAGCCGTCGTGGAGAGTTTCATAGCAATATTGCTGTGATTCAGGGACGGAATGATGCATGGAAATCTTTTGGGCGTGGCAGTTTGTGGTCACAAGAAGGCGAGAAATGGAAATTCAATAAGGCTTGCGAAAGTTTTGACTTGCTGAAAGTGTTTTATCCCGACCACATTATTGACGGATGCGGTCCCGAAGGATGGTTTACCTCTACGCCTTACGGTCCGGTGGACTTGCTGCCGGTTGAGGCTCCGCAAGATGTAATGAACCGCTACAAAGCCATGATTTTCTTGGGATGGAACACATATGACAAAGGTGATTTTGAACGTATCCGCGATTATGTCTTTCATGGAGGAACACTGATTTTGTCTGCTGCCCATATCAATGCCTGTCTGCAACCGGATGAAAAGCCTTGTTTTCCGCAGGATGATGCACCCGTTCGTGAACTGTTGGGAGAAGACTATCGGAGCCTGATGCAACAAACAACATTGAACTATGGCAAAGGAAAGGTCATCTATTTCCCGGAAGCCCTTTATCCGGCAGAGGATAAACTGAAGGCAGCCTATATAAAAGTGATGCAGGATATTGCCGCTTCAACAGTTCATCCGGAGGCGGAGAACGGTTGGATAGAGGCAGCTCCGTCGGTAGGATTTACGGCATGGCAGGACGGTGAACGTCGCACGCTTTATGTTTTGAATACGGATTGGCAGAGTGATGAGGAAACGCATCCTTATACCTTTATCTATGGAAAGGGTAAGTTCCGCTTATCTATAGCCCGTTATCAACTTGGCACGATTCATTGTGCGGCTCAGTTGGCGGCAGCTCCGTCAAGTAATACCACCGATGTACTTTCTATTGTGAAAGAGTCTGACGGATGGACGGTGAGGGTTCAGACTACCGGTCCCGATACCGTTAAATTTATGTTTGCAAGCAATGGTTTGGAGAAAGAAGTTTCTTTCTCTTCTCCCGGTATACACGTTTACAAGTTGTCTTTATAAACAGCATATTAACTTCTAAATCATAAAATGAACATGAGAACGATTTGTCTTATTTGCATGCTCTGTCTGGCAGTGGTTGTTAAAGCGGCTTCTCCCATACAAGGCTTATTGGAACGCATTGATAAAGGAGCTTCGCGCAAGTTTGTCATTGAGCAGGTGAAGTCACCGACCGATTTCTTTGAATTAGACCAAAAAGGTGATAAAGTAGTGATTCGTGGCAATAATTATGTGAGCATTGCCACAGGAGTGAACTGGTACTTGAAATACTATGCAGGTATTCAACTTTCGTGGAATGGGATGACGGCGCAACTTCCTGCCGTTCTTCCTGCCGTGCCTCAGAAAGAACGTCATGAAACGGATTTGAAGTATCGTTATGACTTTAATTATTGTACCTATTCCTATACCATGGCATTTTGGGACTGGGATCGTTGGGAGAAGGAAATTGACTGGATGGCATTGCATGGCATCAATCTTCCTTTGGCAGTGGTAGGTGCAGATGTGGTGTGGTATAATGTATTGACCAAACTGGGCTATACCAAAGACGAAATCAATGAATTTATTGCCGGTCCTGCTTTTCAGGGATGGTGGTTAATGAATAACCTGGAAGGTTGGGGCGGTCCTAATCCCGATAGCTGGTATAAACAACGTGAAACTTTACAGAAACAAATCTTGAAGCGTATGCGTGAATATGGCATCCGGCCGGTATTGCCGGGTTACTCGGGCATGGTTCCTCACAATGCCAAAGAGCGTTTGGGGCTGAATGTTTCCGATCCGGGCTTGTGGTGCGGTTATCGGCGTCCTGCTTTCTTGCAGCCCACCGACCCACGTTTCAACGAAATTGCCGACCTTTATTATAAGGAGATGAGTCGTCTTTACGGCAAAGCCGATTTTTATAGCATGGACCCCTTCCACGAAGGAGGCAATGTGGCAGGTGTCGATTTGAATGCTGCAGGCCAGGCCATTTGGGGAGCAATGAAAAAGGCAAATCCGAAAGCTGTCTGGGTGGCTCAGGCATGGCAGGCGAATCCTCGCCAAAAGATGATTGAAAATCTTCCTGCCGGAGATTTGATTGTGCTCGACCTTTTTGCCGAGAGCCGTCCTCAATGGGGTGATCCTGAGTCTACCTGGTATCGTAAGGAAGGTTTCGGCAAGCATGACTGGCTTTACTGTATGCTGCTGAACTATGGTGGCAATGTAGGTCTGCATGGAAAGATGAAGCATGTCATCGATGAGTTCTATAAGGCAAAAACATCTTCTTTCGGCAAGACAATGAAAGGAGTGGGTATGACTATGGAAGGTTCGGAAAATAATCCGGTAATGTTCGAGCTGTTGTGTGAATTACCTTGGCGTCCGGCCCGGTTTGATAAAGATGAATGGTTGAAAAACTATACAGTGGCGCGTTATGGCAAGGCCGACAAAGCGGTTCAGGATGCATGGCTGCTATTGAGTAACACCATTTATAACTGTCCGGCAAAGAATACCCAGCAGGGGACACATGAATCCGTTTTCTGCGGACGTCCGGATTACGATGTTTATCAGGTGTCCAGCTGGAGCGAGATGGAACCTTATTATAAACCGGAAGATATTATCCGTGCGGCAGGCATAATGCTTTCGGCAGCTGACCGTTTCAAGGGGAATAATAATTTTGAGTATGACTTGATAGATATTGTCCGTCAGGCAGTGGCAGAAAAGGGGCGTTTGGTTTATCCCATTATGATAGATGCATATAAGGCAGGAGAAAAGGAACTGTTTGCAGCCTCTTCACAACGTTTCCTCGATTTGATTCTTTTGCAGGATAAATTATTGGCAGCCCGTCCTGAATTCAAGGTAGGCACATGGATTGAGAAAGCACGCAACTTGGGCACGACTCCCGAGGAAAAAGATTTGTATGAATGGAACGCACGCGTGCAGGTTACTACATGGGGAAATCGTGTGGCAGCTGATGAAGGCGGACTACGCGACTATGCACACAAAGAATGGAACGGTTTGTTGCGTGATTTCTATTATAACCGTTGGAAGGTGTGGATTGACCGGCAAAAGGCACAGCTGAATGGTGCGCCGGTGAAGGCAATAGATTTTTATGCCATTGAGGAACCGTGGACAAAGCAGACAAATCCTTATTCTTCTCAAGCCGAAGGCGATGTGATAGAGGTAGCCAAGGAAGTATATGCCAAGATTACCGAATAGGTTATCATTATAATATTCTCTTTCCCTATGCAGAATTGATTTTTATCTCTCACTGCTCTCACCCTTATTTCGAAACGACAATGTACAGGGCGTTTCAGGGTGAGAGATAGGGGTGAGAGATTCCTTCAAAGGTGAGAGCATATCTCTTATTTTTGTCCAAAGTTGCATTATTTGTATGTTTTTTCCTATGTAAGTATGTGCAGACACCTTCTTTTCCGCTTTCCATAGCGTACGTTCGCATGATGTTTTTCATACGGTTAAACAACCTGTTTCAACTGCATGAAACAGGTTGTTTCATTAGGGAAACACATTGATTCGGACTAATGTATATTTCATCCTGGCCGAACGTATGGAAGGTCACGTTTATTGTTTTTGCTTTGAACTGCTAATCGAATGAGAGAAAATCTTATCAGTCTTGTAAAAAGAAGAAACATTGTTTGAGCTTTATAAAGAAAATGTCTGTACCTTTGTCGAAAGGTCTATGAAAAAGAATAAAATACGTCATTTATAAACTATTAGAGCAATGTATTCTATCATTAAATGTTATTTGCGGCATATACTTGCTGTATGTGTGGTGTCTTTGTGTGTAATGACAGGCACTGCCGCTTCGTCGGTGAAACTGGATGTGGACTGGCCACAGTTTATGAGTAAACAGGACATGGTGTGGGAAACACTTCCTGAGTATTGGTATGAATCAGCCTATATGGGTAACGGTATGTTGGGGCTGATGATTTATAAGGAACCGGGACAGAACTATATTCGGTTGGAAACAGGAAACTGTGCAGTACACGACCATCGGAAGGGTAAGAACGACTTGTTCAGCATCGGACGTCTGCTGACCGGACATTTTGCTTTGCATCCGAAAGGTGAGATTTTGGATGGAAAGATGCGGGTGGACTTATGGAATGCCGAGACTACTGCCGACATTGTCACTACAAAAGGAAAAATTCATTTACATAGCTTCGTGCATAGCGATAAGATGATTATCGTCACCAAGACCACTACCGAAGGCGAGGAAAAAGATTTTCGTTGGGAATGGGTGCCGGCTCCTTCAGAAAGCCCGAGGTATCTGTTTGCCAAAGGAGAGGGCAATTGGATTAAAGTGCCCGAAGATTATCCGCTTAATCCGGCTCCCGAAGTAACCGGAACAGAAAAGGAAGGAATGTCTTATCAGAAACTTCAGGCGGGAGGCGAGACGGCGGTTGCATGGAAAGAAACCGTGAAAAAAGGAGAACGTGTGCTGTGGGTGAATCTTACTCATTCTTATCCCGAATCCAATGCCCGTGAAATCAGCCGGAACGAGCTGGAGGATGCATTGCGGTGTGGATATAAGAATTTGCAGAAGACGCATCGTCAATGGTGGAATGCTTATTATCCTGCCAGCTTCCTTACATTACCCGAAGGTGTGAAGGAGAATTTCTATTGGATACAGATGTATAAATTAGCTTCGGCGACGCGTGCCGACAGAGCGTTGATAGATTGCACCGGTCCGTGGCTCACCAAGACACCGTGGCCGAATGCGTGGTGGAATCTGAATGTGCAGTTGACTTACTGGCCGTTGAATGCTTCCGACAGACTGGATTTGGCTGCTTCTTTGGAGAATGCTCTTTATAATAATGTGGAACAGTTGCGAAAGAATATCCCGGAAGCGTATCGGCATGACGCTTTGGGACTGGGACGTACCAGCAACTTCTATTGCGCTACAGAGCCGGTCGGTATTCCCGGAGTGAGTAAAACGGCCGAAGTGGGGCTGCTCACTTGGGCTTGTCACAATCTTTGGTTGATTTATCGTCATAAGATGGATGATGCACTTCTGCGCGATAAGTTGTTTCCGCTATTGAAGGGGGCAGTAAATTATTACCTGCATTTCTTGCAGAAGGAAGAGGACGGGAAGCTGCATCTTCCTGCTACTTATTCTCCCGAATATGGAAGTGCAGAGGATTGTAATTTTGACCTTTCCCTGCTTCGCTGGGGATGTCTGACTTTGATACAATCGGCAGAGAGATTGAAGATAGACGATCCGTTACTTCCTAAATGGAAAACCGTATTGGAGGAGCTGACTCCCTATCCGATGGACGAAAATGGGCTGTTTATCGGGCGGAATACGCCTTATGCGTTTTCACACCGGCATTATTCGCATCTCCTGGCGGCTTATCCATTGTATACATTAAACAAAGAACACCCTGAAGATGTGGATCTTATTGAGAGATCTCTTCATTTCTGGCAATCGAAGACAGGAGCTCATCAGGGTTATTCATTGACCGGAGCTTCTTCCATCTCATCTGCACTGGGAAAAGGGAATGATGCATTGGCTTATTTGAATAAGCTGTTTGGACGTTTTTTGAGTGTGAATACATTATATAGAGAATCTGGACCGGTTATTGAAACACCATTGTCGGGTGCGCAGTCTATACACGATATGTTGTTGCAGAGTTGGGGAGGCAAGATAAGGGTTTTCCCTGCCGTACCGGATGCATGGCAGGATGTGGCTTTTGACGGGTTGCGGACAGAAGGAGCTTTCAAGGTCTCTGCCAATCGGAAAGCCGGGAAAACGGAATTTATACAGGTGAAGAGTTTGGCCGGAGAACCTTGTATCCTTGTAACGGATATCGCACGGCCTTTCTTTAAAGGCAAGCGCCATCTGGAAGTAAAGCAGTTGGATGAGCATACTTATCAAGTTGATTTACAGAAAGGCGAGGAGATGCTGGTTTATCCCGAAGGTACTTCACCTGATTTGATTATTCGTCCTATTCAGAACACTTCCATTCACTGTTTTGGAAAGAAGCTGAAAGATAAAAAATAACCTGTCATGGGAGTGTGTCAAAACTAAAACGACCTATCGTCAACTGTAGGGGCAGGGTTTGCCTGCCCGAACCAACGGTCACGACCTTGGGAGTAATACACAAAGCAAGCTGTTTTCGGGCGAGCGAACCTCGCCCCTACTAGCAAAATGATAACATTAGCAATGTTTTGACACATCCCCATTGATTGGCATAGGCACGGATTACATGAGTATTTTTTCAATCACTTGCGGGAAGTGCTCATACTCCAACGCATGCACTCGTGCAGCTAAAGTTTCCGGTGTGTCATCGGGCATGACGGGACATGTAGCTTGAAATATGGTATCCCCTTCGTCGTAATGTCCATTGATGAAATGAATGGTGATTCCGCTTTCTTTTTCCGCTGCGGCAATGACAGCCTCATGCACACGGTTGCCATACATCCCTTTGCCGCCGAACTTAGGAAGAAGAGCGGGATGAATATTTACTATTTTATTCGGATAATCATGCAAAATATCATCGGGTACTCTTAGCAGGAAACCTGCCAAGGCGATAAAATCTGTTTGATAGCGGTGCAGTACTTCCAAAGCTCTACCCTCTGTAAAATCCTGAGCCGGAATAAATTCGGTAGGAATTCCCAGTTTATCAGCTCGATTCAATACGCCGGCTTGTGCTTTATTGGTTATGACAACCACTACTTTTGCCGTTTTTCTCTCTGAAAAATACCGGATAATATTCTCGGCATTTGTTCCTTCCCCTGATGCTAAAATTGCGATTCTCTTCATAACTTTACTGGTTTTGGTGCACATAAAACAAAAAAATGTGCAAAAATTTGCATTTATTTGCCTGAATATTTGCGCAGCCCAAGAAATATTTATTCCTTTGCAACCGCAAAGAAAATAAAATTATTCGATTAATTAACTAAAATTTGAAAGTTATGTCTGAAATTGCAGAAAGAGTAAAAAACATCATCGTTGATAAATTGGGTGTAGAAGCATCAGAAGTTACTACAGAAGCTAGCTTCACTAATGATCTGGGTGCAGACTCATTGGATACTGTAGAATTGATCATGGAATTCGAAAAAGAATTCGGTATTTCTATTCCTGATGATCAGGCTGAAAAGATTGCTACTGTTGGTGACGCTGTTTCTTATATTGAAGCTAACGCTAAGTAATTATCCTTATTTTATAATATGGAATTAAAAAGAGTTGTAGTAACAGGTCTTGGTGCGCTTACTCCGGTGGGTAACACTGTTGCCGAAACATGGGAAAACCTTGTGAACGGTGTCAGCGGAGCAGGACCTATTACTCATTTCGATGCGTCTAAATTCAAAACACAGTTTGCTTGTGAGGTAAAAGGGTTCAACGGAGCCGATTTTATCGACCGCAAAGAGGTGCGCAAGATGGATTTGTATACACAATATGCCATTGTTGCCGCTAAAGAAGCAATTGCAGACTCGGAAATGGACCTCGAAAAAGAAGATCTGAATAAAATCGGAGTAATATATGGTGTAGGTATCGGTGGTATTCATACTTTTGAAGAAGAAGTGTTGGGCTATGCTCAGACAAAAGATACTATCGGACCGAAATTCAGCCCGTTCTTCATTCCGAAAATGATTGCTGATATCGCATCCGGACAGATTTCTATCATGTATGGTTTTCATGGACCTAACTTTACAACGACCTCTGCATGTGCATCTTCATCAAATGCTATCGCTGACGCATTTAACTATATCCGTTTGGGTAAAGCAAATGTGATTGTAGCCGGTGGTGCCGAAGCTGCCATCTTCCCGGCCGGTGTAGGTGGTTTTAATGCTATGCATGCTCTTTCTACCCGCAATGACGATCCTCAGCATGCCTCTCGTCCATTTAGCGCAAGCCGTGATGGTTTTATCATGGGTGAAGGTGCAGGATGTTTAATTTTGGAAGAACTGGAACACGCCAAAGCACGTGGAGCTAAGATTTATGCAGAACTTGCCGGTGTAGGTGCTTCTGCTGATGCTCACCATCTTACAGCTTCTCATCCCGAAGGATTGGGAGCAAAATTAGTGATGCTTAATGCTTTGGAAGATGCAGAAATGAAGCCCGAAGACATTGATTATATCAATGTTCACGGAACTTCTACTCCTGTAGGCGACGTTTCGGAAGCAAAAGCTATCAAAGACGTATTTGGAGAACATGCTTATAAGCTGAATATCAGCTCTACTAAGTCAATGACAGGTCACCTGCTGGGTGCTGCCGGAGCAGTAGAAGCTATTGCAAGCGTATTGGCTGTAAAGAATGACATTGTTCCGCCGACGATTAACCACGCAGAAGGTGATAACGATGAAAACATCGATTATGAGTTGAACTTTACGTTTAATAAAGCTCAAAAACGTACCGTAAATGCTGCGTTGAGCAATACTTTCGGTTTTGGTGGTCACAATGCATGTGTAATCGTGAAAAAATACGCTGAATAATCGTGTTTAGCAATATAACAGATAGGATAAGACTTCTTTTTCGTAAGGATAAGGAGTCTTATTTTCGTTTTTATAAGATGTTGGGTTTTTATCCCAGGAATATCAGCATCTATGAACAGGCTTTACTTCACAAATCTTCGTCTATAAAGTCTGAGCAGGGGCGTTTGCTTAATAATGAACGTCTGGAGTTTTTAGGAGATGCCATTTTAGATGCAGTGGTAGCAGATATTGTTTATAAGAAGTTTGAGGGAAAACGTGAAGGTTTTCTCACCAACACTCGTTCTAAAATTGTTCAACGCGAGACTTTGAACCGATTGGCTATAGAAATCGGTTTGGATAAGTTGATTAAATATTCTGCACGTCAGTCGTCTCACAACAGCTATATGTGTGGCAATGCGTTTGAAGCATTGGTCGGAGCTATTTATTTGGACAGGGGGTACCGTGCTTGTAAGCATTTTATGGAGCATCGTATTATCGGTCCTTATATTAATTTGGAAAAGATTTCACGAAAAGAGGTTAATTTCAAATCTAAATTGATTGAGTGGAGTCAAAAAAACCGTGTTGAGCTTACATTTGAACTGATTACTCAGTCGCATGATCAATGTTTCAGTCCGACATTTGAGAGTGAAGTGCTGATTGAGGGTATTCCGGCCGGAAGAGGAATCGGCTATTCAAAGAAGGAATCCCAACAAAGGGCGGCTCATGAGGCTATGGGCAAGATAAAGGACAGTGCTTTCATGGAAAGTGTCCTGGCGGCTAAATCGGTACGCGAGGCACCGCAGGAGGAGGTTATGCTTCCCCGGGAAGAAGCTGTAGAGACTGTAATCAGTGCTGTGTCCGAAGAAATCGGTATTTCTGAACTCAACGAACAAATTATCAGTGAAGCCGAGGAGATGGCTTTTAAGGAAGTGAAATAATTGCTTATTTGAATATACGCAAAAAGTCGGAATTATTTCCCTTCCTGTTTTCTTTTGAAATGAAATAATTCCGACTCTTATAGAGTTTTTAATCAATTCTTTACACTTCGTCCGGCCATGGACAGGGTTTGTTTGTGGCTTTAAAGCCGGGGCGTTGCCCTCCTACATTGCGTAAGTAGGTACCCAATTCCTTGGATAAGCGTTTAACAATATCAGGGTGTTGTGCGGCTACATCATGTTTTTCTCCGATATCTTCGGGGATATTAAACAGTTCCTTTTTTCCGGTCTCATAATAATAGACCAATTTCCATTCATCTTTTCGGATGGAGCAGTTCAGGTTGATGCCGGGACCGTTATTTCCCCATATATTCGGGAAATTCCATACGATTGCACGTCCTTTGGAAGGGTCTCCGGTCCCTTTTAGCAGCGGCATGAAACTGGTTCCGTCAAGCGGTTGTACAGTTCTATAATTTTGGACTCCTGCCATTTCGAGGATGGTAGGATAGAAATCTTCAATCATCAGATATTTGTCACAGCGGGTGCCGGGACTGACTACACCGGGCCATTTGACAATCATCGGCTCCCGGATACCCCCTTCGTATAAAGAGCCTTTCCCGCTGTTTAACGGATAGTTTTGGGTATGGAGTTCACCGTCACGCCATGCCGGTTCAGAAGCCAGTCCGCCGTTGTCGCTCATAAAGATAATAATTGTATTGTCTGCCTCATCATTCTTATCCAGCCAATCCATCAAGTCTCCCAAGCTTTTATCCATTCCTTCAATGAGCGAGGCATAGGCGGCTTCTTTCTCGGTTAATCCTTTCTTAAGATATTTGGGATAGAAACGCATGTCCTTGTCTATGGGTATATGAATGGCATAATGTGACATATACAGGTAGAACGGCTGATTATATTTTTTCGCTTTATCCAGTGCCTTGATTGCTTCACGGGTTAAAGCTTCTGTTGCAAATACGCCTGTTCCCCAGTAGTTTTCCAGTCCGGGAATAGCCATAAGTGAGTAAGGTTGGCCGTCTCGTTTGTGACCATAGTTCTTTTCACTCAGATAAGTGGCGAGTCCTCCGGCGGCATGTCCGGCAATGTTGACTTCGAATCCCCAATGGTTAGGGTTTTCGCCCGGGGTATCGATGGAGCCGAAATGAGCTTTACCACAGTGGATGGTGTGGTAACCGCTTTGTCTTAATAAATCGACAAAAGAGGTTCCGACAAAGGTATTCGGAGTGCCTTCTACCTGACTGACCCCATTATAATTCCAATCCGGCAATTGAACCGTTTCACTTTGGCGGTCGGTGGTTTTGTCTCTTTCAAGTGTCCAATTGGTTACCCTGTGGCGTGCGTTGTTGACACCTGTGATCAGGCTGCATCGGGTTGCCGAACTGATGTTGCAGGCATAAGCCTGTGTAAACATCATGCCTTTTTGGGCCAAACGTTCCATATTGGGAGTTTCGTAGGCTTCATTATAATGTGTTTTCTGTGTCCAGAAAGGTAATGAAGTGTCTTGCCATCCCATATCGTCCACCATAAATAAGATGATATTGGGACGTTGTTGGGTTGTTTCTGAAGACATTTTTTCTTTTGCTTGCGTCGAGATTCCTGTTAAGGAAGCGAGAACGAAAGATACAAGTAGTTTTTTATTCATATCGGCTGGTTTTATAAGTTATTTTTCAATTACAATTTTTTGGGGGGTATTTATGGAAATACTTCTCAGTTCTTGCTTGCCGGCTTTTTCTATCCATACTTTTAGTGTACCCGTACATAGTACGTTCAGCACCAAGCGGTTCTCTGTTAAAGAGATAGTTTGGACGGTGGCCGGGGACAGATATTTTTCCTGTATGCCAATGACTGCCCATCCTTTCCGTATGGGGCAGAGATGAAACAGTTTGTCTGTAAATCCGATAAGTTCGAATGTACTGCTGTCTGATAGTTCTTCTGCCTTTTGTGATTCCCAATTATAAAGCAGCACGCGTTCTTCGGGGGTGGCAGACATTTTCTCAAAACTGTTCCGAAGAGAATAATCTTCTTTTTTTATAGTGGCCTGGACTTGCTGATGTCGGGGGGAAACATTCAGGTTGTAACAGATTAATGTCATTGCTCCGTTGCCTGAGGGAGCTGCTACTCGATATGCTTTTCCACTCCATAATGGATTGGTCAGTATAGATTCCGGCATAGGTACGGCAGGAGCTTCGGGGCGGAACAGTTTGCCTTGTTCGTCAATTAAGGGAAAGATGTTTTCCTTGATAAAGTCCCCGGGGGCGTCCGACAGGTAGACCGGACCTCCGGAAATGGCCTTGGAACGTGCCATCAAAGTGCCGCAAACGGTATCGCAGGAATGAAACATATCATGGTCGGGCCATACGGTTTGTCCTAGTAACAGGGTATTGGTATAAGACTGGAATAGATGTGATTTTGCCATATTCTCATCATATTTCTTATAGTCTATGCTGACACGGGTGCTGTTGCTGTATGACGTATGGTCGGTATTGATGACGTTCTGTGCCATACAGTTCATTAGTCCCATATTTTGCCGGTGGGTCTCGGCTTCCAGGCTTCGGTTACAGTCGGTTGCCTGGCGGATACTTTCATGCCCTCCCATGTAGAGTGGCAGCGTAAAAGCTTGGTTATCTACTTTCAGAAAATCGAATCCTTGTTCTTTTAAGGTGCTGACGTAGTAGCGATAGAAGGAACGGATGCGGGTGCTGTCCGTTCCTGGCAGAAGGCTGCCGGCGTGTGGGTATAGGGCTTGTCGGACGACTTGTGAAAATCCGTTTTCGGGGGATAATCCCATCCAGTATCCCGAAAGGCTGTACCACAGTCCGATCCATTTGATTTTATTTTCTTTTTTGTATGACATGATTTTTTCCCATCCCGACGGGAAACGTTGTTTATCCGGTATGAAACCGGTCAGTTGCCTGTTCTTGTGGGCGAGATGACCGTCGTCAATCAGTACATACCGGATAGGAATACCGGATGCCTCTATCGTTTTCATATCGTTTATTATCTTGGATTCGTTTATGTCATCATGATAATGTTCCCATGTACACCAACCGAGATAGCGGAAAGCTTCGAAATATTCCTTGGCTGTACGGCTTTTTAAGTCGGCGGTTTCTGTATTTTTCATCAGTGCTTGATAGGCTTGCCGAATGGTTGAATAAATATCTTTTCCTTGTCGGATGAGTAGAAGAGGAACTTCCGGTTTCAGATAGTCTTTTCCTAAGGTGGATACATATAGGGTGACAGAGCCGTTATCGTTTACTTGCAGCCAGCTTAAACTGTTACGGCCGGCAACAGCTTTGGCAAATAAGTATTCTCCGTTTGTCAGTTCCAGCAGTAATGCATCTCCCAACGTAGATGGGGCTGCATTGGAAGGTATTCCCGGATAGCGGGTGTCGGTTAATTCTTTTAAATCGTTGAACACCCAAGGTAGGAGCCGGTTGGTATTGTTGGGCCATTCAAAATCTCCCGGACGGGAGTCTCGGCTGAAGAAAATACCTCGGACGTACCCGGGTAACCGTACCGGACAGGCAATAGTCTGGGTTTGTCCGGGTATGGATTTCTTATAGGGTATGGGAGAAGAAATGGAAGTTAAATCAATCGTATCTGTCATTGACAAAGCGTTTGTGTTCTTGAATGACTTTCCTTTTTCATATGTGTAATCTGTTTGCCCGAAGGATTTCGGACAAACAAATACATTGCAAATCAGGATACAAATGAATATTGCTTTATATTCTCTCATGATTTTTTATTTGAGGGTTACGTTATAGGCACTGAAATGTCTGATTTCGGGTACGGCAACGGATTGGGTTACGGTGAGGCGCAAGGCGGTGGTTTCTACCGGTTCGAAGTGCGCAATGCGTTTATGTCCCACAGACTCGCCGGAGCACACTGTCTGCCATTTTCCGTTGACTTTCGCTTCTATCTTGTATTGGCGTATTCTTTCGCCTTTGGCAATGTCTTCTTGGATGATGCAGTAGTTGACCGGTTGTTTTTCATTCAGATTCAGCGTAAGCCGTTGCTTCCGGCCTTGGGTTTCCGCCAATGGTGTACCAAAGCGCCGGTTTATTTCTTCTCCCCATTCTTTTAAACGCTGTTCGTCACCTGCCGGCAATAGCCCATCGGGATTTGGGGTCAGCCCGATGATTAACGTAGCGTTGCGGCCCACTGATTTTTCGTACATATCCATCAACGTTGTCAATGGATAGATATTATTCTCGTCATCGGGTTCCCAAAACCATTCGTGGCGGCCGTTGGCACCACGCAGGGGGCTGTCTGCCATAGCCGGTACCCAGTATTTTCCTTCGGGGTCACCTTGTTTTAATAAGGCTATTTGGTCTTTTTGGCTTTCAATACGTTTATGATGTGAACAGGGGGCCGGGAAAGTGGACCAGCAGGGGTATCCCACTGTGCCGGTTTCTGAACCTCCCCAGCGGAAATCAGCACGGTCTATGTTGTGGTAGAACAGGCAGTCTGGCTGGTATTTATTGACGATGGGTTCTACATCAGGACCGTCACCTCGTGGGTCATCGGCTCCGCCATCAAACCAAATCATATATAAATCTCCATAGCGGGTGCAAAGTTCTTCCACCATTTTCTCGCAGAAGCGTTTATACCACGCCTGTCGGTTGGCGGCAAATTCTCCGTCACCGGCTACCTTGAAATTATGGATACCCAGAAGTGAATTCCACCGGATGCCTACATAGATGCCCGGCTGGATACCATACTTACGGCAGGAGTTGACAAAGTCGCGGACAATGTCTCCTTTGCCGTCACGCCATTTTACAGCTTTCAGGCAGTATGGGTTTACGTCACTTTGCCACAATCCGAAGCCGGTTTCATGCGTGGCTGTGAGTACGGCGAATTTGCAGCCTGCGGCTTTGGCTGCCTGAATCCATTGGTCAGTATCCAGTTGGGTAGGATTAAATATATTATAATCTTCAATGGGGCTGATACGGTTATTGCCTTGTCCGTAGCGGATGCCGTCGAATACGTGGAGGTCATAATGAAATACGGCTCCCATTTCCGCTTCGTGCCATTTCAATTGATGCGGTTTGGGTACAATGATTTCCGGTTGTGCAACACTCAGTACACAGTTCATAAGGAAGAGAAGGAATGTATATAGTATCTTCATGGGTTATAAATAATTTAAAAATGGATCTTCTGTTTTTTGCAGCCATGTTTTTAATTGGCTTTTCAGTCGGTTTACCAGTTTGGGATGCTGCATAGCTATATTATTCATTTGATAAGGGTCTGATCTCCTGTCGAATAGAATAATCTTATCTACCTTTCCATCGGTTGCATGGATAGTAAACGTATGTGTGTCGGTGCGTAATCCCCGGTAGCCTGTTGCCGGATTGGATGACTGTATGTAATAATAGGGTTGGACAATGCGGTTGTTTTCTTTTCCGCAGAGGAGAACGGAAGCGAGGTCGAATGTTTGTACTTCTTCCGGTATTTGTTGCTGAAAGCCCATGATGGAAAGCAGGGTCGGATACAAGTCGGCAAAAGCTATCATGGTTGTTCGGTCGGTTTTCGGCTTTATTTTTTCCGGCCATGAGATAAGGACGGGAATTCGCATGGATTCCTCATAAAAGATATCTTTTCCGGCTTGTTCATGAGCCCCCATGCAGATGCCGTGGTCAGAAGTGAATACTACAATAGTATTTTTAAATAAACCCAAACGTTTCAATTCGTTGATTATCCGACCTATATTTTCATCGACTCCGGTCATGCAGGCATAGTAATTGCGGATATTGTTTCGGAAATAGTCACCCATTTCAGTGCCTTTGGCGGGAATGTCGGGACGGTTGGCACATAATGCCTCTACATTCAGGTTTTTATACATCTCCTTGTATCGGTCGGGCACCAACTCGTAACCGGTGTGTGGAGGGTTCATGGATACGACTAAGGCAAATGGCTGCGTTTTATCTATATGTCCGTTGAGGTACTCAATCGCTTTGTCGGCTTCATACTCCGGTCCCCATTGATTGACATAATAAAAACTGTCCCGGGGAGCGTCAGTGTCCCAGTACATGGGTTTTAAATGGTAGTCGTAAGTGCCATAAGCGGTCCAATAGTCAAAACCGTGCCGGCGTTCTTTTGGACACCATTCGTTCCAAGCAACTGCACCATGGTTGTTGTAAGTATCTATGTACGGTTCATAAGGAGCATCCAGATGCCATTTGCCGATATATCCTGTTTGGTATCCATTGGCTTTAAGTATATCACTCCAGCAGCGTGCATCTTGTGGAAGTTCTACTCCATAAGGAGCGTTGGCAGAATTGCAATTGCCTGTTACTTTGTTCTTATGCGGATACATGCCTGTCATCAACATGCCTCGTGCCGGTGAAGATACGGGATAGCTGCTGACAGCATTGGTGAAATTCACTCCTTCACGGGCCAGTTGGTCCAGGCAAGGTGTTTTGACAGGTTCTTTTCCGAGACAACCTAAAGCATCTCCTCTCCATTGATCTGCCATGATGAAGACCAGGTTAGGTTTTTCTTGAGCTTGTAAATAGATGGAAGTCAAGAACGGAAAGATGAAAAATGTTTTTTTATTTAAAAATTTCATATTAATTCGGTATGATATTGGTAAAGGGTGTGTTCAAAGATACAATAAGAATACATTGTAACGAATTAAACTACACCCTTTTTTGAGTTATTTTTATCTAAACCTATTGCAGAGCATATTGATTGGCACCGACAGGCCAGCCTGGATTCTGATAAACAACGGAAGTGGAAATATTGCCTCCTTTCTCAGGGGTTGAAAGACGGAATACGTCATAAGAGATAGGGGTCAGGTAATTCGCTTCTTCAAAGTTGTAGCCATTGTTGGTAATGATCAGTTCGTTGGCAAAATGCGGACGTAAATATTTAGAATTACTAACCACTAAGCCGGCAGCCAATTGTTTCACATAGTAAGGCTCTTTTTGATACTCTTGCCAATTGAATCCTTCTGTTTGATAGTTTTTCATTTTATCTAGTGAACGCCAGCGTAAAAGATCATCTTTACGCATGCCTTCTGCTATAAATTCGCAACGTCGTTCACGGCGGATATTATATAAAGTTTTGTCTATCATCTGACTTCCGGACCAAACAGCCAGATCGTTTTCTTTACTTAGATCTGTAGCATCGATAGTTTTTTGGAAGTTTTCTGATACGCCGGCACGCTTTCTTAAAGCTCTCCAGTATTTTTTGCTATAATCATCTAGATTTTTGTTCTTCATATAGTCAGCTTCCATATAGTTGAGATATGCTTCGCTGGCGCGGAATATCATATAAGCCAAAGGTGAATTATCCGCTGGAGCTACATTACTGTCTCTCCATCCTTTACGAACTAAATATCCTGTAGCTGTTCTGCTTAAGTTTTGATAAGCTTGTAGTAGATTTGCATAGACCATTCTTCCGTCTTGGTCCATATTACCACCTCTCCAAACCATATCACCCGGTTTGAATGTTGATTCTACAAGGCGTAAATCACGATTCTCCATTACATCGGGGATACTCTTGTCGCCTTTGTATTCTGTATTTTCTGGTGCATAAATAGGCAGGCCGTTGGTAGTTAGGAAAGTTTCAACCATGGATCGTGTATAACCTCCGCCTTGTCCTACACAGCCTTCACCGTTTTCATTGTATATGCTATGATAATTGCCTTCTACTAAGCTATTCACTTTGGCATCCGCACTATACATACGCCATAATAATACCTCTTTGTTGGAAGAAAGATCATATTGATTGAACATGTTCATATAATCTTCTATTTTATCAGAGATTTGTATTGCTTCTGCCACTTCTTTGGCCGATGCCATTGCTTCAGTCAGGAAGAAATCTATTTCAGTATTAAGGTTGCCATTGAAAGTACCGCCCGGCCAGCCCGGACCACCTGGTACTCGTGCGGTTCCTTGATGGTAGGTTTCCCAACTTGCTTCATACAGGGCTACACGTGATTTAAATAGATAGGCACACTCTCTGTTCAGACGGTGATTGGTCAGATTATTACTGCGCGGTAATAATCGGGCAATGGCTTCGTTCAGGTCTTCTAGAATAAATCGGGCCACTTCATTACGTGGCTTACGTTTGTTTGCTTCCACATTGGCGGCATAATCATCTGCGCTAAGTTCTGATTTGATAATGGGAAAATCTCCGAATTTCCTCAAATATTCGAAATAGATGTAAGCTCTGAAGAAGTAAATCTCACCGATATATTGCTGGGTTTCGCGGGTATCTTCCAGTTCTCCTTTTTGGATATTTTCCAAAGCGTAATATAACAATCGGTTACAGTCGCGCAAATGTCCTTGCCGATTATAACTTCCTGTGGCGGCAACTTTGATACGTTGCGGTAGAAAGAAATCTACAGGATCTGTTCCTGCTTGGTTATCACTGGTTTGATCGTTGGTAAAAAGATTGGTGTCTTTGAAATCGGGCAATAGTTCGTATTTCTTGTTACAATAAGCCTGTAATTGGCTTGGTTCTGTGAAAAAACCTTCATTCACATTGTCTGTCAATGGTTCTCTATCTAGAAAATCGTTACATGAGCTTATAGCGAATGAAGTTGCTATTATAGGGAGTATGATATATTTTAATTTCATGATTATGATTTATTTAAAGTTTATAATGTAATATTAATTCCACATGATAGAGTATAGCTTAACGGATAACTCATACCGTTTTGGTAAATTAGTTCTGGATCAAAATTTTTACTCATCTTGGTACCAGTCCATAAATTATCTCCGGAGAAGAATAGTCGTACTTTCTCCAGGTTAGCTTTTTGTATCCATGCTTTAGGCAACGTGTAACCTATTTGTATGTTTTTCAAGCGGATGTAAGCTGCATTCTGCAAGTAACGACTTTGTACCTGCTGGTTTTGTTTACTTCCAATAATGGGGCGCGGATAATAAGCATTGAGATTTGCTCCCATTTCATCTCCTTCAGGACGGAAGTAATCCATGTGTTCTTCGTATCCGGTGGAATCCCATTGCCCCCCGTTGATACCCCAGAAAATCATACCTTTAGAATAAGCGGTTCTGTCGTCGCCTCCTACCCAAACGTCACGTTTGGCTACGCCCTGGAACATTAGATTGATATCAAATCCTTTATAGTCAGCTCCTAATGAGAAGCCAAAACGAAAGCGGGGTGTGTAATTTCCAATAATGGTTAAATCTTTCGGATCAGTGGCAGACGTACCTTTTTCTATGGCAGGATTGTCATCCAGGTTAGCGTACATGATATCACCGGCTTTCCAAATATTGTTTCCTACATTGGGTAATTTGCTTTGGTCATGTTGGGCTATCCATGATTGCATTTCTTCATCGGTTTTTGCTATGCCTACTGTTTTGAATCCCCATATTTCGCCTAATTTTTTTCCTTTCCAATAATTTTCAATGGTGTTTCCGTCTCCATCTTTGGTGTAAAATGTTTTATCAGGATTGGGATATTCTGTTACTTCTGTTTGAGCATCAGATAGATTGAAAGAAGCATGATACCCTACTTTACCAATTCTGTCCTGCCAAGTTAGTTGTAATTCCCAGCCTTTGGTTCGTAAAGAGGTATTATTCATTTTGGGAGCTGATGCTCCTACTAATGGAGTTATTTCTTCGGCAGGTCCTACCATGTCTTTGGTATCACGAATGTAGTATTCAACGTATCCGTTCAGACGATTGTTAAATGCACCAAAGTCAAGTCCTGCATTATAGCTGGTGACACGTTCCCATGTGAGCAAGGAACTGACGAGACCGGGGGAAGATGCTATATTGGACTTGTTGGCTAAGTCAAGCAGCCAGCGTCCGCCGGCATCTACACTACCTACGGTTATATTTTGAATAGAATAAGTAGGATAATAATTATCTGTATTCTGATTGCCTAGGCTACCGTAAGAAAAACGTAGTTTTAACAGGTTGACATATGCTTCTGCCGGACTCCAGAATGCTTCGCGGGCGATGTTCCAACCTATAGAAACAGAGGGGAATGTACCCCATCGTTGGTTACCGCGGAAGCGTGAAGTCCCATCGCGGCGAATGTTTCCTTCTAATAGGTATCGTCCTTCGTAGTCATAATTTAAACGGGCAAAATATCCCATTGTAGCCCATTCTTTTGAGGAACCTTTCAAATCACTTGTGCCAGTGGCCGTATTGATACTGGGAACATTTTCGTTGATGACATCATAGCGTTTGCCGGTTAATGCGTTGATATAATAATATTCGGTATTCATACCTGCTGTAACTTTGAAATTGTGCTTGTTCCAGGAATGTTCATAATCTGCATATAGTGAAGTTGTCATCATGGAAGTTTGCTGTGTTTGACTTTGCACAAATGTCTTTCCTGCTGCTAAATCGGGGTCTCCTCCTAACCATGCTTCTTCCACGGGTTGGTTGTCACGGGTATAGAGATAGACTTTATTTACATTATATTGGTGGCGGTAGCTTTCTGTCCGTAGAGTCGCCTGTCCGTGAATACCTAATCCTTTTAACGGAGTCAGATGGAAACCTCCGGAAGTGAAATAGGTGTCTTTACTGCTGTTTGAACGTCCTCCGGAAGTTAATTGCATTAATTTAGGATTACGTGTATAGTGTCCGTTGTTGTCATAGAGAGGCATCATGGGATATAATTTGGTCGTTTCTGCAAAGAAACGGTCGCCATAGAGTTTCACAAAAGTTGGCATTTCTATATCTGAACGTATAAAACGAGCGTTAAAATCTAAACTTAGCCATTTGGTGACTTGTCCCGTTACCTTTCCACTGATGTTATAACGTTTCTTGTTCTCGTCAGAGTAATTCATCTGTCCGTTTTGAGAAAGGAAAGCTCCCGATAGATAGTATTTAACTTTCTCACCTCCTCCGGAGATACTTAGATTATGTTCTTGTCCGAAAGATGTTTTGTCAATGAAGTTTCTTGGCCAGTTTTGATTATCATTGGAAGCGACATTGAAAGGGAAAAAATTGTTTCCTTGTGAACCATTGGGGTCTGAAGTGTATGGGTATTCACCCGCCATGTATTTCTGAATGCGGTCTATCGTATCATCAGTGAAAATAAAAGTGGTGCCGCTTCCTGAATTTTTTTGTGCTGCATTGAAATACTTGGCAAAGCGGTAGGAGTCGAGCATGTCAGGAATGTTGGTGGGGCGTGACCATCTGAAATTGTTTGAATACTGAATGGTGGCTTTTCCTGCTTCTCCCGATTTGGTTGTAACCAAGATTACGCCAAATGGAGCGCGTGAACCGTAAATGGCAGATGCGGCAGCATCCTTTAACACGGAAATATTAGCGATATCCTGCGGATTTAACGAGTTTATGTCTCCTTCAGCTCCATCAATTAAAACTAAAGGTGAGGCGCTGGATCCGGTATTCAAATTTCCTGTTCCACGAATATTCATGGTGGGATTATAGTCTAATCGTCCACCTTTGTCATTCATGTCAATGTTCAATCCTGGCATCACTCCTTGAAGAGCTTGTGAAACTGAAGTGACAGGACGTGATTCCAGTGTTTTTTTATCCACGGTAGCAACTGCTCCTGTTAAGTTCACTTTCTTTTGCGTACCAAAGCCTACTACCACAACTTCGTCCAGCGTTTGTGTATCTTCCGCTAAAGAGATTTGATAAAAAGTTTGGTTGCCATTGATTGTAAATTCTTGGGGGGTATACCCGATAAAGGAAACAATTAGCACACTGCTTTTTGAGGCTTGGATTGTGAAATTTCCATCAAGGTCTGTCACTGTTCCATTGGTTGTCCCTTTGACAATGACACTGGCACCGATAATAGGCTCTTTGAGCTTTTTATCCGTGACTACACCGGTGATGCTGAATTGCTGGGCGTACAGGAATGTACAGCTACAAAGCAATATCAAAAATAGAATTGAGTTTTTTTTCATGTTTCTCTGTTTTTTAATTAGACATTAGGTTAATACATTGCAAATGTATGTTAATCAGTGAAGTGGCTTAATACACGTTCATTTCATTCAGCATGCATGTTTAATGCATCTCTATATTTTTTCGTGAATCTTTGTTGCTATCTCTTTTTTATTTTATTCCTTTGCTACAGGTAATGAATTAAATATGAACCTTAAAATCTTATCACTGGTTATAATTGGAGTATGTATATTGCTGCCGGATGTGTGTTATGCGTTTTTAGAAAAAGATGTGCATCTGCTCAATATGCAAAACGGATTGGCCGACAATACCGTATCTGCTGTTTATAAGGATAAAGAAGGTTTCGTTTGGTTTGGAACCCGAAACGGACTGAGTCGTTATGACGGCAGGCAGATTACGAATTTTGAACAAAGTAATAGTTATCCTAGTATCTCAAACTTAAAGGAGGTTTTTGACGGGGTGCTGGCATTTGTGGATAATGGTGTCTTTTCTGCATTTGATTTGAAAAAAGAACGGTTTTTGTCTGTGGTTTCTTCCTCGGGACAGGGTATTCCATCTCGAGGGATGTTGCAGAAGAACGATTCGTTGGTTTGGGTGATTTCCGGGAGTGAGCTGCATTTAATGAAGCGGTGCGCATCAAAAGAGGGTGAGCTTCGACTTCGGGTTCAAGAAAAATATACAGGCTGGGATAATCAGGATAATCTTTTGGTTGCCATCACTTATTCTTCGGATAAAAAAAGTATCTGCCTGATTGATGAAAAAGGTAGAATTATCTTGTTGGATGCGACAAACCTGAATTCCTTTCGGGTGATTGACTTGGGGCGTACCGGTAGCCTGTCTGTAAATTCTGTTTTGTATGATGATGGTCGGATATGGATTTCTACAATTGCTCATGGGGTTATTTATTATAATGAACGAACCGGGAAAATTAAGCAGTTGACTTATCATGTGGCTCCGGTATCCGATAGACTTTCTCATACAGATGTTTTCAGCGTTATCAAATTAAATGAGAATAAATATCTGGCCGTAACGTGGAATGGATATACGGTGATGACAATAGATAAAAATAATCAGGACGAGATATTGACGGAAGTTTATAGTAACACTTCTTCTTTGATGTACCGCAATCTTGAAACGAGGATGATTGCGGCTTATTACGATTCACATGGTATTCTGTGGATTGGTACGGATGGTGGAGGAGTTATCTGGTCGGATTTGCGTATGCAGTTTTATAATTGTTTTTATCAGGACAGGCATAATGAGATTTGTTCTATTGTAGCGGATGACGATCATTATCTTTGGTTGGCAACATACCATAAAGGAATTATGCGGAGCCGAACAGCGTTTGATACTTCGGAAAAAATAGACTTCTTTCAAGTGGGAGATCAAGATGTGAAAAAACGACAGACAGTGTTGTGCAGTCTGAAAGATGAGAAAGGAAATTTATGGTTTGGAAATTTAGATGGTTCATTGACCTGTTATTGTAAAAAAGAACGCTCATTCAAGATATTGCGATTGATTACGGAAGATGGTGGTCTTAACAAATCATCTGTCTGGGCCCTATTTCTTGATAGCAAAGGTCGTTTTTGGATTGGTACACATAAAGGACTTTGGTTATTCGACCGTGAAACGAACAGGGGTAAGAAGATACATTTTAAAGTATCCGGATTACAGAACTTGTCTCCTCTTTATATTCGTGCTATGGCTGAAACCGATGATCATACGCTTTGGCTGGGCACTGCGAATTATGGTATATGTAAAGTGATAAATGAAAATGAATTGCAGACCGGCTATGAAAAGAAGTACGGTATGGCTGAGAATTCCGTGCGTTCATTATTAGCTTCGTCCGATGGCAATCTGTATGTCGGATACATGACCGGTCTGGCAGTTTTCTCTCCCGGACAGGATGCGATAACTCATGTATATACTACCCGGGATGGATTGTGCAGTAACTTTATTGGTTGCATGACTGAGGATGCGGACGGGCAAATCTGGTTGGGCTCTAATTCAGGTATTTCCCGTTATAGCCGTCATCAGCATTTGTTTTATAATTATTACATTGCGGGCAGTAACCGTTCTGTCCTGCATTGGGAGGATGTCCTGTTTTGGGGAAATAATAAAAATCTTACTTATTTTAACCCCGATGACATTAAAGCGTTTACCACTTCCGAATCTGTCGTGATTACCGGATTGGAGGTAAATAATAAACCTGTAGAGATAGGAAGAGAGGTCAATGGGCAGACCATTCTTTCACAAAGTATTTTCTATACGCCTTTTGTCCGGTTGAATCATGCGAATCGTGACTTTGCGCTGACGTTCAATAACCTTTCTTATTCTGAAAGCCAGCAGAAGTATAGTTACAGGCTTCGTCCTTATCAGTCTGATTGGCTTGTGACTAACGGAGGGGAAAAAGTTTCGTATGCTAACCTTCCTGCCGGGGAGTATGTTTTTGAGGTGAAAAATATTTATCCGGATGAAAGAGACAGTAAAATAACCTCGTTGAGAGTAGAGATTTTGCCTCATTGGAGTGAAACTTTCTTTTTCCGCTTCTGTATGATGGTGCTGGGAGGGATAATAATTTATATGGTTATGCAGCGTATTAAATTACGGCAAAAGAGGTTGGAGCACGAGTTGCGCTTGGAACATGAGATATTTGCTGCTACTGTAGAGCGTGACAAGGAGAAGCAGATTCGGATGGAACGCGAGAATTTCTTTACGAATGCAGCTCACGAGTTGCGTACACCTTTAACTTTAATCTTATCTCCCCTGCAGGAGTTGTTAGGAACCGTCCGCCCTTCAGACACCGTCTATACTAAACTGGCTGCCATGTATCGCAATGGAACCTCTTTGCAGACATTGGTCGATCATTTGCTTTATGTGCAGAAGATTGAAGCAGGTATGATTAAACTCCGGATTTCGAAAGTCGATATAGTGGTATTGGCAAAGCAGATAACCGATTCTTTTCATGAACTGGCAGAAACAGAAGGGATTAACTTTACGGTTGAATCGCTGAATGAGCCACTTTTGCTATGGATAGACGTGGAAAAAATAAGTTCGGCTATCCGTAATTTATTATCTAATGCGTTTAAGTATACATCTCCGAATGGAAAGGTGATTTTTAAGATGAACCGTATCGAGATAGATGGATATTCATTTTGCAGTATAATCATATCGGATACAGGTAAAGGAATACCGGAAGAGTTACGGGGGAGGATCTTTGAATCATTTATTACCGGAGAAAATATACCTTTGTTTTCTAATAAGGTAGGCATAGGCTTGCGTATTGTTAAAAATACGATGGATCTTCATCATGGCACGGTGACTTTGGACAGTACTCTCGGAAAGGGTAGCACTTTCACATTATTGATTCCTGAGGGAAATGCACATTTTGCAGAGGACCGGTATGAGATTGTTGGTGCTCCGGAGATGGAAGAATATGCTCTTCCGTTACCGGTAATGCAGGCGGAAGGGCAGGAAGACAAGCCTTCGAATAAAAAAACATCTCTTCTTGTTATTGAGGACAATGAAGAAATCCGGCACTATGTCTGTTCTTTATTCTGTAAAGATTATGCTGTATATGAGGCGGCAAACGGTGAAGAGGGGGTTGATGTGGCAATGAGTAAAATTCCGGATTTGATTATTTCTGATATAATGATGCCTGTAAAAGATGGGTTTACCTGTTGCCGGGAATTGCGTGAGCAGCCTCGGACAGCACATATCCCTATTTTGATGCTGACGGCAAAGGCTGAGGATGCGGATGTGTTGCAGGCTTCAAAAATAGGTGTGGATGATTATATGATGAAACCCTTCAATCCGGAGGTATTGAAGGCAAAAGTCCGGAACCTGATACTCCAGCGGGAACGCCTGAAGAGGATATATACAAAGACGTTGATGTTGAGGCAGCAGGAAAGTGAACCGGAAACGGATGGGAATAATGCTCCGGATGATTTTATACAGCAAATTATTCACGTCATAGAAGCTAATCTGGCGAATGAGAACTTTAATGTAAAAATGTTGGCGGAGCAATTGAATATGAGTCAGCCTACCCTTTATAGAAAAATAAAGCAACGTAGCGAGCTGGCTGCTATTGATATGATTCGGAGTGTACGGATGAGCAAGGCTGCCTCTCTAATTATGGAGAACAGATATTCCATTCAAGAAATAGCCGAAATGGTAGGTTATAGCGACACCCGCACACTCCGAAAACATTTCACTGAGCAATTCGGAGTGTCGCCATCCAAGTATATTGATAAGCCTGAAATACAAGGGAGTTAGCCGAAACAGATTCCCATTCGTTTTCCTTGGACAATCAGGTCATGGTTTTCGTCTACCAGTTTTAATTTGCCGGCTACCTCATTCAAAGAAACAGAGCCTATCTGAGCTCCTTGCAAGGAAACCATTCGTCCGAATTGTCCGGAAGCAATCAGTTCTGTGGCATGTCCTCCCATTCGGGTGGCAAGGTTACGGTCGTATGGAGTGGGGGAGCCGCCACGCTGGATATATCCCAGTACAGTTTCACGGGTCTCAAATCCGGTTTCATATTCTATTTCTTCGGCTATGTATTCGGCAGCTTTTTTGCCGTTGATGGTTTGGATACCTTCTGCCACAACGACGATGGAGTAGGGTTTTCCTTTTTTCAGTCTTTCGATAATGGTGTTGCCGATGTTGTGGATATTATAGGGTAGTTCCGGGATGAGAATAACATCACCGCCGCCTGCCATGCCTGAGTAAAGGGCAATCCATCCGGCTTTATGTCCCATCACTTCAATAACCATGACACGCTGGTGCGAACTGGCAGTCGAATGCAAACGGTCGATGGCATCGGTTGCAATCGTTACGGCAGAATCGAACCCGAAAGAAACATCGGTTCCCCATACATCGTTGTCGATGGTTTTAGGAACAGATACCACATTGACACCCGCTTGTGCTAATTTGGCAGCGGTTTTTTGCGTACCATTTCCACCGATACAGACAATGCAGTCCAGTCCCAGTTCATGGATATTCTTCAACATTAATGCCGGTTTGTCTTCGGAAGCGGCAGACAGACGCTTTTTAAATGGTTTTTCACGTGAAGTTCCAAGAATGGTTCCTCCTAAATTAAGCAAACCCGATAACGATTTTTCTGTCAAAGGTTCTATATCGTTGTCCAGTAAGCCTCGAAATCCGCTTCGGATTCCAAATACTTCCATGCCGTAGTGATTTATGGCTGTTTTACAAACTCCTCTGATAGTGGCGTTTATTCCGGGACAGTCTCCTCCTGATGTCAAAATTCCTATCTTCATAGCCTCTGATGTTAAGTTGTAAGCGTGCGTAAAGATAAGAAAAAATAAAAGTAATGCAGAAATCTATAAAAAAAATAATGTTATAAGGCTTATTAATACAGAAAAGGTTAATTTTGCAGGATATAACGAATTGTATATTAACGGAAATGAATTCGACCAAACTAATTAGTACACTATTCAAACCCAGACAGGCAGCTACAGCATTGTATGCCACTCAAGCGGAAGCTATTCAGGCAAAGGTCTTTAAACGTCTTATCAAAGACGCTGCCAATACGGAATGGGGATTGGAGTATAGCTATAAAGACATAAAGAGTTATCAGGATTATCAACGTGTTCCTTTGCAGACTTATGAGGAAATAAAGCCATACGTGGAGCGCATGCGCCGGGGAGAAAAAAATGTGTTGTGGCCGGGTGAAGTTATTTGGTTTGCAAAGTCTTCGGGTACGACAAATGATAAGAGCAAGTTTATTCCTGTCAGCAAGGAAGGATTGCACGATATCCATTATGCCGGCGGTATGGATGCCGTCGCGCTTTATTTGCAGCAAAATCCCGATAGCCGTTTTTTTTCGGGAAAAGGGCTGATTTTGGGAGGTAGTCATGCTTCCAATTATAATCTGAAGCGGAGTTTGGTGGGTGACTTGTCTGCCATTCTGATTGAGAATGTCAATCCATTGGTCAACCTTATTCGTGTGCCCGAAAAGAAAATCGCATTGTTGAGTGACTTTGAGGAAAAGGTGGAAAAGATTGCGCGTAGCACGATGAACAAGAATGTGACCAATCTGTCGGGAGTGCCTTCGTGGATGTTGGCTGTTGTCAGACATATCATGGAAATCAAGGGCACAGATAATCTGGCGGAGGTATGGCCTAATCTGGAAGTGTTCTTTCATGGAGGAGTGGCATTTACCCCTTATCGCGAACAATACAAGCAGATTATCCGCAGTGATAAAATGCACTACATGGAGACTTACAATGCCAGTGAAGGTTTCTTCGGATTGCAAAATGATTTCGACGACCCTGCCATGATGCTGATGATTGACTACGGGGTGTTCTATGAATTCATTCCGATGGAAGAGATAGAAAACGAAAATCCTCATATTATTCCTTTGGCAGACGTGGAGCTGAACAAGAACTATGCAATGGTTATCAGTACGTCTTGCGGTTTGTGGCGTTATATGATTGGCGATACGGTGAAGTTCACGAGCAAGTATCCTTATAAGTTTGTCATCACGGGCCGCACCAAGCATTTCATTAATGCTTTTGGTGAAGAACTGATGGTGGACAATGCCGAACAGGGACTGGCAAAGGCGTGTGCCGCTACCGGAGCACAAATCACAGACTACTCCGCTGCTCCTGTTTTTATGGATGCCAATGCCAAATGCCGTCATCAGTGGTTGATAGAATTTGCAGTCAAGCCGGACTCTTTAGAGAAATTTAGCAAGGTACTCGATACCTCTTTACAAGAAATTAACTCTGATTACGAAGCAAAACGACATAAAAACCTTACCTTGCAGCCGTTGGAAATTATTGTGGCCCGTCCTAACCTGTTCCATGATTGGTTGAAAGAGAAAGGTAAGCTGGGAGGACAACACAAAGTACCTAGGCTGAGCAATACACGTGAATATATAGAAGAAATGCTAAGCTTGAACAAGTAAAGAAATGAATTGGAATAGACATAAATTACCTGCTTTGCTGATGTTGATGATTGTGGTGTACTCATGCGCCAGCATGGGAAACCCCGATGGTGGTCCGTATGATGAAGAACCACCAAAGTTTGTCCGGAGTACTCCTAAACCATTTGCCATCAATAGTAAAGAGAAAAAAGTAACTATTGAATTTGATGAATTTATCAAGCTGGAAAAGGCTGCGGAGAAAGTGGTTGTATCTCCTCCCCAGTTGGAACAGCCTGAAATCAAAGCCAGTGGAAGGAAAGTAGTGGTAGGACTGGTGGATTCGTTAAGACCGAATACTACTTATACTATTGACTTCGCGGATGCTATTGTTGACAACAACGAGGGTAATCCACTAGGTAATTATGCCTTTACCTTTTCTACCGGTACGACTATTGATACAATGGAAGTATCGGGGACAGTGCTCAGTGCTTCAGACTTGGAGCCGGTGAAGAATATTCAGGTAGGTCTGCACTCTGACTTGAGTGACAGTGCTTTTATGAAGAAACCATTCGACCGGGTATCCCGTACCGACAGTCGCGGACACTTTTCCATTCGCGGTATTGCACCCGGCAAATATCGTATCTATGCCTTAATGGATGGTAATCAGAACTACTTATTCGATTCCAAGACCGAGATGATTGCTTTCAGCGATTCCATTATTATACCTGCCATGGAGGATGCCATGCGTCAGGATACGATTTGGAAGGACTCACTGACCATCGATACCATCAAAAGTGTGGGTTATACCCGTTTCCTGCCGGATGATATTATCCTGAGAGCGTTTAAGGAAGAGAATGACCGTCAATACCTTACTCGCAGTGAACGTGACAAAGAGAATCATTTTGTTCTTACTTTCAGTGCGCGGGCGGATACGCTTCCCACACTGAAAGGATTGAATTTTGACGAACGGGATGCTTTTATCATCGAGAAGACCGACCGCAACGACTCTATCTGCTATTGGATTAAAGACTCGTTGATATATCAGATGGACACGCTCGAAATTCAGATGGATTACTTGGCAACGGATACGTTGGACCGTCTTGTTCCGCAGACCGATACGCTTTTTTTGGCAAATAAGTTGACTCGTGCGGAGCGGGAGAAGTTGGAGGCGAAAGCAGCCGAAGAGAAGGAAAAGGAACGAAAAAAGAAAGAAAAGAAAGGAGAAAAGATTGAACCGGAGCCTACCAAGTTCCTTACGTTGAATGTGGATGCTCCTTCTGCTTTCGACCTTGATAGAAATGTATATCTGTCGTTCGATGAGCCTGTGGCGAGCATTGATACGGCAGCCATTCACATGGAAATAAAGAAAGACAGCCTGTGGGAAGAAATTCCGTTTCTGTTTGTCTCGGATTCAGTGTTGCCTCGCAAGTATGAGATATTGGCGGAGTGGGAGCCCGAAAAGGAATATCAGTTGTCGATAGACTCGATGGCCTTTAAGGGAGTGTATGGCCTGCATACCAACAAGGTGAAACAGACCATGAAGGTGAAGAAACTGAATGAATACGGAACCATCTTGCTGAATATTACCGGAGCTGATTCGACAGCAGTGGTAGAGTTGCTGGACGGAAGTGGAAAGGTGTTGCGCCAACAACGGATAACTCCTCAGAATACGGCGGATTTCTATTATCTCAATCCCGGTACGAAATTCTATATCCGTCTGTTCAACGACCGGAATGGCAACGGTGTTTGGGACACCGGAAAGTATTCGGAGCACTTACAGCCTGAAGAAGTCTATTATTTCCCGAAAGTATGGGAGATGAAGGCAAACTTTGACTTTGAGGAGAATTGGAATATCAATGCGGTTCCGGTTGAAAAGCAGAAATTGGATGAAATAAAGAAGCAGAAGCCGGAAGAGACGAAGAAGATACAGGACAGAAACAAAGAAAGAGCTAGAAAACTAGGCCGATGAAAAAGATTATATTCATACTATTGTGTTCTTGGTTCACTATATGTGCCGCGGGAGCGCAGTGTGCTGCAAAGAATGAAGCCATACAAGCGGGCGAACTGTTGACTTATGACCTTAAGTTCAACTGGAAATTCATCTGGAAAGATGCCGGTGTTGCCCGAATGGATATGCAGGCAGTGACTTATCAGGGTAAGCCTTGTTTCCGCACTAATTTGGTGGCTGCCACAAATGGTATGGTCGATTTCTTTTTCAAGATGCGTGATACGCTGACTTGCATCACGACCAATCGGTTGGAGCCTCTTTATTTCCGTAAAGGGGCGGAGGAAGGCGACCGTTATACGGTGGACGAAGTATGGTTCAGCTATAAAGATGATAAATGTATTGCCAATCAGCGCAGGATGCGTCGGGGGCGTGATACGGTGAGGGCGCGTGACGAAAGCGAAGGATGTATGTTTGATATGTTGAGCATTCTGATGCAGGCACGCTCTTTCGATGTCGATGATTACACGGTGGGGCAGAAGATTATTTTCCCGATGGCCACCGGCACTAAGATAGAAGACCAGACGTTGATTTATCGTGGAAAGAAAGTATTTAAGGCAGAAGGCGGAGTGAAATATCGTTGTCTTGTCTTTTCGTTGGTGGAATATAAAAAGGGAAAAGAGAAAGAGGTGATTACCTTTTATATCACAGATGATAAAAACCATTTACCCGTGCGTCTGGACCTTTATCTGAACTTTGGCTCTGCCAAGGCATTCTTGAAAGAGATAAAAGGAAACAGGCATCCGTTGACATCGATTGTCGAGAAGAAGTAGGGGCGAGGTTTGCTCGCCCGAAAACAGTTTGCTTTGTGTATTCGGGCAATCCCTGTCACTACGGAGATGTGTTAAAATGTACACCTTCTTTTTTTGCACACAAAGGAGGTGTGTCAAAAATTTCCTTTTTTCGAAATCACCCTCGCTACAACTACCTGTGGCGAGGGTGATTTTTAGTTTATGAGAGTTTCGACACACCCTCTTTGTTATTACCTAAAGATTTTGCATACATTTATACTATGGCAAAGATACACTTTCGTCCGGCGAAAAACGGTTGAGCGGAACCGTGAGCGCCTGATGAAGAAGGTGTATGTTCTGCTAGGGCAAATAGACGAAGTCATCGTCCGGGAGAAATCATCGGAAAGCAATGAGGAAGTTGAATTCACTCTGACTATACTGACCGAAATGGCGGGAGAGTTACGTCATGCACTTGAAAAAGCTCCTGAGCCTTCCACTAAAGAGGAAAAGACTGTACTGAAAAAGAAACGCAAACAGCTGAAGGAGCTGGAAGAGCACAGGGATAAGCTGCAGGAATACGACAACCATCCGGACACTCTGCAGGACTGGAACTCCTATTCCAAGACAGACAAGGATGCTACTTTCATGAGAATGAAGGGGGAGCCATGCGTAATGGCCGGACAGAGCCCAGTTACAACCTTCAGATCGGTATCGAGAACCAGTTCATTATCGATTTTGCACTCTTCCCGAACCCTACTGATACACTGACCCTGATACCTTTCCTGCAATCCTTCTCAAGCAGATATGACAGATTGGCCGGTACGGTGGTTGCTGATTCCGGTTATGGATCTGAGGAGAATTACCGCTTCATGTCAGAGAACGGTATGGAAGCCTACGTCAAGTACAACTACTTTCACATGGAACAGTGGCCGGGATTAAACTGTGAAAACTGCATTCGGATATGTCAGCGAAAATGCCGGATACAGAGCCGTCAGATGTGAAGGCTGTCCGCTAAGATGTCGATGTTTTAAGGCAAAGGGAAACAGAACGATAGAATTAATCACAGACTTAGAAGATACAGGTAGAAAACCAAAGAGTTGTTGTGTTCCAAGAAAGGACTGAAACACGGAGGACAGAGATGTATAGAACCGGAAGTAGTGTTCGGACAAATAAAATACAATATGAACTACAAACGTTTCCGCCATTTGGAAAGGATAAGGTCTTCATGGATTTTTCCTTCTTGGCCATTGCCTTCAATATAAAGAAAATGTGTGCAAAAATGATAAAAGAAGGTATGAATTGGCTGATGAAACTGTTTTATAAGCTTACAACTGCTATTTTTAGATGTTGGGAACAAACAAATCAAAGAAGTATCCAAAATATCGCAACTTAAAAAAATGAACCGATTTTTATAGTCAACGAAAAAAAGAAGGTGCATCGTGCATTACGACACGCCTCCATAGGATTCCATGTGTCTTGACGCTGACAAGCTTCAAGCGGGTCAGGAACTCCGTCATCCGGCCGGCAAAGGCTGTGGGATGACTTCATCCGAGAGTTCGACAGTATCAAACTGCACGACAAGAATGGAAGGACCTACTCCCCGAAGACCAACCTCAGAGGCAGCAAGGGGACGGTATGGCTGTATCTGGAATCCCGAAGCTGAGTACCGTTTTTTCACGGTGCATACTGCCGTATGGATAAAAACGGTTGTATCAATAACGACCATGACATCCACATCCGGGCACAGCGTGCAGCCGAACGGGTGGCCCTGAAACGGGGCTGGACGTGTTCAACGATGAATTTGACTACCGGGAGACAGCCAACAGCCGTGACCTTACGGACATGGCAGTGGCTCTCTTTGTCGGGATGCTCGATGTTCCGGCAGTCCCTTCCGAAGGCGGAGGCAGTTCCAGCGACCTTCCCTGGGGGCGTGAGGACGAGGATGACCGGGCGTAAACCCAAGACAGGACTTAAATGATAGAAAACGATGAACAAAGACAGATTTGATTTTTTAGAAATAGATGTGGCAATTCCGGCTGCTGAAAAGATGCAGCAGGAAGATCGGACAGCCGTTGTATTGGAGAACAACTGCAAGGTCGTCGGCATTCTTAATGAGAAGGTGGAAAAGCTTGAAAACAGACTTGCGGAAGCCCTGTCCGCACCGGACGAGACTGTCTCTTCCTTTCATAAGGCAAGCAGGGTGACTGTCGGCGAGGACTCCAGACGTGTGCTTGAACAGGAAGGAGATGCCATTTGCCGGAAGACGACCGAAATGATTGGCAAGGAAGGCAAGAAGCTGATGGACCGCCTGTCCATGAGAGACAGGACAATCGTCTCCACGGTTGTTTTTTGGTGCATGGTGGAAACGGTCGTTTTTCTTTTGGCGACTTTCATCTGCACCTGTATGGTCAACGCACAGTTCATCCACAACACCATGCTGTGGAAAATGCTCGGTTGTGTGGCAGGATTTCTCCTGCTCTGCATTGGGCTGACAGCTTTTGTCTGCCATAAACTGAAACTATAACCCTAATAAAATATAATTATGGCAACAGTTAAAATTCGATTTCGTGCCTCTACCGTTGAAAACAAAGAAGGCACCTTGGTTTATCAAGTGATTCACAAGCGACAGACAAGACAAGTCTCTACCGGTTACAAACTATATCCACAGGAATGGAACATGCTGTATTCGACTGTGGATTTTCCTCCGAAATGTACGGAAGGTCGTCGTAATTACTTGGCTGCATTACAGGCAAAGCTAATCGTGGATATAAACATGCTGAAAAGCATCATTGTGAAACTTGAACATACAGGCAAGGACTATCGGGCTGATGATGTGTTGAGATTGTATCGTTCACCGTCGGAAACCAAAGGATTTGTTTCCTTTACCGAATCCCTGATTGCAGAGTTGAAGCGAACCGGCAGACAATGTACTGCAGAGAGATATGCAACCACGCTAAACAGTTTTAAGCGCTTCATGGCGGAACGCAATGACATACCTCTTGATTTGGTTGAGTCAAGCCTTATGGTAGAATATGAAACTTTTCTGAAATCCAATGGGATATGTCCAAACAGTATTTCCTTTTATATGCGCTGCTTACGTGCTGTCTATAACCGGGCGGTAGAAAAAGAACTGGTTGTGCAACGAAATCCTTTCAAGCATGTTTATACCGGGATTGATAAAACAGTCAAACGTGCTGTTCCGCTGAAAATAATCCGTCAGATACGTGAGCTTGATTTGACACTCACCCCTGAACTGGATTACGCAAAAGATTTGTTCCTTTTTTCTTTCTATACCAGAGGAATGTCGTTTGTCGATATGGCTTATCTGAAAAAGAAAAATCTGCAGAATGGAGTGTTGTCATATCGCCGTCAGAAAACGGGACAGCAGCTCTTTATCCGGTGGGAGAAGCCTATGCAGGAAATTGTTGACAAATACGATACATCCGGCACTCCCTTTTTATTGCCGATTATCCGAGACATGGAGGCAGACAATAGAAAGCAGTACAAATGTGAGTCTTACCGGGTAAATCAGAGTTTAAAGAAAATCGGCAAACAGTTAGGATTGACTATTTCTTTAACAAGCTATGTTGCCCGCCACAGTTGGGCAAGCATCGCCAAAAGTAAGAATATTCCTGTTGCTACCATCAGTGAAGCCATGGGGCACGATTCCGAGCATACAACCCGTATTTATCTCGCATCACTCGATACCACAGTAGTGGACAAGGCGAACAGTCTGATTCTAAAATCACTGTAACATACAAGCCGCTAATGACATCTGTTACAAGGCCATAAATCGATACTTTATCCAAGTTCGGTTTATGGCATATAATATGTCCTGAAAATTATTGTTCAACAATTTGGCTTCAGTCTTTTTATATCTTTTGGATGGATCTATTTATCCAATGCGTTTTCGTGCATAACTGATTGCAGGAAGCGCAATTCTTATTTTATAGCCTTCCTTCAAAATGCTTTTTTTCATAGCCATCTCAACGAAAATGACGAATAAGACAGAAAAAAGAGTAGGTGAAAAAGGTTTCGGAAGAATAGGAAAATTGTTAAATGAAAACATGTTTCTCCCTGTAAGAGATTTAATTATGTTACAAACATATAAAAAAATCCCTTATAGGGCAATAAAATCAACCATATTTTTTTTCAGTTATTTGCATTTTATTTTTCCTCATAACAATCGTTGAACTTTTTGAATTGCCTATTAAACGATATATTGCTAATAATCAGGTAAATATGACTTATAAAAAGGCTTTGTAAATCTCTTACAGGGAGAAATGTATAGTGTGTGATATTCTCTCTTATAAAAAATGAAAACACGGGTGCTACCCAATCTACTGATAACAGCATGCCGGCTTGCCGGTACGAATGGAATAATTAAGAAGGAAAATATGAAAAAATTAATCCTCGGTGTTTTCCTTGCCGTTTGCTGGTGTACAGGCACTGCAAATGCGCAGGATATAGCAGCAAAGACCAATTTGTTGTATTGGTCAAGTACGACGCCCAATTTGAGTTTTGAATTTGGGCTGGGTAAACGCACGACCCTCGACCTCACAGGAGCTTACAATCCCTGGACGCTGAATAAGGATAGTAACAAGAAGATAAAGCACTGGCTGGTGATGCCGGAGTTTCGTTACTGGCTCTGTGAGCGTTATAATGGTCATTTCTTTGGTTTGCACAGCGGTTATGTCTTTTATAACATCAGTGGTGTGAGAGTTCTGTTTCAGGATAAATCAACCAAGAATCACCGTTATCAGGGTTGGGCTACGGGAGCCGGTCTTTCCTATGGTTATTCGTGGATTCTAGGCAAACGGTGGAATATCGAAGCAACTATCGGTTTAGGTTACATCTATTCGAACTATGACAAATACGAATGTGCTACCTGCGGCAAATTCAAAGGTAGCCGGAATAAACACTACTTTGGCCCGACCAAAGCGGGTATCTCTCTGATATATATAATCAAATAACAATGGAAAAACTATGAGACACATATACATTATATTATTACTGATGCTGGCATGCAGGCCGATTATGTTGCTTGCTGAAAACGAAACCGGTTACCTTCCCTCCATCGCTATTCGTCAGGGAGGTGTAGCCAAGCAGGATCGCATGGTTGAACTGAAAATGTCTGTAGATTTGAGCAATGCCAGAATTCGCACACAGCATACCGTAGCACTGACACCTGTACTCGTCTCAGCGGATGGAAACCGGGAAATAGCCTTTCCGCCGATTGTCATTGACGGAAAAACACGCCACAAGGTTTACTTGCGGGCACAACGTCTCGAAAGTGTAGAGCTTCCCCCTTATCATAATGATTCTGCACAGGTGATTATATGCCATAGCAGCAAGAACCAACAGTATGATTATGCGGCTACCGTACCCTACCGGCGATGGATGCTCGACGGACGGGTGGAGATTCGCGAAGAGGTACACGGCTGTACCAATTGTGGAGAGGGAAAGTCAGAGCAGGACTTGCTGAATGGAGTTTTACCTACCTATATTCCTGATTATCGTCTTCATACCATCGCGCCGGAACCTGAACCGATAAAGGTACGTGCAGAAACACGCACGGCTCGCCTGCAATTCCGGCAGGACAGTTATAAGATTCTGCCCGGACTTAAGGATAATCGCTCCGAACTGGATACCGTTTCCAACTCCATTGATTTGGTGAAGAAAAATACGGATGTCAAGATTATCGGTATTTACATCACCGGTTACGCTTCGCCTGAAGGTAGTGAGGCTCACAACCTTACCTTGTCAGAAAATCGTGCTAAGGCACTGGCTGATTATATCCGCCGTCACGATGCCATATCCCCTGACATGCTCCATGTGGACTGGAAGGGTGAAGACTGGGAAGGCTTAGTCCGTGTACTCGGTAACTATCCGAAGTTGTTGAAACGTGACGAGATATATGAGATTATTAAGCGATACCCGGACAAACGTGACTTTTGCGAGTTGCAGCTTCAGAAACTCGTTCCGCCGACCATCTACCGGAGATTGCTCGATGAGATTTATCCTGCACTTCGTCGCAACGAATATCGCATTGAATACAACGTGCGCAACTTCAACCTCGAAGAGGCACGCCGCATGGTCAATGAACGACCGGACTTGTTGAGCCTGACAGAAATGTACAAGGTGGCTGATTCCTATGGAAAAGGCACACCCGAATATGATAAGGTAATGGCTACAGCGGTACGTTACTTCCCGACATCGCCTGCCGCACTCAACGAGAATGCTGTGAATGCCATCTCGCGCAAGGAATATGACAAGGCGGTGCAACTGCTCGAAAGGTCTGAAGTCGCTGCACAGTCTGCCGAACTGTTGACCACTCTGGGTGTAGCTTATGCCGGAGTTGGGCAATATGAAAAGGCAGAGGATGCTTTCCGTCGTGCTTCTGAGTTGGGTTCTGAACCGGCCCGGCATAATCTGAAGGAAATGCTACAGGTTATGGATCAATTGTAATCACCAGGAGATATAATCAAACATTTGTTCAATTTTTAATACTTAATTCTTATGAAGCTTAATAAGTTTTTTATGCTGGCAATGGCTGGTTTGGCCATGACCGCATGTAGTAATGATGATGAGATGGGTAACAACCTCTCTGGTAACGGTGTGGTAGAGGTGAAGATTGTCGCTCCGCAGTCACGTGCTCTCGAAACTCCGGATGCTTCCACTGATAATAAAGTCACAGTAGAGGGAGATATCTATGTGAAGTTGACAGCAGACCAAGGTGGTGATACGAAAAAGGTTACTGCAGATGGAGGAGTTTACACTGTGAAATTCTACAACGTACAAAAGCCATCAAAAATTGAAGCCTGGATTAATGACGGTGACACAAAAGGTATGGGCGAAACAAATATTTCTGACATGCAAATAGTTGCTAAGTCTATTCCTGCTTATGGCTCAAATGATAAGTTTAACTTGACTGGAACAACTGAAACCACTGACGGAAAGACATATGAAATGTACGCAACTAGCGTAGATTTGAAGATTCCTGTAGCTCGTTTGGAAATTTCGGGTATTAAGCACGTGCACCTTGCAGAGCCTGATAAAGGTTGTAAATATTCTGTTTTGACCATTGACGGAATATATTTGGACAAGGTTTCTACTACCTTAGGTGGTGAAGCTGTTGATTATTCATGGCCGGCTGTTGAAGGTGGTGCCCCATTACCTATTCTGAGAGATGAGATTACTGAACCGGGTAATAATTTCATGGATTTGGCTAAAGTTTGGCCAAGTGCAGAATCTGGTAAAGTTTATGCTTACAACTTCTATCCAAGTGAAAGTCAACAACCTCTTGTAAAGATCTATTTCGAAAAAGCTGAAGCTTCTGATGCACAGAACCCTGTAAGCGAGCCGCGTTATGCTGTCATCAAGAGTTACAACGGAGATTCAAACTTCAAGTTTGTAGCTGGTAAAATCTATCGCATTACTGACGTAAAATTGGATGACAAGAACATTATCGGTGACGAAGAAGGTAACACTCTGTATGGTGTAGATGTTACTGTAAAGGAAGCCCAGTGGAGTATAGAAACTATTACCGGTCAATGGGAGGAACAGTAAATCTACCAGTCTGTTACCCTATCCATTAAATCGTTAGGGCAACAGATTCATCACTAAGTAAAAACAGCCGGGACTCGTCAGGTAAACCGATAACGGTACTGCCAGAGCGGTCCCGACTGTTTGATTAACATTTCCCGGTAAACGGGAAAGCATCACTTGGAAAATCCATCAACATGATAAAATGACAATGAAACTGATACAAAAAATAATAGGCTTGATGCTGGTGCCTGCTCTGTTCACCGGTTGTATCAAGGAGGACATGGATGATTGTATGAACGTTGCAGTCTGCTTCCAATACAATGCTGATGGACAAGACAACGTGCTGCAAAATTATATCCATGACATCAACCTCTATACCTTTACCACCAATGGAAGTATTCATAGCCGCATACCTGTCGGCAAGGAATACTTGACGAACGAGAAGCGTTTCAAACAAATTCAGCTCCCCGCCGGAAACTACAGTCTGGTGGCGGTTGCCAATGCCTATGACAAAACAGAAGTAAAGACGGGCGGAAGTAGTTTGGAGCAGATTTTTATCCAGCATCCCCAATGGCAGAACTCGGCTGCACTTTCTGGTCAAGACCATAACTATTTGGGACGCTGTGACCTGCAAATACCAGACTATCATACCTTACAAGAAGTTACCATTCAACTTTTCAGTGCGCACATAGATGCTTATGTGGAAGTTCACGGCCTGCAGCCGCCCGTACGCAGCGGAGAGGCTACAGCTCCAGCCTACCGCATTTCCATTTCCAATGCCAATGCGCAAACCAATCTGCTGAATCAGGTTCAGCCCGGACAGTGGACTACCGTGGCACAGGATTTACACTTCGATTCGGCTACACAGACTTATCAGACAACCGATATGGCACTTTTCCGCATGGATAGCGAAGGCAGTGTCATCGAATCGCTCTGCCACCATCAGGTCCAACTGGAAGATCGAGACGGCAACGTGCTTGTATCTTTTCCTCTCAGCGATTATCTGAAGGATAATGCGAAATACATTGATGTGACGAAGCAGGAAGCTTTCCTCCCCATCAGTATCAAATTTACTCCGGTAAGCGTTACGATTGAAGTACCGTCCTGGTATATCGAAGACATCGACCCGGAATGGAGTCATTCTTAATAAACTAAAAGGAGAATATTGAAATGAATAAACGATTACATCATATAATAGCCTCACGGCATATCCTGGCTGCTTTCATGTCTCTGTTCCTGCTCTCGGCAGTCTCTTCCTGTTCGGAGGATGAAAACCCGGAGACGGGAAAAGCGACCGTGAAGATGACCTTTACCACACGGGCCGGAGCCCAGACCGGAAGTGTTTCTGCACTGGAAGAACGGGAACGCATGCAGACCTTGCGTGTCATTATGGAAAATGCCGAGACCCACGAAATCCTCTATAATGTCTTTTATGACAATCTGCAGAACGGAACCAAAACGGTTACCTTTCAGGATGTGCCTGTGAAAGAAGGAGGCACCGACTTCAATTTCTATGCGATAGCCAACGAATCATCCTTTCTCTTAGAAAGTGAACCATTGGCTGGCAAGGACATAGACTTGGACGCCCTTTATAATCGTGATATTACGATTGATTTTAATGGCAATGCACTCCCCTTGCCTCAGGCCAAGAAGAATCAGAAAAAGATTCTGCCTAAACCTGGAATACAGGAACACTCTGTACCGTTGGAGTTTCCCGTGGCAAAGATAGGTGTTATTTTCACCAATGAAATCGAAACGGAACAGACTGTAGAAGACATCCGGATACCGAATCTTAAGGTAAATACCGGAAAACTCTTTCCGCAGGATTTCAATTCAGAAGATAGTGCACCAGACGCAGAGGCAAATGCCGGTAACATAAGTTTCAGCCCTTCATCTTTGACAGTGCCGGCCGGCACGTTCGGAGGTGACCCGGGCAAAGCTTCCGTAACATCACTTTACGTTTATCCGGCTAAAGGCAGCAGCTATACACTGACCGCCAATTGGCCCGATAATAATGAAAAAACAGTTGACTTGAATCAGTCTGGTAAGTTGGCAGACGGCATCCGTCGCGGTATGCAGCTGAATATCGGCATTACCTTGAAGTACGGTGTCATGCAGCTGGATAATCTCACGGTGACGGTGGATAACTGGATCAATAACTTCATCACACCGGAATTTCAGTAACCTTGCTTTAAGATGTATAATTTAAATCAAGATGATCATGAATCTGTATATGATAAGAAATAGATTTTGCTGGATGGTGGCAGCGGTAGGCTGCTGCCTGTTGCCTTTCAGTTGTGTGCAGGAAGAGGACGGAGTTCAAGTCCCTGAACACGGACAAGGCATGAGTTTGCAGTTAAAGGTGAGAGCGGGGGCTGATAATACAGGTACGGCACCGACGACAGAGGAAAGCAATATCCATACCCTTCGGGTTTATGCCTTTGCGAATATTCCGAATGATCCAAAAGACGGCCGTCTGGTTGGATATTATTATGCGGATCAAGTCTTACAGACTCCTCATTCCTTTAATATGGACATCACATTCTATCAGAAAGGCACACAAAACGTGAATTTTTACGTGGTGGCCAATGAAAAAGCGATGTCGACTCCAGGTGATGACAAGCCTTTTACGGAATCTACAACCGAAAGCGATTTGAACCGTTTTAGGTTTACAACACTGACAACAGATATTACCCGGGATGGACTGCCTATGTTTTACAGGTCAGACGTTCCGGTAGAATTGAATAAAGACGGTTTGAGCAAAAACTTGACTTTCAACCTGAGGCGCCCTATGGGAAAGCTCGGTGTGTATGCAGCCAAGCCTGAAGGCGAAAGCGGTAATCTGCGAATTACCGGACTGACCATGCTGGCCTCGGGTACGCGCACACATAATTACCTCATGCCACAAAGTGATGAAATATTGCAAGGCATTACAGGAATCAAGGGAGATATTCCGCTTGATGTTATCAATAAGGATGTGGACAAGACTATATCTCCAAACCTTTCTGATACAGAAAGACAGAATCCTGACAACTATACCCCAGTGTTGAACAGACCTTTCTATCCGTTTGAAAATCCCTGGGGAAGCCATTCATGGAATGCCCAAGGTGACGAAGGAGGCAATGTCCTTCAGATAGATTATTCTTTCGGTGAAGGAGATGCGCGTAGAGGATTGGTTTACCTGCCCCGTATTCAAAGAAATAATTTCTACGCTGTATGCTGCCTGATGCATAACGACGGTAAGATAACCGTTGAATATACGGTGGCCGATTGGGATGACGGAGGCACGGATGACCTGGGAGAGTTTGACTATCCCTCTTATACGAATCCCATCACTCCGGCAGATGGCACTTCGCTTCCTGAAGGAGGCAAGTATGACCAGCCGACGGTTTACTACAATCCGGATTCAAGTTCTCCTGATGGAAGTTATTCCTTTACATTTTCCATCACTGCTCCGCAAGGAGACAATAAAGTATGGAAACCTGTACTATATGACAGAAATATAGATGATTTTTCCGTAGAGGTTTATCAGAAAGGTTTTCGATTGGGAGACAACAACCAGTCATATGCGACATCAGCAGATCCTTACGAAATTCGCATCCGGGCAAAAGAAAGAGATTATCTGACTAGTTCACCGGATGGTGAGGGTCAAGTGAATAAGACGGTGGGGTTGGGCATTGCCTATACACCTGCATTGCTACCAGACAACACCTCCTTGCTGTTGATCAATGGACTGACCAATGACCTGAAATGGCAAGGAAGTACGCTGGCGGAAACTATCGTTATCAAACAAGTAGACATACCTAAAAATTGATAAGCTATGAAACAGCTATTGCATTATATTGTTTTCTGTTGCCTGGCAGCATGTTGTTTTACTGCATGCGACCATGAGGATATATTTCGTCAGACAGAGACGGAAGGTGACGGCAACAGTATCATTTTAAATCTTGCATCCGGTAAACTGCCTTTAACCCGTGCAAACGTGGAAGCTAACGGAGCTGAAATTGCTGTTAGTCATCTTGACGTGCTGATTTTCAACCAGGACGGAACAAAAGTCTGGCACGAACGTGTAGATGGAATAAAAGACGGTAAAGATAAGATAACCTTATCTGCTCAAAGAAGCACCTTTGATGAAAATGAATCGTATTGGGTATATCTTATCGCCAACAGTACTGCGGATGTGAGTATTTTCGAAGATGAAAATTTCACATTAACCAGCCTCAATGCACTAAAGCAGGAAGATAAGGACATACACATGACAGGCCTGGCATCTGCTACCGGTGTACCGCAGACTTTTCTGATGGATGGCGTAGCCTATCCGAAAGGTGAACAGGAACCGGCAACGGTCAAGATGGTGGTACTGAACAGTGGAGATAAAACGAACGATACGGAATTACAAACCGTGCTTCGCCGCGCAGCAGCCAAGATTGTAGTTAATATAAAAAGCGGTGAGCATGTACAGTTTGATAATGGTCCGCAGACATATCATGCCGGATATTATCTACGTAACATGCCTTATAGTACATCTGTTATCAAGCCGGCTATGATGGACAAGGATGACGCTGAGCTGATGACACCCGAATTGAACAATGGTGGATATTTCAAATGGACACCAAGTGTCATTACAGTGACAGCCTATGCCTATGCGCATGTTTGGGATAATGCAAGTACACTGGAAAAAGAAGTGCGGCTCATTGTAAATATCCCGATGAACTATCTCCCTGATAACGCAACGGAGTGGAAATTTTTAGATAACAGTTACTATCAGATTCCGGTTAGTACAAAGAAAGAACTGAATCGAAACACTTGTTATGAAGTTAATGTGACTGTCGATGCGCCGGGTGGAAGCAACCCTTCAAAACCGGTTCTTTTAAAAGATATCAGTTATTCTGTACGTGATTGGGATGAAGAACGGATTAACGTCGGTGGTGATACTGACCGTCCGGCCTATCTCACGCTGAACGAGTATGAGATGGAGATGCACAACATGGCAGATGATAACACTACGCTGGAGTTTGCCTCTTCCTCGGAAGTGACAGCTACTATTGATAGAGTCTATTATATCGACAAGTTCGGACAGGAAAAGGAGTTAACCCAAATAACAAACGGCAGCGCGGATGAATGGGGAGAGAATATTGGTTCTGATTATCGACCGAATTGGAAAAACCGTTGCATTATTAAAATTACACCGGATGAAAACATCACTGGAAAAATTCAGGTACATGGGGATGTACCTGGTAACAATGCTGTGAGATATATCATATTTACGGTTGAAAACGAAGAAGGTATCAAGCGTGAAGTCAAAGTGGCGCAGTATCCGTTGGAGTATATCACCAATATTCAGGGGTGGTATTCTTACCGTTCTGATTTCGGAGGAACGACGTGGGAAAATTATCGTGATCCATCTCAAAAACGAGTTAGTGCGTACAATTATGATAGCAGAAATGATACTTGGAGCTATTCAGCTACGAGATATGGAAATGATTATATATTTACTTCAAAGGTGGCGGAAGAAATTGAAACCGGCAGCAATAGGGGAAAATCTTCTATATCATACTATTATTATAATAGGTGGCAAACTTCACTTAGTACCAATGAAATTTGGAATGCAGGTAATGCCCGAATGTATCATGTTCAGATCACGGCAAGTTCTGGGGATTATACTTTAGGCCAACCTCGTATTACAAATGGCAAGACTGATCCTGGAGAAGATAATGCAGAACTGGTATCTCCTTCTTTTATGATTGCTTCTCAGTTGGGAGCTGTTTTTTCTATCAGTGATGAGGAAATGGCAGCAAGTCACTGTCGAGAATATGTGGAAGTGGCTCAGGATGGAACAGTTTATGATGATTGGCGTCTTCCAACACGAGCAGAATTGGAAATTATCATGGAATTTCAATATAAAGAAAATGCTGCAATGGATGAGGTTTTGGCAGGACCATCTTATTGGAGTGCAAGCGGCTTAGTCTATAATAATAAAGGCTCAGGAACTGCTAAAACAATCCGCTGCATCCGCGATGCCTACGACAAGAAAACCGGTAAATAGAAAGGAGGACGTATATGAATAAGAATATGATACAAAGATTGATTCATAGGATTATGGCAATGGCTGCTATAGCGGTCCTGTTGGTCTCTTGCCGTCAGGACGAATGGTTCGAGCCGTCACCCGTTGCCCGCGAAGGCTACGTGGCACTGCGGTTCAGTGCGGATATTCCCGCTATGGAGAAAGTGACTACCCGTGCGGTGGACCCCGACGGTGGCGGTGTGCAAGACATGACGCTGTTCTGTTTCGACAGTTACGGACTTTTCATCACGACCGTAACGGCAGATGTCAGCCCATCATCAGTCAGCACAGGTGTCTTCCAGGCTGAAGTACCCGAGAATACCCGGACTGTGCATTTTGTGGCCAACCAGGTGATGACGGAGTTTCAACAGGACCATTTCCGCAACAAGTCCGAATCGGAAGTAATGGCTCTGCTCGAAGGTTCTTCCGGACGCATGATTTACTGGGCACGTTTTGCTTGTGACAATACCAACGAAGAAATGAAGAAGAAATCCATTGCAGACCAGATGACCTCTGCAGGAAACAGCATCAAGATGCTACGCAACCATGCCAAGGTGTCTGTCCTCAATCCTAAAGAAAACGGACATTTTATTGTAACCGGCTTTGCCGTTTACAATACTAGTGCGTTCGGTACGGTAGCACCGTTCCATCCGGAGAAAGGCTTTAATTTTACCGAGGACGACTGGACGGCTGATGACTTTGTTACGCTTCCGTCGAATAATGCCAAATTGAGCGACATTACAGATGTGACCATAAATACGGAACAATATATATTTGAGTGTGAAAACAGAGCGGATGATCCTGTCAGCATCATTCTTCGTGGACACAACAACGGAGAATCAGAAGACCTCTATTACCGCGTCATGCTGGTAAACGATAACGGAGATCAAATCCTAATTCGCCGGAACCATCAGTATCAGCTGAACATTACCGGGAAACTCTCTTTCGGACAGGCAACCTTTGCCGAAGCATTGGAAGCGGCTGCTACAAATAATGTGTGGATTTCCATTTCCGACAAGGTGAACGAGGTCGAGGATGACAAATATGTACTCTCTGTATCTCAGACTGACCATGTATTGGGAGCAGAACACGCAAACGATATCTACACGATTTCCTATACAATCAAAGGAAAGGGCGAAGCATCCATTACATCCACTGACAAGGCAGAAGTAACCTGGATAAATAACGATGTGGCCCGACAGGATATAGTAAATAATTTCGTAGTGAAAAACGGTGTCGGTGAAGGTTCGGTTACTATTTCCCTACTTCCGATGGGTAACAACCAGAAACTGGAAGGCACCTTGCTGGTGAAGCACGGACGGCTGCAACGTAAGGTCAAGGTCATTTTGGTGAAGGAACAGTCATTCGCTCCTTCGTGGGTAGGTACACAGATTTATGGTGGTATGAACCAACAAGACCCTACCAAAGACCGCTCGCACGTGACCGTGATGTTTACCGTTCCTGAAACCACCCCTGCAGAGCTCTTCCCGATGAAAGTGTATATCTCTGTCGGTGGTCTGGATATCCGTCCGGAATCCGGTATGAAACTAACTGTAGTACGTGAAGGGGACAATGACTGGCATAGCAGTGGAGACATCACACCGGAACCCGATTACAAATACCTCTATGTGGTGGAACAGCCCGGTGTACAGCGTGTCTATTTCGAGAATATCCTGTCTCAGCAGGAAGGCTATACGGGAACGCTTCATATTGAGGCAAAACATTTCGAAACCATGCAGAGAACTTTTACGTACTCAGCATCACGTAAGTCCATTACTGTAGAAGGTCTGAAAGCTTATAATGCTATAGGTGGTGGCATAGAAGGATATCCCGATGACGAACTCATTCTCTATCGTCTGGTACCTCAGAAAAAAAATGCCCATGTCCAGTTTGACCTGCAGCTTCGTGATAAGGTAGGTGATGACGTGTCGGAAGATAAGAAGGGAGACCCGTTCAATGCAGAAAGTCAAGATGAATTCATGCTTTATTCTCGGTATCTGGATTTCTATACTGACGAGGAAATTGGTCAGGCAGGAGTAGACCGGTTTGATTGCCTCTTCTATACGGATGCATCAGATGCCTGGTGGAGGAAGAACAATCCAAATGGAGGTCGTATGTTGATGTTCAAACCCCGGAAAGATATAATCAACAAGCCTGATGGCCAAACCGGAAAATATTCCGTCTACATGAAATCCAACCGGCCTAAGAGTGCCGAGGTGATTCGTATAGCATCAAACCGCAGCGGTATTGAGGCTGTGCTGAAGGAAGATGCTTTATCCGATGGAACGTATGCTGGAAATACATACAGAAGTGTCACCTTCGAGCTGGCCAATTACAACCCGTTCCGTTTCGGAGCCAGACTGAATCATGACAATACGGATTGGAAGGGTGAGGAACCGGATAGAGAAAGCAATCCTGTTGCAGATGTCCCTGAACTCCTTACATCGTTGGAATGGCCTTACGAACCTGGAAAACAAGTGGATATTGCCATTGACATAACCAGTTTTGCCGGAACAGACGGCAAGTCGGTAGATCCGTTTGGAGAAGCCTTCGAAGTGTACATTGACGCTCCGATGCTAGAATTGGGCAGTAACCCTAATCTGAACGGCAAACTCTCCGAAGTAAGTCCGGGACGCTTTGTCTATAAGGTAGATGCTGACCGTGAAAAGGAACGTACTTATTTCCGGAATTCTGAGGTCATCAACAAGGACAATACCCCCGGTACAACCGTGAATCAGTCGGGAGAGCGCAAGACCCTGCACTTCACCACAAAGAGCATCGTGAGTGCGGGCGATATCACGATCTCTTCCAACAAAGAACAGGTGGTGTTCTATTCCAAGACGTTCCGCATCATAAACAGTCCGATAAGCGGAAACATCTATTACACCGATGGTTCTGGCAATCAGCAGCCGATTCCGGCCAGTGCATTCGTTGCATTTGAGCGTGTCAGCAACAGTAGCCGTATCGGTTCTGTAACCATTGCAGCGAATGGCCGGTACGAATTGCGTTTGCGCAAAGAGTATTCTTTCAACTGGAATACCAACCCCGTGAAGTTCCATTACGAGGTGAACGGTGCGGTTTACAGTTGTACCTACAACAGCCTTGCGGAATTGTTTGACAGGCAAGGAAATGTGGTTCTCACTTTGGAAAAACAATAAATTGAATAATACAAACGGAAACTCCGGGCGCTTTCACGTTCGGAGTTTTTTATAATTCACGAGAAGCATGAATAAACAGCATCTTGCCATTTTTGTTTGTCTTTTCTGCATAGGATTGGCATCCTGCTCGTATGCACAGGAGCAGCAGAAGAAGACAAAAGAATTTCATCTACCCGACGTGCCTGTTACATTGACGGCACCGGAAGATCGTGCCGACTACCTGTCCCTTCATTACTGGGACCATTTCGATTTTGCGGATACGTCACTTATATCCCGTCCGGAAATTACCGAACAGGTATTTGTGGATTTCATCAGCGTCTTGCCTTATTCCTCCAAAGCACAGACGGCCGTTGATACGCTCTTTTGCCGTGCTTTGGTCAGCAATGAAATGATAGAGCATTTCATTGCCCTGACTGATAAATACTTGTACGAACCCAATTCGCCCATGCACAACGAAGAACTGCATATTCTCTTCCTGCGTGCGCTGGTGAACAATCCTGATTTGGGAGAGTTGGACAAGATGCGCCCACGTCATCAATTGGAAATGGCGTTGAAAAACCGTCCGGGAGACGTGGCGGCGGATTTTACCGTTGTCTGTCGGGACGGAAAGCAAAAACGGTTGTCTGATATACAGGCAGATTATGTGCTTATCTATTTCAATGACCCCGATTGCGAGGACTGCCACCGTGTGAAGGAATTGCTATCCCTGTCACCTGCTGTGAACGGGCTGCTGAAGTCCGGGCGCTTGAAACTGCTTTCCGTGTGTGTAGAAGGGAAAACTCCCGGATGGGAGAAAACTGAATTTCCTTCCGGCTGGATTGATGGTTATGATGCCGGCCAGCGGCTGACCCGCGAACAGGTGTACGACCTCAAGGCGATGCCCACCCTTTACCTGCTTGATGCAGAAAAACGGGTCATACTCAAAGATGCTTTATTCGAGCAGGTAGAGGAAAGATTAATGTGGATGACGACTCCTAAAAAAGGCCTATGAACATATCCGAAAAAGGCAGTAAGAAATGCAACCGCTTCCGAGGTGTCAGACCCGAAACGGAAGCAAAGTATCGTCAAGCGATAGAACTTTATCGTTCGACGGATTTGTCTGTTGCGGAAATCAGCCGAATTTGCGGTCTGACAAATAACGGATTGAGGGGTTATATATTCAAATATCACCGTGATCTGATGCTGGCACGCAACAATATCTTGTGTGATAAGGAAGCAGCTTATAAAATCAAATTAAACCAGCTCCGAGGACAACAGCCTGTTTCCCGGATCAAATACAAGGATGCAATCGAAGCTTGTAGAAGCATGGAATATATCGAATTGAACGTATCACAGATTGCCCGACAATTTAGTTTGGAAGGCTCTAATTGGGGACGGCAGTTACGCACCCATTGTTTCGAAAAAAGGCTTTTACGAACATCTGCAAAGATGGCACCTCGACTTGATATGCAAACGGAAGAATATTTCCTATGAAGAAGGGCAGCCGGTGGATTGGTTCCAAGTTAGGAAATACAATCCGGCCCAAGGGAAAATACGCCGAAGCTATCCGTCGGCTGAAAGAAAGCGGACTGCCTACAGACCAGGTTGCCGCTGAGTTTGGCTTACATCCCGAAACTTTCCGTTTCTGCTTGAAAGGACATGAGCCGGAACTGTGTGGCCAAGCAGGGAATGGTCAAGTTGGATAGTGGAAAAACAGTCTCACAACGCAGCATGGAGAAATACAGTGAAGCCATGTATCTTTACGGTACAACTACCGAAAGCGTAAAGTCTTTGGCAAGACGATTCGGGTTCAACGACTGTTCGTTCAGTCAATTCATTAAGAGGCACTTTCCGGAACTGGTAACAGCTTTTATATAATTTCTGATTATGTTTATGCGATTATTTGTTAGTTAGTCGTCCATTAAAATAATAATACGAGGAAATAATTTTCTATACTCAAAAAAGGGATTGTGTCCAAATGTTGATAATACTGTCATTTTGTTAGTAGGGGCGAGGTTTGCTCGCCCGAAAACAGTTTGCTTTGTGTATTCTTCCCAAGGTCGTTACCGTCGGTTCGGGCAGGTAAACCCTGTCTCTACAGTTAATGATTTGATAGACCGGTTTAGTTTTGACACACCTTTTTGTCTTAGTCGTCAAAGAGTTTGGCTTTTCTGGAAACCAGTCTCAATGTAATTTTCCCTTCATTGATTATCCTTAAGATATCCTCTCCTCCTTTATTAACCTTGCATAGAGAAATTTTCGGTCCCATGATTTTATCAATGCGCACTTCTCCTACTTTATCTTCCATATAATTACCGTCAATCATACCATCTTCCATTACATCAAACCGTTGACCTTCCTTTATGGGATCATCATATCCCAGGTTGATATAAACCGTTTTGGCTTTTTTTCCATTATCACCGGCAAGTTTCAAGATACTGCCATAAACCTTAAAGTAATTCTCTATAAAATTTCTCATTTCATATGACATACCCAACAGTGAATGTTCCAGTGCTGCAAACTGACTTGCATCTTTGCCCGAAGACGAACCGGTTTCTTCGTAAATCCTTGTACCGATAGTGGTTCCGTCACTGGTACGAATCAAGTCCAACTGTAGTTTAAACTTCTCTTTAAAACTGTTCTCGCGGCTGTGGTAACGAGGATGTGAACTTCCGTCGTCAGTAGCTTCGCGTGACACTATATTTCCGCGTAGCAGATAGTCTGCCCGAAAACGGCGTGCATCTTCCAATGGGCTCAAATTAAGGTTGGCACCTACGGAAACAGCATCAATGATATTCACACGATTCGTTTGTTGTATACCGTCCAGTACAACATTCCGAATGGTGCTGAGAACTTTATTGGGAATTTTGATCTCGCTATTGAAATCATCGATATAAATCGTGTATTTCTGTGCGGATACCCCTAAGGATATCAGTAATGACAGGCAAATTAACAGGACTTTGTTTTTCATTACGTCATGGATTTGTAGGGTTTGTAATGCAGTTGTATGACGAAATTAAAAATATTGTTGCTTATTTGCAAACGAATAGGGTTAAAATTACCCATCAAGGGAGTTATTTTTGAGATAAGATGATTGAGTGACTGATATAATGTTTATCTTGTATCTGTAAAAGCATAGTGGAGCAGATAGGAGTAAAGGCGTAGATTCTAAAAAGGGAGAGAGGGCTTGTTTCTGGATTGTTATCCCCAAGGGTCAAGAGAAATAATGGCATTGTGATTACCTGACTGAAAATATGAGTATAAATAAATTCTTAAAAATGATTTATGATTAGACGAATAGTATTATCTATCTTTTGTTGTTTATTGGCCTATCCTTTTTTAGTTGCCCGGCAGAGGGATTGGTCGCTTCCTACCCCCGAAGCAGACTTGCCGGTGGCCTTAATTCCTTATCCGAAAGAGATTGTGAGACTGAAAGGTGATTTGGCCTTTTCTTCTTTGAGAATTGACGAACTTTCTATGGCAAGTCTTCGGGATAAAGAACGTATTGTGGCTGAGTTTGGAGATGTTCGTCGTTTTTGGCAAATGGATGCAGGCTCGCGCGGTAAACAACCTTTAGTGACATTTCGTCAGATAAACTCCCCTTTGTCGAGTGCGGAAAGTAAAGAAGGTTATACTTTAATTGTATCTGAGAAAGGAGTGGAAATCTCTGCAGGGGAGTTTTCCGGTTTTTTCAATGCGCTACAGACTGTCCGTCAGCTGATACGTAAAGATAATAAAAAGTATAGTATGCCTTATTGCCGGATAAAAGACGCGCCGGCATTTCCGGTCAGAGGATTAATGTTGGATGTGGGGCGGAATTATATGTCTGTCCCGTTTCTCAAGTCTGTGGTACGGAGGTTGTCGCATTATAAAATAAATGTTCTGCATCTGCATCTGAGTGATGATCCGGGGTGGCGGGTGGAGGTTAACAAATATCCGGAACTGACGGTGGAAACCTCTTTCTGGCCTACCAGACAACCCGGGAAGTTCTATACACAAGAGGATATAAAATCAATATGCGATTTTTGTGATTCGTTGAATATTCGTGTGATTCCCGAAATTGATATGCCGGGACATAGTGCGGCTTTCCGGAAAGCTATCGGTAAAGATATGCAGACGCCCGAAGGCATGCAAGTGTTGAAAGAAGCTTTGGATGAAATAATTCCATTATTCAAAGATTCTCTTTTTCACATTGGGTCGGATGAAGTTCATTTTAAAATGAAAGAGTTTATGCCTGAAATGATTCGATATGTACGCAGCAAAGGAAAGCAGGTTGTTGTCTGGTATCCGGGCTATGCACCTGACAGTAATGCTGTTCGTATGTGTTGGGGAGAGTATGAAGCGGGCTATTCGCTCGATAAGTCGGCGCCGTATATCGATTGCAATGGCTTTTATATGGATTGGATGGATTCGCAAGGAGGAGTTTTGCAGACATTTTTTCAGTACCCGTGTGAAGTTCCGCAAGCTGGGGGTAAGGCTTTAGGAAGTGAGATGTGTGTATGGACAGATGGGGCAATCAGCTCTGATGAACGTATTCTTCTGCAATATCCTTTTTATCCTACCATGTTGACTTTCTCCGAACGTATTTGGAGGGGAAGCCGTGAAAAAAGGCGTGATTTAGTGGCTAATCTTCCGGCAAAAGGTACAAAAGCATGGGAAGCCTTTAATGAATTCGAAGATAGGCTTATTTATCATCGTGACCGGTATTTTAAATCAATACCGTTTGCCTATGTTAAACAGTCGGAAATGAAATGGAGGCTTATCGGACCTTTCAATCATCATGGGATAAATGATACTTCTTTTGAACCCGAAAAGGTGATTAAGGGGAAGTATATCGTTCGGAAAGATACGCTCACCTGGAATGATACGGTAGCTTATGGGGGCGAGATTCAAATCAGAACCCTTTACGCAATGTTTAACATGCATAGGAACCAATATCGATTGGATTTTCTGCCGACTGTAATGTCTTCATCGGTAGGTAAGAAAGACGGAACTTGTTATGCGCTTACGCGTATCAAAAGTCCGAAAAACCAGGAGGTTTATTTAATGTTCGGGTTGAACGGAATGTGGGGGCACTCGGGAGGTTATCGTTCGGCGCGTGCACCGGAACATGGCAGTTGGGATTTTAGCGGAGGAGATGTATGGCTGAATGGAATACGTGTGTTGCCACCCTCTCGCTGGCCTTTTGAGAGTCTCCCATGGACAGGATGGGGGAAAGGGCGTATTGAAGTTCCTTTGACGGAAGAAGGATATTTTTTCCGTCCTCCTGTGAAAATCAAGTTGCGCAAAGGAGTTAACGAAATATTGGTTCGTACGGTCTTCGGACATTGGAAAGGCGATAACGGACAGCGTAAATGGCAGTTTTGTTGTATGCCTGTGTTGTGGGATGGTTGCCATTATACGGAAGTGAAAGGGCTGGAATATCTTGACTGTGAGATTCCGGCTCGATGAGTCGATACGTATGGGAATAGCGGAAATATAAGTAATTCAAGTTGCGTAAGCATATTGCATGGGGATGTATCAAAACGTTGATAATGCTGTTGTTTTGCTAGTAGGGGCAGGGTTTGCCTGCCCCTACAGTTGAGGGTTTGACAGGCTATTTTAGTTTTGATACACCCCCATATAGATATAAACTTTACTTGTTCAGTTTCCAGGTAAATCCGTCTTTTGTATCTTTTACTTCAAAGCCCAAAGCGGCCAGCTCGTCGCGAATCTTGTCGCTGGTAGCCCAGTCTTTGTTGGCTTTTGCCTGCATGCGTTGTTCCAGCAACATGTCTACCACTTTGCCGTAAGCCTCTTCGCGTGCTTCGTTGTTGGCAGTTTCTTCTTTCAGACCGAGAATTTCGTACATGAAAAGAGGGAATAAGCTTTTCAGTTCTTCCAAGTCTTCTTCCGAAATAGTCGCTTTCTTGTCGAGAACCGTATTAATCATTCGTGCACCGTCAAACAGATGAGCGATGACAATCGGTGAGTTGAGGTCATCATTCATCGCTTCATAGCATTTGGCACGAAGTTCTTTTATACCGTCTATACCGGTAGTCTGTTTACCCGGAGTGATGCGTTCCAACCCTTTTACGGCTTCTTGCAGACGTTGCAATCCCTTTTCGGCAGCTTGCAGGGCTTCGTTGCTGAAGTCCACCGTGCTGCGATAGTGTGCTTGAAGGATGAAGAAACGGATGGTCATCGGACTATATGCCTGTGTCAGCAACTTGTGTGAGCCTTCAAAGAACTCGCTCAGGTTAATAAAGTTGCCATAACTCTTGCCCATCTTCTGTCCGTTGATGGTAATCATGTTATTGTGCATCCAGTAGTGAACCATATCGTCTCCCTGCGAAGCCACACTCTGTGCAATTTCACATTCGTGGTGTGGGAAAATCAAGTCCATGCCTCCACCGTGAATGTCGAAATGTTCACCCAGGTATTTCTTGCCCATAGCAGTGCATTCGCAGTGCCATCCGGGGAAACCGTTGCTCCATGGGCTTGGCCAGCGCATGATATGTTCCGGTTGAGCTGCTTTCCACAGAGCGAAGTCGGCAGGATTATGCTTTTCGCTTTGTCCGTCCAGTTCGCGGGTGGTATTCAGCACATCGTCCAGGTTACGTCCCGATAGTTTGCCGTAATGATGATCCTTGTTGTATTTTGCTACATCAAAATACACGGAACCTTCACTTTCGTAAGCATATCCGTTTTTCATGATTTCTTCCACCAGGCGGATTTGCTCGATGATATGTCCCGAAGCATGCGGCTCGATGCTGGGCGGAAGTACATTGAGGGCTTCCATTGCTTTGTGGTAACGGTTCAGGTAATATTGTACCACTTCCATCGGTTCCAATTGTTCAAGACGTGCTTTTTTTGCAATCTTGTCTTCACCTTCATCGGCATCATGTTCCAAATGACCTACATCGGTGATATTTCTCACATAGCGCACTTTGTATCCCAGATGGGTGAGATAACGGAACAGGATATCGAAGGTGATGGCCGGACGGGCATGTCCCAAATGGGCATCGCCGTATACCGTAGGACCACACACATACATGCCTACATGAGGCGCGTGAAGCGGAACAAAAAGTTCCTTTCTGCGACTTAATGTATTGTAAATGGTTAGTTTATTTTCCATAATTCATCCAATTAGAAATGCAAAGGTATAAATTTAATGTGTGGAATAGGCAAACAATTAACAAAAAAAACGGATTTGGCATTACAATATGAGAGGATGCTGCATGAACAGTTTGCTATGCAGGTTTCTTTTCGGCATGATTGGTCAACTTTTTTAATTAGAGTTGGGGGTGTGTCAAAACGTGGATAATGCTGTTGTTTCGTTCGTAGGAGTGAGGTTTGCTCGCCCGAAAACGGTTTGCTTTGTGTCTTCGGGCAGGCACCCCCTGCCTCTACAGCTGAAACTGGATAGGCCGGTTTAGTTTTGGCACACTCCCTATTGTTGAGATTTACAACTTCCCTTCGTCTCTTCTGTCGTCAATTCCCAATTTTTCGATTTCCTGAATGGATAAGCCTGTAATGTCGGAAATGGTTTCATAGTCCAGTCCTTTTGCTTTCATTTTCAGTGCATTTGAAAGTCGTTCTTCTTCTCGTCCTTCTTCTCGTCCTTTTTCTCGTCCTTCTTCTGTAGCTTCCCTACGAATGTCTTCTTCCACTATCCGGCTTACCCGATAGCGATCCACTGCTTTGTCATAAGCTATTCTGTTTTCTTCCGATAAATTGGCAACAGCAGCCAATTGGTCCAAGTATTTAAACACTTGTTCCTTCAGTGCATCCGGCATTCTGTTCCAGTCATTCATATTCTTCAATGCATACATTAATTTCTCATACAATGTCTCACATTCAGCAAGTTCCTTATTGAAATAAGGGAATTGCAGATAAATTTGGCGTAGATGGGGGTTGACCACTCGTCCCGTATCCCTGTCGGCGAGCACTATATCCGTACGGAATTTCTTATCCAGTCCGTCCTCCTTGAAATTCATCAGGAAGATGCCGTATACGGTACTCAGTCTATAACGGGAGCCATACGGGACACTACTTTCACATACCATGCCGTCCGTATCCTTCTCGACGGGTATCTTTATTGTATCGGGAGGCGGAAGCTCGGTCAGCCTGCCTACGGCACGGCATACATAATACAATGTACGGTCCAGAAAATGGCTGTGCCAACGATTTTGCATCTCTACAATGATATACTCGCCACTGTCCGTGCGACAATAGAGGTCATAAATGATGCCTTTGTCATGCACATTGTCCGCATGGTCTTCCTTGTCAAGGAAACAAAGATCCTCTATATGATGTTCGCCCGCAAGCAACTCATTCAGCAGGGTGATGAGCAGCCCTTTACTGGCAGGTTGCCCGAAGATGACCTTAAACCCCAGGTCGGTAAAGGGATTGACGAATCGTGACATATTCATTTTTTATTTGAAATCAAAAGTACGCATACTTTCGGGAACACCCAAAAGATATGTGCTTTATTTTTCCGATATTGCAATTTCGGCTGATATTCAGAATCTAACGACCTTTCTGTCTTACTCTCCTTTCACACATAACAAGTGCTGAAACGTCCTGCTCATAGGGCTTTTGTGTGAAGGCTGCTTTTATCAACTTTCTTTTTCTCCTATTGGATAATTCCCCCTCCCAACACCACGTCTTCCCGATAAAAAGCGGCTGCCTGTCCGGTAGCAATGGCGGTGAGCGGCTCGTGCAATTGCACATGGAGTGTATTGTCCGCTTGCAGCGTCACTGTGCAGCGATTGGCTTGTTTGCGATAGCGTATTTTCACAATCACATCGTCCTTGCAGAGCAATGCGTCAGGATTTGTGATATTCCAGTCTTTCAATGTCATTTCTGTTTTTTCCAACGCTTTTAAATTACTCAATATCACTTTATTTTCTTCGGGAAATATCTCTTTTACAAAGACAGCACGATTTAAATCGATTCCCAGCCCCCGTCGTTGGCCGATGGTATAGAAAGGATACCCTTCGTGATATGCAATGAAGTTTCCCGTTTCATCGAAGAATTTTCCGGGGCGGATGCTGTTCTCCGGTAGTTCGCGGCGTAAAAACGTGCGATAGTCCATCGGGCAAAAACAAACGCCCAGACTGTCACGTTTATGGGCAGCTTTTAAAAAACCTCGTTCTTCCGCAATTTCCCGAACCCGGATTTTGGTGAGTTCACCCATAGGGAGCAACATCCGTTGCAGAATATCTTGTGGAAGCCCCCATAAAAAGAACGACTGGTCTTTGTCAGGGTCTGCTCCGGCAGTGATGTGGTAAAATCCGTCGATGAAACGTTTGCGGACATAGTGACCGGTAGCAAAATGATAGATGCCCAATTCATCGGCCAGCTGTTGCAGAAGTGGCCATTTGAGGTAATTGTTACAGAGCGTGCAGGGCACAGGGGTATGTCCGGCCATGTATTCGCGGATAAAATAATCAATGATTGTCTCTCGGAACATATTGCGAACGTCGTAGGAGATATGCTTGATTTTCAGTCGTTCACATAAAGTCCGTGCGTCATCCAAATATTCCGTATCTCCTTCTTTTTCATAAAAACGAAAAGTGACACCGGTCACTTCGTATCCGGCATCCTGTAACAGTAAGGCGGCAACGGAACTGTCCGTTCCCCCACTCATCCCCAGTAGAACTTTATTGTTTGGCTTCATTGGGGCAAATATACGAAATCAAAATGAGTTCTTTTATATCCTGCATTCAGTCATTTTAGTTCAATATTACTTCTCCACGTCTGTGGTTAAACTTAACCACAGACGTGGCTAATGTTAACCACGGTCGTGGTTAGAGTTCTTCACGGCCGTGAAGAAGCAATATCGAATGGCTTGTCTGACAAAGAAAATAGGATGAAAAAACGTTAATCGAATGATATATATATGCGTAGGCTTATGCGTACGTACGTGTAGCCCGATGCGTATATACGTGTAGGCTTACGTGTATATATGTGCAGGCTTATGCCACCGTATGTAGTTTGGCGTGTGCAAAAAGACCTTGAGGTTTTCAAAAAAGCTCGGCATCTTTTTCATGTAGGGCAGACAGGATCATCCCCCCCTCACTAAGTCGGTTATTCCTTCTTTTCCGTTCATCCTTACATTTTGATTAAAATACATTGATTATCAAGTGATTAATAATGAAAGGATATCCCCTCATCCCTGTTTCAGCCGCGCTTCCCAAGTCCCTTCACAATCTGCCTTCAGTACTTGTCCCGCCGGGAGAAATTTTATAAATGAAGGGAGGTTGAAAGGGTGATGAAACGATGCCCATTCACTACCGAAACTCCCATCAACAGGGCGTCTCAACGGCTGATGAAAGGAGGAAGGGAGAAATGATCCGGATGATATGGGAACTTTAAGGAAAGGAGAATATATAAAACCCTGCCATGGGGGCTTTCCAATATCCCATGGCAGAGTTTGAAAAATTATTTTAGCGGAGTGATAGTGAAGCCCCAGCTATAAGACTGGTTCGGGTTAATCAAAGCCCATTTTTCGGGCCATGCTCCCCAGCTGTCATAACCGCCTACGCCTTGTTGCTGCATATCTATGCATACCTCTACGAAATCACGCGGAGTAATGTCATTGATATGAGTTTGGCGGCGGAGAACATTTTTTGCCTTAGCTTCGCTGCGATTGGCAATTTCTTCGGCCGAGAAATTGTTCCATTGGCGCGGACGATTAGTGGCTTCTTCCGAATCAAAATCTTCTACTGAGTTACGCAAGGCATTGAAACCGAAAGTCTTGTCGGCTGTGATGCGCAACCCTTTGCCGCCTTTTTTGCTTAATGCTACCCAACGGGTATCGACGTGATGGCCGTTTTCTTGCGGACGAACATAGGGGAAGTACATATCATCGGCTGTTGTTTTATAGAGGTCGACGATGGTTCCTGCCTTGCGGTCGATGTAGTTTTCTTCAGGGCCGCGGCCGAAGTAGGCAACTTGGTTCATTTCTGCCGGCAGACGGAAACGTACACCGATACGAGGTACTTCTGCTTTGATGTCTGCTGCCTTGAAGTCACAACCTACATGTAGGCTGCCGTTCTTGCCAAAGGTGTAATTTACAATGTATTGGTTGCCGGCAGGCAATGCGTAAGTCACGCTCAGGGTATTGTCGGCAAAGGAAGTATGGGTTACTTTGAAGTCCTTGCTCGATTGTTTCCACACGTGGGTGCGCTTGGGCTCGCCGTTACCGTAATCATTGTCATTCGGTGCACGCCAGAAGTTGGGTTGAATGCCGAAGCCGTCTTTGAAGTATTCGGTGCCGTTTACTTTATAAGAGGTAACGATGCCACTCTTTTCGTTCAGGACAAATTGCATTCCGCTGCCCGAAACTACCATCTCGTCTCCGTTCTTCACTGCTTTCATTCCCTTGCCTGCCATGAACTCGTCTTTCAAAGGCTCGATAGGCAATTGGAATTGGTCACGTGCAATTTCGTGACCTGCCGGAATCAGGATTTCAGGTTCGACGGCAATGACGTGGAAATTGACGAAGTATTCGGTATCTTTCTTGGCTTTCAAACCGTTTACGTTGACCGTGAATTCTTTGGAGGCCTGCGGAGCAATGTCTAACGAGACTTTTCCGCTTCTTATAATCTTGTCGTTGGCTTTCAGCTCATACACAATCATATACTTCTTCAGGTTGGTGAAGTAGAAACGGTTGGTGATAAGGAACTTGCCTTGTGCCGCATCGGTCATCTCGAAGCCTACATTCTGATAAGCATATTTCACTTCTGCCATGGCAGGATGCGGAGTGCGGTCGGGACTGACGATACCGTTGCAGAGGAAGTTGCCGTCGCTGGGTGCGTCTTTTCCGAAATCGCCGCCGTATGCCCAGAACGGACGTTCGTTTTCATCTTTCTGCAGAATGCCTTGGTCCACCCAGTCCCAAATATATCCGCCCTGCAGATTGGGATATTTGTAAATGGCTTGCCACTGTGCCCACAGACCGCCGGTGGAGTTGCCCATGGCGTGTGCGTATTCGGATGGCATGATAGGACGGTCACTGCCTTCTTTGCCTATCGATTCAAACCAGCTTGCGCCCGGATATTGAGGAACGAACATATCGGTATTCCATTCCCATTGTGCGCGTTCGTAGTTCACAGGGCGGTTCATGCCTTTGGTTTCACGGTCTTTCACCCAAAGGTAAGTCTGATAGAAATTATATCCGTTTCCGGCTTCATTACCCAATGACCAGAAGGTTAAAGACGGGTAGTTCTTATTGCGTTCATACATATTGATGGTACGGTCCATGTGTGGTTTCAGCCATTCGGGGTTGTTGCCCAGTGTGCCGCCTTTGCGGAGGTCGTATTTCATGCCGTGGCTTTCAATATTGGCTTCATCGTATACATAGAGACCATATTCGTCACAAAGCTCATAGAACTTGCGGTCTTGCGGATAGTGGCACAGACGAACGGTATTGATATTGTGTTGCTTCATCAGTTCAAAGTCTTTGCGCATCAGTCCTTCGGGAACATAGTGACCGGTTGCTTCGTTGTGCTCGTGAATGTTCACACCCTTCATCTTTAACGGCTGACCATTGACAAAGAAGCAGATATAAGGCTTGCCGTTTCCTGCAATTTGGTCAATCGGTTTGATTTCAAAGCGACGGAAGCCGACATTGAACGGAATAACTTCTGTTATTTTTCCATCTTCTTTTAAAGAAATCAATAATTTATAAAGGTTGGGCTGTTCGGAAGTCCAAGTCTTTACATTGTTTAATGAAGCATTGAAAGTAACGGTATTTTTTCCGTCTGCACTTACACTGCAAGGTGTCTCGGCAGAGGTAACAACTTTCTTGTCGGCATCCAGCAACTCGTAAGTTACGGTTACGTTCTTGTTGGCGGCGGTATGGTTGGTCACATTCACGTCCAGTTTGAAGATACCGTTCTTATAGGTATCGTCGAGGGTAGAGACTACTTCAAAGTCCTGAACGGCAGTCTTGGGCTGTGAGAACAAGAATACATCTCTTTCGATTCCGCTCAGGCGCCAAAAGTCCTGACACTCCAGATAAGAACCGGTGCTGTAGCGGAAGCATTTTACTACCAATGAGTTCTTGCCCGGTTGCAGATATTTGTTAATCAGAAACTCTGCCGGATTCTTAGAGTCTTCGCTATATCCGACTTCTTTTCCGTTGAGGTATACATAAACGCCTGATTTAGCTCCTTCCAGGCGGAGGTATATATCACGTCCGTCCCAATTGGAGGGAATCTCGATGTCTCGCTGATAAACACCTACCGGATTGGCCTCGGGCAAATGCGGAGGTTGCGGGTTGCTGGGCTGGAAATCGTATGGCTGATTGGTATAGATGGCTGTTCCATATCCTTGTACCTCCCAGTTGCCGGGTACATTGATTTCTTTCCATGTAATGTCGGCGCCGGGCTGTTCGATGTTGGCAGGTAAATCTTTGTAGGCATCTACGTAGTAGAAGTTCCACTTTCCGTTCAGTAATTTGTAATAAGGGCTGTTTTCGTATTTGCCGGTCAGTGCCTGTCCCGAGTTATCGTATGACATGAAAGCCGTGCGGGGAGCTTCTTTGTTTACTGCTACGGTTTGGATATCTTTCCAATAAGGAAGCTTGGTCCCTTCTGCACTGATGGTTTGTGCTGAGAATGCACAGACAACTGTGCCAATGAGGTATCTCAATAAGGTTGTTTTCGTAATATTCATAGATTATCAGTTGTTTAAAGAAAAAGGGCGCTATTGCCGGCGCCCCTCTCTTAAGTCCTTTACATTTTATTAAAATAAGCAATTTATTGGATTTCTTCCGATAATTCAGCACCAGCCTTGAATTTGATTGCTTTTTTTGCTTTAATGGTGATAGATTCTTTGGTCGCCGGGTTGATACCCATTCTTTCTGCTTTTTCTACAACCGAGAAAGTACCAAAACCAACTAATGATACTTTGTCACCACTCTTCAGAGCATTTGAAACTGCTGAAACTACTCCTTCAACAGCTTTCTTTGCATCGGCTTTGCTCAAGCCTGATTCAGCGGCTACTGCGCTGATTAGATCTGCCTTATTCATAATGAAAACGATTAATTATTAATGTAATACAAAAGAAATTTCAAAATCAAGGACAAATATAAAGTTTCAAAATTAGAAATCAAACAGATAGCCTAAAAAAGATAAGCCAAAAATCAAAAAAACGTAAGAGAATGGGGTTTTTCTGCTAAATAACAGAATAAAATTGTAAATTTGCAAGCAATCAATGAATTATAGAAGAAAATAATATGAATAGTATACCTGTTGTAACAAAGAATATATTGATAATAAACGTGCTATGCTTTTTCGGAAGTGTGGTGGCTGCAAAGTATGGAATTGATTTAAATGATTTGCTGGGACTGCATTTTTTTCTGGCTTCCGATTTTAATCCGGCACAGTTGATTACATATATGTTTATGCACGCTGGTTTTCAGCACATATTTTTTAACATGTTTGCAGTGTGGATGTTCGGGCGTACGCTTGAACAGGTTTGGGGACCGAAACGTTTTCTGTTTTATTATATATTGTGCGGTATCGGTGCAGGTTTGGTACAGGAGGGAGTGCAATATATTCAGTATGTCACCGAATTGGTCAATTATGAGGGGGTTAATACGGGAGTTGCCGTGATTCCGATGGCGGAATATCTCAATCTGATGACTACAGTAGGGGCATCGGGGGCCGTATATGCTATCTTGCTGGCTTTCGGTATGTTGTTCCCCAATAGTCAGATGTTTGTATTCCCGATTCCGTTTCCTATTAAGGCGAAGTATTTTGTAATGGGGTATGCAGCATTGGAGATTTATTTGGGCTTCGGCAGCTCGGCTGACGGTATTGCTCATTTCGCTCACTTGGGAGGAATGATATTTGGCTTTATATTAATAATGTATTGGAGAAAAAAGAATAACAATGGGCAGTTTTATTACTGATTTAAAGAATAGTTTTAACAGGGGTAATATATATATCCAGTTTATATATATCAATGTCGGAGTGTTTGTCCTGACATCCCTGTTGGGAATTCTGTGGATGTTGTTTAACCGTAACGGTGCATTTATTCTGCAATATTTGGAGTTACCTGCATGGACGGTACAGTTTATCAAGCAGCCGTGGTCTCTGTTTACTTATATGTTTATGCATGCCGGAGTGCTTCACTTGTTGTTTAATATGCTGTGGCTCTATTGGTTCGGGCAGTTGTTTCTTTCTTTTTTCTCGGCCAAGCATTTCCGTGGGGTGTATATCTTAGGTGGGTTTTGTGGCGGTTTGCTTTATATGCTGGCTTACAATGTATTTCCATATTTCAGTGATTCGCTTTATTATTCTTATTTATTGGGGGCTTCGGCCTCTGTGTTGGCCATTGTGGTGGCAACGGCTGTCCGCGAGCCTGACTATCCGGTACATTTCATGTTTATCGGAACGGTGCGGTTGAAATATGTAGCCCTGTTTATGGTGGTGACCGATTTGCTTTTTATGACTTCGGGCAATGCCGGGGGACATATCGCACACTTGGGAGGGGCATTGGCCGGATGGTGGTTTGCTTCCGGATTGACCCGCGGGCATGATGCAACGGCGTGGATTAACCGTTTTATCGATTGGGTAGCAAGCGGATTTACGGTACACCGTTCTCCGAAGAAGCCCAAAATGAAAGTGCATTATGGCGATAAGGCGAAAGACTATGAATATAATGCCCGTAAGAAGCAGAATAGTGATGAGATAGATCGCATATTGGACAAACTGAGGAAGTCCGGTTATGACAGTCTCACGTCGGATGAGAAGAAAAGCTTGTTTGATGCAAGTAAAAAATAGAATATGAAATATATCGGTCGGGTTTTAGGTTGGATATTATTGGGGATAAATATATGCATGGCGGTGTTATTGCTGATCTGTGCATATAGTTCTTATATCAATCCGGTGGCGCATCCTGTGTGGTCGTGTGCCGGTCTTGCGTTTCCGGCTTTTCTGATAACGAATGTTTTATTTTTTTTCTTTTGGTTGGTGGTATATCGCAGGTATGCTTTGGTGTCTCTCCTGACTTTTTTCTGCTGCTTTGGTGCCATCCGTACTTATATACCTATCAATCTGTTCGAGAAAGAACCTCCCGGGGATGCCGTCAAAGTATTGTCATACAATACGATGGCTTTTGAACAAGGACATCCTAATTTGAAGGACAACCCTAATTCGGTATTGGAATACCTGCGGAACAGCAATGCGGATATTATTTGTTTGCAAGAATATATATTGAGCAATCGGCTGGCTAAAAAGGATGTGGATTATGCCCTGAGAAACTATCCCTATAAGCATTATTATAAATTGACCGGTGCGAATGGACTGGGGTGCTACTCCCGCTATCCTATCCTGTCGGCGCATCCTGTTGAGTATGACAGCCGAAACAATGGCTCTGTTGCTTATACAATAAATGTGAAGGGGGATACTTTGTTGGTGGTCAATAACCATTTGGAATCCAATAAACTGACAGAGAAAGATAAGGCTGTCTATCGGGAGATGATAAAAGACCCGGATAAGGTTAAAGTGTCGGAAGGGGCCCGCATATTGATAGGCAAACTGGCGGAGGCTTCGGCTATCCGTGCTTCGCAAGCCGATTCCATAGCAAAGTTGGTTGCCGGTTTTAGGGGTGGAGGAGTGATTGTCTGCGGCGATTTTAACGATTCTCCTTTGTCTTATGCTCACCGGGTAATCGGGAAGGAACTGGATGATGCTTTTGTACAGTCGGGCAACGGATTCGGGATATCTTATAATCAGAATCATTTTTATTTCCGTATCGATCATATCCTATTGAGTAAAAATCTGGAATCTTATCAATGTACGGTAGACAAAACCATAAAGAGTTCGGATCATTATCCCATCTGGTGTTTTGTGGCAAAGAAATAATTAGTAGACCTTTAATTTAATATAAGTATGAAGAAACTAGTATTTACGTTAGCGACTTGTTGTATCATGTGTGCATGTGAACAGAAAACCGAAACGAACCCGTTCTTTACGGAGTTCCGGACAGAGTATGGTGCTCCTGATTTTGATAAAATCAAGATAGAACACTATGAACCTGCGTTTTTGAAAGGCATAGAAGAACAGAATGCCGAAATAAAAGCAATTGTGGAGAGCCGGGAAACTCCCGGATTTGAAAATACGATTGTGGCACTGGATAATAGCGGAAGGACACTGGCACGTGTCAAGGGTGTCTTTTATGCATTGACGGAGGCTGATACGAATGATGAGATGAGCGCATTGAGCGAAAAGATTGCTCCTGTGCTTTCCGAACATAACGATAATATTTATCTGAATCAGGATTTATATAAGCGTGTGGCTGCTGTGTGGCAACAGGAACAAGAAGGCAAAATAACGCTGACCACAGAGCAGCATCGTCTTTTGGATAGATATCATAAGGCGTTTATCCGTTCGGGGGCAGGACTGGATGCCGGGAAGCAAAACCGCCTTAGGGAGATAAATAAAGAATTGTCTACATTGGCTATTACTTTCAGCAACCATGTTTTGAATGAAAATAATGCTTACCGGCTGGTTATAGACAATGAAGCAGAACTGGCAGGATTGCCGGAATGGGTGAAAACAGGTGCGGCGGAAGAGGCGAAGGCTGTCGGAAAAGAAGGCAAGTGGCTGTTTACCTTGCAGAACTCAAGCCGTTTGCCACTGCTGCAATATGCCGACAACCGTGAGTTGAGAAAGGATATCTATGAAGCTTATATCAATCGTGGTAATAACGGAGACGCCAATGATAATAAAGAGATCTTGAAGAAAATCATTTCTTTGCGTCTGGAAAAAGCCAATTTGTTGGGCTTTGACTGTTATTCCAATTTTGTGTTGGATGAAAATATGGCAAAGAATTCCGAGACGGTTATGGATTTTCTGCATAATCTGTGGGGGTATTCTTTGAAAAACGCAAAGACGGAAGCTGCCGAATTACAAAAAATGATGGATAAAGAAGGAAAAGGAGAGAAGCTTGCCGCATGGGATTGGTGGTATTATACCGAAAAACTTCGTCTGCAAAAATATAATCTGAATGAGGATGAGATTAAGCCTTACTTTAGCTTGGAATCAGTGCGAAACGGTTTGTATTATGTTGCCAATAAATTGTACGGCATTACCTTGACCGAACTGAATAATGTATCTGTTTACGAACCGGATGTGAAGGTGTATGAGGTGAAAGATGCCGATGGCGCTTATCTGGGCTTGTTTTATGCCGATTATTTTCCCCGTACCGGTAAACGTGGAGGGGCATGGATGAGCAATTTCCGTGAACAGGCAGGCGATGTGAGACCGCTTATCTATAATGTAGCCAGTTTTACGAAGCCCGCAGGTGATATGCCTTCGTTACTGACACTGGATGAAGTGGAAACAATGTTTCATGAATTCGGACATGCTCTTCACGGAATGCTGACCAAATGTAACTATTTGGGAGTATCGGGTACGAATGTGGCACAGGATTTTGTGGAACTTCCTTCTCAGATAATGGAACATTGGGCGGTGGAACCGGAAGTACTGAAGGTATATGCCAAGCACTATAAGACCGGTGAGGTGATTCCCGATGAATTGATTCGGAAGATACAAGACCAAAATACCTTCAATCAGGGATTTATGACAACCGAACTGTTGGCTGCTGCATTGCTCGATATGGAATTGCACAATCTGACCGACACCGCAAGTCTGGATGTGGTGGCCTTTGAAAAGGCGGTGATGGACAAATTGGGTTTGATTCCTGAAATCGCTCCTCGTTACCGTGCCACTTATTTTAATCATATCCTTAGCGGTTATGCTGCCGGATATTACAGTTATCTGTGGGCGGAAGTATTGGATGCTGATGCTTTTGAAGCTTTCAAAGAACATGGACTGTTCGATAAAAATACTGCCGACTCTTTCCGCCGGAATGTTTTGGAAAAGGGTGGGACAGAGGATCCTATGGTGCTTTACAAGGCGTTTCGCGGTGCCGAACCGAGCTTGGAACCGTTGCTTAAAAACAGAGGGCTGAAATAAAATACCCCATGAAATAGAACAAATTAGGCTGCGAAATATACTTTTGCAGCCTTTTTTCTTATTTGAAATTCAAATATTTGTGTTTCATGCCGTGCGAATGTGAAAAAAAAACTATATTTGCAACCTTGTATAAACCAAGAATTAATCAAAAAGTAAAAATAATAAATTTCAAAGTAACATGCAAAACAAAGGATTTGTAAAGGTTTTTGCGGTATTACTTACCCTTGTATGTGTGTTTTATCTTTCTTTCTCTTTTGTGACCCGCTATCACATGAATAAAGCGGCGCAAGATCCGAAGGGTGAAGCACATTACCTTGATTCTATGCAGAATGAAAAAGTTTATCTGGGTAGTTATACGCTGAAACAGTGTCGTGAGATGGAGATTGGTCTGGGTCTGGACCTTAAAGGTGGTATGAACGTTATTCTTGAAGTTTCTGTACCGGATGTGGTGAAGGCATTGGCTGACAACAAAACCGACGAAGCTTTTAACAAGGCTATATCAGAAGCTGCCAAACAGTCTGTTACCAGCCAGGATGACTTTATTACTCTGTTTATCAGAGAGTATAAGAAAGAAGCTCCACAAGGAAAGCTGGCAGAATTGTTCGCTACTCAGCAGTTGAAAGACAAAGTAAATACCCGCAGCTCTGATGCTGATGTAGAAAAGGTGTTGCGTGAAGAAGTCAAAGCTGCTATCGATAACTCTTATAATGTATTGCGTACCCGTATCGACCGCTTTGGTGTGGTTCAGCCCAATATTCAGGCTTTGGAAGGTAAGATGGGACGTATCATGGTGGAACTTCCGGGTATCAAAGAACCGGAACGTGTGAGAAAGCTCTTGCAGGGTTCTGCTAATCTTGAGTTTTGGGAAACTTTCGACTCCAAGGAAATCTATCCTTATCTGACTGCTATTGACAACAGATTGCGTGCTATCCTTGCTACCGTTGCTACCGATAATGCTGCTACAGATTCTACTGCCGTTGAAACTGCCGATGCAAAGGCGGTATCTGCTGCCGATAGTCTGGCTGCTGCTTTGAAGGGAGAGCCTGCAGACAATGCTGTTGCCATGGAACAAATGAAGAAAGAACATCCGTTGGCTTCTATTCTTCAGCTGAACCCGAACGGCAGCTGTGTGGTAGGTTATGCTGATTATAAAGATACAGCTCAGGTCAATACTTACCTTGCCATGAAAGAGGTAAAAGAAATGTTGCCGAAAGACCTTCGCCTGAAGTGGGGTGTGAAAGGTGCCGATTTCGACAAGACAGGACGTATCTTCGAATTATATGCCATCAAGTCAAGCGAACGTAACGGACGCGCTCCGTTGGAAGGTGACGTGATTACTGATGCCAAGGATGAGTTCGACAGCTTCGGCAAACCTTGCGTGAGTATGTCGATGAACACTGACGGTTCTCGTCGCTGGGCTGTTTTGACAAAAAATAATGTAGGAAAATCCATTGCCATTGTATTGGATGATTATGTATATAGTGCTCCTAACGTAAACGGTGAAATCACCGACGGACATTCTCTGATTAGCGGTCACTTTACTCCCGAAGTAACAAAGGACTTGGCTAACGTATTGAGATCCGGTAAGATGCCGGCTCCTGCACGCATTGTTCAGGAAGATATCGTTGGTCCGTCATTGGGTCAGGAATCTATCAACCAGGGTATCGTTTCATTCGTTGTGGCATTGATTCTGTTGATGGTTTACATGTGTGCTATGTACGGACTGATTCCGGGTATGGTTGCCAACTGTGCCTTGGTTGTGAACTTCTTCTTTACGCTGGGTATTCTTACCTCGTTCCAGGCTGCATTGACAATGTCGGGTATTGCCGGTATGGTGCTGTCATTGGGTATGGCGGTGGATGCCAACGTATTGATTTACGAACGTACAAAAGAAGAGCTGAGAGCAGGAAAGGGTGTCAAGGCTGCTTTGGCTGACGGTTACTCGAATGCATTCTCTGCAATCTTTGACTCTAACCTGACTTCAATCCTTACCGGTATCATCCTGTTCTATTTCGGTACAGGTCCTATCCGCGGTTTTGCTACCACACTGATTATCGGTATCCTCTGCTCGTTCTTTACTGCTGTGTTCTTGACACGTGTGGTTTACGAACACTTCATGAACAAAGACAAATGGCTGGGATTGACATTTACGACAGGTATTTCCAAGAATCTGATGCAGAATGTTCATTATAACTTTATGGGTATGATGAAACGTTCGTTCACTGTATTCGGTATCATTATTGCAGCATGTGTGGTTTCGTTCTTTATCCGCGGTTTGGCTCAGAGCATCGATTTCACCGGCGGACGTAACTTTGTGGTTCAGTTTGAACAGCAAGTAGAACCGGAAACTGTTCGCGACCTGTTGAAACAGAAGATTACCGAAGATAACGTGCAGGCTATCGCTTTGGGTACAGACAAGAAAACAATCCGTATCACTACCAACTACCGTATCACTGAAGACTCTCCCAATATCGATTCTGAAATCGAAGAGTTCCTGTATCAGTCATTGAAAGACGGTAATTTGCTGGGCGAAGGCACTACACTGGAAATATTTATCGACCGTGATAACCGTGCAGGCGGCTCAATCATCAGCTCTCAGAAGGTGGGTCCCAGTATCGCTGACGATATCAAGACTTCCGCTATCTGGTCTGTATTGTTCGCATTGGTTGCTATCGGTTTGTATATCCTGTTGCGTTTCCGCAATGTGGCATATAGTGTCGGTGCAACGGTGGCATTGGCTGTCGATACCGTTTTGATTATCGGTGCTTACTCATTGTGCTATGGCTGGGTTCCTTTCTCATTGGAAATCGACCAGACATTCATTGGTGCTATCCTGACTGCTATCGGTTATTCTATCAATGATAAGGTGGTTATCTTCGACCGTATCCGTGAGTTCTTCGGCTTGTACCCGAAACGTAACCGTTTGCAGTTGTTCAATGATTCATTGAATACTACTTTGGCACGTACTATCAATACTTCATTGAGTACATTGATTGTATTGTTGTGTATCTTTGTATTGGGTGGAGACAGTATCCGCAGTTTCGCATTTGCAATGATTCTGGGTGTCGTTATCGGTACGTTGACTTCATTGTTCATTGCTGCTCCGGTTGCTTACCTGACACTGGGTAATAAGATGCCTGAAGAAGAAGCGAAGGCATAAGAAGGATTATAATTGCCAAGAGATAAAAAGAAAGGAGGTTCCGCCATGGAAACCTCCTTTCTTTTTATCTTCTCTGTTTTATCGGGCTACCCTTCCCGAGGTATTTCCTTTCATCAGACTTTCCACTTCTTCCACAGTCACCTGATTGAAGTCACCGTATACGGTATTTTTCAATGCAGATGCGGCAAGAGCAAATTCCAGTGCTTTCTGGTCATTGTCGGGATATGTAAGCAAACCGTATATCATTCCTCCTACAAAAGCATCTCCGGTACCTACACGGTCGACTTCGTGAGTAATATCGTAAATGCCGGTATATTTTAATGTTTGGTCGGAATAAAGCACGGCTGCAAGCAGATTGTGGTTGGAAGTAATCGTATTGCGCAATTCTAAAAAGACTTTCCGGCAACGCGGCACTATATGCGATATCTTCTGTCCGAATGTCTCGAATCCTTTCAAATCCAACGGATAAGCAGTATCCACAGCTTGAAAGCCTACCGGAGCGATATCGAAAACTTCTTTGTATTCCGGCTCTGCACCGAAGATTACATCACTGTATTGCACCAAGGGCAACATGACATCGGCAACCGAACGCCCGTAATTCCATAGTTTTTTGCGCACATTCAAATCACAGGAAATGGTTAAGCCCATGCGGTCGGCCGTTTGTAGAGCTTCCAGACAGGCGTCGGCACCCTCTTGTGACAGTGAAGCCGCTATGCCCGACCAATGAAACCAGTCTGCATCGGCAAATATCTTTTCCCAATCTATCATGCCGGGACGCAGGGTGGCAAAAGAAGACCCTTCACGATCGTATACCACATTGGAATTGCGAAACGAAGCGCCACTCTCAAGAAAATACAGTCCCATGCGTTTCCCTCCGAATACGATTCCTTCCGTACCCAGCCCGTTGGCACGGAGCGATGCGATACATGCCTGCGCCATTGCATTGTCGGGCAGCCGGGTGACAAACTCGGTGGGAATCCCGAAGTTGGCGAGCGATACAGCCACATTAGCCTCGCTGCCACCATACGTGGCAATGAATTCGTTGGTCTGGGAGAAACGGCGGAAGTCGGGAGCAGTAAGGCGGAGCATCACTTCTCCAAATGTAACCACCTTGCGGTTTGTTGAAATCATTTTTTTGTCCATAGCTTCTTTTAAATCAAAAACAGCCTTCACAACCGGCTTTCTTACCGGTGTATGAAGGCTGTCGGATTCTTTAAGACAGTATTTATTTCTTGAAACGTTCTTTCAACTTGGCAAGCATGTCTTTGGTCATGGTATCCAAGTCGTATTCAGGTTTCCAGCCCCATTCTTCGCGGGCACAAGTGTCGTCCAGTGAGTTAGGCCATGATTCGGCGATAGCCTGACGCAATGGGTCTACCTGGTATTCCATTTCGAAGTTAGGTTCGTATTCCTTAATCTTGTTGAAGATGATTTCAGGATCGAAGCTCATTGAAGCAATGTTGAATGAGTTGCGGTGAACGAACTTGCTCGGGTCTGCTTCCATGATTTCGATGGCGGCGCGTAAAGCATCCGGCATATACATCATATCCATGTAAGTACCTTTGCCGATAGGACAAACGAACTTTTCACCTTTGGCTGCCGAATAATAAATATCTACAGCATAGTCGGTTGTACCGCCGCCCGGAGGAGTCACGTAAGAAATCAATCCCGGGAAACGTACGGAACGGGTGTCGACACCGAAACGGATGTTGTAGTAGTCACTCAGCAACTCGCCGGAAACCTTGGTTACACCGTACATGGTGCGCGGATTGCGGATAGTGTCCTGCGGAGTCTTGTCCTTCGGAGTGTTGTTGCCGAATACACCGATAGAACTCGGAGTAAATACGGCGCACTTCATGGTGCGGGCTACTTCAAGTACATTGAACAGACCGCCCATACCGATTTTCCATGCAAGCTGCGGTTTGGCTTCTGCTACTGCCGACAGCAAAGCTGCCAGGTTGTAGATGGTATCAATATGATACTTTGAAACAGTTTCGGCAATCTGCTGTTCGTTTGTGATATCAACGATAGCAGACGGACCTGATTCTGCCAGTTCGCCTTTGGGTTCTGCACCGGGGATGTATCCCGCTACGATGTTACCATTATAAATACTTCTTAATTTCATTGTTAGCTCTGAGCCAATCTGACCGGTAGAGCCGATAATCAATACATTTTTCATAGTGAAATTATAATACGTTAGTTTGCTATTTGAGAGCAAAGATAGGCAGAAGCATTCAGATTTTATCAAAGTTTTCTCTATATTTTTGCAGAAATTCAAAAAAAAATAAGAACTTTGTCCGTCGAAGAGAAATATCTGAACTTAATCTTTAATACTTAATAAAAATCAAAGCTATGTATGGTAAAATGAAAGAGTTCCTCACGAAGGAACTGGCTGGCATCAAAGAAGCCGGATTGTATAAAAACGAACGTATCATTACAACTCCCCAAAAGGCTGATATCAAAGTAAATGCAGGAGAAGAAGTATTGAACTTCTGCGCGAACAACTACTTAGGATTGTCAAACAACCAGCGTTTGATCCAAGCAGCAAAAGACGCAATGGACTCTCATGGCTTTGGTATGTCGTCTGTACGTTTCATTTGTGGAACCCAGGACTTGCACAAACAACTGGAAGCTGCTATCTCTGATTATTTCAAGACCGAAGATACAATATTATATGCTGCCTGCTTTGATGCAAACGGTGGTTTGTTCGAACCGCTGCTGACCGACGAGGATGCAATCATTTCCGATGCATTGAACCACGCTTCTATCATTGACGGTGTGCGTCTGTGTAAGGCAAAACGTTATCGTTATGCCAATGCAGACATGGCTGACTTGGAACGCTGCCTGCAGGAAGCTCAAGCTCAACGCCACCGTATCATTGCTACTGACGGTGTGTTCTCTATGGACGGTAATGTGGCTCCGATGGATAAAATTTGCGAATTGGCAGAAAAATACGATGCGTTGGTAATGGTAGACGAATCGCATTCTGCCGGTGTAGTGGGTCCGACCGGTCATGGTGTGGCTGAACAATATGATGTTTACGGACGTGTGGATATCTTTACCGGTACATTGGGTAAGGCATTCGGCGGTGCTATGGGTGGTTTCACTACAGGTAGAAAAGAAATCATCGACATGCTGCGTCAGCGTTCTCGTCCGTATCTGTTCTCTAACTCGGTTGCTCCTGCCATCGTGGGCGCCAGCCTTGAAATGTTCAAGATGTTGAAAGAAAGCGATGCACTGCATACTAAGTTGATGGACAATGTAACTTATTTCCGCGACAAGATGCTGGCAGCCGGTTTCGATATCAAGCCGACTCAGAGCGCTATCTGTGCAGTGATGCTGTATGATGCAAAACTGTCTCAGGACTTCGCTGCCAAGATGCAGGAAGAAGGCATTTATGTAACCGGTTTCTATTATCCGGTTGTGCCGAAAGGTCAGGCTCGTATCCGTGTTCAGCTGTCTGCCGGTCACGAACGTGAACATCTGGATAAAGCGATTGCTGCATTTATCAAGGTGGGTAAGGAATTGGGCGTGATTAAATAATAATCCGTTCTGTCTTTCGTCCGGAAGGATGATTGATAAGGGAGTGTGCCAAACTTCTGACTACTGTTGCTCTGTATAACAGGACAGTGTCTCGGTGTTTTAGCATTCTCCCTTATTTTTTTGTGTTTTTTGCCCGTTTCCGCTGCTTGCGGGAGTACTCTTCTTTCTTCTCTCCTTTATGTCCTTTCTTTCTGTATATTACCTCCTTTCCTCCTGCCGGTTATGGCTTTTCCTCCTGCCGGTTATGGCTTTTCCTCCTGTCGGTTATTACGGTCTTCCATAGTAGACTGTACAGTCTTCCATAATGGACCGTACAGTCTGTTGCAGTGGACTGTACGGTCTGTTACGGCGGACTGTAATATATGTAAGGAAGGAAAGACCTGTGTTTAGGGTGTGAAAGGCTTATTCATAGGGTGGGGAATGCTTAAAGCCGGTTCTTGCTTTTTATCACTGAACGTGTAGGATAAGCAGTAAGGACCGGCAAAAGAAATTTTATGTAAAAGAGAGTATTTATTCTGCTTGCATTTCTACCTGCAACACATAGACAGGGAAAGCATCGGAAGAGCGCCGGATATGGCAGATTCGTAATCCTTCTTCGGTCGGCTTCCATTCGACGGTTTTCTTGTTGTCGAGCAATGTGATGCGCTTGATGCGGTCGGTGTAGCCTTTGAAGGCACGGAGTGTAAACTCACCGGCAGGCACGTGGCGTACGATAACGTAGACATGGTTGCCTTTGGCAGTATATCTGAAATCGGGAATGGCATTGACGGGTGTACCATCGAACACGGCATCGTGGAACCCTTCTTTTACCTCTTCTCTTTTTCCGTGGGCAAGGGGCGAGGTCTCACCGTAAGTATGCCAGGGCGAAGTGCCGTAGATGGCTTCCCCGTTTGTCTTTATCCATTTGCGGAAAGCGTTGAGTCCGGGTTCGGTTTGCTGCGGGAAACTGCCTTGGGGGTTGGGACCGATGTTCAACAACAGATTTCCTCCTTTGCTGACCACGTCTGTCAGATTGCGAATCATCATGTCGGGTTTCTTGTAGACAGTATCATATTTGTTGTATCCCCAGTTGGCACCCATGGTGAGGCATGCTTCCCAAGGTTTCGGGTCTATCTCGTTCATTAATTTCTGCTCTATGATGCGGTAGTCACCCAGACCGTTTCCGATGCGGCTGTTGATGAGGCAATGCGGTTGCAGGCGCTCAATGAGCCGGCGGATGGAACGGCTTTGCTCTTTGGTTACCATTTCGGGAGTGTCGAACCACATCATGGCGATTTCTCCGTAATTGGTCAGCAGTTCGGTTAATTGCGGCAGCACCTTGCGGTCGATGTATGCCTGAAGGTTCTTATTGTCCTCATCGGGAAAATCCCACGTATTGCTTCTGCCGGCTTTGGTCGGCCAGTTGGTGGGGACATCAGGGTCTTCCCAGTCTCTTCCCAGGGAATAATAGAAACCGAATTTCAGTCCTTGCTTACGGCATTCGTCGGCCAGTTCTTTCATCGGGTCGCGTGCAAACGGGGTACGGGTAACGATGTTGTAATCGCTGCATGCCGAGTGATACATGGCAAATCCGTCATGGTGCTTGGAGGTGATGACGATATATTTCATGCCGGCTTCTTTGGCAGTCTTTACCCATTTTCGGGCGTTGAACTCGGTCGGGTTGAAGTCATTGGCAATTAAAGCATATTCTTTGACCGGTATCCGTTCATACAGCATAAAGTGTTCGCCGCCTTTTGTGGGGTGTCCCTTCCAGTCACCGGCAGTTTGTGAATAAAGCCCCCAGTGGATAAACATCCCGAATTTGGCATCGGTAAACCATTTCATGTCTTCTTTGCCTGCTCCTTTGAGGGTGAAGGGCAACAGGCAGCAGCAGAGTGTCATTAGAAAACGTGTGTTCATAAAATGTAATTTAAGATTAGAATGAGTTGTATTTCGAGGTCAAAGATACAGGGTGTATTCCGAAAACAGGGGTACATATTTTCCGATAATAGGATAATAATTGTCCATAAAGGGGGATAAAAGGGGACAAGTGAAGTATGTTTCGGCCTGTGTGGTACCCCGGAGGGGAATCGAACCCCTATCTAATGTTTAGGAAACATCTATTCTATCCGTTGAACTACCAGGGCAACTTATCTGTCTGCAAAGGTAGTCCTTTTTGTTAAAACGGCAATATGAAAGAATGAAAAATATAAGAAAAGGGTATAGATGACAAGAGGAATAATTATTTTGTCATTCTGATGTTTTAAAATCGGCCATTGATTTACTTATCTGTCAGAAGAAGTTTTCTGATGTTCGTAAAATATACATAAAAATAACAATATGTTATTCCGGAGGATATCGCTTCGATATCATATTGATAGTGAAGTATGCTATTAAACAGTTATTTATCTACTCTTTTTCTTCGTTTGAAATTAAATATTGCTGTAATTTTGTGCACTTTGATAATCGCATGGAGATAAATGGCGGAATATTTTGTTTTTTGACAGGACTTTCCGAACTTTGCGAGCAATGAATTTATTGTAACCCTAAATTATAAGTTATGGCAGATGAAATGATAGTCAAGGAGTTGGACCAGGTTGTGGTCCGTTTCTCAGGCGACTCAGGCGATGGTATGCAGCTAGCCGGAAATATATTTTCTAATATTTCGGCTACAGTGGGAAATGATATCAGTACTTTTCCCGATTATCCGGCGGATATCCGTGCCCCGCAAGGCTCATTGACAGGTGTATCAGGTTTCCAAGTACATATTGGTGCCGGTAAGGTGTTTACTCCCGGCGACAAATGCGATGTGTTGGTTGCCATGAATGCCGCTGCATTGAAAACACAATATAAGTTTGCCAAGTCCACAGCCTGTATCATCATTGATACAGATTGTTTCCAGAAATCGGATTTGGACAAGGCGGCTTTTAAGACAGAGAATCCCATTGAGGAAATGGGCATCAAGCAGGATGTGATTGCTGCTCCTATCTCGCAGATGGTCAAGAATTGTCTGGCAGATAGCGGAATGGATAACAAATCAATGCTGAAGTGCCGTAATATGTTTGCACTGGGATTGGTTTGCTGGTTGTTTAATCGCGATTTGACAATCGCAGAGAATTTCTTGCGTGAAAAGTTTGCAAAGAAGCCGGCCATTGCCGAGGCTAATATTAAAGTAATTCACGCCGGTTATGACTACGGGCATAATACACATGCTTCTGTAGACCATACCTATAAGGTAGAAACAAAAACAAAGGTTCCCGGAAAATATATGGATATCAGCGGAAACAAGGCAACGGCATACGGCTTGATTGCAGCTGCTGAAAAGGCAGGACTGCCGTTGTTCCTCGGTTCTTATCCCATCACTCCGGCAACAGATATTCTTCATGAATTGTCCAAGCACAAGTCATTGGGTGTGACTACTGTTCAGTGTGAAGACGAAATTTCAGGTTGTGCCACTGCTATCGGTGCTTCATTTGCCGGTGCGCTGGCAGCGACCTCTACTTCAGGTCCCGGAGTCTGCCTGAAATCTGAAGCGATGAACCTGGCTGTAATCACCGAATTGCCTTTGGTGGTTGTTGATGTTCAGCGTGGCGGTCCTTCTACCGGTTTGCCTACCAAATCGGAGCAGACAGACTTGTTGCAGGCATTGTTCGGACGTAACGGTGAATCTCCCATGCCGGTGATTGCCGCAGCTTCTCCCACTCATTGTTTTGATGCTGCTTATGCTGCTTGTAAAATGGCATTGGAACACATGACTCCGGTTGTTCTTCTGACAGACGGGTTTGTTGCCAATGGTTCGGGTGCATGGAGATTGCCCGACTTGGAAAGCTATCCTGCCATCAATCCTCCTTACGTGACTCCGGAAATGAAAGATAACTATACACCTTATAAACGTAATCCGGAAACCGGCGTTCGTTATTGGGCTCTTCCCGGACAGGAAGGTTATATGCACATTCTGGGTGGTCTGGAGAAAGACAGTAATACGGGAGCTATCTCTACAGACCCTGAAAACCATAATCTGATGTGTCGCTTACGTGCCGAAAAGGTGGCGAAGATTCCTGTGCCCGATGTGAAGGTGCAAGGCTGTGCAGATGATGCCGACCTTTTGATTGTGGGCTTTGGCGGAACTTACGGTCATTTGTATTCGGCCATGGAAGAAATGAATAAGGCGGGAAAGAAAGTTGCTTTGGCTCATTTCGTTCATTTGAACCCATTGCCTGAGAATACGGCGGAAGTGCTGAAGAAATATAAGAAGGTAGTGGTGGCCGAACAGAACTTAGGCCAGTTTGCCGGATATCTCCGTATGAAAGTAGACGGATTTGTTCCTTATCAGTTTAATGAAGTAAAAGGTCAACCGTTTGTTGTCAGCGAATTAGTTGATGCTTTCACAGAGATTTTAAATAAATAATAACCGTAAAGAAAGTAAGAACTATGAGCGAATATACAGCAAAAGATTTTAAGAAAGGACAGCCCCGTTGGTGTCCGGGCTGCGGTGACCATTTCTTTTTGGCATCATTGCACAAAGCGATGGCTGAACTGGGAATAGCTCCTCATAATACAGCAGTTATTTCGGGTATCGGTTGTTCCAGCCGTTTGCCTTATTATATGAATACATACGCCATGCAAACTGTTCATGGTCGTGCGGCAGCAATTTCTACCGGTTGCAAGGTAGCTAATCCGAAACTCACCGTGTGGCAGATTTCCGGTGACGGTGATGGGCTGGCTATCGGTGGTAATCATTTTATCCACGCTGTGCGTCGTAATATCGACTTGAACATGATTTTGCTGAACAATCGTATTTATGGCTTGACGAAAGGGCAGTATTCTCCTACTTCTCCCCGTGGGTTTGTCAGCAAGTCGTCTCCTTACGGAACAGTGGAAGACCCGTTCCATCCGGCCGAATTATGCTTTGGTGCACGCGGACGTTTCTTTGCCCGTGCTGTGGCAACGGACGGTCCCGGCACTGTGGAAGTGTTGAAGGCAGCCGCTAACCATAAGGGTGCTTCGGTTTGCGAGATTCTTCAGAATTGTGTGATATTCAATGACGGTACACACGAATCTGTATACAATAAGGAAGGCCGCGCCAAGAATGCGATTTATCTGGAACATGGCAAACCGATGTTGTTTGGCGAGAACAAGGAATTCGGATTGATGCAGGAAGGCTTCGGACTGAAAGTGGTGAAACTGGGTGAGAATGGGATTACAGAAAAAGACATTCTGATTCACGATGCACATTGCATGGATAACACGTTGCAGCTGAAACTGGCTTTGATGGAAGGTCCTGATTTCCCGATTGCATTGGGCGTTATTCGTGATGTGGAGGCTCCTACTTATGATGATGCGGTTCACGAACAAATTGATGAAGTCTCAGCTAAAAAGAAATATCATAATTTCCGGGAATTGCTGATGACCAATGATATCTGGGAAGTGAAATAACGATATGGAAATTACTTTTTGACATATCGTCGAAAATAATAAATGGTTAGTAATGAGCAGCGAGAGGGCTGCCGGTTACTAACCATTTGTGATTTATGACAGTCGGATGTTAGAGTTTCTCGCCAAACGACAAGTCGCCTGCATCTCCCAACCCCGGAACAATGTATTTGTGTTCGTCCAAAACCGGGTCGATGGCGGCACACCATAATGTGATATCATCACCGGGAAAAAGTTTTGCCATATGCTCTACTCCTTGTCGGCTGGCAATGACACAGGCCATTTGCAGTTTGGCAGGAGTACCTTTAGTGAGTAAAGCTTTCCAGGCAAGCTCCATGCTTTCGCCGGTGGCAAGCATCGGGTCGACCAAAAGCAATGTCTTGTCATTCAGAGAGGGAGCGGCAATGTATTCGATGTGTACATCTACAATACGGTGTTCATCATCCTTGTAGAAACGGAATGCGGAAACGAAAGCGTTATCGGCATGGTCGAACATATTCAGAAAACCGGTGTGCAGGGGCAGTCCGGCGCGGAATACAGTGGCAATCACTATTTTGTCATCATGCGTACTGGCCGTGGCAGTTCCCAGTGGTGTCTGTACCTGCTTGACGGAATAGGTTAGTGCTTTACTCATTTCGTATGCCATGATTTCCCCTATTCTTTCGATATTTCTGCGGAAGCGCATACGGTCGTTCTGAACATGTACATCACGCAATTCTGCTACGTATTGGTTCAGAAGCGAATTGCCTTCACTGAGATTGATGATTTTCATATCTGTGTTATTGTTATATGATTGACTTTGACCTGCAAAGAAACAAAATAAATTTCATATTTGTAAAGTGCAAATTGCATTTTTGTTACACAAATATAAATCTTTCACTATTACGGAAATTTTTCTCTAATAACTTCTTTTTTTTAAAATAAAGCACTAATTTTGTAGCGCCTTAGACAAGGGGGTGTTGAAAAACATCTTCTTCCGAAATAGAGAGTAAAAACAACATTATACAATTAACCAATTTAAATCATTTAAAAATGGCAAATTTAGATTTAAGCAAGTACGGTATTACCGACGTGAAGGAAGTTCTCCACAATCCTTCTTATGATGTACTTTTCGCTGAAGAAACCAAACCCGGATTGGAAGGTTTCGAAAAAGGACAGGTAACTGAACTGGGCGCTGTAAACGTAATGACCGGTGTTTATACAGGTCGTTCTCCTAAAGATAAATTCTTCGTTAAGAATGAAGCTTCTGAAAACTCAGTATGGTGGACTTCTGACGAATATAAAAACGATAACAAACCTTGTACTGAAGAAGCTTGGGCTGACCTGAAGTCTAAAGCAGTAAAACAATTGAGCGGCAAGCGTTTGTTCGTTGTTGATACATTCTGCGGTGCTAATGCTGCAACTCGTATGAAAGTACGTTTCATCATGGAAGTAGCTTGGCAGGCTCACTTCGTAACTAACATGTTCATCCGCCCGACTGCTGAAGAACTGGAAGCTTACGGAGAACCTGATTTTGTATGTTTCAACGCATCTAAAGCAAAAGTTGACAACTACAAAGAACTGGGCTTGAACTCTGAAACTGCTACAGTTTTCAACTTGAAGACCAAAGAACAAGTTATCCTGAACACTTGGTACGGTGGTGAAATGAAGAAAGGTATGTTCTCTATCATGAACTACATGAACCCGCTTCGTGGTATCGCTTCTATGCACTGCTCTGCCAACACTAACATGGAAGGAACCAGCTCTGCTATCTTCTTCGGTTTGTCTGGTACAGGTAAGACTACATTGTCTACTGACCCGAAACGTAAGTTGATCGGTGATGACGAACACGGATGGGATGACGAAGGTGTATTCAACTATGAAGGTGGTTGCTACGCTAAGGTTATCAACTTGGATAAAGAAAGCGAACCCGATATCTACGCTGCTATCAAACGTGACGCTCTGCTTGAAAACGTTACTGTTGATGCTGACGGTAAGATTGATTTCGCTGATAAGAGCACAACTGAAAACACTCGTGTTTCTTATCCTATCTACCACATCGAAAACATCGTTAAACCTATTTCTAAAGGTCCTCACGCTCAACAAGTTATTTTCTTGTCAGCTGATGCATTCGGTGTATTGCCTCCGGTATCTATCTTGAATCCTGAACAGGCTCAGTACTACTTCTTGTCTGGATTTACAGCTAAATTGGCTGGTACAGAACGTGGTATCACTGAACCGACTCCGACATTCTCTGCTTGCTTCGGTGCTGCTTTCTTGTCATTGCACCCGACTAAATATGCAGAAGAACTGGTTAAGAAGATGAATAAGGTAGGTGCTAAGGCATACTTGGTAAACACTGGCTGGAACGGTAGCGGCAAACGTATCTCTATCAAAGATACTCGTGGTATCATCGACGCTATCCTTGACGGTTCTATCGACAAGGCTCCTACTAAGGTTATTCCTTTCTTTGACTTCGTTGTTCCGACTGAATTGCCGAACGTTGATCCGAAGATCCTTGATCCTCGCGACACTTACGAATGTGCTTGTCAGTGGGAAGAAAAAGCAAAAGACCTGGCTGGCCGTTTCATCAAGAACTTTGCTAAGTTCACTGGTAACGAAGCTGGTAAAGCACTGGTTGCTGCTGGTCCGAAGCTCTAATCTGAATAAAACCAGTTTAGATATATATGCGAAAGCGGCTCTTGATATCAAGAGCCGCTTTTCTTGTTTTTATCTGTTTCGTTTGTTCTTCCTAATTATTTTCCTACTTTTGCGCTATACGTAATACCTAAGAATATGACTTATCTGGATACGGACAGGCAAACGCAGGCAGATTTGAGCATTACAGAAGGAATATATGACGAATATCCCCTCTACTCCTTATTCTCCGGAACGGAGACTAAAAACGGAAAACGCATGATGCTCGATTGGATTACCTCTCCCCTGAACGATATATCTGCCATACGAAAAAGACAAGAAGCGATAGCCTGGAAAGAGTTACCCGAACTTCCTTTGGATGAAGAAGAGCTCGACTTTATCGAATATTATCTGGAATATCGTGATCAGATCAGAAGACCTAATATTTTAGTGTCGCTGACTTCAGCATTCGACCGTTTATTAAGACACGACGCTCAACGCTATATCATCAGACGAGGTGTAACCTTAATTATCCTGTTATTGAACCGATTGGATACATTGCGAAAAAACACCCTGGAAAATGCCCCTTTACTATTGAAAGAATTAGCACAAAGCATTCAGGACACTATACATGGCAGCGAACTGAAAGAAGTTATCGGCCTCTATAAAGATAAAGAGAAATCTCCCTCCAACTATACCATCGACAAATACGATTACCTGTTTCGTTGTATCCATTTTGAACTGATCAGAGGGTTACTTTCTCAAATTTATATGCTGGACGTATGCCGCACAGCACAGCATGTAGCAATCAACAGAGGTTTCTGTTGCTGTCCGAAAATGACAGATACGATGGATTTATCTATTACTGGCTTTGTACACCCGTTCACCAAAGAGGGACGAAGTAACGACTGGAAGATGTCAAACGGCAATATATGCATTCTTACAGGCTCCAATATGGCCGGTAAATCAACAACCCTCAAAGCCATCACAATCGCTGTATGGCTGGCGCACTGCGGATTACCGGTTCCAGCCCGTTCAATGATCTGTCCTGTTTTTGATGGAATCTATACTTCAATCAACCTCCCGGACTCCCTGCGCGATGGCAGAAGTCATTTTATGGCGGAAATTCTACGAATCAAAGAAGTTCTTCAAAAAGCGACATCCGGTAAGCGATGTCTGATAATACTGGATGAAATGTTCCGCGGAACAAACGCACAGGATGCCTTTGAAGCTTCTGTCGCAGTAAACGAATTACTCAAAAAGTATTTGCATTGCTCATTCCTTATATCGACCCACATTCTGGAATATGCCAAACATTTTGAGAAAGACAGTGCATGTTCTTTCTATTATATGGATTCAAGAATTCAGAACGATCAATTTATATGTCCTTATCAACTGATTGAAGGCATATCCGAAGCACAGGTTGGATACTGGTTGGTAAGAAAAGAATTGGAATCACTTCATTACTAAATCTTTTTTGTTAGCTTTGCGAAAACCAATATTAAACAAAGCAATATGAAAAGTATCAAATTGATGTTAGCAGGTGCCAGCCTGTTGCTGTGCTGCGGATGTGGCATGCAAGTAAAAGAGAGTACAACTGTGACTGAGAAAGCAAGCAATGAAAATGCAGTAATTGAGAATATGATGTCACGCCGCAGTATTCGTAAATACAAGCCGCAAGCAGTGAACCGCGATACTATGCAGATTATACTGAACTGCGGTATCAATGCCCCCAACGGTCAGAACAAGCAGTCCTGGGCAATCCGAGTAGTGGATAATCCGGATTTTATCAATGGTATCACCGAAGTTTACAAGAAACAGAATCCGAAAGCTGCCGAAGATCCTAACTTCAAGAATATGTTCCGCAATGCTCCTACAATAGTATTTATCGCCAATGACAAGTCTTATGATCTGTCACAGATAGACTGTGGCTTATTGGGTGAGAACATGATTCTCTCAGCTTGGTCTATGGGTATAGGTTCCTGTTGCTTAGGAGGACCGACACGATTTATAAACTCCACACCGGATGCAGCAGAATATTTGAAGAGACTCGATATTCCGGAAGGATATGAGTTGCTCTATTGCATCGCATTCGGTTATCCGGATGAAACTCCGGCAGCTAAACCGAGAAATGCGGAGAAGATTAAATTCATAGATTAAAGATTCTGCATTGTCATCTCCATTTGCATAAGATTATTTACTACATTTGTAGGATAATCACTTGAAATGTATGAAAATAGCAGATACACATAGCTTATTTATAGCTCTTATCTGGATGATATTATTCTCATCGTGCTCTGATGAGAATAATACTCTTGATATCAATGGAAAAGAAATCTGGATAGGCCTACAAATCGGGCCTTCTCTGGAATATGATTCACAACCTTTAAGCAGAGCTACAGTTCAGGAAGCCGGAATTTATGCAGTGAATGTTTTCTGGAAAAAGGGTTCTACCTTTCAGCCTTATGCAACCGGACTTTTTGAAGATATTTCAGATATAAGCATCGGACTGATTGAAGGATATATTTATCGGTTCGACTGCACCTTCCTGAAAAAGAATGAACTTCCTTATAACAACAATGGATATTTCGGACTCCCATTTTCTATCACAACAGATAAACGGGTAGATGCCGCTGTCACCAATAAGCTGGTTATTTCCATCAATCCTCTAAACGAAAACCAGAATTTCCACCAACACATTTATAAAGGAGCGATGCACCTGGAAGCCAATGAGATCAGTGAACGTCCTACGGACACACATCGCTTTTATGGCAGCGCAACACTTGACTTGATCAATGCCGATCCCGTAACCGAAGGTAATCGTCCGGTAAAGTTTGTTTCTATTGAACTGAAAAGAGCATATTATACTCTGCGATTTGCAGCTGAGAACTTATCTATAGGAGATTCCATCAAAGTAGAAACCAGCAATGCCAAAGCATTTCTCATAGAATGTACCGATGCCACTACTTCCCTTTCCATGTCGGAAGAGAGGCTATTTTCTCTACAAAATGTCGCCAACATCGGAAACGGCAATATCAACGCCACAGAAAATCTGCCTATCAACGTCTATTACCGCCCAAAGAACGCTGAAGAATGGACCAGCATTATCTCAAACCAATCCATTACTATTCAACGAAATAAAAAGAATCTGATAAAGATTATAAATATAGATAAGCATTACGATGAAAATACTTCTATCTCATTTGAAGGAGATAACACCGATTTGGACCCCACAGAAGAAGAACATCAAAACATTGGATAATCAAACAAACAGATATATGAAAACAAAACATTTAATTTTAGCGGGATTAGTCGTCCTGAGTCAGATTCTGCAATCTTGCCTTAAAGGAGAAGATGTTTATAAAGAGAAAGAGCCTACTTACACTGAGCTGGACCTTAATATAGGTGGCGAGTGTTCCCTCACAGAAAAACCAATGAGCCGTGCCGATGCTTCGAAAGAGATTTTCGGTATAAATGTAGCCATGCTCATACAGAATCCCAACGGGTCAGTCACTCAAAAGCCTTATGCTTATGGCATCTTTGACAATATCAAAGCCGGGAATCTGAAGTTGAATGTCCTCGACGGATATCAATACCGCATCTCGTGTACGATGATAAAAGAAGGAAAAGACTCTTTATTGACTAAAGATGGGACACTTTATCCCCTGACACTCAGCAAAGGAAACGATCCAAAGTTAGGTACAATCACGAATAAATTCATTACAGCCGAACGACCGGATGGCACACAAGAATATCTTTTCGATCTTGAAAACTCCAAAATAGGAACCAAGGGACAGAGCAATTATACCCGTCCTTTTATTCAAAGATACCATGGTATCATCGACAAATTGACCGTAGCGCCCGACCAGACAAATACACTGGAAGTTTATCGCCGGTACTTCGGTGTACAATTCAAACAGAACGGATTACAAGCTGATTGCAAACTGGAAATCCAAATAGATGGTGCACCGACTGTATGGTTGACTCCTGATAAGAAAGAATCACCCGAGCTTATGGTTTCCATGAGAACCTTGACGACTCCTGTTGAAACAGGAAAGATTCTGACCGATAATGCCCGTGTTAAAGTCACCGTGCACCGGACAGGAAAAGAAGCCGAGGATATCTTGAACTATAACATCAACTTCAAGAGAAATTATATGCATACGATTGTCATTTCCGATATCGATCATTTTGGTACAGGAAGCAATGTCAGCATCCATGTAGAAGAAACCGAACTGGAAAACAGTGCCCAGGAAGATTTACCCTGGCAAGGAGGAAACTAAAATAAAAAAGTAAAGGTGGGCATTCGATTTGAAAGCCCACCTTTACTTTTTTCGTTAGATTTGATGAGTTAAACTCATCTCCACTATTCTTTAATTCTTATTCGCACGTTTACGTTCTATCTCGTCCAGAATCACTTTACGCATACGCATTGCCTTCGGTGTAACCTCTACGTACTCATCTTCCTTGATATATTCCAAAGCCTCTTCCAAAGAGAACTGTACAGGCGGAATCAGACGAACTTTATCATCCGAACCGGAAGCACGCATATTCGTCAACTTCTTGGATTTCGTAACATTAATCACGAGGTCGTTATCATGGGAGTGTTCACCTACCACCTGTCCGGCATACACGTCCTCCTGTGGGAAAATAAAGAACTTACCACGATCCTGCAATTTATCAATGGCATAAGCAAAAGCTGTTCCCGTTTCCATTGCAATCATAGAGCCGTTGGTACGACGTTCGATTTCACCTTTGTGCGGTTGGTATTCTTTGAAACGGTGTGCCATGATAGCTTCACCGGCAGAAGCAGTCAGTACATTCGTACGCAAACCGATGATACCACGCGAAGGCATATTGAATTCCAGGTTTACACGTTCGCCTGCACTCTCCATCTTCACCATCTCACCCTTACGACGGGTTACCATATCAATTATCTTGCTGGAATATTCTTCGGGAACATTTACTGTCAGTTCTTCAATCGGCTCACACTTCACACCGTCAATCTCCTTGAAGATCACCTGCGGCTGACCAACCTGCAGCTCATAACCTTCGCGACGCATGGTTTCAATCAATACAGAAAGATGAAGTACACCACGACCGGAAACTACCCATTTACCATCTTCTTCACTTTTACGTACGCGTAAGGCAAGGTTCTTATCCAATTCCTTCATCAAACGGTCATGGATATGACGAGAAGTCACAAACTTACCATCACGACCGAAGAAAGGAGAATCATTAATGGCGAACAACATACTCATAGTCGGTTCGTCAATAGCGATAGGCGGCAATGCTTCCGGATTTTCAAAGTCACAGATCGTATCACCGATTTCAAAGCCTTCGATACCTACCAACGCACAGATGTCACCGGAAGAAACTTCCGATACCTTCGCGCGTCCCATACCTTCAAATGTATGCAGTTCCTTGATTTTTGATTTCACAAAACTTCCGTCGCGCTTAGCCAAAGATACATTCATCCCCTCTCTAAGCGTACCACGATGTACACGACCTACGGCAATACGTCCGGTATAAGAAGAATAATCCAAAGAAGTCACCAACATCTGCGGAGTACCTTCCAACTGCGTGGGAGCCGGTATATTCTCTACAATACAGTCCAGTAATGCGAAGATATTATCAGTAGGAGTCTTCCAGTCCGTACTCATCCAGTTGTTCTTCGCAGAACCATAAATAACGGGGAAGTCCAACTGATCTTCCGTAGCTTCAAGGCTGAACATCAGGTCGAACACCATTTCATATACTTCTTCCGGACGACAGTTCGGTTTGTCTACCTTGTTCACCACAACGATGGGTTTCAGACCAATCTGCAGAGCTTTCTGCAACACGAAACGTGTCTGGGGCATCGGACCTTCGAAAGCATCCACCAACAGGATACATCCGTCTGCCATGTTCAATACACGCTCCACTTCACCTCCGAAGTCACTGTGTCCCGGAGTATCAATGATATTGATTTTAGTTCCTTTGTAATTGATAGAAACGTTTTTAGAAAGGATAGTTATCCCTCGTTCACGTTCCAAGTCGTTGTTATCCAGCATTAATTCACCTGTGCTCTGGTTGCTGCGGAACAGATTTCCCGCCAAGAGCATCTTATCGACAAGCGTCGTTTTCCCATGGTCAACATGGGCAATGATTGCAATGTTTCTAATATTTTGCATACAATACCTATATATTTGGGTGCAAAGGTACGAATTTTGCATTAGATATAGTTGCAGCAAGAGAAAAATTTCATTGAATATCATTGCAGTATAAAAGATTATCTCTATCTTTGCAGCCTCGTAAGAGAAAATTTATATATCAATTTAATTAAAAGTTATGTATTTAGACGCTGCTAAAAAGCAAGAAATCTTTGGCAAGTACGGAAAGTCTAACACTGATACTGGCTCAGCTGAGGCCCAGATAGCTTTGTTTTCATACCGTATTTCCCACCTGACTGAGCACCTTAAGCTCAACAGAAAAGATTATAGTACTGAAAGAGCCTTGACAATGTTGGTAGGAAAACGCCGTGCGTTGCTGAACTACCTGAAGGATCGCGACATCACCAGATATCGTGCCATCATTAAAGAGCTCGGTCTGCGTAAGTAATCCGTTACTTGCAGCAAAAGCATTAAAAAGGGAAGCCGTTAAAAAGCTTCCCTTTTTTGTTTCCTTCTATCCACCATTTATTGCTATATTTGTTTCCTGAAGATTTCAATGTATAAACAACAAAGTCAGCACTATGAGAAATACACTGTTTTGCTTATTAATGGTTGGTTACATTTCGACATTCGCTCAAAACGGGACCACGTTCAAAGTTGAAAACCTCTCAAAGCCTGAGAAGTTGCTTTTCATAAAATCTTATGAAGATATTTATAAAGGTCTTATACTGTCCGACCTTAAAATATACCCTTACGAAATAAAAGAAAAGAATATAAATGTTCCTTTCAATATTATCGCCAAAAGCGAAGCGCCTGACAGTTTAGTAAACTACAACTATAATTCCTTCTTCTACGGTATGTATCAGGCCTATGCCAATCACAGACCGTTTGTTTTATCTCCCGACATGATCTGGCTGCTAATCAACCAGGGATTTGCACGACACGTAAATGCAAACCAAGAATCTATGAGAGATCTTTTTGTCGACTTTTCCGGAAAGCAATCTTTAATCGTCAAAGCAAATAAGAAACTGGAAGACCCTACCCTTTCATGGGAAGAGATTTTTCCCCAATTTACCAACCAGATAAGTAATCATACAGGAAGCAACTTAGTTGAAACACTTACCTGCAATTTTTCTACAACCACTTCTCTGGAAAAGGTAGCTTCCGAAATAACAATCATGGAAGCTATGAAACCCTATTTTGAATTTATCGTGATGTATATCGTTTGCGGAATCCCGGAAATAACACTTGAAGGGACCCCGGAAGATTGGGAAAAGGTTTTAGACAAAGCCCGGAGATTGAAGGAATATAAACTTGAATGGTGGATTTCAGAACTGGAACCTCTTTTGGAGGAGTTCGTAAAAGCATCAAAAGGTGAAGTAAACAAAGACTTCTGGCGTAATATGTTCAAGTATCACTCACAAAAGAAATACGGAGCCCCCGACATCATTGACGGATGGATCGTAAAATTCTTCCCGTACGACAAAAATGGAAGAAGAAACAACCTGAAGCTGCTTGAAGGCGGTAACAGTCTGCCCGATGAGATTGTGAAAGTTGACTTGAAATATCTGGAAGTACGCAACGATACGATTATAGAAACGCCATTAGAACTATGGTCCGGCTTCATTGGCTTGCAACAGAACAAAGATAACTTTGCCCTAAGACCTCAGATCAGCTGGATGATTAGAAAAAAAGATATTGGGAATAAAGGACTGTTAAGCAAATTAAGAGTAGAAGCCCAAGAGGAAGGCATTGGCAGTGGTATATCAATCAAAGTAAAAGAATTCCCTCCCGTTCTGTTGGAACTGAAAGAGATTAAGAGCTTGAAAATAGAATTCACGAATGAGATTGATATCCCCAATGAACTCTCAGAAGTGAAAATCGGGAAATTAGAATTATCCGGAAAGATTGCAGGAAAAGGAATAGAGCGCATAAAAGAGTTATTTCCTAATACTGAAATTAAAATAAACGGAGCGCGGATAAGTAAATGATAAATCGGGCAAAAGTAACTGTTGCCATAATCATAGATATACGGGAACTTTATCACCAAAATGATTCTATATTCGCCATTTCTACAACATACACCTTTTTAAAAAGTCACAATCCAGAATGTTTTATGGATAGATAAAGAATAAGAATACGCTATATTTGCATATTCTTTCACTTATCTATGCTTCTTATGCAGAAAAGGGTTACTACTTAGAGGTGATATCATTACTACTTAGAGACAAAAGGGTTACTACTTATGGAGAAAAGGGTTACTATTTACAGAGAATACACTTATTTATGTCAGGTTCCGTACCTATTAGTACACTTTTAAGGAAGATTTCAATCTAAATAAAATGTAAATATTTCGATACCACGCTAATAGTCTATCCCTTGCAGATTTTAATTTGAATACTTTTGTATTTATGAGTGTCCGGACGAATATAACGCATCCTCAGCAGATAAAAAATACAAAATGTCAAAAAGACAATAAGGTAAAGCATCGCCAAAATTTCCGTTGAAGCGAGTCATACTTACAAAAAAATCTTTCAATGTATGTATTCCAGGCGAATCCGCAAACAGAAGGTAGTCTTGTTAATAGAATCGTAAACTGATAAAATCAATAAAAGCTTCTTTTTTTCCGCACGGATTGTTGCACCAAGTAAAAGTTTGTTTTATTTTTGTGCCTTAACAATACAATTTATAACCTAATAGGCGAAAAACATTATCAATTATGGATACAAGCAAGATTGTCGGAGAAAAGATAAAGTCACTCCGTGAAAGCCAGTCAATCAGCATTGAGCAATTGGCTGAACGTTCCGGTTTAGCCGTAGAACAGATTGAACGCATTGAAAATAACATTGACTTGCCATCACTGGCTCCACTTATCAAAATAGCACGTGTTCTGGGTGTACGCCTAGGAACTTTCCTTGACGATCAGGATGAAACGGGTCCGGCCATTTGCCGCAAGACGGAAGCCAAAGACAGCATCAGCTTCTCCAATAATGCTATCCAGAGCCGTAAGCACATGGAATATCATTCCCTGTCCAAGTCGAAAGCGGACCGCCACATGGAGCCGTTTATTATCGATGTAGCTGCTACGGAAGACAGTGATTTCGTACTCTCCTCTCACGAAGGTGAAGAGTTTATAATGGTCATGGAAGGTATCATGGAAATAAGTTACGGCAAAAATACTTATCTGCTTGAAGAAGGAGATAGCATCTATTACGACTCCATCGTTCCCCACCACGTGCATGCTTACGAAGGACAGGCAGCCAAAATTCTTGCAGTAATCTATACACCTATTTAGTGATAAATGATCAGTGGTTAGTGACAAGCATTGTGCCTATCACTAACCTGACACTAATTATCCCAGTACTAATCATTCATCACTAACCACCTAATCACTATTTTCATGTTATACGAAAGAACGCTCGGCCAATGGCTGGAGCACTGGGCAGAAACCACGCCCGACAAAGAATATATCGTTTATTCCGACCGTAACCTGCGCTTCACTTGGAGCCAGTTCAACCGCCGGGTAGACGACATGGCAAAAGGACTAATTTCTATAGGAGTGGAACGCGGCACCCATGTGGGTATATGGGCCGCTAATGTACCCGACTGGCTTACTCTTTTGTATGCCTGTGCCAAAATAGGTGCCGTCTATGTCACCGTAAACACCAACTATAAACAGGCAGAACTGGAATACTTGTGCGAAAACTCAGATATGCACACCCTTTGCATTGTGAATGGTGAAAAAGACAGCGACTTCGTGCAAATGACTTACACCATGCTGCCGGAACTGAAAACCTGCGAACGCGGACATCTGAAGAGCCAACGTTTCCCGCACATGCGCAACGTTGTTTATGTAGGCCAGGAGAAACATCGCGGTATGTACAATACAGCCGAAATCCTCTTATTGGGTAACAATGTGGAAGACGAATGTCTGAATAATCTAAAAAGTCAGGTAACCTGTCATGATGTAGTGAATATGCAATACACATCCGGCACCACCGGATTCCCGAAAGGTGTTATGCTCACCCACTATAACATAGCTAACAACGGCTATCTGACAGGAGAACACATGAAGTTCACCAGCGACGATAAGTTATGCGTTTGTGTCCCCCTCTTCCACTGCTTCGGTGTAGTACTTGCCACCATGAACTGTCTGACACATGGCTGTACGGAAGTAATGGTGGAACGCTTCAACCCACTGGTAGTTCTCGCCTCCATACATAAGGAACGTTGCACGGCTCTGTACGGTGTACCCACGATGTTCATTGCCGAGTTGCACCATCCGATGTTCGATATGTTCGACATGTCCAGCCTGCGCACCGGCATCATGGCCGGCTCACTCTGTCCGGTGGAATTGATGAAGCAGGTGGAAGAAAAGATGTATATGAAAGTTACGAGTGTGTATGGTCTGACAGAAACATCGCCGGGCATGACAGCTTCACGCATTGACGACCCGTTTGATGTTCGTTGCAATACCGTAGGACACGATTTCGAACACACAGAAGTCATGGTGATTGATCCCGAAACCGGAGAAGAATGTCCGGTGGGCGTGCAAGGCGAAATGTGCAACCGGGGCTATAACAACATGAAGGGTTACTATAAGAATCCGCAAGCCACAGCCGAAGTAATCGACAAGAACGGTTTCCTTCACTCCGGTGACCTTGGCGTGAAAGATGAAGACGGCAATTACCGCATCACCGGACGCATCAAAGATATGATTATCCGTGGTGGCGAAAATATCTATCCGCGAGAGATTGAAGAGTTCCTCTACAAACTGGAAGGTGTGAAGGATGTGCAAGTGGCAGGCATTCCATCGAAGAAATATGGCGAAGAAGTAGGTGCTTTCATTATATTGAAGGAAGGAGCGGATATACACGAATCAGATGTACGTGACTTCTGCACCGGTAAGATTTCACGTTACAAGATACCGAAATATGTATTCTTTATTGACGAATTCCCTATGACGGGCAGCGGTAAGATACAGAAATTCAAACTGAAAGATGTAGGGCTACAGCTTTGTAAGGAACAGGGGATAGAGATCATCTGATTTTAATCTCTGGCAGCCCTTCAAAGAACAAAGAACCTGCTCTCTAAAGTATGAAAGAGAGCAGGTTCTTTGGTTCATAATATCTTTAAGTCATCGGCAGCGTAAAGTAGAACGTCGTCCCTATTCCTTCTCCTGAACGTACCCAAATACGTCCACCCATCCGTTCCACCAGCATACGGGAAACCGTCAATCCCAGTCCGGTTCCTTGCGCAAAGTTATTAATCTTACCGAAACGTTCAAATATCTTAGCCACCCGATTGGTCGGAATACCGATACCCGTATCTTTGACATAGAATTGTACGACATTTCCCCGAAGCTGATAACCGAAATGAATCTCTCCGGACGGAGTAAATTTAGCTGCATTACTTAACAGGTTCATCAGCACCTGCATGATTCGCATCCTATCTCCGATAACATATAGATTCTTGTCAACATCATCCAGCGTCAGTTTCACACCCTTATTAACTTTCATCCGGTGCCTTTCATATTCTTCAAGACAGGCTGCATACACATTTACTTTCTCCTTAACAAACCTCAAAGAACCCGCCTCCATAGCAGACAAGTCCAGAATATCATTAAACAGACACAACAGTAATTCCGAGTTCTGCTCGATAATGTTGCAGTAATCATCCTTGTCTCCATCATGCCCCGGATCAATAACCAATCTTGAGAATCCTACAATCGCATTCAGAGGCGTGCGGATCTCATGACTCATATTTGCAAGGAATGCCGATTTCAAGCGGTCGGATTCTTCAGCTTTTACACGGGCAGCAGCTAACTCACGCTGTGCATTTTCCCGACTCGTCACGTCCCGGCACATACACAACAAGTATTTATCTCCCAATGGACATACCAGATTCTCGTAATGATGCGTCTCACCTTCAAGCTGTAACGAATGCTCCCCTATACTGGGGAAACCGGTACGCACCACCTTTTCCATATTAGCACGAATCTTACGATATTCTGATTCCGGCACTATATCCTTCAAGTTAGGATGCGACTTATCTTTACCGGACAGACCTTCCACGTGATTGGTATCAGGAGAAGAAAGTAGTTCTATGTAGTCCAGATTACGATCAAAAACCGTCAACATATCAGGGATAGCCTCCAGTATTTCCTTGCCATATTTCTCACGGAAGCGTTCTGGCTCTTCATCCGGACAAGGATCGGTCGGCAGGGAGCGGCTTGCCAGCTGTTCTTCCAGTTCCCGGATTATCTCCAGCAGTTCTTCTTTCGTTTTATCTTTATAATCCCTCATTTCAAGGCAGATATGTTGTAGAGTGTCATTTTCGGGGAGCAAATATAGCATATCTTTTCAATTATATCAACACATATTGCAGGCTTTTATTTAAAAAAAACCAATAGCTTTTGTCCTACTAATCAGAATGTTCTATCTTTGCATCACTTTTTATTTTAAATCATTGATAGATATGTCTAAAGAATTATTCTCTACTCTGCCCTACAAGGTGGCAGACATTACGCTTGCCGACTTCGGTCGCAAGGAAATCGATCTGGCAGAACAAGAAATGCCCGGCCTTATGGCTCTTCGCGAAAAGTATGGAGAAACAAAACCGTTGAAAGGCGCTCGTATCATGGGTTCTCTGCACATGACCATCCAGACAGCGGTACTGATTGAAACCCTCGTGGCACTGGGTGCCGAAGTACGCTGGTGCTCATGCAACATATATTCGACTCAAGACCATGCCGCAGCTGCTATTGCCGCAAGTGGAGTACCTGTATTTGCCTGGAAAGGCGAAACGTTGGCCGACTACTGGTGGTGTACGCTTCAGGCACTGAACTTCCCCGGCGGTAAAGGTCCTACGGTAATCGTTGACGATGGCGGTGACGCTACCATGATGATACATGTGGGATATGAAGCCGAAAGCAATGCTTCTATCCTGGACAAAGAAGTCCATGCAGAAGATGAAATAGAACTGAATGCAATTCTGAAGTGCGTACTGGCTGCAGATCCTACTCGCTGGCAACGTGTAGCAGCCGAAGTACGTGGTGTTTCTGAAGAAACGACTACAGGCGTACATCGTCTGTATCAGATGCAGGAAGAAGGTAAATTGCTGTTCCCGGCATTCAATGTAAACGACTCTGTAACGAAATCCAAATTCGATAACCTTTACGGCTGCCGCGAATCTTTAGCCGATGGTATCAAGCGTGCTACGGATGTAATGATTGCCGGTAAGGTAGTGGTAGTCTGCGGATATGGTGATGTAGGTAAGGGGTGTTCACATTCCATGCGTTCATACGGTGCCCGAGTACTGGTTACGGAAGTAGACCCGATTTGTGCTCTGCAAGCCGCTATGGAAGGCTTTGAGGTAGTAACCATGGAAGAAGCCTGCACACAAGGCAATATCTTTGTTACCACAACAGGCAACATCGACATTATCCGTATCGACCACATGACGCAGATGAAGGACCAAGCTATTGTCTGCAACATCGGTCACTTCGACAATGAAATCCAGGTGGATGCTCTTAAACATTATCCTGGTATCAAATGCGTTAACATCAAGCCACAGGTAGACCGCTATTATTTCCCTGACGGACACAGCATTATTCTGTTAGCTGATGGTCGTCTGGTAAACTTGGGTTGTGCCACCGGACATCCGTCATTCGTTATGAGTAACTCATTCACTAACCAGACATTGGCTCAGATTGAGTTGTTCAACAAGAAATACGAAACCGGTGTTTACCGCCTGCCTAAGCACCTCGATGAAGAAGTAGCACGCCTGCACCTTGAGAAAATCGGTGTAAAACTAACAAAGCTTACTCCCGAACAAGCTGCCTATATAGGCGTGAATGTAGACGGACCGTATAAGGCCGAACACTATCGTTATTAACGAAGTTGAGAGTTGAGAGTTACTATGCAGCATTATAGTGCA
>ENA-OQNO01000086-OQNO01000086.1-human-gut-metagenome-genome-assembly--contig:-NODE-86-length-112341-cov-22.283236_pt1 | contig 112341 bp, 105 predicted proteins | sample MGYA00242629_ERZ504880 | MGnify/ENA primary metagenome ERZ504880 (study PRJEB26092, sample SAMD00036377) | human gut metagenome | host: Homo sapiens | study: EMG produced TPA metagenomics assembly... | reverse complement strand
TCGCGCTGCCATTGAGGAATGACGGAAAGCTCTTTTTCAATGCCTTCACGCTCAGACTGTGAAACACTATCAGAAAAATTGAGTTTTTGAAGAATGCCGCGTGGCTCTTGCTTCTTCGCCGCCCACGTTGCCTTACTGCTGGCGCTTCTGCCAAAGCCTGCCACGCTGGTGCGGGCGCTGTCGGCCCTGCCCCATGCTGCCCACGGAAACCCCGGTTGAACCTGCAGGGGAGATGTCTGCTGTTGTGGAGATCGGGGGTGTCACTGGCCCGCCTGCATGGCGAGCGGTGCACCCTTGATCTTTTTGCCGGAACAAAAAAGAAAAGCACCATACTTCCTACGAAGTACAGTGCTTTTTTGGTGGAGAATAGCGGGATCGAACCGCTGACCTCTTGCATGCCATGCAAGCGCTCTCCCAGCTGAGCTAATCCCCCACATATTCGGTTGGTGTCTTGCGACGTGAGTTATTATACCAGCCGGGCGGGCGGTTGTCAACACCCAATTTGAAAAAGTTTGCAAAAACAAAAAAGCCCTGCCGGGCACGGAGCCGGGCAGGGCGCGGAACAAAGTGAGGATGGGTTAGGCCTTTGCGTGCTGGCGGTCAAAGATCTGCGGAGCCACACGGCAGAGCAGAACGGCGGCCACCATGGTCAGCAGGGTCTCGGGCAGCATGTAGCTGCCGTTATACACCAGGCTGTAAGTCCAGGCGGACAGGCCTTCGTTCAGGTTGCCCCAGACCAGCACACCGGACAGGAAGCTGCACATAAAGCGCAGGAAGCCTGCCATAAAGGTGCCCACGGCCACGCCGACCATCCGGTTCTTGAAGGGACGGGCAAAGAACTCGGCAGTACCCAGCGCCATAAAGGCCACCAGGTAGTCCAGCAGGACTTCACCCAGGAAATACAGGAAGGTCGGGGTCGGGGGTGCCCAGAATCCCAGCAGCATCTGCAGGCAGCCGTTGACAAAGCCGGTGAACAGGCCCCACTTCACGCCGTGGCGGAAGGAGACCAGCACAAAGGGCAGCATGCTCAGCAGGGTAACGCTGCCGCCGTTGGGCAGGGTGAAGAACTTGATGTTGCTCAGCACGGTGCCAATGGCGATCATCAGGGCGCACTCCACAAGAATGCGGGTCTTGGAATAGGTTTTTGACATGGGAGATTCCTCTTCTCAGATAATAGTACACAAAAACAAATGCACCCGCACAAAAAGGCAGGCGCATGGGCTTCGTTTGTGAAGAGGGTGGACCTTTCCGCAAACTACCTACGCCGGCATTACCCGGATCAGGTTCGAGGGTACTCCGCTCAGGTGCGGATCTCAGCTTTTCAGCGCCCCTGTTTTTATGTCCAGCTCCCAGTATAGCGGCCAGCGCCCAAATGTCAAGCCCCGGCGGGCATATTGGCGGCCGATGGCTCATATTTTTTAGGGAGACCGCAAACAGGGGAGGCGTGACCGGATGAACGTGGAGCCGGAGCAGCGGGCGGCGCTGCTGGGAGAGTACATTGCAGAGCACAGTGCCACGGTGCGGGCAGCCGCCCGGGCGTTCGGGTGCAGCAAATCAACGGTGCACAAGGATGTATCCACCCGCCTGCGGGCCGTGGATGCGGCCCTGTTTGCCCGGGTGCAGGCCGTGCTGGCCCGCAACAAGGCCGAGCGCCATCTGCGGGGCGGGGCGGCGACCAGGCGCAAATACAAAAAGTAGGAGAGCGGTGCAGGGAGGCCTGTGCCGCTCTCCTGTTTATTTGTGCCGGAACTGCTCCAGCGCGGCCTTTTCCAGCCGGGAGACCTGCGCCTGGCTGATGCCGATCTCCCGCGCCACCTCCATCTGGGTCTCGCCCTTGAGGTAGCGCAGCTCCATGATCCGCTTTTCGCGCGGGGTCAGCCCGGCCACGGTCTGCCGGAACTCCAACCCGCTGATCCAGCTGTCCTCGCTGTCCGGGTCGCGCACCTGATCGATGACATACATGGCATCGCCGCCATCGGTGTAAAGGGGCTCTTCCAGGCTGATGGGCTCCACCACCGATTCCAGCGCCGCGTTCACCTCCCGGCGGGAAAGTCCTGCCTGCCGGGCCACCTCGTCCACGGTGGGCTCCCGGCCCAGCTGCTTTTCCAGCGCTTCCCGGGCCTGCATGGCCTTGTAGGCGGCATCGCGCAGGCTGCGGCTGACCCGCAGGGCGTTGTTGTCCCGCAGGAAGCGCCGGATCTCCCCGATGATCATGGGTACGCCGTAGGTGGAAAAACGCACCGGCTGGGCCGGGTCAAAGTTGTCGATGGCCTTGATGAGCCCGATGCACCCCACCTGAAACAGGTCGTCCAGATTCTCCCCCCGCTGCGCGAACCGCTGCACCACGCTCAGGACAAGCCGCAGGTTGCCCTCGATCATGGCCTGCCGGGCGGCGGCATCGCCTGCCCGCGCCCGGGTGAGCAGCTGCCGCTTTTCCGCTTCGGAAAGCACCGGCAGCTGGGCCGTGTCCACCCCGCATAATTCCACTTTGTTGTACATCCCCCGAACCTCCGGTTACGTTGATACCGGAAGTATGGGGTAAGAGGGCAGGGAAGATACATGGGAATTGTTAGCAGCAAGGCCCTCTCAGTCAAAGCCTTACGGCTTTGCCAGCTCTCCCAAAGGGAGAGCCAACGCATCTTCTCGTTTCAGCAGGAGTTAACCGCAGGCTGCAATGGGCTCCCCCTTTGGGGGAGCTGGCGCGGAGCGCCTGAGAGGGCGGGTTCAGCAGGAACTGAAGTGAGAAGGAAAACAGCTTTCCGGTCACTCCCGCTCCAGCACCTCTTTCAGCTGACGGATGATCCGCTTTTCCAGCCGGGAGATGTAGCTCTGGCTGATGCCAAGGGCATCGGCGGCTTCCTTCTGGGTGTGCTCCACGCCGTCCACAAGGCCGAAGCGCAGTTCCATGATCTGCCGCTCCCGGGGGGCCAGCTGCTCCACGGAGCGCCGGAGAGTGGCGCGCTCGGCGGCCTGCTCCAATTGCAGGCCCACAAGGTTCTCGTCGCTGCCCAGCACGTCCGAGAGCAGCAGCTCGTTGCCGTCGCCGTCGGTGTTCAGGGGCTCGTCGATGCTGGCCTCCTGCCGCCGGTTGGAGCTTTTGCGCAGGTACATCAGGATCTCGTTGCCGATGCACCGGCTGGCGTAGGTGGCCAGCTTGATGTTCCGCGCGGGCGTAAAGGTGTTCACCGCTTTGATCAGCCCGATGGTGCCAATGGAGATCATGTCCTCCTGCGGCACGCCGCTGTTCTCGTACTTTTTGGCAAGGTAGACCACCAGCCGCAGGTTGTGGGTGATGAGGTCATCGCGCGCGGCGGCATCCCCTGCCATCATCCGGGTCAGCAGGGCCTTTTCCTGCTCCGGTGTCAGCGGCGGCGGCAGGCTGGGCCCGCCGTTGATGTAGTGGGCGGTGGAAGGGGCCAGCAGAAAGCAATAAAGACGGCAAAGAAGTGAAAGCAGATGATGCAAGGGCGGTTCCTCCTTTGTGAAGTCCTCTCGCGAAGAGGAGAAGTTTCTGGTTTTGCCAAGGGCCCCCCTACTAGCGGGGGCTGTCGCCGCAGGCGACTGGGGGGTTGAGCCGTAAGCTCTGCCGAAGTCAAACCCCACCGTCATTGCTGATGCAATGCCACCGCCCCTAATAGGGGCGGCCTTGGCAAAGAGGATAGGCTTTGCGCCATGTCAAGGGCTCCCCTACTAGGGGAGGGGGCATCGAGCGTTAGCGAAGATGACGGAGAGGTTGTATGGAAGTGCAGCCTACCCATGCGCCAGGCTGCTGACGGTTTCGCTCCCCACCAGCACTTCCCACCCATCAGGCGGCGGGGGGAGGTCGGCAAAGGCGGCATAGAGGTGCTCGGCCCTGCCCTGCCCGGCGGGGGAGCCGGTGCGGCACAGGCTGGCCGGGACGGCCGGCAGGATACAGTGCCCGGCCACGGTGGTGCAGGGAACAAGGCGCACTCCCAGCGCCGGGACGGGCAGGGGAGCGGCCCCGGCAAAGTGCTGCTCCAGATAAGTACCCAGGGCGGGCGGCAGGCGGCCCTGCACGGCACCGAACCGCACCAGCACCACCGTCCGGCCCGAAAGCGGCTCCTGCACCGAAAAGCCGGTGTCGCAGAAGGCCCGGACATCCAGCGCTGTGTCTGCCACAGTGAGCCGGGCGGGGAATACCTGCCCGCCGCCCCGGCCCAGAAAGCGGAGCACTCCCTGCACGGCCAGCACCACCCCGCCCGCGCCCGCCAGCAGTGCCCCCGGCGAGAGGGGCAGGTAGATGCAGCCGTTGTTGGTCTGTGCCCCGGGCAGCAGCAGCGCCCCCGCCAGCAGCAGATTTCCCGCGCAGAACCACCCAACAAGCCGGGCAAAGCATCTGACCCCGGGCCAGCCGTAGGCGGCGGCCACCGTGAGGGCGGCGGTTGACACTTTATATAAGAGCGCGGCAGCGTCCGGCGCTTCCGGGGCCAGCAGGGCCAACGAGGATGCCGCCCCCGCCGCCCCGCCCAACAGCAGCCGCCCGGCCCGGCACTCCACCCCGGCCAGCAGCCCCGCCGCCAGCAGGAACAGCAGCGTGAGCGCAAAATTCGTCAACAGCAGGACATCGAGGTAGATCACAGTCTTGATGGGTGGCACCTTCTTTCTGGTATTGACAGGGTAACAGAAGCGTAAGAAAAAGGATGTCGGAACACGGGCTCGCCCTCTCAGGCGCTAACGCGCCAGCTCCCCCAAAGGGGGAGCCAAGACTGCCCCGGCCTTTAGCAGCTGCTTGCGGTGGTCCTGCCAAAGGCTCCCCCCTCGGGGGAGCTGGCAAAGCCGCAAGGCTTTGACTGAGAGGGTTGAGCCCCTTTGAAAAACTTTTTTCACAAATTTCCAAAAAAGGCTTGCAAAAGGGAGCGAGAAGAGTTATAATACCTCTCGCAGTCAATTGTGCGCTGCGCAATTGCATTTTGAAAGATGTGCCTCTTTAGCTCAGTCGGTTAGAGCACCTGACTGTTAATCAGGGTGTCGCCTGTTCGAGTCAGGCAAGAGGCGCCATTAGGCGGCGAGGGCAACTTCGCCGCTTGTTTTTTAACCGGATGTTGTAACCAATCTGAGACTTTTTTCACAAAATCTTCAAAATTAATGATTTCTTAAAAAATGTCCTCTTGAAGATGCTGTCAGATTGTGGTATACTACACCCAAACCTTGGAACAGTTTTTAAACGTTCTGTGGTGATTGACTCAGATCAAAGGGTAGGCGCTCCCTTCTTTTGATAGCAGCGGACTTCTGCTTTACCCTGGTTCTCCGCAGGGCAGGGCAAAGCAGAAGGCTATGCGCTGTTAAACCGGAGTGCAAAAAGAAAACCTTTTTCATTTGTCAGACCTACGGTCAAAACAACAGCAAACTGGGGCTTGTGCAAACAGACCGGGTGTGCTAGAATAAAAGCCGTAGTTTTGAAATAGACACAGTACATTGAAAAAGAGATCGTTTGCTTTTGGTTGTCGGTCTCTTGTAAAGGAAACATCGTATGCGTTATACCTATGTGCGGCAGCACGATTCTACGGACTGCGCGGCCGCTTCGCTCGCAATGGTGTGCCTCCATTACAAAAAGGAAATCACCATCACCCGCCTGCGGGACATGATGGGAACCGACATGAAAGGCACGAACCTCGTTGGCCTGCAGAAAGCAGCCAATGAGCTGGGCTTCAGCACGGCGGCTGTCCGTGTTGACCGCGAAAACTTTTTAAGCGATTTCACACTGCCCGCAATTGCGCAGGTCATTACCGACCAGGGCATGACCCACTTTGTGGTCATCTTCAAAAAGACGACCATCAAGGATGACGATGTCCGCCGCAAGCATGTGGTGCAGGAAGAAGAACGCAAGGCTGATGCAAGCAAAAAGTACAAATGCAAGGATTACGTCGTCATCGGCGACCCTGCAAATGAACTGAAAAAGATCAGCCTGGATGAGTTCTATAAAAACTTCACCGGCGTGCTGCTGCTGCTGAACCCCACAGCGGAGTTCAAGGGCGGCACCGGCAAGCATAAGGTGGAGGGCAAAGAGGAAGCCAAGGCAGCCCGCAACAACATGTTGAAGCGGTACATGGATCTGCTGCTTCCCCAGAAAAAGCTGTTTGCTTACGCTATTCTCAGTTCAGTGATCCTGACACTGATCGGCATCGTGTCCACCGTCTTTAATAAGGCGATCATGGATGAGGTGCTGCCTTACGGGCTGAAAAATCTGCTCATATCGCTCATTGTCGTGTTCAGTGTGGTCAACCTGACCAGCACGCTGCTCTCGACTGTGAGACAGTGGATCCTGATCTTCCTTTCCATTAAAATTGACATTCCGTTGATGCTGGGCTACTTCGAGCATGTGTACAAACTGCCGATGAAGTTCTTTGCATCCCGTAAGACCGGCGAGATCACCACCCGCTATTCCGATGCAGGCACCATCAAATCGGTGCTGACCAGCATTGCAATGAGCGTGGTCATGGACATCGTGATGGCCATTGGTACAGGCTTTGTCCTGTTCCGGATGAACTCCTCGCTGTTCTCCATTACCCTGTTTACCACCGTTCTGAGCCTGCTGCTCGTCATCATCTTCAAGCAGCCCTACAAGCGGATCAATGAAGAGACGATGGTGCAGTCGGCGGTTCTGAACAGCCAGATGATCGAGAGCCTGCGCGGCATCGAGACCATCAAGTGCAACGCCTGCGAGGATCGCGAGCTGGAAGCCCTTGAGCGTGAATACATCAAGAGCCTGAAGATCAGCCTGCGTTCCAGCAAGATCAGCACCGGCCAGAGCCTGATCTCCAGCGTGATCATGACCGTGTTGAACATGGTCACCACCTATGTGGGCATCACGCAGGTGCTGAATGGCCAGCTGACGCTGGGCGGCTACATGGCGTTCAGCACCCTTTCGGGCTACTTTACTTCTCCGGTGAGCGAGCTCATCAGTATGCAGATGTCCATTCAGGAAGCTTCCATCTCCATGAAGCGCCTGACGGAGATCATGGATTACGAATCCGAGCAGGACGATGACCGCGAGTACACCGAGATGGAGAGCATGGAGGGCGACATTGAGTTCAAGGATGTCACCTTCCGGTATGGCAACCGCACCCCGGCACTGGACCACATCTCCTTCACCATCCCGCAGGGGAAAAAGGTGGCGCTGGTTGGTTCCTCGGGTTCCGGCAAGTCCACCATCACCAAGCTCCTGCTCAAGTATTACGAGCCGGAGAGCGGTACTATCAGCGTGAATGGCGTTGATCTGGACGAGTACAGCAATGCATCCGTCCGCCGCTGCATTTCCTATGTCCCGCAGAACGTTGAGCTGTTCAGCAAGACGATCTTCGAGAATATCCGCATCTCCCGCCCCGAGGCTACCCTCGATCAGGTAAGGGAGGCGGCCAAGAAGGCCGACGCACACGAGTTCATCCGCAGGCTGCCGCTGCAGTACAACACCTATCTGGAGGAAGCTGGCAACGGCCTGTCCGGTGGTGAGAAGCAGCGCATTGCACTGGCCCGTGCGTTCCTGAAGGATTCGAGCCTTTACATCTTTGATGAATCGACCTCCAGCCTGGACTTTGGTACAGAGAATACCATCTTTGATATGATCTATAACCAGCTGGCTGACCGTTCGATGTTGATCGTGGCACACCGCCTTTCCACCATCCGTGATTGTGACCTGATCCTGGTCATGGATCACGGCCAGATCGTGGAGCGCGGCACCCATGACGAGCTGCTGGCAAAGCAGGGCAAGTATTACGAGCTCTGGAACCTGCAGCAGGGCATCTTCCGCCGCAAGAAGGAAGAGCCTGCACCCGTTGCCCCCGCCGCAGTTGTTGAAGACGACGACGATGGCGAGGCAATGACCTATTAAGTTGCAGCCGAGTGCGCACTCGGTTACATAAATGATCTTTGGATGGATGCGCAGCCGGAAAAAGATCGCCAAAATAAGTTTTTTCATTCATTTGAAGGGAGTAATTCATTATGATGATGCCTGCAAACTACTCTGTTATCGCAGAGAACGAAATGACCTACGTCAACGGTGGCGCTAGCTTTATCGACGCTATCGGCGCTGTTACCGCTCCTATCTGGACTCTGGACAACGTTAAGACCTTCAACACCAACATCGTGACTCTGGTTGGCAACACCTTCCTGCAGTCCACCATTGACCGCACCATCGGTGTCCTGTTCAGCGGCAACACCACCTGGAAGGAAGTCGGCAACATCGGCAAGAACCTGTTCGGCACCAATGTTAAGGGCAAGCCGATCGACAAGAACAACTTTGGTGACTATGCTATGAACGCTCTGGGCATTGCTGCTGCTGTCTACAACCTGGGCGTGGCTCCCACCAAGAACACCGTCAAGGAGACTGACGTTAAGTTCACTGTCTAATTAGACGTGATCTGAAATTATGAAGCGTTGAGGAAACTGCACCGCCCTACTTGTTAGCGCGGGGCAGACAACAATGCCTCGTTATGGTGTGCCAGGAGGCGTGTGCCTCCTGGCACACCTTATTTTTATGTTGCTTATCGCGTTGCGGTAGGCAATTGTGTGTGGTAGAAGATTATGTTTATCCTTACAGGAATGCTCTTTACATAGTGACACTTTATCGCTGTGTGAGTGGCTTACCGTGAGCATCCTCACCCTCTCAGGCGCTTTGCGCCAGCTCTCCCGAAGGGAGAGCCCTTGGCATAGCGCAGTGTACGGCGGGTTTCCCTTTGCGTAGTGTGAACGCAGACTTGCCCACAGTGCAGGGAGTGAATCATTCTGTCAAAACCTCCCACTTTGGGGGAGGTGGCAGCGCGTGTGCGCTGACGGAGAGGGTGAGCCCGGTAGAGGTATAAGCTGATGAAAAAGACGACAGTTGTCAAGAATAACGACATGCTGGATGTAGCCCGAAGACTTCGGAGGGAAATGACACCACAGGAGCAACGGCTTTGGTATGTTTTCTTGCGGAAATATCCGGTAAAATTCTACAAACAGCGGATCATTGAATCGTTTATTGTGGATTTTTATTGCGCGGATGCAAGATTGGTTATTGAACTTGACGGCTCACAGCATTATACTGAACAGGGGAAAGCTTACGATGAGGAACGAAGTGCTATCCTGCATGGCTATGGCTTGAAAGTTTTACGGTTCTCTAATCGGGATGTTAACAATCATTTTGATGCTGTATGCGAGACCATTGACAGGGAAGTACAAATTCGGATATAAAAGCAGCTGTGACCCTTTTTGTCAAGAGCTCCCACTTTGGGGGAGCTGGCAAAGCCGTTAGGCTTTGACTGAGAGGGTGAGGCCGCTTTGAGGAGAGTCTTTGGCAAAACGGTAAAAAAGAATCTTTGACCCCAGACAATTGCTTATTGCAAACAAAAAAGAAACAGGTGGACATTATTATGAGAGAGATCCAAGTTGCAGAAAACAAGACCCTGAAGCTGACCAACGTTCTGGCACGCAAGATCGATGCCAGCGAGCTGGGCAACCTGGGCGTGATCCTGACCCAGATGCAGAACTTTATCAAGAGCCACAGCGCCATGCCGGTTGGCCCTGTGATCCAGTGCGTCAAGTTTACCTCCGGCCCCAACCCGGAGCCGCAGATCTATTTTATGATGCAGGTCAACCAGCTCATCCCCCGCCTGGAGCCGGGCTACGAGCAGGACGCTGTGCTGCGGGTGAAGGGCTGCCTGTACGCCCACTTCACCGGCCCCATGGACCACAGCAGCCTTGCCAGCCAGAAGCTGAACATCTATGCCTACGAGCACGAGATCGAGCTGACCGGCACCACCTACAGCATCTACGTCAATCAGGACAGCGAAAACGGTGTCATGGACGTTTTTATGGAGACGAAGTAATATGACCACTCGCATTCAGAATCTTTCCGACCTGCAGGACCGCCGCATTATGATGGAGAAAAAGCTGCCGGCCTTTGGCTACGCGCTCATTCTTCTGGTGGCTTTCCTCATGGTGTTTCTGGTGATCTGGAGCACCCAGAACAAGCGCACCTACGTCAGCCAGTCCACTGGCTCAGTGCAGGCGGCCAACAAGACCTATATCATGTCCAGTTACTCCGGCTCCATCACCGAGCTGAACATCTCGGAGGGCAGCTATGTCACCGAGGGCGACCTCATCGCCCACATCAAGAGCACCGATCTGGACATCCAGCAGGACAGCTACCAGAAGCAGCTGGACATCTACAAAAAGCAAAAGAGCCAGTACGAGAAGCTGCTCAAGTCCATTCAGGACGACAAGAACTACTTCAGCGAGACCGACATCGACGATCAGCCCTATTACTACCAGTACGAGAGCTACAAGAGCCAGGTCAGCCAGAAGGCGTTTGACGCTTCGCCCTATCAGGCCGCCGGTTACACCGACGAGCAGATCAAGACCATGATGGAGCAGAACCAGAGCGAGGTGGAGAGCTTGTACTACTCCACCCTGCAGTCCATTTCTGCCAACCTGACCAGCGTGCAGGCCAACATTGACAACATCGAGGCCCAGCTGGATGCCCTGAACACCGGCGCGAACGATTACTACATCTATGCTCCCACCTCCGGTGTCATCCACATGGACACCCCCTACAAGGTGGGCATGGTGCTCAGCGCGGGTTCCGCGCTGGCCACCGTGGCCAGCGAGAACAGCGACCTTGAGATCGTGGCGGCTGTCACCGTCAACGACCGGCCGCTGATCAACGTGGGCGACCCCTGCAAGATCGCCATCACCGGCCTGTCGGAGTATTCCTACGGCACCCTGACCGGCACTGTTACCTCCATCGATAGTGACGTGACCACCAACACCAGCGGGTCTTACTACAAGATGACCATCAAGCCGGACAACACCTATGTCGTGAGCACCAGCGGCGACAAGGTGGATCTTTCCAACGGCATGAGCGTCACCGCCCGTGTGGAGTACGATGAACTGACTTACTTTGACTATGTGATGGAGGCCCTGGGCGTGCTGTTCCGCTAAGCGCCCGCCGATTCCACGCCCAAGAGGTACGAAAGAATGAAACTGAACCCGAAACAGCTGGCCGCCAGCGCGGCTTTGCTGGGTGTGCTGGCCTGTGCCGCCGCCCTGCCTGCGTCGGCTGCCGGCCCTGTTACCACGCCGCTGGCCCTCACGCTGCCCAAGGTGAGCTTTCCCTGGGATAAAGTTACCGCCGAGAGCATCGAGACCGGCAGCTACGATGCCGCTCCGCTGGCAGGCACGGCCCAGCAGCTCTCCCCGGTGACCACCCCCGCCAATGCCGCCAGCAAGAACGGCGTGACCTATGTCTCTGATAACCCCAATGTTGTCTCGGTGGACAGCGAGGGCGTAGCGCAGGCTGTGGGCCTGGGCACGGCCAACATCACCGCCACCTGCGGCGGGGTGAGCTGCACCTATACCATTACCCCCCAGCCGGATGCCAGCATGATCGCCACCGAAATGGATATCACCCTTGCATCCAGCACCATTGCCGTGGGCGAGACCACCAGCCTTTCGCTGGCGGTGCTGCCCACCTCGGCGGCCAACTATATCAACGTCAGCCTGAGCTCTTCCAATGAGAAGGTGGCCACCGTCAACAACTTTGGCAAGGTGACCGGCGTTGCCCCCGGCAAGGCCACCATCACCGCCACGGACGGCAACGTGAGCTGCACGGCCACCGTTACGGTGGTTGCCGCCAACACCAGCACCGTTTCCAGCCAGTCCATCTCCCTGAACACCAACTATGTGGTGCTCAAGCCGGGCTCCTCCAAGACCATCACCGGCAAGGTGTCGCCGGCCTCCGCCAGCCAGAGCCTGACCTTCAAGAGCCAGGACAAGAGCATTGCCACCGTCAGCGGTTCCGGTGTCATCACCGGCGTTGCCACGGGTGCCACCTCCGTGGTGGTCTCCAACGGCACCGCCTCCACCTCGGTCACGGTCATCGTCAACCGCACCGCCTCCACCTCCGGCAGCAGCAACGATACCAGCGGTGAGGGCACCGAGGACAACGTCACCACCGATGCCACCGTGGCCGCCATCCAGAACGCCGCAGGGGAGGAAGTGTCCCTCTATCAGAGCGACGTGCCCGCCATTACCGGCGAGATCCTGAGTGCCCTGCGCACCACGGGCCGCAGCCTGATCGTGCTGGGCGAGGATTATACTCTGCGGATCGATGGCACCAGCATCAAGAGCACCCAGGGCGGGTTCAGCACCGCCCTGACCTTTGCCCCCGATGAAAACGGCCTGAGCTTCCAGCTGGGCGAAAGCGGCGCGCTGCCCTGCGTGGTGCAGATCACCCTGACCGGTGAGAACACCGCTTACAGCCGCCTGTATCTGCACAACACTGCCAGCGAAAAGTGGCAGTTCCTGAACAGCTACAAGGATGGCACCATCACCGCCGATACGGCTGGCAGCTACCTGCTGACCAACCAGAATCTGCGCTTCACCAATATCAACTGGACCTTCTTCATCGCCGCCGGTGCGCTGACCGTGGTCTGCCTGATCGTGTATATCGCCGTCAAGAAACGGTATTGGTTCTGGTAATTATAACTGTGCGTAATAAAACCTCCCGCTCATTCGAGTGGGAGGTTTTGTGTTTATCGGAAGTTCTTGACAATTAAAATACAATGTGATATGATTTTGATATCAGAAAGAAACTTCCGAACCCTGTAAAGGAGGGACATTTTATGGAAGAGAAGATCTTACAGACCAAGAAGAACGGCATGACCATGCTGCTGCTGACCCTGCTGGGCTATGTAGCATCCATTGCTCTGTTCATTTGCAGCATCACCCTGCTGGATGCAGACCGGATGCTTCTGGGCGTGCCGCTGCTGATTTTGTCCATTGCGTATTGGATCACAGGTATTTTCCTGTTCTGCGGCCTTAAAGTGCTAAAGCCGCAGGAGGCGCTGGTGCTCACCCTGTTTGGCGATTACATCGGCACCCTGAAGGGACAGGGCTTCTACTGGGTAAACCCCTTCTGTACCGCCGTCAACCCTGCCGCAGGCACCCGGCTGAGCCAGAGCGGTGATGTGAACAGCGGCGAGAATGGAAAGGCAAACGGCCAGAATATGCAGACGAGTGCAGAGGCAATCGGAAAACGCATTTCCCTCAAACGGATGACGCTGAACAACTCCCGCCAGAAGATCAACGATTGCCTGGGCAACCCGGTGGAGATCGGCATTGCGGTCATCTGGCGCGTGACCGACACCGCAAAGGCCGTGTTCAATGTGGACAACTACAAGGAATATCTCTCCCTGCAGTGCGACAGCGCCCTGCGCAACGTGGTGCGCATCTACCCCTACGATGTGGCCCCCAACGTAGACACCACCGGCGACGGCGTGGCCGATGAGGGCAGCCTGCGCGGCTCTTCGGAAGTGGTGGCAAAGCGGATTCAGGATGAGATCCAGAAAAAAGTTGCAGATGCTGGAATTGAAATCGTGGAGGCCCGCATCACTTATCTGGCCTACGCCCCCGAGATCGCGGCGGTCATGCTGCAGCGTCAGCAGGCAAGCGCCATCATTGATGCCCGTAAGATGATCGTGGACGGTGCCGTGGGTATGGTGGAGATGGCGCTGGATCGCCTGAGTGAGAACAAAGTGGTGGAGCTGGACGATGAGCGCAAAGCGGCAATGGTCTCCAACCTGCTGGTGGTGCTCTGCGGCAACCGTGACGCGCAGCCCATTGTGAACAGCGGCAGCCTGTACTGATGGCAGAGCCGAAAAAGCAGATCCCCCTGCGCCTGAATGCGAAGCTCTACGATGCCCTTGCCGCGTGGGCTGAGGATGACTTCCGCTCGGTGAACGGGCAGATCGAGTATCTGCTCACCGAGTGTGTGCGTCAGCGCAAAAAGAACGGCAAGTACGTCTCTGACCAGATCGACGTGCCGCCCGAACTGGATATCAAGTAAAAGAACGACCCTCTCAGTCAAAGCCTGTTGGCTTTGCCAGCTCCCCCGAAGGGGGAGCCTATCGCTGGCCTGGGATAAAGGCAGCATAGCCTCGCCCTTCGGGAGAGGTGGCATTGCGAAGCAATGACGGAGAGGGTCGTTCCTTATTTAATTCGTGTGCTCGCTCCACCCGCTGGAGGTGATCACTTCGCCATCGGTGGTGCACCAGAGGGCTTCCACGCCGTCCAGCGATTCCACGAGCTGCTTGCCCTCTTCCAGAGGCAGGCAGAACAGGCCGGTGGTCAGGCAGTCGGCCACACCGGAGTCCGGAGCCAGCACGCTCACGCCGTCAAAGTAGGCGGCGGGCCAGAGGGTGGCCGGGTCGATGAGGTGGTGGTAGCGCACACCGTCCACAACGTAGTAGCGCTGGTAGTCGCCGCTGGTCACAAGGGAGAGGTCGCTCATCCTGACGGCGGCTACAGTGGAGCTGCCGTTGGTGTAGACCTCGGAGGAGTTCCACGGGTTTTCCACGCCGCCTACCCACTGGGAGCCGTCCGGCTTGGTGCCGATGGCCCGCAGGTTGCCGCCCACGCTGATGAGGGCACTGGTCAGGCCCCGGGCTTCGGCGGCCTGTGCGGCCTGCTCCACGGCGTAACCCTTGCCCACGCTGCCCACGTCCAGCGACATGGCCGGGTCGGCCAGATAGACCGTTTTGGCATCTTCATCAATGATGAGGTTGGCGATATCGCAGTGCTGTGCGGCGGCATCCAGCTCTTCCTGCGTGGGCAGCTGGTTGTTGCTGTCGTTGTCATCGGCCAGTGCGGCCTCGCGGTAGTTGTGCCAGATGTTCAGCACACTGCCCAGCGCAATGTTCAGCTTGCCGCCGGTGGTGTCGTACATGGTCTGGGCCAGCTCCAGCATCCCGAGGATCTTGTCATCCACCGTCACCGGGGCAATGCCCGCATTGTCGTTGATGGTCTTGATGTTGGTCACGCCATCGTAATCATTATAAATGTCGTAGAGCTGGTTGTACTCCACAAGGTCGGCGTGGAGCGCGTCCATCTGGGCGGTGAACTCTTCCTCGCTGTCGCAGTAGGCGATGACCTGCGTCACGGTGTCGAACACATCATAGAACACGGTGGAGTAGCGCTGCGGGCCATCGGCGGCGCTGGACGCAGTAGAGCCGGAAGCGGAGCTGCCGCAGCCCGCCAGCAGGCTCAGGCTGAGCGCAGCCGCCAGCAGGGCGGAAAAAATACGCTTGGTCATCATGCTTTGGCGGTCTCCTTTGCGGCGGTAAAGGCGGTGTGCTCTTCCTGCAGATGTGCCAGCAGGTCACCGAACACCCAGTTCTTGCTGGTGGGGGTCACAACGGCCTTGAGGGGGATGTTCACCTGTGCCTGCTTCATCAGGTCGAGCAGGGTGTCCACATCCTTATCCTTGAAGTTGGCCAGCACCAGCGCCGGGGGATAAGCACCCGGCTCCAGCACCAGAGTGCGGGTGGTCTTGACCTCCACCTCGCCCAGCAGCTGGGCCACGGTCCTGCCTGCATCGGCGGGGGAGACCAGCTGCAGTTTCATCCCGAAAGCGGGGGCCATCCCCTCCAGAATGCCCCGGTCGGCGGCAGAAAGGTTCCAGCCCAGCGCCAGCGGGATGCCGGCATTCTGGTTGCGTGCAATATGAGCTTTCATAGAAATACCTCGTTTCAAGGGTGAATTCAAAATACACCATAGTATACCATATTTGATGACAAAAGAAAACAACCCCCTCAGTCACGCTGCCGCGTGCCGAGAGGGTCGTTCCATTCTCAGTTCATCTTCTTGCCAAAGAACTCGACTTCCTTGGTGATAAAGCCCATCAGTTCATCGAACTGGTCGGGGGTCAGGCTCTGGGCACCATCGCACTTGGCCTTGGCAGGGTTGTTGTGCACCTCGATCATCAGGCCGTCGGCACCGGCGGCCACGGCGGCCTTGGCCAGCTGGGGCACCATCCAGGCATGGCCGCAGGCGTGGCTGGGGTCCACCACCACGGGCAGGTGGGTCATTTTGTGGAGCATGACCACACCGGCAAGGTCCAGGGTGTTGCGCATACTGGTCTCAAAGGTGCGGATGCCGCGCTCGCAGAGGATAACGTTCTCGTTGCCCTCAGCCATGATGTACTCGGCGCTCATCACAAATTCTTCCAGCGTGTTGGCCAGGCCGCGTTTGAGCAGCACGGGCTTTTTCTGGCGGCCCACGGCCTTGAGCAACTCAAAGTTCTGCATATTGCGGGCACCCACCTGGATAAGGTCTACATTCTCGAACAGGGGCAGGTGCTCGGTGTTCATGATCTCGGTGACGATGGGGGAGCCGGTGGCGCGGCGGGCCAGCTTGAGCAGGTCCAGGCCCTCACTCCGCATTCCCTGGAAGGAGTAGGGGGAGGTGCGGGGCTTGAATGCGCCGCCGCGCAGCAGGGAAGCGCCTGCATCCTTGACGCGCTGGGCGCAGTAGGTGATCTGCTCCTCGCTCTCGATGCTGCAGGGGCCTGCAATGACGGCGAAGTTGCCGCCGCCGATCTTCACGCCGTTGACATCGATCACGCTGTCGTCGGGGTGGAACTTGCGGTTGGCTTTCTTGTAAGGCTCAGACACGCGGCGGCAGGTCTCGACCACAGGGTTGGCCAGCACCCAGCTCTCGGCAATGGCCTTGGTGTCGCCGATCAGGCCCAGAATGTGGGTGTCGCTGCCCTTGGAGTCGTTGATCTGCAGCCCCATATCCTGCAGCTCGTGGCAGAACTCGCGGACCTGTGCGTCGGGGGCATCCTGTTTCAGTACAATGATCATGGTGGTCGTCTCCTTATCCTTCTCACACAAACGGCACAGGAGACCGGCTCCATTGCCGCGATTTATTTTCGTGAAGTTCAGTTTCCTGAAGCATGGGCCTATGATAACACTTCAGGGAACTGAAGTCAAGAGAAATTTTGAAATTTTGGAAAGAAAGTGGTAGAATAAAAGCAGCCTGAGAGGGCAAGGAGTTTACAAGGAGCGATCATCAATGGGAAAAGAAGCAAAAACGAATGCCATGCGCATCCTGGAACGGGCCAAGGTGCCCTATACAGCCCACGAATATGCCCACGAAGAGGGCGTGGCGGTGGACGGCGTGACCGTGGCCGCCAGCATGGGGGAGGACCCGGCCTGCGTATATAAGACTCTGGTGACCCAGGACAGCAGCAAAAACTACTTTGTGTTCGTCATTCCGGTGGCGGCAGAGCTTGACCTGAAGGCCGCTGCCCGCAGCGTGGGCGAAAAAAGCGTAGCCATGATCCATGTGGCCGATATCAATAAGGTCACCGGCTATGTGCGGGGCGGCTGCAGCCCGGTGGGTATGAAAAAGCAGTACACCACCGTGTTTGATGAAAGCGTGCTGGCTCAAGAAAAGGTCTATGTCTCCGGCGGCCGCATTGGTACGCAGGTGTGCTGCGCACCCGCCGACCTCATCCGGGTAGCAAGGGCAACAACAGCGAAGATCATCTTCTAAGGTAAAACGCCCTTACTGCCAACGCAATGACGGAGAGACTGTACAGAGCGGGGCCTGCTCAGTGAGATAAAACTTACTTTATTATATTTTCTAAAAAAGTCATACTTAAAAAGAAATACGGTGTCGAAACTGCACAAAACTTTTGAAAGTTTTTTGACGCGGGAGAACACAAGGGAGAAATTGCCCCAAGGGCCTTTGCAAAGTGGAATTTTTGCCGTAAACTGTATGTAGTACAGGGACGGTACCCCGGCGGATGCCGGGTGCCGCCTGAAAAAGCGCAGAGCAAAAGGGGAACTTCAAAGATGAAGATGCTGTCGGGCTTCACAGAACAGAACACCATTCGTGCTGTTCAGGGGCATCGTGCAGCTTTGTGCAAAGCGCTGGGAGAGCATACGCAGAAATAAAGGCCGTGGTGCAGGTGTACCACAGCTTTTTTTTGTTTTGCAGACGGAGAAAGAGAGGTTCGGATATGATTCGGAAAGTTGCAGTGATCATGGGCTCGGACAGTGATTGGCCGGTGGTAAAGGGGGCCTGTGCCCAGTTGAAGGCGCTGGACATCCCCTTTGAGGCACACATCCTTTCGGCACACCGCACCCCTGCCGAGGCCGCGGATTTTGCCAAAAATGCCCGGGCCAACGGCTTTGGTGTGATCCTGTGCGCGGCGGGCATGGCGGCCCATCTGGCCGGTGCCTTTGCCGCCAACACCACCCTGCCTGTCATCGGCATCCCGATGAAGGGCGGCGCGATGGACGGTCTGGACGCGCTGCTGGCCACGGTCCAGATGCCCAGCGGCATCCCGGTGGCTACCGTGGCCCTGAACGGGGCCAAGAACGCCGCCTGGCTGGCTGCCGAGATCCTGGCCCTGAGCGATGACACACTGGCCGGGAAGCTGGAGGCCGAGCGGGTGAGCATGGCACAGCAGATCGCAGCCAAGGAAGAAAAGCTGCAGAACGAACTGAAAGAGTTGTAAGGAGAACCAATGTCTGATTTTGCATATCCGCTGCACGAGGAATGCGGCGTTTTTGGCATTTACGACCGGGCGGGCACCGAGGACGTGGCCGCTGCCGCCTATTCTGCCCTGTATGCGCTGCAGCACCGCGGGCAGGAGAGCTGCGGCATTGCGGTCAACGATGACGGTGTCATCCAGGGCCACCGCGACCTCGGCCTGGTGAACGAGGTGTTCACCCCCGCCGTGCTGGGCAGTCTTTCCACCCCCACGGCCCACATGGCAACGGGCCATGTCCGCTATGCCACGGCCGGCAGCCGGGTGCGGGCCAACGCCCAGCCCATGATCGTCCGGCATGGCCGGGGCACCATGGCCCTCTGCCACAACGGCAACCTGACCAATGCCTTGGAGCTGCGCCGTCAGCTGGAGAACGAGGGTGCCATCTTCCACGGCTCCTCCGACACCGAGGTCATCTGCTACCTCATCACCCGCAACCGCCTGCGGATGGGCAGCATTGAGACTGCCATCAGCAAGACGATGGATGTGCTGGAGGGTGCATACAGTCTGGTGATCATGTCCGCCACCAAGCTCATTGCGGTCCGGGACCCCCGGGGCTACCGCCCTTTGTGCATCGGCACCCTGCCCGGCGGCGGCTACGTCTTTGCCAGCGAGAGCTGTGCGCTGGATGCTGCGGGCGCGACCCTGCTGCGGGACGTGGAGCCCGGCGAGATCGTCATTGCCGACACCAAGACCGGTGAGCTGCGGAGCATCAAGGATCACTGCGGCCGCCCGGACACCCAGATGTGCGTGTTCGAGTTCATCTATTTCTCCCGCCCGGACAGCATCATCGAGGGCAGCTCGGTGCACGAGGCCCGCAAGCAGGCAGGCCGGTTCCTGGCACAGGAGCACCCCGTGGAGGCTGATGTGGTCATCGGCGTGCCGGATTCCGGTCTGGATGCGGCGCTCGGCTACTCGCAGGAGAGCGGCATCCCCTACGGCATCGGCTTCATTAAGAATAAATACATCGGCCGCACCTTTATCCAGGGCAGCCAGAAGCAGCGCGAAAACAGCGTGCGCATCAAGCTGAACGTGGTGTCCAGCACCGTCAAGGGCAAGCGGGTGGTGCTGGTGGATGACTCCATCGTGCGCGGCACCACCTCCGCCCGCATCATCAAGCTGCTGCGGGATGCCGGTGCAAAGGAAGTCCACTTCCGGGTCTCGGCCCCCCCGTTCAAATACCCCTGCTACTTCGGCACCGACATCCCCGACCAGAAGCTGCTGGTGGCCACGGGCCGCAATGTGGAGCAGATCAATGAGATCATCGGGGCCGACACCCTGGGCTACCTGTCCACCGAGCATGTGGTGCAGCTGGCCAAGAACGCAAAATGCGGTTTCTGCACCGCCTGCTTTACCGGCGAGTATGCCGTGAAGCCGGAGGAGGTGCTTTCCACCGATATCCATGAACGCCACCTGAATGACCGTCCCAAAAACGAGAAGAAGTTAGGAGAGTAAGAAGATGGAAAAGAGCTATTCTGAGAGTTACGCAGCTGCCGGTGTGGATATCACCGCCGGTTACCGCTCCGTTGAACTGATGAAGCAGTATGTTGCCCGCACCATGAACGAGCACTGCATTGGTGGTCTGGGCGGCTTTGGCGGCCTGTTTGAGCTGGACTGCACCGGCTACAAGCACCCTGTTCTGATCTCCGGCACGGACGGCGTGGGCACCAAGCTGAAGATCGCCATGATCATGGACAAGCACGACACCATTGGCATCGACTGCGTTGCCATGTGCGTCAACGATGTGATCTGCGCCGGTGCAAAGCCGCTGGTGTTCCTGGATTACATCGCCTGCGGCCGCAACATCCCTGAGAAGATCGCCGAGATCGTCAAGGGCGTGGCCGAGGGCTGCGTGCAGGCTGATTGCTCTCTGGTGGGCGGTGAGACTGCCGAGCACCCGGGCATGATGCCGGAGGATGAGTACGATCTGGCCGGTTTCACTGTGGGCGTTGTGGACAAGGAAAAGATCCTGAGCAACGAGACCATGCAGGCTGGCGATGTCATCCTCGCTCTGCCCTCCACCGGTGTTCATTCCAACGGTTTCTCGCTGGTGCGCAAGATCTTTGATATTGACAACGATCCCGATGTTCTGCACACCACCCCCGCCGAGCTGGGCGGCAAGACCCTGGGCGATGCTCTGCTGGCTCCCACCAAGATCTACGTCAAGCCGGTGCTGAAGGTGTTGGAAGAGGTGGATGTCAAGGGCATCTCCCACATCACCGGCGGCGGCTTCTATGAGAACATCCCCCGCAGCCTGAAAAAGGGCTGCTGCGCCCGCATCAAGAAGGAAGATGTCCGCACCCCGGCGCTGTTCCACCTGATGCAGAAGGTGGGTGGCATCTCCGAGCACGACATGTTCAACACCTTCAACATGGGCGTTGGCATGGTGCTCACCGTGCCCGCCGAGCAGGCCGACAAGGCGCTGGAGATCCTCCACGCCAACGGCGAGCCCGAGGCTTACAAGCTGGGTGTCATCGCTGAAGGGGACGGTGTGGAACTGTGCTGAACGTAGCTGTGTTGGTTTCCGGCGGCGGCACCAATCTGCAGGCCCTGCTGGACAGCGAAGCCCGGGGCGAGAACCCCAATGGTAAAATTACGCTGGTGGTAGCCTCCAAGCCCGGTGTCTACGCGCTGGAGCGGGCTGCAAAAGCCGGTGTGGAGGGCGTTGTGGTTCGCCGCAAGGATTACGAGAACAGTGAGGCCTTTGACGCGGCCCTGCTGGAAACGCTGAAAAGCCACAACATCGATCTGGTGGTGCTGGCCGGGTTTCTTTCCGTGCTGGGCCCCAGTGTCATTGAAGCCTATCCCCGCCGCATCCTGAATATTCACCCGGCGCTCATCCCGTCCTTCTGCGGGCCCGGCATGTACGGCCTGCGCCCCCATCAGGCTGCTCTGGCCCGGGGCTGCAAGGTGACCGGTGCCACCGTCCACTTTGTCAACGAGGAGTGCGACGGCGGCCCCATCCTGCTGCAAAAGGCAGTGGAGATCCTGCCCGGCGACACCCCCGAGGTGCTGCAGAAGCGGGTGATGGAACAGGCCGAGTGGAAGCTGCTGCCCAAGGCAGTTGCCATGGTGTGCAGCGGCGAGATCGAGTAAAAAAATAAACTGGCTCGCCCTCTCAGGCCGCTTCGCGTCCAGCTCTCCCAAAGGGAGAGCCCTTGGCAAAACCATGAACTTTGTGTGGACTGCCAAAGCCTCCCACTTTGGGGGAGGTGGCAGCGCGTCAGCGCTGACGGAGAGGGCGAGGTCGTTATCCGTAATAGGAGAATTTGACATGGAAAAGATCAACCTGAACGATTATCTGGCCTCCAACGAGTACCCCGGCCGTGGCATTGCAGTGGCAATGGCCCCCGATGGCCGTCAGATGTTCATCGGCTACTTTATCATGGGCCGCAGTGAGAACAGCCGCAACCGCGTGTTCGACCCCGTGCCCGAGCGCGGCGGCATCTGCACCATGGCTGCAGACCCCGACAAGCTGGAAGACCCCAGCCTTATCATCTATAACCCCGTGCTGACCCTGGGCAAGACCCATATCGTGACCAACGGCGACCAGACCGATACCATTTTTGACCTGATGAGTCAGGGCAAGAGCTTTGCCGATGCCCTGCGCACCCGCACCTTTGAGCCGGACGGCCCCAACTACACCCCCCGCATCTCCGCTGTGGTGTACGCTGATGGCAGCTACCAGATGAGCATCCTGAAATCTGCCGACGGCAACGGCGACAGCGTCCAGCGCTATTTCTTTGATTACCCCCAGCCTGTGGCCGGTGAGGGTCATTTCATCAGCACCTACAAGCACAACGGAAACCCCATCCCCAGCTTTGAGGGCGAACCCCTGCGCTTTGCCTGCCCCCGCACCATCGGCGATTTTGCCCATGGCCTGTGGCAGAACCTGAACCCCGACAACAAGGTCAGCCTGTTTGCCCGCGTCATTGATCTGGACAGCGGCGAGACCGGCGATATGATCTTCAACAAATACGATGCTGTCAACAGCGATCTGGACGACCCCGAGGAGCCTGAACTGCTGCCCGAGGAGCTGGAGCTGCTGGCAAAGCTCGATGCCGAAGCGGAATAACGAAGACTTAAGGAGGATGCATCAATGAACGAACTCGCACTGAAGTACGGCTGCAACCCCAACCAGAAGCCCAGCCGCATCTATATGGAGGATGGCTCCGACCTGCCCGTGACTGTGCTGAACGGCAAGCCCGGCTACATCAATTTTCTGGATGCCCTCAACTCCATCCAGCTGGTCAAGGAGCTGAAGGCGGCCTGCGGTCTGCCCGCCGCCGCTTCCTTCAAGCATGTGTCCCCGGCGGGTGCCGCCCTGGGCCTGCCCCTGACCGATGTGGAGCGCAGAATGTACCACATTGCCCCGGACTTTGAGCTCTCTCCGCTGGCCTGCGCTTACGCCCGTGCCCGCGGTGCTGACCGTATGTCCTCCTTTGGCGACTGGATCGCCCTCTCCGATGTCTGCGATGTGCCCACCGCAAAGCTCATCCAGCATGAGGTCTCTGACGGCATCATTGCCCCCGGTTATGAGCCGGAGGCTCTGACCATTCTGGCCGGTAAGAAAAAGGGCAACTACAATGTGGTGGCCATTGACCCCGACTACAAGCCCGCCCCTGTGGAGCACAAGCAGGTGTACGGCATCACCTTTGAGCAGGGCCGCAACGAGCTGACCATCAACGCCGACACCATGCTGACCAACTGGGTCACCGAGAACAAGAGCGTGACCGAGGAGCAGAAGCGGGACCTGATCATTGCCCTTATCACCCTGAAATACACCCAGTCCAACAGTGTCTGCTACACCGCAGGCGGCCAGACCATCGGCGTGGGTGCCGGCCAGCAGAGCCGCATCCACTGCACCCGTCTGGCAGGCCAGAAGGCCGACAACTGGCAGCTGCGCCACATGGACAAGGTGCTGAATCTGCCCTTCCGTGACGATGTCGCCAAGCCCAACCGCGACAATGCCATTGATGTGTATATCGGTGACACCCCCGAGGATGTCATCGGCGACGATGTCTGGGCCGAGACCTTCACCGAGCAGCCCGCACCCCTGACCGCGGAGGAAAAGAAAGAGTACCTGAGCCATGTTACCGGTGTCTGCCTGGGTTCCGATGCCTTCTTCCCCTTTGGCGACAACATCGAGCGTGCCCGCCGCTCCGGCGTGACCGCCATTGTCCAGCCCGGCGGCTCTATCCGCGACCAGCAGGTCATTGACACCTGCAATAAGTACGGCATCGCCATGGCCTTCTGCGGCATCCGGCTGTTCCATCACTAAAAGGAAAACTGGTTCGCCCTCTCAGTCAAAGCCTGTCGGCTTTGCCAGCTCCCCCAAAGGGGGAGCCTTTGGCAGCATCCCGTTAGTAGCTGCTGGTGTTAGTGCCAGTCTTGACTCTCCCTTTGGGAGAGCTGGCGCGAAGCGCCTGAGAGGGTGAGGACGCTGACAGAGAAGCAGAAACGAATATTTTAGGAGATGTTAAAATGGCTAAAAAAATCTTAGTGGTCGGCGGCGGCGGCCGCGAGCACGCCATCATCAAGGCACTGAAGAAGAGCCCGGACTGCGGCGAGATCTGGTGCGCTCCGGGCAACGGCGGCATCAGCTATGATGCCAAATGCAAGAACATCAAGGCTACGGACGTAGAGACCATGGTGGCCTTTGCTGCCGAGGAAAAGTTTGATTATGTTGTCGTGGCGCAGGATGACCCGCTGGCGCTGGGCATGGTGGACGCACTGGCTGCAGTGGGCATCCCTGCCTTTGGCCCGGACAAGGCCGCTGCCCGCATCGAGGCCTCCAAGGTGTTCTCTAAGGACCTGATGAAAAAATACGGCATCCCCACTGCAGATTATGCCACCTTTGATGACCCCGCCAAGGTCATGGATTACATCAAGGCAAAGGGCAAGTACCCCGTGGTCATCAAGGCCGACGGACTGGCACTGGGCAAGGGCGTGTTGATCTGCGAGAACGAGGAACAGGCCGCCGATGGCGTGAAGGAGATCATGCTGGACAAGAAGTTCGGCGCTTCCGGCAACCATGTGGTGGTGGAAGAGTTCCTCACCGGCCCCGAGGTCAGTGTGCTGAGCTTTACCGACGGCAAGGTGGTCAAGCCCATGGTGTCCAGCATGGATCACAAGCGTGCCAACGATCACGACACCGGCCTGAACACCGGCGGCATGGGCACCGTGGCCCCCAACCCCTACTACACCCCGGCTATTGCTGCCGAGTGCATGGAAAAGATCTTCCTGCCCACCATTCAGGCCATGAACGCCGAGGGCTGCCCCTTCAAGGGCTGCCTGTACTTCGGCCTGATGCTCACCCCGGACGGCCCCAAGGTCATCGAGTATAACTGCCGCTTCGGTGATCCCGAGACCCAGGTGGTGCTGCCTCTGCTGGAGAGCGACCTGCTGAAGATCATGGCTGCCTGCACCGAGGGCACACTGGCCGATACCGAGGTCAAATTCTCCGAGGGCGCGGCCTGCTGTGTCATTCTGGCCTCCGGCGGCTACCCGGTGTCCTATGAAAAGGGCAAGCCCATTTCCGGCCTGACCAACGGCCAGCTGGAAGGGGAGAGCAACATCACAGTCTACCACTCCGGCACGGCACTGCGTGAGGACGGCACGCTGGTCACCAACGGCGGCCGCGTGCTGGGCGTGACTGCAGCTGCGCCCCGCCTGACCGCCGCCATCACGCAGGCATACGCCGCCGCTGAGAAGATCAGTTTTGAAAAGCTGCACAAGCGCACGGATATTGGTATGAGAGCGCTGAAAGCAATCGCTGAACAATAAAAAAGAGGGGGATTCACCCATGGTTTATCGTATTTATGTGGAAAAGAAGCCCGGCTTTGATGTGGAAGCCCAGGGCCTGAAAAATGAGCTGGTGAGCCTGCTGGGCATCCAGTCCCTGAGCGGCCTGCGCCTGCTGAACCGCTATGACGTGGAGGGCATCGACGAGGCACTGTTCAACCAGTGCGCTACCACTGTGTTCAGTGAGCCGCCGGTGGACAACACCTATGCGGAGCTGCCTGAATTCGAGGGCATTTCCTTTGCTGTGGAGTACCTGCCCGGCCAGTTCGACCAGCGCGCCGATTCTGCCGCCGAGTGCATCCAGCTCATCAGCCAGGGTGAGCGCCCGCTGGTTCGCTCTGCCCGTGTCTACCTGCTGGAGGGTTCCCTGACCGAGGAGCAGGTGGCAGAGATCAAGAAGTACGTCATCAACCCGGTGGAGGCCCGCGAGGCTTCGCTGGAGACCAAAGCTACTCTGAAGATGGAGTATCCCGTGCCCACCGCTGTGGCCACGCTGGAGGGCTTCAACGAGCTGGACGAAGAGGGCCTGAAGAAGTTCATCGACGAAAAGGGCCTGGCCATGGATCTGGGCGATATCAAGTTCTGCCAGGAGTACTTCCGCTCTGAGCACCGCGACCCCACCATCACCGAGATCAAGATGATCGACACCTACTGGTCCGATCACTGCCGCCACACCACCTTTGGCACCATTCTGGATGATGTCCAGATCGACGATGCCGTGGTGCAGGCAGCGTTTGACCGCTACATGGCCATGCGCGCCGACCTGGGCCGTGAAGAGAAGCCCCGCTGCATGATGGATCTTGCCACCATCGGTGCCAAGGAGCTGAAGAAGCAGGGCATCCTCAAGAATCTGGACGAATCCGAGGAGATCAACGCCTGCACCGTCAAGATCAAGTGCGATGTGAACGGCAAGGATGAGGACTGGCTCTTCCTCTTTAAGAACGAGACCCACAACCACCCCACCGAGATCGAGCCCTTCGGCGGTGCGGCCACCTGCATCGGCGGTGCCATCCGCGACCCGCTGTCCGGCCGCAGCTATGTCTATCAGGCCATGCGTGTGACCGGCGCAGGCGACCCGCTCAAGCCTGTCAGCGAGACCCTGCCCGGCAAGCTGCCCCAGCGCAAGCTGGTGACCACTGCCGCTGCCGGTTACTCCTCCTACGGCAACCAGATCGGCCTTGCCACCGGCCAGGTGGATGAGATCTACCACCCCGGCTATGTGGCAAAGAGAATGGAGATCGGCGCTGTGGTGGGTGCGACTCCCGCTTCCCATGTCCGCCGCGAGTGCCCCGCCCCCGGGGATGTCATCGTCCTGCTGGGCGGCCGCACCGGCCGCGACGGCATCGGCGGTGCCACCGGCTCCTCCAAGGCCCACAATCTGGGCAGCCTGGACCACTGCGGTGCCGAGGTGCAGAAGGGCAATGCGCCCATCGAGCGCAAGCTCCAGCGCCTGTTCCGCCGTGAGGATGCCTGCAAGATGATCAAGCGCTGCAACGACTTTGGTGCGGGCGGCGTTTCCGTTGCCATCGGTGAGCTGGCCGACGGCCTGTATATCGACCTGAACAAGGTCACCAAGAAGTATGACGGCCTGGACGGCACCGAGCTGGCCATCAGCGAGAGCCAGGAGCGCATGGCTGTGGCCCTTGCCCCCGAGGATGTGGACAAGTTCATCGCCATTGCCACCGAGGAGAACCTTGAGGCTACCCCCGTGGCAAAGGTCACCGAGGAAAAGCGCCTGAACATGGTGTGGAACGGCGTGTCCATCGTCAACATCAGCCGTGAGTTCCTGAACTCCAACGGTGCGGAGAAGCACCAGAACGTCCATGTGGAGCAGGGTACCGTCTGGCAGCCCCAGTGGGCCGGCATCACCTTCAGCCAGAAGATGAAGAACATGGTGGGCGACCTGAACATCTGCAGCAAGAAGGGCCTTTCTGAGCGGTTCGACAGCACCATTGGTGCCGCCACCGTCCTGATGCCCTTTGGCGGTGCTTACCAGCTGACCCCCCAGAACGCCATGGTGGCAAAGCTGCCCGTGGATGGCGAGACCAACACCTGCTCCGGCATGGCCTGGGGCTACAACCCCTACCTGATGAGCGCCAACCAGTATATCGGTGCACGGATGGCCGTGGTGGACAGCGTCACCAAACTGGTGGCCTCCGGCTTCCGCTATGAGGATGCCTACCTGACCTTCCAGGAGTACTTTGAGCGCCTGGGCACCAAGCCCGAGCGCTGGGGCAAGCCGCTGGCCGCCCTGCTGGGTGCTCTGGATGCCCAGATGGGTCTGGGCATTGCCTCCATTGGCGGCAAGGACAGCATGTCCGGCTCCTTCGAACAGCTGGATGTGCCCCCCACGCTGGTCTCCTTTGCCACTGCCATCGGCAAGGCCAGCAAGGTGGTCTCCACCGAGTTCAAGAAGCCCGAGAGCACGGTTGTCCTCATCCGGCCCATTCTGGACCCCGAGACCGGCTGCCCCAACTTCTTCTCCCTGAAGGCAAACTACAAGATCGTGGAGCAGATGATCGAAGAGGGCATGGTGGCATCTGCCTGCGCCGTGGGCTACGGCGGCATTGCCGAGGCCCTGTTCAAGATGGGCCTGGGCAACCGCATCGGCTTCAAGATGCGCGCTGATATGCCCACCCACCGGATGTTCGAGCCCATGTACGGCTCCATCGTGCTGGAAATGGTCTCTGAGTCCCCTGCAGGCGAGCTGCTGGGCGAGACCACCAGGGAGTATACCTTTGAAAGCTGCGGCGAGACGCTGGATATGGCAGAGCTGCAGGAGATCTGGGAAAGCAAGCTGGAGCCTGTGTACCCCTACCGCAAGGCAGGCCCCACCGTGGAAAAGATCAATGGCAAGCTGAACGCCCCCGCTGCCCCCAAGATCGGTGTGGCAAAGCCCAAGGTGATCATCCCCGTGTTCCCCGGTACCAACTGTGAGTACGACACCGCCAAGGCCTTTGCCCGCGCCGGTGCCGACCCCGAGATCCTGGTCATCCGCAACCTGACCCCGGCGGACGTTACCGCCAGCTGCGAGGCACTGGTCAAGGCCATTGGCGAGAGCCAGATCGTGATGCTGCCCGGCGGCTTCTCCGGCGGCGACGAGCCGGACGGCAGCGCCAAGTTCATCGCCTCCTTCTTCCGCAGCCCTGCGGTCACCGAGGCGGTCCGCGACCTGCTGCAGCACCGCGACGGCCTGATGCTGGGCATCTGCAACGGCTTCCAGGCCCTGATCAAGCTGGGTCTGGTGCCCTACGGCGATATCCGCCCCATCACGGCCTATGACCCGACCCTGACCTTCAACACCATCGGCCGCCACCAGAGCATGCTGGTGCGCACCCGCGTTGCTTCCACCGGCAGCCCCTGGCTGTCCCACTGCGATGCAGGCAGCGAGTACGAGATCGCCATCAGCCACGGCGAGGGCCGCTTTGTAGCACCCCAGAACGTGCTGGATCAGCTGGTTGCAAACGGCCAGGTGGCTACCCAGTATGTTGATCTGGAAGGCGAGCCCACCATGGATCAGCGCTACAACCCCAACGGCTCTCTGCTGGCCATTGAGGGCATCACCAGCCCGGACGGCCGCGTGTTCGGCAAGATGGGCCACTCGGAGCGCAGCGGCGAGTACCTGTACAAGAACGTCACCGGCGACAAATATCAGCCGATCTTTGAGGGCGGCGTAGACTATTTCAAGGTTTGATGGTAGAATAGAGAAAAACTCCTTCCGTCATCGCTGACGCGATGCCACCTCCCTCTCCGAGGGAGGGTGAAAGGCCCCCTCTTCGAGGGGGCTGTCGCCGGAAGGCGGCTGGGGGAGTTACTTTCAGGAGGAAACAACCAATGTCACAGCATGATCGTTATATCAGCCCCTTCTCTACCCGTTATTCTTCCGACGAGATGCAGTACATCTTCTCGGATGACAACAAGTTCCGCACCTGGCGCCGCCTGTGGGTGGCGCTGGCCCGGGCCGAGATGGAGCAGGGCCTGACCAATATCACCCCCGAAATGGTGGCCGAGCTGGAAGCCCATGTGGACGATATCAACTACGAGGTCGCCATTGCGCGCGAGAAGCTGGTGCGCCATGATGTGATGAGCCACGTTTACGCCTACGGCCAGCAGTGCCCCAAGGCAGCAGGCATCATCCATCTGGGTGCCACCAGCTGCTATGTGGGCGATAACACCGATATCATCGTGATGCGGCAGGGCCTGGAGCTCATTCGCAAAAAGCTGATCGGTGTGCTGGCAAAGCTCTCCCGCTTTGCTGAGGAGTACAAGGACATGCCCTGCATGGCCTATACCCACTGCCAGCCTGCACAGCCCACCACCGTGGGCAAGCGTGCCACCCTGTGGGCCAACGAGCTGGTGATGGATCTTGCCGAGATCGACCACCGCCTTGCCACCCTGCAGCTGCGCGGTGTCAAGGGTACCACCGGCACCCAGGCTTCCTTTATGGAGCTGTTCAAGGGCGATGCAGACAAGATCCGCGCTGTGGATGCTTCCATTGCCAGGGAGATGGGCTTTGCCCCGGATGCCGTGATCCCCGTGTCCGGCCAGACCTACAGCCGCAAGGTGGATGCCTTTATCCTGAACGCTCTGGCAGGCATTGCCCAGAGCTGCATGAAGTTTGCCACCGACCTGCGCCTGCTGGCCAACTTCAAGGAGATGGAAGAACCTTTTGAGAAGAACCAGATCGGTTCCTCCGCCATGCCTTACAAGCGCAACCCCATGCGGTGTGAGCGCATCTGCGCCCTGAGCCGCTACCTGATGGTGGATGTGCTGAACCCCAGTTTCACCACCGGCACCCAGTGGTTTGAGCGCACTCTGGACGACAGCGCCAACAAGCGTGTTGCCATGGCCGAGGGCTTCCTGGCTGCCGATGCCATCCTGAACATCATGCTCAATGTCACCGACGGCATCGTGGTCTATCCCAAGGTAGTGCGCAGCCGCCTGATGGCAGAGCTGCCCTTCATGGCCAGCGAGAACATTATGATGCAGGCTGTGGAAAAGGGCGGCAACCGTCAGGAGCTCCACGAGCGCCTGCGCCAGCACGCCATTGCCGCCGGCAAGCAGGTCAAGGAAGAGGGCCTGCCCAACGATATGGTGGACCGCGTTGCAGCCGACCCCGCCTTTGGCCTGACCAAGGAGGAAATCGTGGCCGGTCTGGTGCCCGAAAACTTTGTGGGCCGTGCACCCCAGCAGGTGGAGGAGTTCATTGCAAATGTGCTCCAGCCCATCTTTGATGCCAACCCCGATGCTGTGGAACAGCACGCTTCTCTGAGCGTTTAAGGGTGTGGCCCGGTAGCTTTCTCCTCGGACACGGCTCGGGCCATTCCATCGCCCGCCCTACTGCCTGCGGCAGCAGGGTCCCACCCCAGCGGACGGTCCTCGGAGAAACTCCCGGTCCACTGAACTGCAAAATCTATCGCTGCGCTCCGCCTTTGGGCAGGGCGCAGCTTTGCTATAACCGGAAAAGGAGAACCTATGCGACTAGACAAATATCTGGCCGAGACGGCGCAATGCACCCGGAGCGAGGCAAAGACCCTGCTGAGCAGGGGACGGGTGACGGTGAACGGCGCGGTGTGCAAAAAGGGGGACACCCAGCTCAGGGAAGGGGACAGCGTGGCGGTGGACGGTGCGCCGCTTGCTTACCGGCAGTTCGTCTACCTGATGCTCAACAAGCCTGAAGGCGTGGTGAGCGCTTCCACCGACAAGCGGGATACCACCGTGGTGGATCTGATCGGGGATGCCTACCCCCGGCGGGAGCTGTTCCCGGCCGGCCGGCTGGACAAGACCAGCACCGGCTTTGTTCTGCTGACGGATGACGGCGGCTTCGCCCACGAGATCCTTGCCCCGAAGCGCCATGTCTCCAAGACCTACACGGTGGTCATTGACACACCGCTGACCGAGGAGATGCGCAGGGGCTTTGCCGAGGGCGTGACGCTGGCGGATGGCACCGCCCTCTCCCCGGCAGAGGTGGAAGCCCTGACCCCGGACGGCCTGACTGTGAAAGTCAGGCTCAGGCAGGGGGTGTACCACCAGATCAAGCGGATGTTCGGTGTGTACGGCGCGGGCGTGAACGCCCTGCACCGGGATGCCATCGGCGGGCTTGCGCTGGACCCGGCCCTTGCACCGGGGCAGTGGCGGGAGCTTTCTGCGGAGGAAGTGACAGCAATTACCACCGGAGCCTGACTGCTTTTCACCTGATTTTCAAAAAAACATCACATTTTGCCGGTAAAATATTCACAAGAACCACGCAAAACAGTGCTTTTTGGGCCTGAAAATACCCCCGAAAGATAATTTCACCAAGAAAGTCAAAAATATTTTGGTGAAATATGTTGCAAAAGTAAATTCTTTTGTGTAAAATAGATAATGTAAAGCGGCGAAATTGTTAAAAACGACAATCTCGCCCCTGCGGCTTGCACAAAAGAGGAAAAGGGGTATCCATTTATGGCCAATAGAGTATTCCAGAGCGTGATCTACCAGATGAAAGACGCCATCGATCGTGTGGTCGGTGTGGTGGATGAGACCGGCGCTGTGATCTCCTGCTCGGAGCTGAACCTGATCGGAGAGGTGCGCGAGGGCTTTATGGCAGAGCGCCTGACGGCCGGTGACCGCTTTGTGCGGGATGGCTACACCTATCAGCAGTTCTCCAGCGCAAAGCATAACGACTATGCCGTGTTTGTGGAAGGCGCGGACGAGACTGCGGGCCAGTTTGCGGCCCTGCTCTCCATCAGTCTGCAGAGCATCAAGCAGTACCACGATGAAAAGTTCGACAAAGCCAACTTCATCAAGAACGTGGTGCTGGACAACATCCTGCCCGGCGATATCTACGCCAAGGCCCGTGAGCTGCACTTTGCCACCGATGTTTCCCGTGTGGTGTTTATTGTGCGCGTGACCTCCGGCGGCGACATCTCCGCTTACGATGTGGTCAGCAGCCTGTTCCCGGACAAGCAGAAGGACTTTGTGTTCAATATCAGCGAGACCGACACCGTGCTGGTCAAGGAGATCCGCAAGGGCATCGACCGCACCGATATGGAGAAGCTGGCTGCCAGCATCGTGGACACCCTGTCCGGTGAGCATTACATCAAGGCTGTGGTCGGCATCGGCACCCCCATCTCCAACGTGAAGGATCTGGCTACCTCCTTCAAGGAAGCCCAGATCGCCATGGAGGTCAGCAAGGTGTTCGACACCGAGAAGCAGATCATCCGCTACGACAACCTTGGCATTGCCCGCCTGATCTACCAGCTGCCCACCACTGTCTGCGAGATGTTCCTGCGCGAGGTGTTCAAGCAGGGCAGCATCGAGAGCCTGGATCAGGAGACCTTGTTCACCATCCAGCGCTTCTTCGAGAACAACCTGAATGTGTCTGAGACCAGCCGCGGCCTGTTTGTCCACCGCAACACGCTGGTGTATCGTCTGGAAAAGATCAAAAAACTGACCGGTCTGGATCTGCGTGAGTTCGACGATGCCATCGTCTTTAAGGTGGCGTTGATGGTCAAGAAGTACCTGTCCAACAACCCGGCCAAATATTAAGCAAACGCTTGCGGCGCAAAGCCGTCGGCGCAGAACCGGCCGCTCGAAACCGATGCTGGCCGGTTCTTTTTGGTTTGGAGAAAATTATTGGGAGCGAAAAATGCATGATAGATTTTGAACACGTTTCAAAGCAGTACAAGCACAACGCAAAGCCTGCCCTGGAGGATGTCAACTTCCATGTGGATGACGGCGAGTTTGTTTTTCTGCTGGGTCACTCAGGCGCGGGCAAATCCACCCTGCTCAAGCTGATCCTGCGCGAGGAGACCCCCACCGAGGGCCGCGTGCTGGTGAACGGGCAGGATGTTGCCCGCCTGCGCCGCAGCAAGATCCCCTACCTGCGCCGTCAGATGGGCATCATCTTTCAGGATTTCCGGCTCATCCCCACCATGACCGTTTACGAGAACATTGCCTTTGCCATGCATGTTACCAACATCGGGCATAAGCAGATCAAGGAGCGCGTGAATTACATGCTGGAGCTTGTCCACCTGGAGGACAAGGCAAAGGTCTACCCCGACCTGCTCTCCGGCGGTGAGCAGCAGCGTGTGGCTGTGGCCCGCGCCCTGGCCCACGCCCCCAAGCTGGTGATTGCAGACGAGCCCACCGGCAACATCGACCCCGAGCTGAGCCTTGAGATGATGGAGCTTCTGGAGCGTGTCAGCGAGATGGGCATCACTGTGCTGGTGGTCACCCATGAGCACGAGCTGGTCCGTCACTTTGACCGCCGCGTGGTCACCCTGTCCGGCGGACACATCATCTCGGATGTGCCCACGGGCTCCATGATCCCCCACCCGCCCGTAGACCCGAAGGAACTGGAAATGGAGGTGTCGCTGGTATGATGAAGCCTTCTACGTTCGGTTTCCTTGTGGTGCGCGGCGTGCGCAATCTGGGCAAGCACTGGGCCATGACCATTGCCTGCATCGCCTCCCTGAGCGTCTGTATGACCCTGAACACCTTTGCCACGCTGGCGGAAGTCAATGTGAACAGCATGGTGAACTATCTGGGCCAGCAGAACGAGATGGTGGTCTATGTGGACCCCGAAGCCGACGATGCCACCATCCAGTCGGTAGGGGAGCGCATCACTGCCACCCCGGGCGTGAGCCGGGTGCAGTACATGTCCAAGGAGGACGTGCTCAACCAGTACCGTGGGTACATGGCGGATTACGCCGTTCTGCTGGACGAATTTGAAAATGATAACCCCTTCAAGGCCAACTACCGTGTCTCTCTGGCAGACCTGAGCCAGATGCAGACCATGAGCCAGAACTTCCAGAGCATCCCGGGCGTGTACAGCGTTACCGCCCCCATTGAGATGACCCAGACCTTTGTGGAGGTCCAGCGGGCCGTGACCAAGGTGGGCCAGATCGTGATCCTGGTGTTGATGGCGGTCAGCATCATCACGGTGGGCAGCACCATCCGCCTGAGCGTTTTTGCCCGCCGCCGTGAGATCGAGATCATGAAGTATGTGGGCGCGACCAACCATCTTGTCACCCTGCCCTTTTTTGTGGAGGGCCTGACCATGGGCCTGATCTCTGGTGCCATCACCTCGGTAGCCGGTATCTTCGGCTATGCCTACGTCGTGCAGGCCTCCAGCACGCTGGGCGGGTTGTGGCAGCTGCTCATGGGCACCGCCATGGTGCCTGTGGATGCCGTCTGGCCCACCATCCTGACGTACAGTCTGGCCGGTGGTGCGCTGGTGGGTGCGCTGGGCAGCATGTTCTCCATCCGCAAGCATCTGAATGTGTAAGCGAAAGGAGCCTTCTCTGTGAAACAAGCAAAACACTCTGCGGGCTTCCGCCTGCACCTCATGTATACCCCCACCCACGCAAAGCCCGCCCCCGGGCACAGCCGGGCCATGCGCGCCGCCAGCCTGTTTCTGGCAGCGGCCTGCCTGCTGCTGAGCGTTTCGGTCTACCCGGCCACGGCGGCTACCAGCATGTCCAGCCTGCAGAACAAGCTGGATAAGCTCTCCCAGTCCATTGTACAGCACAAAAAGGAACTGTCCAATGCAAAAAAGAAGGAGCAGGCCGCCAAGGCGCTGGAATCGGAGCTGAAGGAAAAGGTCACGGTGGTTCAGAGCCAGATCAGCGTGCTGAAGGGCCAGATCGCCGAGGTGCAGAACAGCATCGGCCTGAAGGAACAGGAGATCGCCGCCAAGGAGCAGCAGATCACCGAAAAAGAAGCGGAAATCGCCGACCAGTGGGGGGATTTCAAGCAGCACATGGCCGCCATGCAGGAGCTGCGGGACGGCGGCAGCGTTGCCATGCTGTCCGCGGTGAACGACCTGTATGAGCTGCTGACCTTCAACGAGGTCATGCAGGACATCTCCATCAAGGACACCGAGATCCTGGACAACATGAAGAACGCCAAGGAAGCGCTGGAAAGCGATAAGCTGACGCTGGAATCCCAGCGCAGCGAGCTGCAAAGCAAAAAGGCAGATCTGGATGCCCAGAACAGCCAGATGCGTGCCAAGCAGAACGAGCTCAACTCCAGCGTAGCCGCCGCCCAGATGAGCGCTGCCGAGGCGCAGCAGGCCCAGAAGGACGCGCAGGCCGCCATTGAATCGGACGAGATGAACTATGAGGCCGTCAAGAAGCAGATCCAGAAGATGATCGCCGCGGCCGCTGCCTCCAAGCCCACCCTGAGCTTTACCGGCTTCATCTGCCCGCTCAAGAGCTATAGCCGCATTTCCAGTGAGTACGGCTGGCGCAAGAACCCCGTTACGGGGGTCAACAAGCTCCACGCCGGTACCGACTTTGCCGCCCCGGGCGGCACGCCTATCTATGCAGCCGCCAGCGGCTATGTGCAGGTGGCGGGCTGGTCCAGCGGCGGCTACGGCAACTATGTCATCATCTACCACGGCAAAATGTCCGATGGCAACCAGTACAGCACCCTGTACGGCCACATGCGGTCGGTCGCCACCTCGGCGGGCAAGTATGTCCAGCAGGGTGAGATCATCGGTTATGTGGGCAGCACGGGCAACTCTACCGGCAACCACCTCCATCTGGAGGTCTGGAAGGGCGGCTCCAAGGCCAATGCCGTCAACCCCCGTGGTTATATCCCCATGAAATAATCTGCATTGTATCAAAGGAGGCCGTCAGGGCTTATGAAGGAAGAAAAACGCAAGCGCATCCTGCGCGTGGGCTGTCTGATCCTGGCAGGGATCTTTGCACTTTCCATGCTGGGCAGCGTGGTTATGATGCTGCTGGTCTGACAGAGGAGGGAAAAAGATGAACCGTAAGATATCGGTCGGCATGGCGGTCAGCATCGTCATCCTGGCCATGACCGTTACCTTTTCCATTACCATGCTGGTGGCGATGCGCCTGTTTGACAGCACCGTTTCCAGCGTGAAGGAAAAGGAAAGCATGTACAACAAGATCGCTGAGGTGGACCGCTATGTCCGCAGCAACGATTACTATCCCATCGATGAGACCACCCTCTACGACCGCCTGACGGCTGGCTACCTGCTGGGCACCGGCGACAAGTACGCCCGCTATTTCAGCGCCACCGCCTATACAGAGCTGATGAACACCCAGAACGGCACCCTGATCGGCATCGGCGTGGAGTTGGCTGTGGATCAGTCCGGCTATGCCAAGGTCATCAAGGTCTACGATGAATCCCCCGCCAAGGAGGCCGGCATTCAGGTCGGCAACTACATCACCGCTGTGGACGGCACCGATGTCAAGAGCATGAGCAGCGTGGATGCCATCCAGACCCGCCTGCGCGGCGAGAGCGGCACCACCGTCAATGTGACCTGGCTGGACAGCGAGGCCGCCGAGCACACCGCTGACCTGACCCACTCCGGTTACAGCTCCACCACCGTGGATTACCAGATGGTGCAGGGCAATGTGGGCTACATCCGGATCCGCCAGTTTGATTCCACCACCCCCAGCGAGCTGGATTACGCCATCCGCAGCCTGAGCGCCAATGGCGCGGGCAGCCTGGTGTTTGACCTGCGTGATAACGGCGGCGGCCTGCTGGACGATGCCATCCAGTGCATCGACCTGATCGCCCCGGAGGGCACGCTGGCCTTTGCTGAGGACAAGAACGGCACCCAGACCCTGCTGGGCACCAGCACCAGCGAGTCCCAGATCGACCTGCCCGTTGTCTGCCTGGTCAACGACAGCACTGCCAGCGCTGCGGAGCTCTTTGCCAGCAGCCTGCGCACCCTGAATGGTGCCCGTCTGGTGGGCACCACCACCCAGGGCAAGGGCACCATCCAGAGCAGTCCCCAGCGCCTGTCCGATGGCAGTGCCGTGGTGGTTACCGTGGCAAAGCTGGTCTGCGGCGACGGCAGCTGCTTTGACGGCACCGGCCTGACCGTGGATGTGGAGCGCCCCCTGACTGCAGACGAGCAGATCGCATACTATGATTACACTGTGGAGAACGACCCCCAGATCCAGCGTGCCGTGAGCACTGCCCAGCAGATGAGCGGTACCACCACCGTGAGCGGTGTCAACGAGGCTGCCTCCAGTGAAGCTGCCGACAGCGCCGCCGCTGAGAGCGTAGCGGAAGGGGACGCTGAGGCTGCATCTGCCGAGAGCACTCCGGCAGAGACCGCGCCCGCCGAAAGTGAAGCAGCAGGGGAGAGCACTGCATCCAGTAGTCAAGAATAAGAGAACAACCCTCTCCGTCAGCGCTGACGCGCTGCCACCTCTCCCGAAGGGCGAGGTCTTGGCAATTCATGCAAAGTTTGCGGTTTTGTCCAAAGCTCCCCCTTTGGGGGAGCTGGCGAGCGAAGCGAGACGGAGAGGGTTATTTTGGAAAAGAAAGGATAGAGCCATGCCCGAACTGACCGACCTGTCTTATGTGCGCGCCCTGTGCGAAAAATATGATTTTGCCCTTTCCAAGGGCTTTGGCCAGAACTTCATCGTCAACCCAGGCCTGCCCCCCAAGATCGTGGATGCCAGCGGTGTGGACAAGCGTTACGGCGTTCTCGAGATCGGCCCCGGCATCGGCGTGCTGACCCGGGAGCTGGCAAAGCGGGCGGCAAAGGTGGTCTCCATCGAGGTGGACGAACGCCTGCCGCCCCTGCTGGCCGAGACCATGGCCGGTGTGGACAATTTCAAGCTGGTCCTGCAGGATGTGCTCAAGGTGGACCTGAAAGCCCTGATCGCGCAGGAGTTCCCCGGGATGCCGGTGGCGGTCTGCGCCAACCTGCCCTACTATATCACAAGCCCCATTGTGATGAAACTGCTGGGCGACCGCCTGCCCATCGAGAGCCTGACTGTGATGGTGCAGAAGGAAGCTGCCGATCGTCTGGCCGCCGCCCCGGGCACCCGGGCCTCCAGCGCCATCAGCTGTGCGGTGAGCTATTACGCGACCTCTAAGATGATGTTCACCGCCGCCCCGGGCAGCTTTTACCCGGCCCCCAAGGTGACCAGCGCCGTGGTGCGGATGGAGATCCGCCCCACCCCCGCCGTGCAGGTGGAGGACGAGGAGGGCTACTTTGCCCTTGTCCGCGCGGCCTTTGGCCAGCGGCGCAAAACTGCCGCCAATGCCATTGCCAGCGGCCTGGGGATGCCCAAGGATGCCGTGACCGCTGCCATTGAAGCCGCCGGTTTCGATGCCCGCATCCGTCCCGAGGCCCTGACGCTGGAGGATTTTGCAAAGATCCAGAGCGCACTGGCACGGTGACTTGTTTTAATAATTCGGTTTTCCAAAAGCAGGGGCTCTTCGCAAAGCGTGGAGCGCCTGCTCTTTTAGAATATAAAGCGGAAATACAGTGTCTTTTTGACGAGAACAATTCCGGTTGTTTTGTCTGTGGCATTGTTTGTTAAATTTCCTGCACGCTTTACCATCTAAAAGCAAATATATTTCATCGTTTTTGCGCGGCAGACTTTGCTTTTTGAAGAAAAAGCTGTGTGTGCTCCATTGACATCTTTTTATTTCAATGGTACAATATAAGACGTGTTAAGGTTTTGCGGGAGGAGCACAGGTGCAGACAGAGGGGTCTGTTTCTGCGCTCTTTTGTATTCCCTGGCAATACAGGATTCAAAAAACCTCCGCAGAATAGTGGGAAAACAGCAGGACATCCCGCCCTGCACCATGCACTGAAGCACGGAATTATTATAGGGAGGAAAACACAATGAACAACAACTACGAGTCTCATGCAATCAGCCGCCGCAGCTTTCTGAAGGCTTCCGGTGTCGTTGGTGCCGCCGGCATTCTGGCCGCCTGCGGCGGCAACTCTGGCAGCAGCTCCACGGCTGCTTCCTCTGGTGCTACCAGCGCTCCCAACACCACTGGCGCTACCCCGCTGAAGGAGTTCATCTCCTGGGAGAGCACCAACCGTGAGCTGGAGAGCTGGAACATGCTGTACAGCCAGATGGCTTCCGACATGAATGTCACCACCAACCTGTGGGAAGGCCTGCTGAGCTTTGACTGCTACGGCAAGGCCGTGCCTTCCGTGGCCAAGGAGTGGAGCCACAATGAGGACTCTTCCGTTTGGACCTTCAACCTCCGTGACGATGTGGACTGGGTGGATGTGAACGGCGAAGTCAAGGCTCACCTGACCAGCAAGGACTTCCTCGTGGGTCTGGAGTGGGTGCTGAACGCAGCCAAGAACCAGGCCAACAACACCTCCATGCCAAACGAGACCTTGACCGGTGCTGCTGATTACTATCAGAAGACCAGCGATATGGGCGATGCTGCTGCCGACCTGACCTACCAGGATATGCTGGACGCAGGCGTGGGCGTTGAGGCTCCGGATGATTACACCCTGGTCTTCACCTGCAAGGATCCCTGCCCCTACTTCGATACCGTTGCTGCCTACACCAGCTTCTACCCCGCCTCTGAGGATCTGATCAACGAGCTGGGCGTTGAGGGCTTCCGTGCCTGCGACTACACCAACATGTGGTACAATGGTCCCTATGTGGTGGAGGAGTTCATCAGCCAGAACACCAAGAGCTACATCCCCAACCCCAACTACTTTGGTGCAAACGATGTGTCCCGCTTCGACCGCTTCACCGTTACCATGATCAGCGACCAAACTGTTACCTTCCAGCTGTACCAGAACCGTGAGCTGGACGAGATGGATGTGGGCGAGAGCACCCTGACCACCATCCAGGCTGATCCCAACAGCGAGTACAATCAGCAGCTGTGCGAGAAGCGCCCCAAGAAGTTCAGCTACCAGATGCACTTCAACTATCAGAAGAACAACGAGGACGGCACCCCCGACGACAACTGGAACAAGGCTATTGCCAACACTGCTTTCCGTCAGTGCTTCTACAAGGGCCTGGAGATGACCAACTGGTATGCACGTACCAACAAGATCAACCCCCTGAAGTGCGAGAACGACTACTACACCATGCCCGGTGTCTGCTACAACACCCAGGGCCAGGAGTACTCCACCCTGGTTGCCAAGGAGATGGGCTTCGACAAGGAAGCATACGATGGCAAGACCATGATCCGTCTGCGCGCCAACAACGGCGACATCGCTGACCTGAAGAAGCAGGCCATGGACGAGCTGAGCGCCATCGGCGTCACCTTCCCCGTCCACGCTGCTTACTACATCATCGCCGGTTCCACCTCCGCTCTGGATAACGCTACTGTCCTGAAGCAGTGCTTCACCGACAGCTTCGGCGATGACTTCATCGTGCTGGACATCAAGACTTACGTCTCCTCCATCACCCAGGAAGTCCGTAATCCTCAGCTGCAGAGCTTCGTCATCAACGGCTGGGGCGCTGACTACGGCGATCCCGTCAACTTCGTTGGTCAGGAGATCCTGCACGACGACAATGCTTACTACAGCTGGTACTACTCCAACATCGCCAAGGTCGTGGAGGCCGGCCCCGCTGACTGGCAGAAGGATTTGGTGGCCTGCTACGAGGAGTTCACCGATCTGGTCAACACCGCAAAGGCCATCGTCGATGATACCGATGCCCGCTACGCTGCCTTCGCAAAGGCTGAGGCCAGCATGCTCAACAGCGTTCTGGTCTGCCCCTGCTACTTCGAAGTTTCCTGGACTCTGACCCACGCCAACGAGTACAGCAAGATCAATGCCATGTATGGTCCCTGCAACTACAAGGCTGTCAACTGGGAGACCAGCGAAGAGGCTTACACCACCGCACAGTACGAGGAGTTCGCCGCTGCATTCGATGCAGCTACCAAGGCTTAAGTTCCCCGTTTCCCCGCCCGAAAGGGTAGAAATAAAAGTTAAGGGTTCGATAACATGTTAAAATACACGGTTAAGCGGCTGCTCCAGTCGCTTGTCACAATCTTTCTGATCGCAACAGCAGTTTTCCTGATGATGCGCTGCCTGCCGACGGACTACTACTTCACTGAGGAACAGCTCATGAAGTTTACCGATCAGCAGAAGACCGCCGCTCTGGAAGCAGCTGGCCTGACCGATCCCATCCCCACCCAGCTGGTCAAGTTCTATAACGACCTGCTGCATCTGGACTTCGGCACTTCCCGCCGCATCCAGAACGGTGCCCCGGTGGTCAAGGTCATTGGTAAAAAGTTTGGTGTCTCCATGCGTCTGGGCCTCACGGCGTCCGCCATCTCTCTGGTGGTCGGTGTGCTGATGGGCATCCTGCAGGCGGCATTCAAGGACAAGGTATTCGACTGGATCGGCACGGCCTACACCGTGTTCGTCAACGCGGTCCCGTCGCTGGTGTCGTATTCTCTGGTGCTGGTCTTTGGTTCCAAGTACCTGGGATTCCCCACGCTGTACTCCACCCGCAATGTGAGTGCTTCCAGCGTGCTGCCCATCACCTGCCTTTCGCTGGCATCCATTGCAGGCTATGCCCTGTGGACCCGCCGCTACATGGTGGATGAGCTGACCCGCGACTATATCAAGCTGGCCCGTGTCAAGGGCCTGAGCTCCCGCGAGATCATGTTCAAGCATGTTCTGCGCAACGCCATGGTTCCCATGGTGCAGTATATCCCCCAGTCCATCCTGCTGACGGTGGGCGGCTCCCTGCTGATGGAACGGTTCTTCTCCGTTCCCGGCATGGGCCCCCTGCTGACGGATGCCATCCAGCGCTATGACCTGAATGTCGTTCAGACCCTGGTCATCCTCTACGCCGTGCTGGGCATCGTGGGCGTGTTCCTGGGCGATGTGCTGATGATGGTGGTTGACCCCCGTATTACTCTGACCGGAAAGGAGGAGGCTCGCTGATGGCTAAGGCATCGGATTTTGAGGGCAAGAAGCCCGAAGAACTGTTCTACTTTGTGGATTATTCCCCGGAAGAAGCTGAACGCATCGGCTACTCCAACTATTCCTACTGGGGTTCTGTCATCCAGAACTTCTTCAAGCAGAAGGTCGCTGTCTTCTGCCTGATCCTGTTCCTGGCGCTGACGGTGTTCTCCTTCATTGCGCTGAGCGTTGGCAAGTATCACTTCACCAGCCTGGTCTCTGATTCCAGCAAGGCTTTCATCAGGCCCAACAGTGAGTACTGGTTCGGTACCGACAACCTGGGCCGTGACTACTGGTGCCAGGTGTGGTACGCCACCCAGGTGTCCATCCGTCTGGCTCTGGTGGTCGCCGTGGGCGAGAGCATCGTGGGCGTGATCTTCGGCCTGATCTGGGGCTATGTGCGCAGTCTGGACCGCTTCTTCACGGAGCTGTACAACCTGATCGATAACGTGCCCTATATCATCTATATGACCCTGATCGCCCTGATGGTGGGCCAGAGCTTCTGGATCATGGCCATCTCCATGATCGCCATCAACTGGCTTTCTATGGCACGCCGTGTCCGCAACATGGTGTTCATGTTCCGTGACCGCGAGTACAACCTCGCGTCCCGCTGCCTGGGCACCCCGCTGTGGCGCGTGCTGACCAAGAATATCCTGCCGTATCTGGTCTCCGTTATCATCCTGCGTATGGCACTGTCCATTCCGGGCACCATCAATCTGGAATCCACGCTGTCCTACCTGGGCCTGGGTCTGGGCATCGACACGCCTTCTCTGGGCCTGATCCTGAGCAAGGTGCGCGGCTTCTTCCTGGATTATCCGTACCTGCTGGTTTTCCCTGCATCCATCGTGTCCATCATTTCCATTTCCTTCTATATCATGGGCAACGCTTTGTCGGATGCGGCTGATCCGCGCAACCACGTTTGATAGATTGGAGAGAGAGACGTAAATGGATAGACAACCGATTATCTCTGCCAAAGACGTGGAGATCACTTTCAGCCTGCGCGGTCGCAAGCTGAACGCCATCCGCAAGTGCTCGCTGGACCTGTACGAAGGCGAGACCCTTGCCATCGTGGGCGAGTCCGGCTCGGGCAAGTCCGTATTCACCAAGACCTTTGTGGGTATGCTGGATGCCAACGGTAAGATCACCGGCGGCTCCATCATGTTTGAAGGCCGCGATATGACCAAGTTCACTGAGAAGGATTGGCTGGGTGTCCGCGGCAAGAAGATCGCCATGGTCATGCAGGATCCTATGACCAGCCTGAACCCGCTGAAGAAGATCGGCAAGCAGATCCAGGAGAGCATTGAGCATCACCAGGGTCTGAAGGGTGAGGAAGCCAAAAAGGCTGCCATCGAGATGCTGGGCAAGGTGGGTATCCCCGACCCCGAGCGTCGGTACGAGCAGTACCCCCACGAGTTCTCCGGCGGTATGCGTCAGCGTGTCGTCATTGCCATTGCAGCGGCCTGCCGCCCGCAGATCCTGATCTGCGACGAGCCCACCACTGCGCTGGACGTGACCATTCAGGCACAGATCCTGCAGCTGATCCGCGACCTGCAGAAGGAACTGGGCATGTCCGTTATCTACATCACCCATGACCTGGGCGTTGTGGCAAACGTGGCAGACCGTGTGGCCGTGATGTACGCCGGCCAGATCGTGGAATACGGCACCGTGGAGGAGATCTTCTACGACGCATGGCACCCCTATACCTGGGCTCTGCTGCAGGCTCTGCCGCAGCTGGGCACCAAGGGTGAGGCCCTGCCCAGCGTGGATGGTACTCCCCCGAACCTGTTCAATGAGATCAAGGGTGACGCATTTGCGCCCCGCAACAAGCATGCGCTGGCAATCGACTTTGTGCAAGAGCCTCCGTTCTTCCAGGTGTCCGAGACCCACGCCGCAAAGACCTGGTATCTGGACCCGCGCGCTCCCAAGATCGAGCGGCCGCACTCCATCCAGAACCTGCGTGAGAAAATGGGAAAGATGGGAGGCGCCAACTTAAATGGCTGAACGCGAAAAGCTGATTGAGCTGAAAGACCTTCAGATCACCTTTGGCTCCGGTAAGAAGAAATTTGTTGCTGTCGATCATGTCAACTTTGACATCTATAAGGGCGAGACCTTCTCGCTGGTCGGCGAGTCCGGCTCCGGCAAGACCACCATTGGCCGTGCCATCTGCCGCATCAACCCGACTTCCGGCGGCGATATCTTCTTCAAGGGCCAGAAGATCAACGGCAAGATCTCCAAGGAACTGGACAAGGAGGTCATCCGTAAGATCCAGATGATCTTCCAGGACCCCATGGCTTCGCTGAACGAGCGCGCCAAGGTCGAGTATATCATTGCCGAGGGCCTGCTGAACCATCATCTCTACAAGGATCAGGATGACCTGCACGAAAAGGTGATGAACGCCCTGCATGAGGTCGGCCTGCTGCCGGAGTTTGCCTCCCGCTTCCCCCATGAGTTCTCGGGCGGCCAGCGCCAGCGCATCGGCATTGCCCGTGCACTGGTCATGGAGCCGGAGTTCATCGTGGCCGATGAGCCCATCTCCGCACTGGATGTCTCCATCCGTGCACAGGTGCTGAACCTGCTGAACGAGATGAAGAAGAGCCGCGGCCTGACCTACCTGTTCATTGCACATGACCTGTCGGTGGTCCGGTTCATCTCGGATCGTATCGCCGTTATCAGCAAGGGCCGCATCGTGGAGCTGGCTGAGGCGGAGGAGCTGTTCCTCCATCCGCTGCATCCCTACACCAAGGCCCTGCTGAGCGCGGTCCCCATCCCTGACCCCAGCCTGGAAAAGCACAAGAAGCTGCTGGTCTATGACCCCTCGATCCACGATTACAGCGTGGATAAGCCGGTCTGGGAAGAGATCGCAAATGGCCACTTTGTGTATGGCAACCAGCGTGAGCTGGAAGGCTACCGCAAGGAGTATGAAAGCCAGCTGTAAGCTGAACCGCTTTCCTGTATTTTAACACAATGACCCCGCCGTGCTGGGAGCTTTCCCGCGCGGCGGGGTTTTGTGCTGCCATGGAGAGAAAAAAGAACCGGACGCTTCAAAAACGTCCGGTTCTGCTTTTGCGATTGGTTATTGATCCACTGGATCAGGCCTGAGCGGCTGCGTCAAATGCGGCAGCAAACGCATCGTACTGTTCGGTGGTGTAGGCCTCCTCGCTGGTCTCCCAGTTCACGGCCTTGTAGTTGCAGGGACCATACATTGCGTTGATCTTGCTGTACTCGTTGACGTGAGTCAGGCACCAGGTGATATCGTAGACGGTGGGGAAGATCAGGTTCTCGTCCAGGAAGTAAGCCTCGGCCTTGGCAAATGCAGCGTAGCGTGCATCGGTGTCGTCAACGATGGCACGGGCCTCGTTCACCAGATCGGTGAACTTCTCATAGGCAGCCACCAGCTCGGTCTGGTAGCTGGCGGGACCATTGTTCACAATGCCTGCAATGTTGGTCATGTTGCAGCTGTAGTAAGCGTTTTCATCGTGAATGATGATCTGGGTCAGGAAGTTGATGGGATCACCGAAGTCAGCGCCCCAGCCCATGTGGGTGAAGCTCTGCAGCTTGGGAGCCACGACTTCCTTCATGGTGGAGGACACGAAGGTGTTGACATCCAGCACGATGAAGTCATCGCCGAAGCTGTCGGTGAAGCACTGCTTCAGGACGGTGGCGTGGTCCAGAGCGGAGGTGGAGCCGGCCAGAACGTAGTAGGAGCAGTGGACAGGGAAGGTGACACCAATGGCGCTCAGCTCTTCCATGGCCTGCTTCTTCAGCTCGGTGATGTCGCCGTTGTTGGCGCGCAGACGCTTCATGGTCTTGCCATCGTAAGCCTCGCCGTCCAGACCCATCTCCTTGGCCACCAGGTTGGTGTAGTCGGTGCCGTCAGAGGTGTAGCACAGGCCCTTCATGGTGAAGAAGTCGTTCTCACACTTCAGGGGATTGATGGGGTTGTAACGGGCGAAGAACTTGTTCAGCACCATGCCCTTGGAGAAGCACTGACGGAACGCCTTGTTGGCAATGGCCTTGTTCCAGTTCTCATCGGGGGTGCCATCGGTGTTCATTTTGTCGTAGTTGAAGATGAAGCAGTAGCTGAACTTCTTGGCACGCTTCTCACACAGCTGCTGATTGTACTCGTTGGAGGGATCGGACTGAATGGTGGTGATGCTGCTCTCGCCCAGATCCACCTCGTCCAGCTCGCGGTTCTGATACAGCTGCAGGCTGATGGCACCGTCGCTGATCATGGTGACAGTGAAACGCTCAAAGCGGCTGACGTTGGCAGCATCGTAGTAGTTGGGGTTGGGGATGTAGCTCTTGGTGTTGCCCTGGATGTACTCCTCCACCATATAGGGTCCGTTGTACCACATGGTGGTGTTGTCGCAGCCACGGAAGCCATCGATACCCAGCTCCTCGATCAGAGCGGGAGCCACGGGGTAGAAGCTGGTGTAGGCAGCAACGGTATCAAAGTAGGGGCAGGCGTTGGGGCAGGTGAACACCAGAGTGTAATCATCCGGAGCTTCGATGCCCACACCGGCAGCCAGCATGTCCTCATAGGTCATGTCAGCGGCAGCGTCACCGGCTTCCTTGGTCAGCTGGTAGTACTCGTAAGCACCCACAATGGTGTCGTTGGGCATGGAGGTGTTGTTGGCCTCGTTCTTGATGGCGTTCATCACCCATTCAAAGCCAACCAGGAAGTCCTTGCTGGTCAGGTGAGCCTTCACCTCACCGTTGCAATCCACCCAGTCCACGTCGTCCCGCAGGTGGAAGGTCCAGACGGTGGCATCCTCATTGTGCTCCCAGCTGGAAGCGATGGCGGGCACCACCTTGCCGTAGCAGTCAAAGCTCAGCAGGCCGTCCCACAGGTTGGTGACCACGTTGGCATCCTCAGCCCTCTGGCTGTACAGCATGTTCCAGCTTTCCAGCTCACGGTTGCCGCTCTCAAAGGAGATGAACTCCTTCAGGGGGGTAGCGCCGGTGGAGTTGGGGGCAGCAGCACCGCTGGCGGCAGCGCCATTGCCGGTGTTGTTGGACTTTTCGCCGCAGGCTGCCAGCAGGCTGGCGGCACCCACAGCACCTGCACCCTTCAGGAAGGTGCGGCGATCAAAATTGAAGCTCATTGGATGATCCTCCCAGATCTTGCGCGGACAGAGCCGCGCGTTTTTCCTTTTCCTAAATGCAGTGAGGCTGTCTGCCTTTCCAAAAAGTGCACAGGAAAGACAAAAGTCGCACCACTGTATATTTTAGCACTTTACTGGAAAGAAGTCAATCCGCCACAGCATAGAATTAGAAACAAAACGGTGACAAACACTTTCGTGGGAAAAGAATATGGAAAAAATTACTATAAAATGGAAAGAACTGTATATCTATGAAGAACAGGCAAAAGAGAGAAACTGTTCACGCCGTGCGCACAAAACAGCTATCTTTTTTCACAAAAACATGATACAATAAAGTGTATCTGTATCAATAAGGAGCGCACCATGAAGAAACTGACCTCGATGTACAAACGCTACATGTTCCACCCCATTTTATATAAGACCGTGACCCGCACCTCCATTGTGGCCGTGCTGATGCTGCTGTGGCAGCGCTATATCAGCGATGGAACCTTTACCATCTGGGAGGCCCCGGGCTTTCTGTGCGGCGTGGTGCTGCTCATCTGGGCCTGGGTGGACTACCTGCGGCTGGATGGCGTGACCATCCACCATCTGCTGGAGGAATTCAAGGGGATGGGCAAGCGGCAGAAAAAGATCCATTCCACCCGCTCCATCATCGACTATGCCGATGAGAAGATCGTCTCCTTTGAGGAGCTGGAACCCGAGGAGCGCACCTATTGCAGCCTGCTCTCCAATCTGGTGCTGGGCCTGCCGCTGGTCGCTGCTGCGCTGATCGCCAGCGCACTGTAAGGGGGCCGCGGCATGGAACAAGAGCACAAGCAGTTGGTCATCGGCATTCTGGCTCATGTGGACAGCGGCAAGACCACCCTTTCCGAGGCCCTGCTCTACGGCACCGGCACCATCCGCAAGCTGGGCCGGGTGGACCATAAGGATGCCTTTCTGGACACCGACGCGCTGGAAAAGGCGCGCGGCATTACCATTTTCTCCAAGCAGGCCCTCTTCACGGCGGGCAATACCGATTTTACCCTGCTGGACACCCCGGGCCATGTGGATTTTTCCACGGAGACCGAGCGGACACTGCAGGTGCTGGATTATGCGGTGCTGGTCATCAGCGGCACCGACGGCGTGCAGAGCCATACCGAGACGCTCTGGCGGCTGCTGCGGCGGTACCGCATCCCCACCTTTGTGTTCGTGAACAAGATGGACCTGCCCGGCCCGGGCAGGGAAGCGCTTCTGACCCAGCTGAACCGTCGGCTGGGGGATGGCTTTGTGGATTTTGGGGCAGAGCAGGCCGACCGGGACGAGGCGCTGGCTCTCTGCGATGAGCGGCTGATGGAGACGATGCTGGACCGGGGAATCCTGACCGATACCGACCTCATCCCCGCCATTGCCCGGCGGCATGTGTTTCCCTGCTGGTTTGGCTCAGCCCTGAAGCTGCAGGGGGTGGACGCGCTGGCAGAGGGCCTTGACCGCTATACCCGCCCGGCCCCTGCGCTGGAAGCCTTCGGGGCCAAGGTGTTCAAGGTGAGCCAGGATGAGCAGGGAAACCGCCTGACCTGGCTGCGGGTGACCGGCGGCGCGCTCAAGGTGAAAGCCCAGCTCACCGGAGAAGCCGACGGGGAGCCATGGGCCGAAAAGGCCAACCAGCTGCGGCTCTATTCCGGTGCAAAGTTCACGCTGGCAGAGTGCATCGGCCCCGGCCAGGTGTGCGCCGTTACCGGCCTGACCAAAGCCCGCCCCGGCGAGGGTCTGGGGGCGGAACGGGACAGTGACCTGCCGGTGCTGGAGCCGGTGCTGAGCTATCAGGTGCTGCTGCCCGAGGGCGCGGATGTGCACGCCGCGCTGGGAAAGCTCCATCGGCTGGAAGAGGAGGAGCCCCAGCTCCATGTGGTCTGGAACGAGACCCTGGGCGAGATCCATGTCCAGCTGATGGGCGAGATCCAGCTGGAGGTGCTGAAAAGCCTGCTGGCCGAGCGGTACGGGCTGGAGGTCAGCTTCGGCCCCGGCGGCATCCTGTATAAGGAGACCATCACCGAAGCCATGGAGGGCGTGGGCCACTACGAGCCCCTGCGCCATTATGCGGAAGTCCACCTCAAGCTGGAGCCGCTGCCCCGGGGCAGCGGAATGCAGTTTGCCGCCGACTGCCGGGAAGAAGTGCTGGACAAGAACTGGCAGCGGCTGGTGCTGACGCATCTTGAGGAAAAGCAGCATCTGGGCGTGCTTATCGGGGCTCCTCTGACCGATGTGAAGATCACCCTCATTGCGGGCCGCGCCCACCTCAAGCACACCGAGGGCGGCGACTTCCGGCAGGCGACCTACCGCGCCGTCCGGCAGGGCCTGATGATGGCAGACCAGATCCACAAGACCCAGCTGCTGGAGCCGTGGTATGCCTTCCGGCTGGAGCTGCCCTCTGACAACGTGGGCCGCGCCATGAACGATATCCAGAACATGGGCGGCAGCTTTGACCCGCCCGAGACCGGAGCCGACGGGGATACCACCCTGCTCACCGGCACGGCACCGGCCTCCACCATGCGCAGCTACCCCATGGAGGTGGTGGGCTACACCCGGGGCAGGGGACACCTGACCCTGACGCTGGACGGTTACCGCCCCTGCCACAATGCAGCGGAGGTCATCGAGGCCGCGGGCTATGAGCCGGAACACGATCTCGATAACCCGGCGGATTCGGTGTTCTGCGCCCACGGGGCCGGATTTGTGGTGCCCTGGGAACAGGTGCGCAGCCACATGCATGTGGACAGCGGCTGGGGCAAGACTGCAAAGACCGAGGAAACGGTACAGGCCCGTCCCCGCCGGATGGCCGCCTACCGCGCTACCCTGGAAGAGGATGCTGAGCTGCTGAAGATCTTTGAACAGACCTATGGGCCCATCAAGCGGGACCCGCTGGCGGCGTTCCGCCCCACCCAGAAGCGGGAACGCCTCGATTTCAACGCCGAGCAGTGGGAGATCCAGCCCGAATACCTGCTGGTGGACGGCTACAACATCATCTTTGCATGGGACGAGCTGAACGCACTCTCCAAAGAGAGCCTGGAAGCGGCCCGCCACAGGCTGATGGACATCCTCTGCAACTATCAGGGCTTTAAGAAGTGCGTGCTCATCCTTGTGTTTGATGCCTACCGTGTGCCGGGCAGCCCCGGCAGCATAGAGCAGTACCACAATATCCATGTGGTCTACACCCGGGAAGCCGAGACCGCCGATATGTTCATCGAGCGTGTCACCCATGAGATCGGCAAGGGCCGCCGCGTCCGCGTGGCCACCTCCGATGGCATGGAACAGGTCATCATCCTGGGCCATGGTGCCCTCCGTGTCTCTGCCCGCATGTTCCATGAAGAGGTGCAGGAGGCGGAGAAGGAGATCCGGAGGTATTTGCAGGGAACGGATTAAACCCCACCGTCATCCCTGCGGGATGCCACCGCCCCTAATAGGGGCGGCCTTGGCAAAGAGGACGAGCTTTACGAAATGCCAAAGGCCCCCCTACTAGCGGGGGCTGTCGCCGCAGGCGACTGGGGGGTTGAGCCGCAAGCCCGACTGAGAGGTTGTATGAAAGGGTGCGTGATAAAATGACAATAACTTCCGATTTTGTCTGGCAGACCATCCAGCCCCGCCCCCGGGATGCGCATAAGGGGACCTTTGGTTCCGTGCTGGCGGTGGCGGGCAGTGCGTCCTACCGGGGCGCGGCGGCGCTGGCCGTGGAAGGTGCCCTGCGCACCGGGGCCGGTATCGTTACGCTGGCAAGTGTGGAACCGGTGCTGGCGGCAGTGGCCGCCCGCCTGCCCGAGTGCTGCCTCTGCCCCTGCGAAGCGGGGGCCGAGGGCGGCATCTCGCCCCAGAATATCGACCGCATCCGGCGGCAGAAGGCCTCTGTCCTGCTGGTTGGCCCCGGGCTGGGCTATACGGCCCAGAGCGCGGCCCGTGCCGCCGAGACCCGGGCGCTGGTAAAAACGCTCCTGCCCGGCTTTTCCGGCAGTGCGGTGCTGGATGCGGACGGCCTGAACGCGGCCGCTGACCTGCTCCAAACGGAAAAAAAGCTTCACCCTCAAGGGGAACTGATTTTAACGCCCCACCCCGGCGAGATGGCCCGGCTGACCGGACACTCTGCGGCAGAGATCAATGCGGACCGGGAAGGCACGGCGCTGCGCTATGCGAAAGCATGGAATGCTGTGGTGGTGCTGAAGGGGGCGCACACCGTCATTGCAGGGCCGGATGGCCGCTGCGCGGTCAATCCCACCGGCAACCCGGGGCTTTCCCGGGGCGGCAGCGGGGATGTGCTGGCGGGCATGACCAGCGCCCTGCTGGCCTGCGGTCTGCCTGCCTTTGAGGCCGCTGCCTGTGCCGTTTATCTCCATGGTGCAGCTGCCGACCGTGCCGCTGCCTTGCACGGGGAGACCGGGATGCTCCCGCATGATCTGCTGGATGCACTGGGGACCCTGTTTGCCGAAAACGGGCGCTGAGCAAGGGGACGATCCCATCAAAAAAGAAACGCTTCCTTTCCTCTGGATTTGTGTTATACTGGAGCTATCCAAAACACAACGATCTGCCGGAAAGGAAGCGTTTCTTTTATGGTTCCTGCACTGGAAAAAATCATTGCCGAGAGCGACCGCATCGTCTTTTTTGGCGGCGCGGGGGTCTCCACCGAAAGCGGCATCCCTGATTTCCGCAGCGTGGACGGCCTGTACCACCAGAAGTATGATTACCCGCCCGAGACCATCCTGAGCCACACCTTCTGGGAGGAGAACCCCGAGGAGTTCTACCGATTCTACCGGGATAAGCTCATTGTGAAGGGGGCAAAGCCCAACGCTGCCCACCTGCGGCTGGCAAAGCTGGAGCGGGAGGGCAGGCTGAAAGCCATCGTCACCCAGAACATCGACGGCCTGCATCAGGCTGCGGGGGCCAAGACCGTTTACGAGCTCCACGGCAGCACCCTGCGCAACTACTGCGTGAAGTGCGGCACGTTCTACGATGTGGACTTCATTGCCAACAGCACCGGCGTGCCCCGCTGCCCCAAGTGCGGCGGCATCGTCAAGCCGGATGTCGTCCTGTACGAGGAAGGGCTGGACGAGGAGGTGCTCTCCGGGGCCGTGTCTGCCATCCGCAAGGCGGATACCCTCATCATCGGCGGCACCAGTCTGGTGGTCTACCCGGCGGCGGGGCTTATCCGGTACTTCCGGGGCCGCCACCTGGTGGTCATCAACATGCAGCCCACCGGGGCCGATGCGCAGGCCGACCTGTGCATTGCCAAGCCCATCGGTCAGGTGCTGAGCGAGGACGTATTGTTGGAGGACTGAGATGAAAGCTGTCATTCTGGAAAGCTATGTCATGGAGGAAGGCGACCTCGACTGGTCGGGGGTAAAGGCGCTGGTGCCCGATACCACCAGCTATGTCCGCACGACCTACGAGGAGATCGCCCCCCGCATTGGAGATGCGGACATCGTTCTGCTGAACAAGTGCCGCATGGATGAGGAGATCTTACAGCAGTGCCCGAACCTGAAATGGGTGGGCATCATTGCCACGGGCACCGACAACCTGGATCTGGAAGCCTGCCGCCGCCACGGCGTTGCAGTGGCCAATGTGCCGGGCTATTCTACCTACAGCGTGGCCCAGATGACCTTCAGCCTGCTGCTGGCCATCTGCCAGTGCGCGGAGCGCTACAACCGTGCCGTCAAGCAGGGATGCTGGCAGCTGGATATCCCGGAGAGCATCGGCCTGCTGCCCCAGATGGAGCTCTACGGCAAGACCTATGGCGTTTACGGCTATGGCAGCATCGGGCGGCAGTCGGCCCGCATTGCCAGAGCCTTTGGCATGGAGGTGCTGGTCTGCACCCGCACCGTCCGGCCCGAATACGCCGCCGACGGTGTGGAGTTCGTGGATTATGATACCCTGCTGAGGCGGTGCGATATCCTCAGCCTGCACTGCCCGGCCACGCTCCAGACCCGGGGCCTTGTCAACGCGGAAGCGCTGGCGAAGATGAAGCCCGGGGCCATTCTGCTCAACACGGCCCGGGGCGCGCTGGTGGATGAGGAGGCCGTGGCAGCGGCCCTCCACAGCGGTCAGCTGGGCTTTTACGGGGCCGATGCCTTTGTCACCGAGCCTCTGCCTCAGGAAAGCCCCCTGCGGGCAGAACCCCACGCTATCCTCACACCGCACATTGCGTGGACGACCCGGGAGGCTTTGCAGAACCTGATGGACATTACCACCCGGAACCTGCGCACCTGGCTGGAAGGAAACGGCGAGCACATCGTCAACAGATAAAAAGGAGAGATGAATCATGCAGGCAACCATTCACAACGAATTTCTGACCCTGACCGTGGATACCCATGGTGCCGAAGCAGTCAGCCTGAAAAATGCCGCCGGGCAGGAGATGCTCTGGCAGGCCGACCCGGCTGTCTGGAAGCGCCATGCCCCCATCCTTTTCCCCTGGACGGGCAAGCTGACCGGCGGGGCCTTTACCCATAAGGGCAAGACCTACCCCGGCGGTCAGCACGGCTTTGCCCGGGACGTGGAGCACACCCTGCTCTGCGCCGAGGGTGACACCATCCGGCTGGAGCTGCGCTCGGATGAAAAGAGCAAGGCAGAGCGCTTCCCGTTTGATTTTGTCCTGACCAGCACCTTCCGGCTGGAGGGCAGGACGGTGCACCACACCCTGGCCGTCACCAACCCCGCCGATGCCGCCGAGGAGCTGCAGTTCGGCATCGGCTACCACCCGGCGTTCCGCATCCCCTTTGATGACAAGCACACCACCACCGATTACGAGTTCCGCTTCGACCAGCCGGAGAGCCCGATGATCCTGGACGCTTACCCCAACGGTCTGCTGACCGGCAAGTGCGGTTACCGGTGGAAGAATGAGCAGAGCATCCCCCTGACAGACGATCTGTTTGAGAACGACAGCTTCTGCATGGCCGGTCTGCGCAGCCGCACGCTGGGCATCTACGAAAAGGACACCGGCAAGGGGATCGTCTGCAATGTGGAGGGCTACCCCTACACCCTCATCTGGTCGGCTCCGGCAAAGCCAGTGCGCTTTGTCTGCATTGAGCCGTGGCACTCCCTGCCCGGTGCCCAGACCGATACCCAGGAGTGGAGCCAGCGCGCCGCTGCCGCCTGCCTTGCCCCCGGCCAGACCTGGAAGACCACCCTCAGCACAACGTTTGAGCGCTGAAGCAAAGTTTGGCAAAGAAATGCAGAAACCCCTTGACAGAGGGGACTGCATTCTGATTTAATTAGAATCGATAAAAGGGAGTAAAGGGCATCCCACAGGGCCTGCGGGGTGCTGCGTGGCAGCGTCATCACGGCAGAAATGCCCGATGTCATGTGTTGGCTTGAGACTTTTGTCACAGACAGAGTGCTGTGGCAGGGGTCTCTTTTTTCTTGCCCGGCACAGGAACACAAGGAGGAAAAATAAATATGGATCTTCTGAACACATTCGCCAGTCTCTTTTCCAATTTTGGGAATCTGACCTGGCAGATGGTGGTGATGTGGGGCATCGGTGCGCTGCTCATCTACCTTGCCATCGCCAAAAAGATGGAGCCGAGCCTGCTGCTGCCCATGGGCTTTGGTGCCATTCTGGTCAACCTGCCTCTCTCGGGTGCCATCACGCAGGGGGATACGGTCGGCCCCATCTCTGCATTGTTTGAAGCGGGCATGTCCAACGAGCTGTTCCCGCTGCTGCTCTTCATCGGCATCGGTGCCATGATCGATTTTGGCCCGCTGCTGGAAAAGCCGTGGCTGATGCTCTTTGGCGCGGCGGCCCAGTTCGGCATCTTTTTTACCCTGTTTCTTGCGGGCTTCTTCTTTGACCTGAAGGATGCTGCCTCCATCGCTGTCATCGGTGCGGCAGACGGCCCCACCGCCATTTTCGTGGCCAACACGCTCAACTCCCAGTACCTCGGTGCCATTATGGTGGCAGCCTACAGCTACATGGCGCTGGTGCCCATCGTGCAGCCGCCCGTGATCCGGCTGCTGACCACGCAGAAGGAGCGCCGCATCCGGATGTCCTATGAAAAGGGCAGTGTTTCCCAGCTGACCAAGATCCTGTTCCCCATCGTGGTCACGATCATTGCAGGCATGGTGGCTCCGGCCAGTGTGGCGCTGGTGGGCTTTTTGATGTTCGGTAACCTGCTGCGGGAGTGCGGGGTGCTGAATGCGCTGAGCGAAACCGCCCAGAATGTGCTGGCAAACCTTATCACCATCGTGCTGGGCCTGACCGTTGCCGGGCAGATGACCGCCGACAAGTTCGTGCGGCCCGACACCCTGCTCATCCTTGCACTGGGCCTGGTGGCCTTCGTCTTTGATACGGCAGGCGGTGTGCTGTTTGCAAAGCTGCTGAACCTTTTCCGGCCGGAGGGCAAAAAGCTGAATCCCATGATCGGCGCGGCCGGCATCTCGGCCTTCCCCATGAGCGGCCGTGTGGTCAACAAGATGGGCCTGGAAGAGGACAACCAGAATTTCCTGCTGATGTATTCCATCAGCGTCAACGTTTCGGGACAGATCGCGTCCGTCATTGCAGGCGGCCTGATCCTGACCCTGATGGCTTAACGGAGGTGATCGCATGCTTCATCTTACTTCGTGGATGACCACGCTGCCGATGATGCTGATCGGGATGGTCGGCATCATCCTTGTCATCGGTATCATTGTTCTGGCAGTGATGCTGCTCAACCGGCTGACGGGCCGGAAATAAAAGAAAAAGGCGATGCAGCTGTTCGAAACTGCATCGCCTTTTTGCTTGTGTAAGTTTACAGAGTCTGGATGGCGGCCTTGATGCGCTGGGCGGCGACCTTGGTCTTTTCGGCATCGCCGAAGGCGGTCAGGCGGAAGTAGCCCTCGCCGCACTCACCAAATCCGACACCCGGGGTGCCGACCACGCCGCAGTTCTCCAGCAGCCAGTCGAAGAACTCCCAGCTCTTCATGCCGCCGGGGCAGCGCAGCCAGATGTAGGGGCTGTTCTTGCCGCCGCAGTACCACACGCCGCACTCGTCCAGCGCGTCAGCAATGACCTTGGCGTTCTGGCGGTAGTAATCGAGGTTGGCCTGGATCTCAGCCATGCCGCTCTCGGTGAACACGGCGGCAGCAGCGCGCTGAACGACGTAGGGCACGCCGTTGAACTTGGTGGTCTGACGGCGCAGCCACAGCTTGTTCAGGTTCATGCCCTCGCGCTCCAGCTCGTGGGGCACGATGGTGTAGCCGCAGCGGGTGCCGGTGAAGCCTGCGATCTTGGAGAAGGAGCAGATCTCAATGGCGCACTCGCGGGCACCCTCCACCTCAAAGATGCTGCGTGCCAGAGCGGGATCGGTGATGAAGCACTCGTAGGCGGCATCGTACAGGATAACGGCGTTGTTCTTTTTGGCGTAGTCCACCCAGGCCTTGAGCTGCTCGCGGGTGTAGGCGGCACCGGTGGGGTTGTTGGGGCTGCAGATGTAGATGATGTCAGCCTTCACGCTGTCATCGGGCATCCCCAGGAAGCCGTTCTCCTGGCTGGTGCGGCCGTAAATGATCTTACGGCCGTCGGTTACGTTGTCGTCCACATAGGTGGGGTAAACGGGATCCGGGACCAGAACGGTGTTGTCCACATCAAACAGGCCCAGCACGTTGGCCAGGTCGCTCTTGGCACCGTCGGAGATAAAGATCTCGTCCTCAGCCAGCTGGGTGCCGCGGCCTGCGTAGTAGCCCTGAATGGCCTGCTTCAGGAACGGATAGCCCTGCTCGGGGCCGTAGCCGTGGAAGCCCTCCTTGGTGCCCATCTCAGCGGCGGCATCCTGCATGGCGGTGACCACGCACTTTGCCAGAGGCTGGGTCACATCGCCGATGCCCAGGCGGATGATCTCCTTTTCGGGGTGTGCTTCCTGATAGGCGGCCACCTTGTGGGCAATGTCCACGAACAGGTAGCTTGCCTTCAGCTCGCCGTAATGGTGATTCATTTTCATAAGTTGTTCCCTCACTTTATAAGATTGCCCGCCCTCTCAGGCCGCTTCGCGTCCAGCTCTCCCAAAGGGAGAGCCGATGCAGCGTCTACGCCAGCAGAAGCTGACTGTTGAGCCGCAATTGCCTCTCCCTTTGGGAGAGGTGGCATTGCAAAGCAATGACGGAGAGGGCGAGGATGTTAAACTTCCGCAACTCCCTCGTACACCGTGACAGCGCTGCCGGTCATCAGCAGCTGCCTGCCCGGCAGCACCCGGATGACCAGCTCACCGCCGCGCAGCTGCACATGGATATCCTGCCCGGCGGGGCAGATGCCCAGCTCGGTCAGGGCCGCCACGGTGGCGCAGGTGCCGGTGCCGCAGGCCCAGGTCTCGCCGCTGCCGCGTTCCCACACCCGCATCTTCAGGTGGGCGGCATCCACCACCTGCACGAACTCGGTGTTGATGCGCTCCGGGAAGTTGGCGTGATGCTCGAACGACGGGCCGATGGCTTCCAGCTTCAGGCTGTCCACATCCTCCACTACGGCCACGCAGTGGGGGTTGCCCACACTGATGCAGGTCACCTTCCACACCTTGCCCTCTACGGTGAGCGGCTGATCCACCAGCGGGCCTTCGCCCATGTGGATGGCAGGCAGGTCGGCCGGCAGGGTGCTGTAAGCGCCCATCTCCACCTGCCACAGCTGTGCGCCCTGCCGGGTGATGCGCTTGACACCGCTGTTGGTGTCGATGGTCAGGACAGGCTTTTCCACCCCGTGGGTGTAGAGCCACTCGGCCACACAGCGCACGCCGTTGCCGCACATCTGGGCCTCGCTGCCGTCCGCGTTGAAGATGCGCATCCGGCCATCGGCCCCGGGGGTCACAGGGGCGCAGATGCAGATGATGCCGTCTGCACCCACGGAAAAATGCCGGGCAGAGAGCCGCTGTGCAAGTGCGGCAATGTCTGCGGGCACACCGGATGCACGGCAGTCCAGATAGATGTAATCATTGGCACAGCCCTGCATCTTGGTAAATGACAATTTCATGGAGCATTCTCCTTTACAGGCGGGACCTCTGCGGCCATGCTGATGCAGCACGGCCGCAGAGGTTTGGTTCGTCACATATAATCATAAGAATCAAACGGGCTTCTGTCAAGCAAAAAAGAGGGCTTTGTGCAATTTTCATCGGTTTTTTCTGCCCGTAAAGGGCCGGAATGCAAAACAGGGCTTGACAAGATACGGCCCATGGGATATAAAAAGAGAGAGTGCTTTTGCGCGCCGGAGAGGGCGTGCAGGCAGAGAAGAAAGAATCATTGACAAAAGGAGACCGCGACGATGGATACTTTTGAAAAGATCCGTGCACTGCTGGCAGAGCAGCTGGATATTGACCCTGCTAAGATCACGATGGAGAGCGACATTATGAGTGATTTCGAGGCCGACAGCCTGGATATCGTGGACATGGTGATGACGCTGGAGGATGAGTTTGGCATTGAGGTGCCGGACGATGCCATCGAGAATCTGCGCACCGTGGGCGACGTGGTGGAATTTGTGGACAGCCACAAGGGCTGATAACAGTTTTGCAAAAAGGCCCCGCACCCGCAGCGCTGCACACGGCGGCACTGCAGCGGGGCTTTTAATATGAGCTCGTGCGGAACGGCTGGAACACAGGCGTTTGGCGCACGGCTTAGGAGGATATGACAAAATGGCAAAAGACAACAAGAAGCTTGTGCAGGCGATCACCAGCCAGGAAGAAAACTTTGCACAGTGGTACACCGACATCTGCGTCAAGGCAGAGCTGGTGGAGTACTCCAGTGTCAAGGGCTTCATCATCCTGCGTCCCTATGGTCAGGCCATCTGGGAGCTGATCCAGAAGGACATGGATGCCCGGTTCAAGGCAACCGGTCACGAGAACGTGGCCATGCCCGTGCTGATCCCCGAGAGCCTGCTGCAGAAGGAAGGCGAGCTGGTCAATGGCTTCGCGCCGGAGGTGGCGTGGGTCACGATGGGCGGCTCCGACAAGCTGGAAGAGCGCCTGGCGGTGCGTCCCACCAGCGAGACCATGTTCTGTGACCACTGGTCCCGCGTGCTGCACAGCTACCGTGAGCTGCCCATGAAGTACAACCAGTGGTGCAGCGTGGTGCGCTGGGAAAAGACCACCCGTCCCTTCCTGCGCAGCCGTGAGTTCTGGTGGCAGGAAGGCCACACCATCCACGAGACTGCCGCCGAGGCCGAGGCCGAGACCCAGCAGCAGCTGAACTGCTACGCGGATGTCTGCGAGCAGGATCTGGCCATCCCTGTTGTCAAGGGCCGCAAGACCGATAAGGAGAAGTTTGCCGGTGCTGAGGCTACCTATACCATCGAAGCCATGATGAAGGACGGCAAGGCCCTGCAGAGCGGCACCAGCCATTACTTCGGCGATAAGTTCAGCAAGGCTTACGACGTGACCTTTACCGGCCGCGACAACCAGCTGCATCACCCGTTCCAGACCAGCTGGGGCGTTTCCACCCGTCTGGTGGGTGCCATCATTATGACCCACGGCGATGACGACGGCCTGATCCTGCCCCCGGCAGTGGCTCCCATCCAGGTCGTGGTGGTGCCCATCGCCGCCCACAAGCCCGGTGTTTCCGAGAAGGCCGCCGAGCTGGCTGAGAAGATCAGCAAGTATGCCCGCGTCAAGTTGGACGACAGCGACAACGCCCCCGGCTGGAAGTTCTCCCAGTGGGAGATGAAGGGCGTTCCCCTGCGCCTGGAGATCGGCCCCAAGGATCTGGAAAAGAACCAGTGCGTGCTGGTCCGCCGCGACACCCGCGAAAAGATCTTCGTGAGCCTGGATGAACTGGAGACCGCGATCCCGGCCCAGCTGGAGGCCCTGCGCAAGGACCTGTACGAGCGTGCCCTCGCCAACCGCGAGAAGCGCACCTGGGCAGCCACCACCATGGAAGAGGTTAAGGAGCTGGCCAAGGCCAACACCGGCTACATCAAGACCATGTGGTGCGGCGACCTGGCCTGCGAGATGAAGATGAAGGAAGAGGCTGGCCTGTCCAGCCGCTGCATGCCCTTTGAGCAGGAGCACATCAGCGATGTCTGCCCCTGCTGCGGCAAGCCCGCCAGCAAGATGGTCTACTGGGGCGTGGCCTACTAAGCCGCCCCACAGTCAGAGCCTTATCCGATGAAAAAGCAGCTTTCCCGTCCAAACGGGAGAGCTGTTTTTTTGTATCTGCCTATTGACAACCGTGTATCTACTGTATATACTGTAAATACACAGATGCAACGGAGGCGGCAGACATGAATCTCTTCATCGATAACAAGAGCGGTGCACCCATCTACGAGCAGCTCTACACCCAGATCAAAAACCAGATTTTGAGCGGGGAACTGCAGCCGGAGGAAGCTATGCCGTCCATCCGGGGGCTGGCGCGGGATCTGCGCATCAGTGTTATTACTACAAAGCGGGCCTACGATGAGCTGGAACAGGAGGGCTTTTTGTACGCCGTACCCGCTAAGGGCTTTTTCGTGGCGGCGAAAAATACCGAGCTGCTCCGGGAAGAGAACCTGAAAAAAATCGAAGCACACCTGACGGAAGCCGTCCGGCTGGCGGCACCCTGCGGGCTGACCAAACAGGAACTGACCGAAATGTTGGAATTGCTGTGGGAGGAATGAACCATGAACGCATTAGAACTGCACGGCCTTGAAAAGCACTACCCGGATTTTGCGCTGGGGCCCATTGATCTGGAACTGCCCGGCGGCACAGTCTGCGGGCTGATCGGCGAGAACGGCGCGGGTAAGAGCACGACCATTAAGCTGATCCTGGACATGATCGACCGGGAGGCAGGTACCGTGAAGCTGTTCGGGCAGGAGGAAATCACTCCGCTTGCCAAGGCCGATATCGGTGTGGTGATGGGCGGCGAGGGCATCCCCACCTGCCTGACCGCGCCGCAGGTGGGGAAAGTGATGGCGGGCATCTATCCCAATTGGGATGCCGCCGCCTACGCCGACTGGTGCCGCCGCTTTGACCTTCCGGAGAACAAGAAGTACGGCGACTACTCCACCGGCATGAAGATGAAGCAGTGCCTTGCCGTGGCGCTTTCTCATCACCCCAAGCTGCTGCTGTTGGACGAAGCCACCAGCGGCCTGGACCCGGTGGTGCGGGATGAGCTCATCGATCTGCTGCTGGACTTTGTACGGGATGAGAACCATGCAATCTTGATCTCGTCCCACATCGTCAGCGATTTGGAAAAGCTCTGCGATACCATTGCCTTTCTGCACAAGGGGAAGCTCCTGCTCTGTGAGGACAAGGACACTCTGCGGGAGGAGTACGCTCTTTGGCACGGCACTGCCGGGCAATTGGAGGAGCTGGACAGGAACGCCGTCGTCAGCCATCGGGTGACAGCCTATGGGGCTGAGGCACTGGTGAAAAGGGAACTTGTCCCGTTGGGCAGCACCCTGACACCGGTGAGCATCGAAGAACTGTTCGTTTTGATGGTGAAAGGGGAGAATATGCGATGAAAGGTTTGCTGTTGAAGGATTGGTATCAAGTCAAAACAAATATGTGGATGATGTACCTCACGGTGCTGGCCGTGCTGGCGATCTGGATCCTGAGCACTTCCGGGGATTCGAGCTTTGCGGTGAATTATTCAGCTGTTTTTCTGGGGATGATGCCCGCCTACCTGCTTTCCTACGACCACGCCAGCGGGTGGACGGAGTACAGCTTTGCCCTGCCGCTGAGCAAGGAACTTCAGGTAGCAGAAAAATATCTTGTGGGTCTGCTTTGCACGGCGGTCTCTGCGGCGCTGAACGGAATTTTCTGCGGCATCCGGTTCTGGATGGGAAAACCGCTTCCTGCGATGCCGATCGGCCTTTTGCTGGGGGCGGGCGCAGCTTCCATCCTGCTGATAAACGGGATCATGCTGCCGCTGTACTACCGTTTTGGCGCAGAAAAGGCGCGGATGCTCTACATGCTGATGTTTGCCGGAATGGGTGCTGCCCTGGGCGGCGGGATGGTCCTGATGGATGCCGTGCCGGAACCGGGCGCGGCCATTGCCATCGTCGGTGTGCTGGCAGCGGTGCTGGTGCTGTATGCACTTTCCTGGAGGCTGTCAGTGCAGTGGTATGGAAAGTATAAGAAGTAGGCTCTTCTTTGTGCAATAGAGCAATCATCCGGTAAAAAAACTGTAAAAGGGGTTGAAAAATCCGGCCCGGCGTAGTATGATAACGGGGCTGAAAGAAAAATCTTACACCAAGGAGGAGTTTGTTTCCATGTCCAGTGACCATACGGATCACCCCAAACAACGCTTCTCCTGCGATGCGGGCCGTGCAAACGTGTTAGCCGCATCCTGAACTGCATGCCCTTTGTACACCGCAGGAGTTGTAACCAGACCGATGCGGTGTATTTTTTATGCCCGGAAACGGGAAACGGAGGGACCAAACCATGCAGAAGAAAAATTATGTGCAGGAGATTCTGGACATCATCCGCAGCGGTCTGCCCCAGGCAGAGCTGGCTGAAAAGCTGTCCGATTACCATGAAAATGACCTGGCCGATGCCCTGACGGCCCTGACACCGGAGGAGCGCCAGAAGGTGTACACCGCACTGGGCGTGGATACGGTGGCAGAGATCTTCTCCTATCTGGACGATGCAGAGCCTTACCTGAAGGAGCTGGACCCCGAACGGGCCGCCCGGGTCATCTCCCACATGGATTCGGACGATGCTGTGGATGCTCTGGATGACCTGGAAGAGGACGATAAGGCAAAGATCGTCCACCAGCTGGACAAGGATGCCGCCGATGATGTGAAGCTGCTGCTCTCCTATCACGAGGACGAGATCGGCAGCTGCATGACCACCAACTACATCTGCATCCGCAGGGATATGACCATCCGGCAGGCCATGAGTGAGCTGGTGAAGCAGGCAGGCGAGAACGATAACATCTCCACCCTGTATGTGGTGGATGAGAACGAGCACTTTTATGGTGCCATCGACCTGAAAGACCTCATCGTGGCCCGTGCGGAGGAGCGCCTGGAAAAGCTGATCGCACGCTCCTACCCCTACGTCACCGACCACGAGAAGATCAGCGACTGCATCGACCGCATCGTGGACTACGCCGAGCGCTCGCTTCCTGTCCTGAACGACAGCGGGAAGCTGCTGGGCATCATCACCTCGGCGGATGTGGTCGAGCTGGTGGACGACGAGATGGGCGATGATTACGCAAAACTCGGCGGCTTGACCAGCGAGGAGGACCTGAACGAGGGTGTGTTCCAGAGTGTGAAAAAGCGCCTGCCCTGGCTGATCGCCCTGCTGTTCCTCGGGATGCTGGTGTCCTCGGTGGTGGGGGCGTTTGAATCGGTGGTGGCGGTGCTGCCCATCGTCATCTGCTTCCAGTCCATGGTGCTGGATATGGCCGGCAATGTGGGCACCCAGTCGCTGGCTGTGACCATCCGTGTGCTGGTGGACGAGAACCTGACCACTGCCAAAAAGCTCCAGCTGCTCTGGAAGGAAATGCGGGTGGGCCTGACCAACGGTGCACTGCTGGCCGTGCTGGCGCTGGGCTTCCTGGGCTGCTACATCCACTTCTTCAAGGCCTACGCCTGGGGTGAAGCCTTCCTGCTCTCGGGCTGTGTGGGCGTATCTCTGGTCGTGGCCATGGTGATCTCCAGCCTGGTGGGCACGGTCATCCCCATGCTGTTCCATAAGATCCACATTGACCCCGCCGTGGCTTCCGGCCCGCTCATCACCACCATCAATGATCTGGTGGCGGTGGTGGTCTACTATGGCCTGGCCGCCGTGGTGCTGATCGATATGTTCCATCTGGGCTGAAATAGAGAAAGGCTGCTGCCGACAACTCCCTCAGTCACGGCTTCGCCGCGCCAGCTCCCTCTTGGAGGGAGCCTTGACGTAATGGCAATCTGTGAAAGCCTCCCTCATTGAGGGAGGTGGCATCGCGTGAGCGATGACGGAAGGAGTTTGGCAACAGCCTCTTTTTACTTATTCTGTATCCAATACCGCTGTGTCAGCGTTCCATCGGAGGAATCGAACTGCTCATCCTCCAGCACGCCGCCGTTGGCGCGGATGGTCTTTGCTGAGGCGACATTGTAGTGGTCGCAGCAGATGCGTACCTTTTCGATGCCTCGTTCTTTTGCCTTTTCCAGCGTCAGGCGAAGCATCTGGGTGGCGTAGCCGTTCTGCCGCTCCGAGGGGCGGACGCTGTACCCGATGTGCCCGCCGTAGGTCAGCAGGTAATCGTTGAGCCGGTGGCGCAGGTTGGTCATGCCCACCAGATGCTCATGCTCGTCCAGAGCCAGATACTCCGTGGCGGGCACGAGAGCGGCGGGGGTGGTGGCCGGATCCTTCAGTCTGTGCAGGTCAGCCAGCCAGGCATCGAAATCATCGTATTTGTCCAGTGCCGAGGTGCCGTCCATCCGGGAGCCGATGGTCAAAAATTCTTCCCGGTAGGCCATTACCTGTTCCCGGTCGCCCTCATCCGGCTCCCGCAGGTGGATCTTCTGGGGTGAGGTGCGCCGGGTGGCGGTGCGGAAATCCGGAGCCTTCATCAGGCCGTGGCAGTTGCAGTAGAAGTAAAGCACACCTGCGCCCCGCAGGGAGAAGCGGGCAGAGGCATCCCCCTCGGGGTAGAGCTTGACCAGCTGCAGCTTATCGCCGGTGAGGTAGGCCAGAAACGAGATGTAATGGTTTTTCTCCATGGGGTGGTGCAGGGTGACGAAGAGCTCGTCCTCCACCCGCTCCACGGTCAGCTGATGATGCTCGTCGGCATCCTCGGCTTCGGCGATGTCCAGCGCAGGCAGGGCGATGCCGCAACAGCTCACCACGGCCTGCCCGGTGGCGTGGAGCACATTGCCGCAGAAAGGGCAGACGTAGAGCTTGCTCCGCAGCAGGTTGGCTGCCCGGTTCCGGTTGATGATGGGCTCTCCCTGCATCAGCTCCAGCACACTGACTCCCAGAGCTGCAGCCAGAGGCTCCAGCAGGGAGATATCAGGCAGACCCTTGGCGGTCTCCCACTTGGAAATGGTCTTGGCGCTGACAGAGAGCATTCCGGCAAGCTCTGCCTGGGTCAGGCCCTTGGCTTCCCGCAGCTGCCGGATGGTGCTGCCTGTGACGTATGTGTTCATGTGTTGTCCTCCTGAAGTAACCCCCAGTCATTGCGGTGGGGTTGTTGTTACAAAGTATAACCCAGCAAAAAACTCCACGCAACCTACGCTGCGTGGAGTTCGTGCTTTCAGGAATTATTCGGCTTCGGTCTCGTCTTCTTCGTCCGGGTCCAGCTCCATGGTGAACACGGCTTTTTTCAGCTTGCCGCAGCCCTGGGCCTTCAAGCCGGATTTGTACGGCTCCCCAGCCAGATAGAGGGCAAAGCGGCCCTCGCAGAGCATTCCGGCTATGCTGGTGCCAGCGCTGCCCACGGTGGTATCAGCGGCTTCGTCAGCGGGCCGGGTGGGGCTGAATTCGCCCAGGGACACTTCAAACAGCTCGCTGCCCTCGAGGTCGGTCTCAAGGGTCAGGTGGTTGTCGTGCCGGACAAAGGGGGCCTTGTCGCTGGCCTGCGGGGTCACGGTGCTCACCGTGACCACAGCCTTGTCACCATCGATGCGGGTGCGCCCGGCGGGCAGGTTGTTGATATCCCGCGCCATGATGAACTCGATGACGCTGTCCAGACTGCTGCACAGGCCCAGATAGTTGGGGAGATTGTTCAGGGTATCGTAGATCATGGATCAGTCCTCTTTCGGGTCGGTCAGAAGCTCCTTGATGCTGGGCACAACGCCGCCCAGATTTTGCAGCTCCGACGGGATGATGATCTTGGTGGCCTTGCCGTTGGCGACCTTGGCCAGTGCTTCCAGGCTGCGCAGAGCCAGCACCTTGTCGTTGGGCATGGCCTCGTTCAGCAGGCGGATGGCATCGGCGTTGGCCTTCTGCACGGCGAGAATGGCCTGTGCCTCGCCCTCAGCCTCGAGAATGCGCTGCTGCTTGACGGCATCGGCACGGAGGATGGCGGCTTCCTTTTCGCCCTCGGCGGCGGTGATGGCAGCCTGCTTCTCACCGTCGGCCTTCAGGATGACGGCGCGCTTTTCGCGCTCTGCCTTCATCTGCTTCTCCATGGCTTCCTGGATCTCGCGCGGCGGGATGATGTTCTTGACCTCCACGCGGTTGACCTTGATGCCCCACTTGTCGGTGGCTTCATCGAGGATGGCCGTGATCTTGCCGTTGATGACATCGCGGCTGGTCAGGGTGTGATCCAGCTCCATCTCACCGATGATGTTGCGCAGGGTGGTGGCGGAAAGGCTCTCGATGGCTGCGATGGGCTGGTTGACACCGTAGGTGTAGAGCTTGGCATCCATGACCTGGAAGAACACCACGGTGTCGATCTGCATGGTAACGTTATCGCGGGTGATCACAGGCTGGGGAGGAAAGTCCGCGACCTGCTCCTTCAGGCTGACCTTTTTGGCAATCCGCTCAATGAACGGAATCTTGACATGCAGGCCGGCCGACCAGGTGTCGGAGTAGCTGCCCAGACGCTCCACAACGTACACCATGGACTGAGGCACGATGACGATGTTGGTGACGACGATGAGCAGGATGACAAAGATGAGCGCGAGGATCACGAATAGCATGATAGGCATAGAGACGCTCCTTTTTTCAGTGGTTGATGGATTCGGTCAGAATGGGTTCCACGATGAGCAGGGTGCTGTGGATCTCGGTGACCCGGCAGGCCTGCCCGGGGGTCAGGGTATCGCCGGGGGTGGCACAGCGGGCGCTCCAGTCCACGCCGTCCAGCCGCACCCGGCCCGTCTGCTGGGCGGAAACAGGGGTCAGCACCCGGGCTTCCCGGCCAAGGGCGCGGTCACCGTTGGTGGGGGTGGGCTGCTTGTGCAGCCGTTTGGCCAGCGGCTTGAATGCCAGCAGGCAGACCGCGCTGACCGCAATGAACACCACCGCCTGCACCCGGAACGAGTGGGTGAACAGGCAGCAGAGCAGGGCTGCCGCGCTGCCTGCCGCAAACCAGACGGATACCATGCTGAAGGTCATACCCTCCAACGCCAGGAACCCGACGGCGGCAAGAAGCCAGAAAATGGGGTCAATGGACATCGAACATCCCTCCTTATGATCCTATTATAGAGCATCCGGTTGGGGGAAGGTCAAGAGATTTTTGCTGAATTGTTGCGCAGAAAACAAAATGCGGTCATACATAATCATAGTAGCTGTGGTTCGGGTTATGCCCCACCTCTTCCACCACGATGGTAAAGCCCATGGGGTTCACCTCGGTGCTCTTGCCGCTGGCAAGGGTCTCCACGATGATATGTTCGGTGCGGTTGACGATGATCTCCGCAGTTTCCACCTTGCCCACCCGCTGGTAGTGCAGGATGCCGTCCTCGGCACGCAGGACCCGCAGCTGGCCGGTGCGGAAGGCCTCGCAGGTGTGGCGGAGCTGTGCCAGCTGTGCCAGCACGGGGCGCAGGCGCTGTTCGTGGGCATCCCACCGGAAGAAAGCCCGGTTGAAGGGGTCCCGGTAGCCCTGCATGGCGATCTCGTCGCCGTAGTACAGGCAGGGCACACCCGGCAGGGTGTAGATGATGGCGTAGGCCATCCGCAGGCGGAGCAGGCCTTCCTCGTAGGCATCGCCGGTCACACAGCGGCCGCTCTGCCACGCGCGGCCCCGGCCATTGGCGGGCTCGTCAGCGATCACGGTCAGGGCTCGCTCGGTGTCGTGGGTGGAGAGGAAGTTCAGGGCGGTATCCATGGCCGGGGCAGGGTAGTGCTCGCAGATGGTCAGGATCTCTGTCATGGCCTGCTCGGCGGGCTTGCCCTTGACGAAATCCAGCACGGCGTTCTTGAAGGGGTAGTTCATCACGCTGTCCAGACCCTTGCCCAGCAGGTAGGTGCGGCGCTTATTGAAGCCGAACTTGGTGGTGGCATCCTCCCACACCTCGCCCAGCAGGAACTTTTCGGGGCTGACCCGCTTGACGGCGGCGCGCACCTTCTCAATGAATTCGTCGGGCAGCTCATCGGCTACATCCAGCCGGAAGCCTGCCGCGCCGCGCCGCAGCCAAGTGTCGATGACACCGCCCGGGCCGGTGATGAACTCCACATAGGAGGGGGTCTCCTCGTTGACCTCGGGCAGGGTCTCAAAGCCCCACCAGCTGCGGTAGCCGCCCTTGTACTGGGGGCCGAAATCGTACCAGCAGCGGTAAGGGGAGTTGGGGTCCCGGTACGCGCCGCTCTCGCCATAGCGGCCCTCGCGGTTGAAATAGCGGCTGTCGGAGCCGGTGTGGCTGAACACGCCATCCAGCACGATGCCGATGCCGTATTTTCTGGCGGCGGTGCACAGTGCCTCAAAATCCTCGTTGGTGCCCAGCAGGGGGTCCACATTCAGGTAGTCAGCGGTGTTGTAGCGGTGGTTGGAGTGGGCCTCAAAGATGGGGTTGAGGTAGATGAAATCCACCCCCATCTCGTGCAGGTAGGGGAGCTTTTGCTGGATGCCCTTGAGGTCGCCGCCAAAATAATCCTCATTCAGGTGGCCGCCCACCTCGTTGGGCTGCCAGAAGGGCTCGGCGTGCTTGTCGGCCTGATAGATGCGGTCGGCAAAGGGCATGGGCTTGTTCTCCACCCCTTCGCAGAAGCGGTCCGGGAAGATCTGATAGAACACCTTGCCCTTGATGCTTTCGGGGGTCTCAAAGTCCTGCTCATAGACCGTGATCTGCCAGCTTTCGCCATCCTGCCAGCTGATCACGCCGCAGTTGTCGGGGCCGCGCACGATGCGGCGGAAGTCGGTGTAGAGGTCGAAGTAGTAGAAGTAGAGGCCCGGGTCATTCAGAGGCACTTCCACAGAAAAGTGGTTCTGCCTGGGGGTCTGGCCATCGAAGTTCATCCGGTAGTAGACGGGAACATCGAACTTGCCCTCTTTTTTCAGGACAAGGTGCGGGTCTACATAGCCCAGCTCCTCGGGGATGCAGAGCGACAGCCGGACAGTCTGCCCGGCGCGCACCGCACCAAAGGGCTGCTTGAAATAGGGGGCAAAACTGTTGAACAGACAAGACAAGTGGGGTCGTTCCTTTCTCAAAAAAAGCCCCGGTGTCGTTGAACGATCCGGGACTTTTGCTATTGCGCTTGATAAAGCGACATTGCTCAGGGGGAAGCTTTGCCTTTGCATAACCTCTCAGTCACGGCGAAGCGAAGATGACGGAGAGGTTTAATCAATTACTTCACAGCAGAAGCGTGCCAGATATCGCGGGCGTAATCCAGCACAGAGCGGTCTGCGCTGAAGATGCCGCTGTTGGCGGTGTTCTTCAGGCTCATCTGTGCCCACTTCTCGCGGTCAGCATACAGGCGCTGCAGGTCGGCCTGAGCACGGCGGTAATCCTTGAAGTCGGCCATGACCATATAAGGATCGCTGGTGCGCAGGTTCTCGGTGACCTCGTGGAAGTCTTCGCCGTTCCAGCCGCGCTCCAGGAAGTTCAGAGCGGCATTTGCCACGTCATCGCCCATGATGAAGGCGCTGGGGTGGTAGCCCACCTGCTTGAGGTTGTTGACCTCGGGGGTCAGCATACCGAAGATCAGCTCGTTCTCCTTGCCGGCGGCATCGGCGATCTCAACGTTTGCGCCGTCCAGCGTGCCCAGCGTGACAGCACCGTTCAGCATGAACTTCATGTTGCCGGTACCGGAAGCCTCGGTGCCTGCCAGGGAGATCTGCTCAGAGACCTCGGCGGCGGGCATCAGGTGCTCGCTCAGGGAGACGCAGTACTCTTCCAGATAGACCACGCGCAGCTTGTCGCGCACGGCGGGGTCATTGTTGATCAGGTCGCCCAGCTTGCAGATCATCCGGATCATCTGCTTGGCCATGTAGTAGCCGGGGGCAGCCTTTGCGCCGAAGATATAGGTCTTGGGGATGAAGTCGGCGTTGGGGTTCTCCTTCAGGTACAGGTACTGAGCGGCGATGTTCAGGGCGTTCAGGTGCTGACGCTTGTACTCGTGCATCCGCTTGACCTGGCAGTCGAAGATGGAGTTGGGGTCGATGACCTGGCCGGTGCTCTTCTCCAGATAGGCGGCAAAGTTCTTCTTATTGTCCAGCTTGATCTCGTTGATGCGCTTCAGCACGGTCTTATCGTCCGCATACTTGTTCAGCTTGGAGAGGGTGGAAGCATCGTGCTTGTACTCCTCGCCGATGGTCTCGTCCAGCAGTTTGCACAGCTCAGGGTTGGAGGCCAGCAGCCAGCGGCGGTAAGCGATGCCGTTGGTCACGTTCTTGAAGGCCTGAGGCTTGAACAGGTAGTAATCGTGGAACACGCTTTCCTTGATGATCTCACTGTGCAGCTTGGACACGCCGTTGATGCTGTTGGCGGTGTAGGCGCAGATGTTTGCCATGCGGACCTGGTTGTCGCCGATCAGAGCCATGTAGTTGATCTTGCCCTCGTCGCCGGGGAATGCCTTCTCCAGCTCCTCACGGGCACGGCGGTTCATCTCGACCACGATCTGGTAGATGCGGGGCAGGGTCATCTTGAAGATGTCCACATTCCACTTCTCCAGAGCCTCGGCCATAACGGTGTGGTTGGTGTAGGCAAAGACCTTCTGGCAGATCTCAAAGGCCTTATCCCAGTCAAAGCCGCACTCGTCCAGCAGGATGCGCATCATCTCGGGGATGGCCAGCGTGGGATGGGTGTCGTTCAGCTGGATGGCGACCTTGTCGGCCAGATTCTCCAGCGTGCCGTAGGTGGACAGGTGGTTCTGTACGATATCGCCGATGGATGCGGCAGAGAGGAAGTACTGCTGGCGCAGGCGCAGGATCTTGCCCTCAATGTGGTTGTCGTTGGGGTACAGCACCTTGGAGATCAGCTCGGCGCTGGCGTTCTTGCTCATGGCAGTGTTGTAGTTGCCCAGAGAGAAGCTGGACATATCAAAGTCAGGAGCCTTAGCCTGCCACAGGCGCAGCTTGGCAACGCCCTTGCCGTCGTAGCCCTGCACATACATGTCGGAGGGCACAGCCATAACGCTGTTGTAGTTGGTGTGCTGGATATAGTGGAAGCCGTGATCCCAGTTCTCGCGGATCTCGCCGTCAAAGCGGACCTCGATGGCCTGATCGGGGTGGCTCTTCAGCCAGACCTGACCACCGGGCAGCCAGTTGTCAGCGCGCTCCTGCTGCCAGCCGTCCACGATCTTCTGCTTGAAAATGCCGTACTCGTACAGGATGGAGTAGCCGGTGCCGCAGATGCCGGTGGTGGCCATGCCGTCCAGATAGCAGGCAGCCAGACGGCCCAGACCGCCGTTGCCCAGGCCTGCATCGGGCTCTTCCTCAAAGATGCCCTCGATGTTGATGTCGGCATCAGCCAGCACCTTCTGGGCAACATCTTCCAGACCCAGGTTGAACAGACTCATCTTCAGGCTGCGGCCCATCAGGAACTCCATGCAGAGGTAGTATACCTGCTTGGTGCCGGTGCCAATGGCCTTGGACTGGAACTTCTTGTGGTTCTCACTCATCATCTGACGGCAGATCAGGGCAAGAGAGCGGTAGATCTGCTGCTTGGAAGCAACGCTCAGATCCACGCCGTACTCGCTGGTCAGCTTGTCCTGAAGAATTTTTGCAAATTCTTTTGTAGTCATAAGGAACTCCTATCCGCACACACACTTGTGCTGTTTTGAAATATCGTAACAGAGAATTTCTCCTCTTTCCCTCTCCCTGTTACCACAACAAGAACATTATAATCAGTTCTATTCGTAAAAGCAAGGAAAAACGCCGATTTTTGCCGTAACTGACATTTTTGTCACAATCTTTCTGGTAAATATGCAAAAAATTCAAAAATAACACTTTCTCTTGGAACGCATTTATATTATAATAAGAAGTGAACGGCTGTCCCGGCGGGGGTAAAAGCGTGCGCCGGGGCAGGAAACTCGGCCACAAACTCCGCTCAGAGTAATTATTAGTGAGGATACGATGGTTAATAAAGTGAGAGTGACCATTGCGGGCGCGCCCTATGCGATCGCAACGACGGATTCCGAAAAGTATATCGCCTCTCTGGCCAAACGGCTGGATGAGGATATCACCAAACTGCTGGACACCAACGAAAACCTTTCGGTGACCAAGGCGGCGGTGTTCTGCGCCATGGATTATCTGGATGAATACAAAAAGAGCACCGGCAGCGCCGAGAATATGCGCAGCCAGATCCAGGATTATATTGCCGATGCCGCCAGGGCAAAGCTGGCTGAGGATAAGGTGAAAACAGAAAATGAAACACTGCGGCGTGAAAACGATGCCCTGCGGGAGCAGCTGGCACGCCTGCAGGCCAAGCAGAAGGCCGACCGGGAAGCAAAGACGGAAGCGTGAATGGGGGCGCGGTGAGCGCGCCGGAACAAAGGGAGTATTATGCCAAAGATCGAGATCCTTGCCCCGGTGGGCAGTGAAGAGATGCTCCGCGCTGCGGTGTTCAGCGGTGCGGACGCGGTATATCTGGGCTTTTCGGGCTTCAATGCCCGCACAGGAGCCGGAAATTTTGATGCGGACAGCCTGAAGGAGGCGGTCCGGTTCTGCCACGCGCGGGGGGTCAAGGTGCACGTGGCACTGAACACCACCGTTTACGGCGGGGAGCTGGCCGCGCTGGCCGCTGCCGTGAAGGCTGTGGCCGAGAGCGGCGCGGATGCGGTCATCTGTCAGGATCTGGCGGTGGCGCAGCTCATCGGGCGGATCGCCCCCGACCTGCCCCGCCACGGCTCCACCCAGATGAGCGTCCACACCCTGCAGGGCGCACTGGAGCTGAAGGAGCTGGGCTTTACCCGGGTGGTGCTGGCCCGTGAGCTGAGCCTGCCCGAGGTAGAGCACATCACAAAGCACTGCGGCATCGAGACGGAGTGCTTTGTCCATGGCGCGCTCTGCATGTGCGTCAGCGGCCAATGCTATATGTCGGCCTTCCTGGGCGGCCGCAGCGGCAACCGGGGCTCCTGCGCCGGGCCCTGCCGCCTGCCCTTTGAGGCAAACCCGCTGCCCGAGGGCAAGCCGGGCCGTCTGCACCACCTTTCCCTGAAGGACAACTCTGTTATCGACAAGCTGGATCGGATGCAGGCCGTCGGCGTGGCATCGGCTAAGATCGAGGGCCGTCTGCGCACGCCGGAGTATGTGGCGGCGGCGGTCAGCGCCTGTCTGGCAGGCCGCGAGGGCCGCGCCTACGACCGTGACCTGCTGAAAAATGCGTTCAGCCGCTCCGGCTTCACCTCCGGCTACCTGGATGGAAAAATCGACGGCACCATGTTCGGCGTGCGCAGTGAAGCCGATGCAGAGCTGACCAAAAAGACCCTGCCTGCCCTGCGTGAGCTTTACCGCCGCGAGCGCAGCCGGGTGCCGGTGCAGTTCAGGCTGGAAATTGAAGAGGGCGGCGAGAAGCTGACCGTGACCGACGCGGACGGCAACAAGGCCTTTGCCTACGGCGATGCGGAACCGCAGCCTGCCCGCACCGACCCCACCGAGAGCCTGCAGCGCAGTCTTTCCAAGACGGGCGGCACCCCCTTTGCGGTGGAAAAGATCGATGTGGAGATGGACGGCGGCCCCTGGTTCGTGCCAGGCAGTGCCGTGAACGAGCTGCGCCGGGATGCGCTGGAGGCCCTGCTGAAAAAGCGGGAGGTCCTGCGCCCCTGGCCTGTATACGAGGCGGAGCCGGACGCTCTGCCCCTGCGCACCCTGCCGCCCCGCCGCACCCTGCGTGCCCGCTTTGAAACGTGGGATCAGGTGCCGGAGCAGGCCCTGAGCGGGGTGGAATATCTTATCCTGCCCATTGCTCAGGCCGACCGGGTGCCCCGGGAGTGGCGGGGAAAGACCCTTCTGGAGCTTCCGCGCGTGATGTTCGGCGCGCTGGAGGAGGACACCGCCCGCCGCATTGCCGCCACCCAGGATGCGGGTTTTGCGGGCTATGAGGTAAGCAACATCGCCCACCTGCGGCTCTGCCGTGGGCTGCCGATGACCGGCGGCTTTGGCCTGAATGTCACCAACCAGATGGCAGCACAGTTCTACGCCGACCATGGCCTGAACAGTGTGCTCATCCTGCCCGAAGTCAAGGACAGCGATATCAGCACCATTGCCCCCACCCATAACGGCAAGCCTGTGCCCACCGGTGTGCTGGTCTATGGCCACATGCCGCTGATGGTCACCCGTGCCTGCCCGCTGCAGAACATCCATGACTGCGCCCACTGCAATAAAGCAGGGGAACTGACCGACCGCAAGGCCAAAAAGTTCCCGGTGCGCTGCGGCATGGGGGTGCGGACGATCTATAACCCTGTACCTATTTATATGGGAGATAAGCCCGGTGCTCTGACTGTGGACTACGGTGTGGCCTACTTCACACTGGAATCCCGGGAAGAAGCAGCCGCCATTCTGGACAGCATCCGTGTCCACGCACCCTTTGAGGGAGAGTTTACAAGAGGACTTTATTTCAAAGGAACCAACTGAAGATGCAGTTTCCCCGGGCGGGAGCCGAGAGTTTCTCCGAGGACCGTCCGCTGGGGTGGGACCCTGCTGCCGCAGGCAGTAGGGCGGGCGATGGAATGGCCCGTTTCGTGTCCGAGGAGAAAGCTCCCGGAACACGCCCGAATATAACTTTAACAAGAGGTATACTATGGAACCAATCACCGTAAACTATAAAGTATTGGACCCCCGGGCCAAGGTGCCCGCCTATGCAACACCGGGGGCAGCGGCGGCCGACCTGTGCGCCGTGCTGGATGAGCCCCTGACGCTGGCCCCCATGCAGCGGGCACTGGTGCCCACCGGCCTTGCCATCGAGTTGCCCGGCCCCCACGCTGTGGCGCTGGTCTATGCCCGCAGCGGCCTTTCCATCAAGCACGGCCTGTGCATGGCAAACGGCGTGGGTGTGGTGGACAGCGACTATCGCGGGGAACTGAAGGTGCCCATGATCAATCTGGGCACCGAGGCCTATACCATCCAGCCCGGTGAGCGTGTGGCACAGCTCTGCATTGCACCGGTGTATGCCGCTGCCTTTGCTCAGGCGGCTGAACTGGGAGATACCCAGCGCGGCGCGGGCGGCTTTGGCTCAACGGGGAAGTGAAGCGTATGAAAAATCTGATCCTGGCTTCCCAGAGCCCCCGCCGGAAAGAGCTGTTGAGCCTGTACACGACGGATTTTACCGTCTGCGTCAGCGATTTTGACGAGGATGCCGTGACGGCGGATACCCCCGCCCGGCTGGTGGAGCGGCTTGCCCGGGGCAAGTGCCTTGCTGTGGCCAAGGAACACCCCGGTGCCGTGGTGCTGGGTTGCGATACCGTGGTGGATGTGAACGGCGAGGTGTTCGGCAAACCCCACAGCCCGGACGATGCCAGAAGGATGCTCCGTGCGCTGTCCGGTGCGACCCACTATGTGCACACCGGTGTCTGCGTTTCCGATGGCACCCGCACCGAGAGCTTTGTGGATACCTGCAAGGTCACCTTTTTCCCGCTGAGCGAGGAGGAGATCGAGCGGTACGCCGCCACAGAGGAGCCCTACGATAAGGCTGGTGCCTACGCCATCCAGGGCCGCGCGGCGGTCTGGCTGGATGCCATTGAGGGGGATTATTACACCATTATGGGCCTGCCCGTCAGCCGGACGGTCCGCCTGCTTGAACAGTTCTGACAGTTTGTGTGGCGGAACGCGCAGAAAAATGAAAAATACGGAAAAACTTGACAAAACGCTTGAGAAAACGTTGACTTGCGGCTATAATAGAAACGTGTTATTCTGCGATAGGCGGTCAAACCCTGTGGAGTTTGGACTGCTGTGCGTTTTGGAATAGACCGGAAATACGAAGGAGAGCTTCATTATGAGTTTTTTGTCAAAGGACGTTGGCGTTGATCTGGGTACTGCCAATACCCTGGTTTACATGAAGGGCAAGGGCATCATCATGCGGGAACCCTCGGTGGTGGCTGTGGATACCAAGACCGATGAGGTGCGCTGCGTGGGTGCTGAGGCAAAGGCTGTTATCGGCCGTACCCCCGGCAGCATCGTGGCAGTCCGCCCCCTGAAGGATGGTGTCATCGCCGATTTCGATATCACGGCAAATATGCTGGAGAACTTCCTGAAAAAGGCCTGCGGCAACAGCATGTTCTCCCGCCCCCGCGTGGTCATCTGCATCCCCTCGGGCGTGACCGAGGTGGAGCGCCGCGCTGTGCGTGAGGCGACCCTCAAGGCCGGTGCCCGTCAGGTCTCCGTCATCGAGGAGCCCATGGCTGCTGCCATCGGCGCGGGCCTGCCCATCAGCGAGCCCACCGGCAGCATGATCGTGGACATCGGCGGCGGCACCGCTGAGATCGCTGTCATCTCTCTGGGCGGCATCGTGGCCTCCCGCAGCGTCCGGATGGCCGGTGATATGTTCGATCAGGCCATCATCGCTTTCATCAAGCGCAAGTATAACCTGCTCATCGGTGAGCGTACCGCCGAGCAGATCAAGATCGAGATCGGCTCGGCCTACCCCATGGATCCCGAGATGACCATGGAGATCAAGGGCCGCAACCTGGTGGACGGCCTGCCCAAGAACATTGTCGTCCACTCTGAGGATGTGCGCGAGGCTCTGCTGGAGTGCCTGGTCAAGATCACCAGTGCCATCAAGGAGACCCTGGAGCGCACCCCGCCTGAGCTGAGCGCCGATATCATCGACCACGGCATCACCCTGACCGGCGGCGGTGCCCTGTTGCGGGGCCTGGATCAGCTGATCCAGAGCGAGACCGGCATTGATGTCCATGTTGCGGAGGACCCGCTGGATTGCGTGGCCAAGGGTGCCGGTGCGGTGCTGGATCATGTGGATGTTCTGCACGACGTGCTGGACACCGATGGAGCTCACATGTAACGATGTAACAGAGGGTGCGGACGGCTCTGGGCTGTCCGCGCCCTTTTGCAATCGGAGGAAAACCCCTTGAAAGACTTTTTCGATACCTGGAAATTCAAGATCCTGGTGGGCATCGCGGTGTTTCTGGTGGGCATCATGGCCTACGCCGGTGCCAACGGCCGCCTGACTGCCGCTCCGCAGGAGCTGCTGAGCGTGGCGGCTGCTCCATTCCAGAAAGTGGCTGCTGTGGTCAGCGGCGGCGTGGCCTCCCTGTGGGAAAAGTACACCAGCATTGACGACGTGATGGCCGAAAACGAGACGCTCAAGGCTGAGAACGCCGAGCTGCGCCAGCAGATGGTGGATTACGACCGCGTCAAGGCCGAGAACCAGGCCTACAAGGCACTGGAAAGCATTCAGAGCCAGCGGCCTGAGATGAGCTATCTTTCCAGCTTTGTCATTGGCCGAGATCCGTTGGATTCCTTCTATGGCTTCACACTGGACCGCGGCACGCTGGACGGCGTGGCCGTCAACGATGCCGTGGTCAGCGACCAGGGCTACCTGCTGGGCATGGTGGTGGAGGCTGAGCCCACCAGCTGCAAGGTGATGACCATTCTTCACCCCAACTTCAACGCGGCGGGCGTGGTATCCCGCACCCGTGACAACGGCATCGTCACCGGCAGCTCCGAATACGCCGCCGATGGCCTGTGTGTGCTGACCAACCTTGCGCGCAACACCCTGACGGAGAAAAGCGACCAGGTGATCACCACCGGGCTGGGCGGGGTGTTCCCGGCTGACCTGCTGGTGGGCGTGGTACAGGAACTGGTGCCCGAGGTCAGCGGCAAATCGACCATTGCCGTCATCAAACCCGGCACCGACCCCCGCACGGTGCGCCATGCGTTCATCATTACCAGTTTCTGAGGAGGGACCCTGATGGAATCACGCCGGAAACGCAGCCGGGGTCAGATCGTCAAATGGATCTGCTATGCGCTGCTGGGCCTTCTTTGTGCTGTTTTGCAGACCACGCCCGGGCTGTTCCAGTTCGGGGCGGCAAAGCCGCTCTGGCTGCTGCCGCTGGCGCTGGCGGTCGCCGTGTTTGAGGGCGAGTTCGCCGGGGCTGTCTTTGGGGCGGTCTGCGGCCTGATGTGGGACTGGCTGGCCGGGCGCACCGTGGGCATGCTGGCGCTGGAGCTGCTGCTGCTCTGCTTTGCCGTTTCGGCGGTGATGCAGCTCTACTTCAAGAATTCGGCCGCAAACTTTGCACTCATTGCGTCTGCTGCCGCCCTGCTGGTGCTCACGCTGGACTGGCTGTTTTTCTACTATATGCCCGGTTACAGCGGTGCAGCCGGCCGCTGGCTGTGGTTCGTGCTGCCCACGGCGGCGCTCTCGGTGCCTGTCTGCTTCCCTCTGTTCGGGGTCGTGCGCCGCATCCACGAAGAATTTAAGATCGACAACGGCGTGGTGTAACGCACCCCGCGCCGGAAGGAGAATCCATGAACCAAGAAGAACGGAAAACCGCCATCCGGCGGATGCGTGTTCTCGTTGCCGCCGCCTGCATCCTCATGCTGCTGTACGGGCTGCGGCTCATCTTTTTGCAGCTGGTCAACGGGGAGGATTTCAAATCCCAGGCCACCAACACCACCGACTACAAGTTTACGGTCACGGCGGCACGCGGTGACATTGTGGACAGCCGGGGGGAGCGCATTGCCACCAGCGTCACGGGCTACAACGTGGTGCTCAACAAGCTGCTGATGGGAGACGAAGATCTGGACGGGATGCTCCAGAAGATCGTCGAGCTGCTGCGCGCCAACGGTGAGAACTGGAACGATACCCTGCTCATCAGCCAGCCGGATGCAGCGGGCAATTATACCTTTACCGCCGAAGCGGGCAGCACCAGGGATCAGAAAGCCCTTGCCGCCATGAAGGACAACCTTGGTTTACAGCAGTATGCAACGGCCAATGATGTGATGGAGAAGCTGGTGGAGGACTACGACCTTGCCAGCTATCCGCTGAGCTGGCAGCGCACGCTGGGCGGCATCCATTACGAGATGCAGCTGCAGGCGTTTTCCAATGTGAACAACTTTATCATGGCGGAAAACGTCAGCGAGGCCACCGTGGCGACCATCAAGGAGCACAGCCTTTCGCTGCCGGGCGTGGAGATCGTGGAAACGAGTACCCGCTGCTATGAGCAATCCACGGTGCTGCCCCATGTGCTGGGCCGGGTGGGCAAGATCACCGCTGAAAAGTGGAAGGTGACCGATGAAAACGGCCAGACCACCTACCCCCTGCGCGAAAAAGGCTACAACATGAACGACATCATCGGCATCTCGGGCCTGGAATCGGCCTATGAGGACGAACTGCGGGGCAAGGATGGCGTGGAGACCATCACCCGCAACTCCGATGGGGTCATTGTGGATACGGCTCTGACCACAGTGCCCGAGCCGGGCCACACCGTCCAGCTGACCATCGACAGCCGGTTCCAGAAGGCGGTGGACAAGGCACTGGCCGAGAACATCGACATGATCAACCGGGTCTACAACACCGGCAGCATGAAAGCCGCCGCCGGTGCCGCCGTGGTGCTGGATGTGAAGGACGGCAGTGTGCTGGCCGCATCCAATTACCCCAGCTTTGACCAGAACCTGTATGCCACCCAGTACAGCGAGTACAGCGCGGACGAGAGTCTGCCCCTGTTCAACCGGGCGCTGCAGGGCCTGTACACCCCCGGCTCCACCTTCAAGCCTGCCGTGGCAGTGGCTGCGCTGGATTCCGGGCTCATCAACCAGTACTCCACGGTGTTCTGCAACGGCGTGTACACCTTTTATAAAGGGTACAGCCCCCGCTGCACCCGCCATGGCCACAGCGGCAACATCGATGTGGTCACGGCCATCAAGTGGAGCTGCAACGTCTTCTTCTACGATGTGGGCCGCCGCCTGACCAGTGATGTTTACGATGCCTACGCCTATAAGCTGGGCCTGGGTCAGCGCACCGGTGTGGAGGTCAGTGAGGCTGTGGGCCACCTGACCTCCAAGAACGACTCCAACTATATGGAGTCGCTGGACGTTCAGGCAGCCATCGGTCAGGGCAACACGGTGGTCACGCCCATCCAGCTGGCCACCTATGCTGCAACGCTGGCCAATAACGGAACCCGCTACCGCACCCATTTTGTCAAGGCGATCCTGGATTCCAACACCGGCGAGGTGATCAGCGAGACTCAGCCCGAGGTGATGGATATTATCGAGGGCACCGGCAACACCTTTGAGCTGGTGCGGCAGGGGATGCGGCAGGTGCCCAGCACCATTACCAACAGCAAGATCAGCAGCTACCCCATTGCCATTGCCTGTAAGACCGGCACCCCTCAGCGCAGTGAGACCTACGCCCCGGGCAAGCACTACCTGAACGCCATGATGGTGGCCTATCTGCCCGCCGATGACCCGCAGATCGCCATTGGCATCACCATTGAGTATGGCGGCTACGGTGCCCGAACCGGCGATCTGGTGGTGGACATTGCCAATGCCTACTTCGCCATGCAGGACGGCACCCTGAATGAGGATGGCACCATCGGCAAGCAGGAGACCACCGCAGACAGCACTTCTGCTGCCCAGACTGCCCCCGCCCAGACCGAAACCGGCACGGATACAGCCACAGATCCCGCCGCAGGCACCACGGATGCTGCTCAGGAGACCGCACCTGCCGGGCAGGACGCTTTAGACAATTGAAGAGAGATGAAACGCTGCTTTTGGTGAAATTTGGCGCTTTTTTTCGAAAAAAGTATGAAGTTTGTCTAAAAAACGGTTGTAAAAGAACGGAAACTGTGATACTATGATATATGCAAGAAAAATGCCCACTGGCGAAACAAAGGAGAGGTTGACCGATGACGATTGCACTGATTGCGCATGACTCCAAAAAAGAGCTGATGGTTCAGTTCTGTACGGCGTATTGCCGGATTTTGAGCCAGCATAAATTGGTGGCTACGGGTACCACCGGCAAGCTGATCTCCGAGGCAACGGGTCTGCAGATCCAGCGCTTTCTGGCAGGTGTTCAGGGCGGTGATCAGCAGATCGCATCCCGCATTGCCTGCAATGAGGTCGATCTGCTCCTGTTCTTCCGCGATCCGATCAACGCAAAGCCCAGCGAGCCCAACGAGATGACCCTGCTGCGCCTGTGTGATGTGCATAACATCCCGCTGGCCACCAACATTGCTACCGCGGAGGTGCTCATCCACGGCCTGGAGCGTGGAGATCTGGATTGGCGGGATATCGTCCACCCGCAGAACTGAAAACTGGAATAAAACACAAGCCCCCGCATGTTGGCCGGAAAACCAACGTGCGGGGGCTTTTTTGCATCCCTGTGATGGTTACAGGAACGTGACGGTTTCGGACAGAGGCTTGCGGGAGCTGTGGTTGGGCAGGGGGCCTGCACCCTCGGCAGCGTGGCCCAGATCAAGAAGCATTACGATCTCTTCGTTTTCGGGCAGATCCAGCGCGTTTGCCAGCTTGTCCGGGTCAAAAAAGTTGACCCAGCAGCTGTCTACACCTGCATTGGCAGCGCCCAGCAGCAGGTGGGTGGCCACGATGGCGGCATCCTCTATGCCGGAGTTCATCCGTTCGCCGGGGTAAGTAAAGGTGTGGTTCTTGTCATAGGCGACCACCAGACAGATGGGGGCACCGTAGCGGCAGGGAGTGGCAGCATCGATCTTTGCCAGCCCTTCTTCGGACTGAATGACGTAGATGTGCTGTTCCTGGGTGTTCTTGGCGGTGGGTGCCAGCCGACCGGCCTCCAGAATGGTGTGGAGTGCCGCGGCATCCACCTTGCCTGCACCAAAATTTTTGCAGGAATACCGCTGTGCAATAAGCTGAGTGAATTCCATAACGATCTCCTCCTGACGTTGATTGGACGGAACAGAGCGCCGCTTGCAAGTGCTCTGTTATGCTGATTATACCACACTGCGCCGGTGGTGCAACCCTTAAAAGAGGTCCAGCATGTTGTCCAGATAGATCGCCTCCCGGACGTGGATCTGATACTCCGGCCGGGTCAGATAATAGAGCAGAAACTCCAGCACCAGCGCGCTGCCCAGCCCGCGCCCTTCCAGTTTGAAATTGGAAAAGCCCAACGGCAGATAGCGCTCCCGGATGTCCGCAGTGCCGATGAACCCGGGGTTTTCCATCGCCTTGGAAAAGCGGTAGCCCTCCTGCGCGCCGGGGGCGGTGCACCGATGTTCGCAGACCTCCCCCAGATTTTTGCGACTGACGGCTTCGTAGCAGCGCCTGCGCTCGGTGCAGCCGAACCAGCAGCACTCGTTGCAGAGAAATTCTACCTTGTCCTTTTCGGGCTGGGAGAGTGCATTCAGGACATCGAAGGCCTTGTTCAGCCGGAAGTCCGGTACGACATACCGGAACTCCGGCCGCCGGACCTCTGCCTGAAACGCCTGAGGATCCGTCAGGACCTTGGTGGTGGAGGATACGAGATAAAGCACCGGGTAATGCTGCTGCAGGTAGTTCAAAAGCAGCTCGGAGTGGACGATGACCCCATTCTGCACCGTGCCCCGCTGGGCAAACTGCTGACACACTGCGTTGCATTTCCGGTCTGAGAGGTGCTCCGGGCGGAGTAGGGAATTGCTGAATGTGAGCCGGGCAGAGATGTCGTATTCCTGGGTCAGAGCCAGAACTTCGGCGGGGGAGTGCTCCCCGGCCTCCACGCGGCCCCCGCCCCAGATGCAGTCCGGCGGCGCGCCGTAGATGGAGCCGATCTCGCACCAGTCATAAAAATATTCCCGGTGCTCCCGGAACAGGGGCAGGAACAGGCGGTAGAGCTCGTAGAACTCGAACAGTCCGGGCAGGTGATAGCAGGCGGTGTGTTTCATTCTCAGATTTCCTCGGTGTCAGAAGGTGCAGCGGTGATATCCCGGTAAAAGATCGCCCAGGCCGCTTCCTCGTAGGGGTGCAGAAAGAAAAAGCCGGCGCTCAGCGGGATGGACAGCAGGATCAGCAGAACAAGGACCGTATCCGCCGAGTGGGTGAAGGCAAAGACGAGAGAGAAACCAATCAGCATGGGCAGGGTGCAGAGCAGCTCCCAGCCCAGAAAGCTGAGATCGAGGCAGAACAGCCGCCACTTGTTGCCGTCCATGATGCGCCGGGATTCAGTGATGGCTTCGTTGGCCGTCAGGCCGGGGTGCTCGGCCATGATATAGGGGGTCATGGCATAGCTGTAGGCTTTTACCACGCCGGGGATGAACAGCAGCAGCGCCCAGAGCGTCACATAAAGCCCCTGCAGGAAATTCATGCAGAAGCCGTCCCACAGGCGGTGCTTCTGGGAAGCGAGGTCGGAGAGGGCAGCGTCCCTGCCGTCTGCAAGGTTCAGGTTGAACCGGGCGTAGCCCAGCCGCGCCGCACCGCTCACGATGACGGTGAACACTGCCCAGGCAAGGATGCAGACCACAAGAACCGCCAGCACGCCGCCGCTGCCGGTGGAAAGCAGCCCGGCAAACCCTGGGGTGTCGCCGTTGGCGTTCTGGCTCATGTTGGAGATGACCCTGTCTGAGCTGCTCACAATGTTGGCTCCCAGCAAACTGGCGATCAGTCCGGCCAGAACAGCTGTCTTCCATCTGCCACGCAGGGCATTCAGCGCAAGGGCACGATAATCAGCAGAAAGTTTCATAGAGCTTCCCTCCTGTCAGCAATGGAGATCGTTCGTTGAAAAACGGCAGCTGCCGTTTTATATAAAATACGTTTCAGCCTGCACAAAAATTGCAGCCGGGACTTCTTTTGCAAAGGCTCATCCCCGGGCATCCTGCCGGGTGGTGCTGAAATATTCCTTGGGTGTCATGCCGTACTCCTTTTTAAAGGCGCGGAAAAAGTGGTTGTAGCCCCCGAAACCGCTGGTCTTGTACACCTCGGTGATGGGGAGACCCTGCTCAATGAGGGTGCAGCAGCGGTCCAGCCGGGCCTTTACGATGTAGCGGTGCACGGTCTGGCCGGTCTGGCGTTTGAATTCCCGGGCAATATGCTCCCGGGAGACGAAAAACTCCTTTTCCAGACGATCCAACGTCAGTTCCTCGGTGAGGTGCGCCTGAATAAACAGGAATACCTCATCCAGCATCAGGTGGTGGCGGCTGACCGAAGCGGTGTGGAATTCGGCATGGATGCAGGCACGCAGTGCCAGTACCACGAACATCTGCAGGATGCCGTGCTCGAACGCCGCCGCGCCGAACTGGCTGCTCTCCTGGGGGAGCACCAGCAGTTTCCGGGCAAGATTCTTCAGCAGCATATAGATCTGGCTGTCCGGCCGGACAGCCACCTGCCGGAAGGGCACCACGTTGAAGCTTTTTTCAAAGTCAGTGTCCTCATCCGACAACTGCGCCAGCATCTGGGGAGACAACTGCACCCGGATGATCTCCAGCGGGCCGTAGGCTCCGGCATATTCCAGCCTGCCGCCCTGCCCGGGCTTGAGGATGATCAGGTTCTGCTGCTGGGCAGGCAGCACCACCTCGCTGCACCGGAACACACCGCTGCCCCGGATGACCAGAAACAGGTCATAATACGCGCCGGAAAAGAATTCCCGAACCGTGCTTTGTTCAAAAAGATAACGTTTGGCTGTATAATTCACCAAAATTCCCTCCGTGGAACTGTCAGATGCGACAGTTTGTTGTACACAACTAAAAAGTACAACTGTCATAATTGCATAATACATCAATTTGCGATAGTTTTCAATCATTTTTTGGATATGCTTTGACGCAAAATTAACGTATAATGCAATTGAAGAGAAGAGGCTTGTGTGAAAAGCCTCGTGGTTTCATCTGTTTTTTAAGGAGGATAAAACGAAATGGACCAGAAAAAGACCGTTCGGCCCTTCTCCATGAAGGACAAGATCGGCTATACACTGGGCGATCTGGGCTGCTGCTTCACGGAGCAGTACCGCGCCATGTATCTGTCGATCTTCTACACCCTGATCCTGCAGGTCAACCCCTTCCATGTGGGTATACTGCTGCTGGTCACCAAGATCTGGGATGCCGTCAATGACCCCATCATCGGTGCGATCGTGGACTCCCGCAAGGCCACCAAGGGCGGCAAGTTCATCCCGTGGATCCGTGCTTTCTCGTTCCCCATGGCAGTGCTCTGTGTGCTGGGCTTTGTCAATGTGGGCAACATCAACTACGGTCTGCGTCTGGCTTACATGTTCATCACCTATGTGCTGTATGAGGCACTGTACACCTGCGTCAACGTGCCCTTCGGCACCCTGTCCAGCGTGATGACCGATGATGTGAGCCAGCGCACCGCCCTGTCCCGCTACCGCAGCCTGGGCGGCACCATCTTTATGACCGTCATGGTCATGATCGGCCCCCTGTTCCTGTATGTGGACAACAAGCCCGTGGCTGGCCGCTTCCTGATGCTGGCCTGCATCTGCGCCATGCTGGGCCTGCTGTGCCTGCAGATCACCTGCGTGTGGTGCAAGGAGCGTGTGGAAGTGCCTGAGCGTCCGCAGGGCGAAAAGCTGAACTACCTGCACGTCCTGAAGGAGATCTCTCACAACAAAGCCCTGCTGGGCGTGATGTTCTTCAGCCTGACCGGCATGATCGGCGCTTCTGTGGTCAACGGCCTGAACACCTATCTGTACAAGGACTTCTTCGGCAACGTCAAGATCCAGGCCGTTTCCGGTATGCTCAGCGTGCTGTATGCGGTGCTCTCCTTTGCCATCACCCAGCCTCTGGCCAACAAGTTCGGCAAGAAGGAGTGGTGCTGCATGGGTGCCGGCTTTGCCGCCATCGTGTTCGGCATCCTGTTCTTCTTCCCCGTCCATAACCCCGTGGCCTTCATCGTCATCAACGGTATCTGCTATCTGGGCGCTTCCGGCATGCAGGTGCTGATCTGGGCTATGGTCAACGACGCCATCGACTACCACGAGCTGCAGACCGGCGAGCGCAACGAGGGCATCGTTTACTCCACCTATTCCTTCTTCCGCAAGCTTGCAAGCGCCATTTCCGGCAGCCTGTCCAGCTTTGTGCTGGGTGCCATCGGCTACAACGTTACCGCTGGCGCTGTGCAGACCGCAGGCGTTGTGAACGCTATCTGGAAGAGCTACACCGGCGTCTACTTCCTGGGCTACGGCATTGCAGTTGCCATCCTGTTCTTCGTCTACCCCCTGACCAAGCAGAAGACGGCCGAGATGCTGACCGAGCTGAAGAGCCGCCGTGCCGCAAAGGAGAGCAAGTAAATGAAGATTTTACAGGTCCAGTTTCAAAACCGCAATGGTCACACCCTGCGCGGCATCGTGACCCTGCCTGATACGGAGGGCAAGGTGCCCTTTGTGGTGCATCTGCACGGCTTTGCCGGCAGCTGCAGCGGCTACAAATCCATGTACACCCACCTGTCCCGCGCTCTGGCAGCGCAGGGCATCGGCAGCGCACGGTTTGATTTCTACGGCAACGGCGAGAGCGACGGCGAGTTCGAGGATATGAGCTTCGACGGCCTGCACACCGATGCACAGGATATCTTTGCATGGGCAGCTGAGCAGCCCTATGTGGACAGCGAAAAGATGTTCCTCTCCGGCCAGAGCATGGGCGGCTACATTGCTGCCTCCTGCGCTCCGGTGATCCAGCCCCACGGCCTGATCCTGCTGTGCCCGGGCGCAGGGATGTGGTTTGGCTGCGCCCAGCGCGCCGACGGTGTGACCCAGACCGGCAAGGACTACGCCGACATGGAGGGTCTGTGCTACAAGATGGCCTTCAACTATGAGATGGCCAAGCACCCTGATCCCTTTACCGAGGCCAAGGGCTACAACGGCCCGGTGCTTCTGCTGCGGGCCGACGATGACCGTCTGGTGGACGAGGGCACCTGCAGCCGCTATGCCGAGGGGTACGCCGCACCCGAGGTGGATACCATTGCAGGCGGCGGACACAACTTTGCCACGCTGACCGCTCGTGCCGCCGTGGAGGAAAAGACCGCCGCATTCATCAAAGCACATCTGTAAGGAGGCATTTGTATGGAAAACATGATCCTGCAGCCCATTGTAGTGGGCGGACAGACCTTTAAGAACCGCATTATGTTCCCCCCGCTGACCACCGGTTACGAGAAGAACGGCATGATCAGCGAGCAGGACATGGGCTTCTACACCCGTCTGGCAAAGGGCGGCGTAGGCTACATCGTTCTGGGCGACGTTGCACCCATCAACAGCTTTTCTCCCACCCCCAAGCTGTTTGACGACAGCCAGATCCCGGCCTTCAAGGAGCTGGCCGACAGCGTGCACGCTTACGGCACCAAGCTGGGCATCCAGATTTTCCACCCGGAGTACGATGTGGACGCCATCAACAGCCTGTTCATGCAGAAGAAGTTTGACGAGATGCGTCAGCGCCTGCATCACGACATGATGTTCTTTACCGATGAGGCCAGCGAGGAAATGCTGATGTCCATCATCGATAAGATGTGCGCCTGCGCGGTGCGTGCCCAGAAGGCCGGTGTGGACGTGATCCAGATCCACGGCGACCGCCTGAACGGCTGCCTGTGCTCTACCCGGATGAACCACCGCACCGACAAGTTCGGCGGCAGTCTGGAGAACCGGGTCCGCTTTGCCCGGATGCTGACCCGGGCCATCCGCAAGGCTGTGCCGGGGATGATCATTGACTACAAGCTGTCCATCGTCACCCCGCAGCGCGGCAAGGGCGGCATTGACGAGGCGGATGCCGTGCAGTTTGCCCAGTGGCTGGTGGAGGACGGCGTGGATATGTTCCACGTTGCCCAGGCCAACCACACCGGCAACATGGCAGACACCATTCCTCCCATGGGTGTGCAGCCCTACGGCTTCTTTGTCAAGATCGCCGGCGACATCAAAAAGGCTGTCAATGTGCCGGTCAGCGCCGTGGGCCGTATCGTGGATGCCGAGATGGCTGAGCGCGTCATCGAGAGCGGTATGGCTGATATCGTTGCCATGGGCCGCCCGCTGCTGGCAGACCCCGACTGGGGCACCAAAATCGCTGCAGGTAAGGCCTGCGATATCCGCCGCTGCATCAGCTGCAACAAGGGCTGCACCGATGCTATCCAGAACCGCCAGTTCCTCTCCTGCGTGCTGAATGCAGAGAACGGCTACGAGAACAGCCGCAGCATCCAGCCTGCAGAGCAGAAAAAGAAGATCGCCGTCCTGGGCGGCGGCCCTGCCGGTCTGGAGGCAGCCCGCGTGGCAGCCCTGCGCGGCCACGACGTGACCCTGTTTGAAAAGACCACCTCTCTGGGCGGTCAGCTGAACATTGCCTGCGTGCCTCCCCGCAAGGAGGAGATGCGCCGCGCCACGCAGGATCTGATCCATGCAGTCTGCAACGCCGGTGTGCACCTGTGCATGGGCCAGACACGCACCGCAGAGCAGCTGCAGGAGGCCGGTTTTGAGGCTGTCATCAACGCTGTGGGTGCCCACAGCGCCGCACCCCGCATCCCCGGCATTGACGGCGTGAACGTGGCCGATGCCTGGAAGGTGCTGGCCGGTGAGCAGCAGGTCTACGGCACCGTGGCTGTCATCGGCGGCGGCATGGTGGGCTGCGAGACCGCAGAGTATCTGGCTGCCCGGGGCTGCAAGGTGTCTGTCATCGAGATGATGGACAAGATCGCGGCAGGCGAGAGCACCACCATTCTGCCCACCCTGCTGGAAAACTACAAGACCTACGGTGTGGAGCAGTACCCCAGCCACAAGGTCAAGGAGTTCCGCATGGATGCCGTTGTCTGTGAGAACAAGGACGGCGCAGAGGTGACTATCCCCTGCGATTACATCGTGCTGGCTATGGGCGCACGCTCCAATGAGTTTGACGCTGCTGCGCTGGAAAATGCCAACATCCCGGTGTACTCCATCGGCGATGCCGCAGGCAAGGCTGCAGATATCTCCAACGCCATCCGTACCGGCTACGATACCGCCTGCCAGCTGTAAAGTAGTCTGAGATGCGCACAGCGCATCGCCAAAAGTGCAAGCCCGGAAGGTCTGTGTGCCTTCCGGGCTTGCTTTTTTTCGGGAAAAGACGTGATCATTGGCCGCCCTCTGCGATATTTTTCCGCCGGTTAAGCCTGGATATAGAAATCCGACAAGAGTTGTGTTAGAATAAGGCATCCGGGAGCGCCATGCGGAGGGCGCTCCGCTTCAACATGAAAAATGGAGGCTTTTATGAAAAAGACCTATCGCTCGTTCTTTTGTCTGCTTGCAGTGCTGCTGCTCAGTATCAGCGCACTGCCCGCTGCCTCGGCACTGTTTTCGGAGCGGCTCTACTACTATGGTACGGTAGAAGAGATCAGCCGCGCTGCGGACGGTACAGTGGAGTCTGTACTGGTGACCGCAGAGGGGCAGGAGACCTATGAAATGGTGATCACTGAGCGCACCCAGTGGCAGGACCATGACGAAAAGACCACCTCCGATCCCGCTACCCTTGCAGTGGGGGAGCAGATCTGTGTGGTGCACGACCCTGCCGTGATGATGTCGCTGCCGCCGCAGTCGGTGGCTTATACCGTCATCCGCAATTTCCCCGAAGGTACGGATCTGGAGCAGGAAGCCCGCGACGCTGCCTGCCCGGTGAAGCAGTTCTTCGCCCGGACCCGCAAGGCCATTGAGGACTGGTTCTACCAGACCATGCCCATTGCGGAGTGAATCTGACTGCATCGTAAAAAAGGAAAAACATCTGCTGTCCCACGCCGGAGGCTGTCACGTCCGGCAAAGGGGCAGCAGATGTTTTTTTTGCAGGATGCTGAACAACAGATCAAATTCAGCTCCTTATTTTTAATACGAGCAGGCCCGCAGAGAAATTACAGGAAAGCATCCCTGTGCTTGGGAGAAAGGGGAATACTTTGTGATCTTCCAACAGCATACAGTAGCACCAGGGGGTGCTGTGTATGCTATTAACGCTGCTGCAATTTTTCGCTACAAAATTTCTGGTGCTGGCGCTGCATCTGGAAGCGGGGAGTTTCCCAAAGCCGCTCAGCGCGCGGGAGGAGATCGAAGCCTTTGCGGCTCTGCGGGCGGGGGACAGGAGTGCGCGGGAAAAGATCATCCGGCACAACCTGCGGCTGGTGGCCCATGTGGCAAAGAAATACTACGCCCAGCCCGGCGACCAGGAGGACCTGATCTCAATTGGAACCATTGGGCTGATGAAGGCCGTGGATACCTTTGACACCACCCGCAAGGCGCGGTTTGCGACCTATGCCAGCAGATGCATTGAGAATGCTATCCTCACCCCAGCGAACGCCGGATTGAGAATCGGAACCATCTCCACCGCCCTCGGGGTCGTTGACGTCCTCTTCCGGGTCTACCGGGAAGGTGGTCCAGTCGATTTCATCCTCCGGTGAACCGAAGAGCACCACATGCGCCACCTTGCCGTCCCACACCACCTTGCGTACCACCGTGCGGATGGCAGCACGTTTCTGGGTCACGGTCATGTCGTCGATGTTGTCGTGGAACACGGTCAGCAGTTGACGCATCAGGTCAAATTCCATCCCTGCCAGAACGCCTTCGTCCGTAAGGCGTTCCAGTTCCCGGATGCGGGAGCTCAGGGCGGCATCCTGACCGTTCAGCTCCTCGATGCGCTTTTTCAGGTGGACAGCAGCGGTGCTGTCGCCGAAGTCAGCCAGCGAATCGATCAGTGCATTGATCTTCCGCTGCGTCTCGGCCTGCTCTTTGCGCAGGGTGGAAAGCTTGGTTTCAAACTCGGAGCGGTTGCCTGCGTGGGCGGACTTTGCCTTTTCCAACTGCTTCATAAAGTCGCTGGAATGGTCGGCAAGGTGTTTGACCTGTTCGCAGATGGCAGCATCCAGCAAATTGCCGTTGGCATTCCGGACATTACATAACTCTCTCCGGCTGCGCTCCTTCAGTTTGCACATATAGGGAAAGACCACCTGCCCGTCGGCAGTTTTGCGCCCGGTGACCTTGGGGTACATCCGGCTGCCGCAGGAGCACCACAGCAGGCCGGTGAGCAGGGCTTCGTTGCCGCGGGACTTGTGGTAGGACTTGGATTTGTTCCGCTCCAGCGACTCCTGCACCCGAATCCACCGGTTCGAGGAGATGATGCCGGGGTGTTCGCCCACCGAAACGATCCATTCGCTGATGGGATTGTAGACGGTGGCACGCCCCTTTTCCTGGTCGCTGCGGTTGTAGGCCAGCACGCCGCGCACACCGTCGAAATCGGACTCCGGGGCGAACAGTTCTGCCTCATTGTCCACAAAATACTGATAGGCGTCCTTGTCTGCAATCAGGTAGACAGGGTTCTGCAAAATCGACTTGATGGAAAACCGGGTGAACGAACGCCCGGTTTTTGTTTTGATGCCCTGCCGCAGCAGCTCGGTCTCGGTCATGGTCAGAGAATCGTACTGCTCGTAGAGGTCGAAAATTTTGTAGATGATCTCTGCCTCATCCGGCAGCAGCTTGAGCTTACAGGCCTTTTTGGTCTTGCCGTTCACCGTGATGCTCTTGACGCTCTCGGAAGCATAGCCGGTGGGGGTGGTGCCGCCCAGCCAGCGCCCGGTCTTTGCCAATTCGTGCATGTTGTCCCGGATACGCTCTGCGATGGTCTCACGTTCCAGCTGACTGAACACGGATGCGATGTACATCATCGCGCGGCCCATGGGGCTGGACGTGTCAAAACTTTCACGGATGGACACAAAGTCGATGCCCAGCCGTCCCAGTTCTTCAATCAGGCTGGAAAAGTCGCTGATGTTGCGGCTGATGCGGTCCAGACGGTAGACCACAATGGCCTTGAATTCCCGTTCCTTGGCCGCAGTCATCATCTTTTTGAAGTCCGGGCGGTTCAGGTTGCCGCCGGAAAAGCCCTCGTCCTCAAAGACAACGGCATGTTCCGCGGCGGCATCGCCGTAGTGAGTGCGGATATATTCGCGGCAGAGGTCGATCTGATTTCCGATACTTTCGCCCTTGCCGGTATAGCGGGACTTGCGGGAATAGATGGCAATGGTGTCAGCAGTTTTGGCCATGAGATACTCCTTTCCTGTTGTCCGGTGGCCGTAGATGCGGCTATTGTAGCATGGTAGGCCATGGTCTGCAAGGTTTTAATTATAAAGGAGAAACGACTATGGAATTCTTTAACTCTGCTGTGGAAGTTCTGCAGACTCTGGTGGTGGCTCTGGGTGCCGGTCTCGGCGTTTGGGGTGCAGTAAATCTGCTGGAAGGTTATGGCTCGGATAACCCCGGTGCCAATGCTCATGTGCCATAAAGTAACACCACAATATGAAAGACGGCTATCCCCATTATTCCGTAATCAGTAAAGGTGATTTGACATTTTTCTTGAAGTGGTGTATACTTTTCGTGTAAGTATGAAAAACATGAATTAAGGAGATGCTGTACAATGTCCATGCCAAAAGGAAAGCACATATTTGGAACTGTTAAGGTTGGGGAGCGCGGACAAATTGTCATTCCCAAAGAAGCGCGAGAAATATTTGACATAAATCCCGGAGACACGCTACTCGTTTTAGGCGATGAGGAACAAGGAATAGCTGTAGTCAAAGCTGATGTAATGAAAGAGGTTGCTGTAAAGATTTTGAAAGGTTTAGGCCACTTCAAGGGAGGAAATGATGATGAAACTAAATGAAACTACGCTTCCCTTTTTAGAAGTGGATTGTATTCAACAGTTTGGGCAAGAAAAAGGAAAGCTGATTTTTGAGCAAGCAGAAAAAATTTATCAAGAACTTCTGAATAACGCCGACTATCGCAATAACGCCGCAATTCAAAATCATTTGCAATTAAAGCTATTTCCAACGTTGGCTTATTACAAGGCACTTCGAGGAGAGGGTATAAACCAAAATGAAGCGTTAGAATATGTTAGAAGCGAAACCCATAAAGCCGCAAACGTTCAAAAAGAAGAAATGAAAAAGTTAGGAAGTATGCCTTTTGCATATACCATCTATCGGTTAGGTGTAAAAAAGCATATGCGAAAAAATTTTCCCGATGACGGTTGGACAACGGAATGGGTTAAATGTAATGGCAAAGAGATACACTTCAATTTGCATAATTGCATTTATTGGGAACTAACAAAAATGTATGATTGTCCAGAGTTATGTTGTGTGTATTGTGAAAATGATGATATTTCTTTTTCAGGTTTATTACCCAAAATTCGTTTTGAACGAACTGGCACATTAGGAAATGGTTCGCCATATTGCGATTTTCATTTTCTAAAAGTGAGGTAAAACCAATGATTAAGAATTATTTACCACACCAGCTATTCCGATGGCAGCAGGCAGCAGTTCATCACGCTGGTCAGCAAGTCGGGTGCGACTTTTTATCTGGTCATTGACCGTAATGCCAAGGGACAGCAGACCGTCCACTTCATGAATCTGGTGGATGAAGTCGACCTTCTGACCCTGATGGAAGAAGAGGATGCCGAAGCCTATACTACTGAAAAAGAAGCTGTGGCGCAGGCCGAACTGGAACGGAAGCTGGCCGAGGAAGAAGCGAAAAAGGCAGCGGAAGAAGCAGCCGCATCCGGTGCTGAGCAGCCGAAAGAAAACAAAATTACAAAGTATGCAGCCGCCTTTTTGAGTGTGCTGGCATTGGTCGGCTTGACGGCGGGCGGCGGTATCTATGCTTTTATGAAGCAGAAACAGAAAAAGCAGGCCGAAAAAGAAGCCCTTGACCCCGATGCAGATTACACCGAGGACAAGGGCGATTTTGAGATTCCGATGGAGGATGAGCCGGAGGAACCCGGCGAGGGGTATAACGCAGAAGAATAATTTTACTGGCGGCGTTTGCCGCCTTACATATTGAAATTCAGATAATCCAAATCGGGACGATATAGTTATCTCGATCTATGATGCCGACTTTTGGCTTCATGCAGACGATAGCACCTTTCCCGCGTGGGACAGAGGCTTTGTCCAGCAAAGAGAACACCTTCGTCAATTCGGTGCCGGGATTCGAGGTCTTTTTGATTTCGATGGGATTCAGAACACCATCCTGCTCCAGAACAATATCAATCTCTTTTGCATCTTTGTCGCGGTAGTAGTACAAAAACGGCTCTCTGCCGGTATTCAGATAGGTCTTCGCAATTTCGGAAACAACATAGTTTTCGAGGATTGCACCGTTCATGGCACCATACTCCAGAACCTCTGCACTGCTCCACTTGGTCAGATAGCAGACCAATCCCGTATCATAAAAATAGAGCTTGGGGGTTTTTACCAAACGCTTCAGAAGGTTATTGGAGTAGGGGTGCAGATAGAAGATGATACCCAGTGTTTCCAGAATGTGCAACCAATCTTTTGCCTGCTTCTGGTTGATGTCCGCATCCTGTGCAATCTCAGAAACGTTCAGCATCTGCGAGCAGCGGGTGGCAACCGCTGTCATAAAACGCAGAAATTTCAGCGCATCAATGGCATCGGAAAGCTCTTTTACGTCACGTTCTATATAGGTAGAAAGGTAGCTGCTGTAAAAAATCTGACTGTTGGTATTTTTTCCGCTTGCAATAGCGGGCATGGAGCCCCGATAGATACGCTCAAAGATATCTTTGGTATCTGCGGGCACAGCTTTTTCCTCGCGGTTCAGCAGAGCGTCCAAATCTACACGGAATGGCTCGGTATCTGCACCGTTTATTTCTGACTGCGAAAGAGAAGTCATGGACAGCACTGCAACACGCCCGGCAAGTGATTCCTGTACCCCGTGCATCAGCTTGAACACCTGTGACCCGGTCAACCAAAAGGCACCCGGCTCATGGTGAGTATCTGCATAGACTTTGATATAGGTAAATAGTTCCGGTGCATATTGAACCTCATCAATCAGAACCGGCGGCTTATGCAGCTGCAAAAACAATTCCGGATCATTTTTTGCGAGTGCCCGCTCGTTCAAATCGTCCAGTGAAACATATCCACGGGAAGTTCCTTCCATGAGTTTTTGCAGCATAGTTGTTTTTCCTACCTGCCGGGGGCCGGTCACAAGCACAACCGAATATTCCTGCGTGACTTGCTGCACAACTTTCTCAAGACTTCTGGTAATATAGCTCACGTTCGTCACCTACTTTCAATTGTTTCGGCTGATTTTTCATCTGATTACATTTTAGCCGAAGCAATATGCTTTTTCAAGTGAATTTTGCGAAAAAATCAAGAAGAAATGGAGGAATACTTATTGTCTTATCGCTTAGTAATCGCAGAAAAGCCCTCAGTCGAGGCTGCTTATGCAAAAGTTCTCGGTGCGACAAACCGCCAAGATGGCTATTGGGAGGGAAACGGTTATCTTGTCAGCTGGTGCATGAACCGTTACGTCCGGCGTGGTTCCAAGGGCATTGCGCTGCTGGATGAATCCGGCGGATACCCGCGCCTGCACTATGTCTTTGATGTGTCTGATACGGCACCGCGGCGAAACGCCCTGTACCCGGACCTGTGGCAGATCAATGAATCCCTGAAAGAGCCGGTCAGGTCTATGTTGGCAGAAAACTATGGCGTTCAAAGCGAAAGTTTTGGCCAGCAGCTGGCGGATGTGGCCGGAAAACTGGTGCAGTCCTAGAGTGCGCCCTCCACGTTGATGGGCGTACAGTGTCCGTTCCGCTGTTGAACGAAAAACAGCTCGTGGCACGCAGTACGGCTGAAGCTGCTGGAAAGCGGTGTGATCCATACCGTGACGCTGAAACAGACCGAGTGCCGCAAAAGGAACAAAAAAATAGCCGCCGCTGTCTACCTGTATCAGGCGGACAACGACGGCGAATGGGGTAATCTGCGGTTTGACTTTGAAAGCGGCACAGCGGAGATCGCAAAGCTGGCGGATTGGGATACGGTAAAATCTAACATCTTTGCAAAAACGGCGATCCGGTTTGTTCAGGGCTTACCGGAAGCGAGGCTGCTGAAATCCGTGGTCGTGCCGTTTGAGATGGGGATTTCGGAAAAACCCGCCCTTCCGACGAGCACGGCAAAAGCAACGAAGATCAATCCCGCACACACAATTTCTCTGCGGCAGACGGAGTGTCGGAAAACAGGTGAAACGATTACCGCCGCTGTCTACGAATATCTGGTAGACAACGATGGCGAATGGGGCGAGCTGCGGTTTGACTTTGAGAACGGCACAGCCGAGATAGTAAAACTGGCAGATTGGAACACGACAACGTCCAACATCTTTGCAAAAACGGCGATCCGGTACATACAGGGATTTCCGGAAGCGAGACTGCTGAAATTTGTAGTCGTGCCGTTTTGGAAAGGCTGGACATAATTATCCACGAAGCATGACCTTTGCGCAGAACAGACCGTCCTGATAGGTAACCGTACTTGCCCCGCCGGATTTTTCTGCGATATGGCGGACGGACTGGATTCCGATGCCGTTTCCCTTGCGCTTGGACGAGCGGAAAACTCCGCTATTTTCGTTGATTTCCCCGTCAAAGGCGTTTTCCGCTTCGATCAGCACGAGCCGCTCGGCATGGACATACGCGGTGACCTCGATCTTCCGCCGGGCGGGAGCGGTGCGAAGGCTGGCTTCGAATGCGTTTTCCAGAAGATTCGACAGCACCAGACACAGATCGATCTCGTCCACGGGAAGCGCCTGCGGCAGATCCAGCTTGGCACAGAAGGGGATCCCCTCACGCTTTGCAAGGGCACAGTAATAGCCTACAACACTGTCCGCCGCCCGGTTTTCGCAAAAGCTCATATCCAGCTCCGGGATGCGGGAGACGGTTTTTGCAAGATAAGCCTTCAGACCGTCCAAATCTCCCGCTTCAGCCAGCGCGGAGAGCTGATTCATCTGGTGGCGCATATCGTGCCGTGCCTGCCGGGCTTCCTCGATGGCGGCTTTCAGGCTTTCGTAGCGCTGCTGCTGCATGGAAAGAAACTGGTTCTCCTGCTGCAATCTCGCATTCCGGTTGATGCTGATCGCCATAAGAAGGAAGATCGCGTTAAAGAAGAGCATCAAAAACAAAAGCGCGATGCTCATAACGATGTAGACCTGCAAGACCCGCCCGGTCTGAAGCGTCGTCGGGTAACGCGGGATCATGAAAAGGTTCAGCAGAATGAACACAAGCGGCAGCACCCAGAACGCATACCATGTCTGCGCAAAGTTATCATCCTCCACCATCATGCGCACTGCGTGGGTGGCGGGATAATACGCTGCGGCAGTGATCAGCCAGCAGACCGCATTATAAAAAATGCAGGCAGCAAAACAGAACCACGGCTTATCCGGCGGCAGCTGCTGCCGCAGTGTGATCGCCGTGCCGATGGCGCGGGATAAACTGTTCAGGCAGGCGAATACCGCGCAGACCGCCAGCGCAATCGTTCCGGACTTCCAGAGAGAGGTCTGCAATGTTTTGACATACAGAAGGCTCGCCGCAAGTGTGATAACCAGCAGGGGGAGCGCAGTCGGGCTGTTGAAACAATAGCAAAGCAGTCCGCCTCCAAGGCAAAGCCCGAGCAGTAGCGGCACTGCCCATGCCGCAAGCCTTGCGGGCGGCTGCTTCAAATAAGAGCGCACCGGAAAATACGCGAGCAGCAGACCCGGAAAGACCACGGTGAGCTCCAAAATCGGGCGCAGGAGGTCCTTCAACCCACACGCCCCCTTTGCAATAGAAACTCCATAAATGCCTGCCGGGCTGCCTTTAAAAGCTCCTGACTGACATAGATGCGGCTGCCGTCCGTCATACAAAAGGCGGCATCCTGAAAATCGGCAGCGTTCTCCATATTGACGATTGCACCGCGACCGCAGACGAAAAACCGAGGGTCTTTTTTGAGCGGCTCTGTGAACGCCTTGAAGCTCTGGCGCGTGGCAAGCGTTTTGCCGGCGGTGGTGCGGATGCTGATCATGTGGGCAAAATGCTCGGCGGAAACGATATCCCGGTAGCACAAACGGATGTCACTGCCATCGACCTTCACCGTCAGAATCGGCTCGGGGCGCGGAAGCTTTGAGAGCATCTCATCCAGCAGGGCAGAAAGCTCGGCTTCGGAAAAGGGCTTGACCAGATAATGAAGCGCCCGCACCTGAAAGCCCTCCAGCGCATGGTCTGTCGAGGTCGTGGTAAAAACCAGAAGGCAGTCTGCATCGGTTTTTCGCAGCTCCTTTGCCGCCTCCATGCCGCTTAAGCCTTCCATGTAAATGTCCAGAAATGCGGCGGAAAAACGCTGCTCGTTTTCTGCCGCCAGAAAAGCCTCTCCGCTGTCAAATTCCAGAAGCTCCGCCTCTGTGCCGCGCGCGCGCAGCTGCCGCACCAGGCGCTCCTTCAGTTGCGCGCGCTCCGCATCAAGGCCATCGACAATTGCAATTCTCATGCTATACCGGAAAGCTGCTTACAAACAGCTTCCAACCTCCTTTATAGAATCTTTCATCCTGATTATAGCACAGTTGCCCGGTTCTGTCGCAGCAGAAACCGGGATTTCGTGCCGGAAACCGGGCTTTCGTGCCAAATGCCTTGAAAAGGCTGCGCCTGCCCGTATACTGAAGACAGAAAAGCCCCCAACGACGGCAGAAGGAAAGGAGGGGTGTTGTGCATCGAATCGCCGTGCTGACAAACAGCATGGCGCAGGAAGCCTTTTTAGCAGAGCAGCTCCTACGGTTCTGCGCCGAGCATTGTTTGTTTCCCCAAATGGATTGTTACCGCGATCAGGAAAGCTTTTTTGAAGCCGCACACAACGAGCCGCTGACCAATGCCTTGATCGCCCTGCCGGGTGTCGATGGCTTGAACGCGGTAGAGCATCTGCGCACACTTTGTCCCCAAACGCGCATCATCTGGTGCAGTGACCTGAATTTTTCGCTCCACGCCTTCCGGCTGCGCGCAGACTACTTTCTGCTCGAGCCGGTGACCGAAGACGCTTTACGGCAGGGCTTTTGCAGCTGGCTGGACAAGAAAGCGCTGCTCCGGTCTGACCGCAACGAACACAACAAGGAGAACGGTTTATGAAAAAGAGAAATATCATCCATTCTGCGTTAAGCCTGTCCCTGACAGCTGCCCTGTGCCTTTCCATGGCTGCCTGCGGCGGAACGCAGCCCCCTGCGGACAGCAGCGCCGCTTCGGCAGCTCCCGCACAGCCTGCTGCGGTACAGCCCGCGGCGGAGGAACCCACCTCTACGGCACTGCCCGTGAAAGCCCTGCATCCCAAGCAGGTAGATGAGAACCCCTACATGGCAAAGAGCGATGCCAACATCCACCATGACGGCTACAATACTGACTCGACGGATGAGATCCTGCCGCTGGGCATCTACCCCGAGATCAACGTTTCCTACGAGAAAACGAACGCAAACGCTTCTCCCGCCATCTACTTTGACAGCTACGGTCATGCCGTTGTGCCGCTGCTTGGCGGCATCGCCATCCGGGATCTGAACGCCGAAGAAACAAAAACGCTCGGCTATTTCTCCCCGAAGAAGCATGACGGCGGCGGTTACGTTATCCAAAGCTCCTATACCTTCTTAGATGCGTCCAACCGCATCGTCTGCCCCACGAGCAACAATCATGTGCTGATGCTCCGCGCAACAGACGAAAGCGGCAACGTGCTGCCCGAATTTGAAAAGGTGCTGGACATCGACATCAAGGCGGCAGCCGAGGCTGCGCTCGGCAAGGAGCTGACCCAGAATCTTCTGTCCGTGGTTTTTGACTACGATGGAAACCTCTGGTTTGCAACGGGCGGCTTCCGCATTTATCCGCAGCGCCAGCAGCAGGGCGTTATCGGCTATATTGCCCATTCCGCCATTGATGCAATTTTGAACGGCAAGCAGACAGACCTTTCCAAGGCGGTCTTTGTCCACGAACTGACCCCCGGCGAGGGTGCAGAAAACGGCATCGCCGCCTCCAAGGAGGGTGCGGTCATCCTGACCAACCAGAACTGCTATCTGCTGCGTGCCAATAACGGTGTCGAGGCTGTCTGGTGCACACCGTATGAGAGCGTCGGCGCGAAGGTGAGCGGCGAAGGCGATAAGACCACCGGCGGCGGTCTTGCATGGGGCGGCGGCTGCTCTCCCACCCTGACGCCGAACCTTGTGCTGTTCACCGACAATCAGGACCCCGTGAACCTTCTTGCGCTCGATATGAAGACCGGCGAGGTGGTGGCAAGCACCCCGGTGCTGGATGATCTGCCCGAGGGCTATCAGGTAGCCGTTGAGAACTCTGCCATCGTCTATGATGACGGCGAAGGCACCGTAAGCACCATCGTCTGCAACTGGTTCGGCGCGGGCAACGCAGGTCTGGCAGACCCCAACAACGACTCTTCCATCCAGAGCTACGCCAACATCTATGACATGAACTGGCTGACAAAGGGCAACTGCATGATTGCGCCCGGCGTCGAGCGCGTGGACACCGTGAAAACCGATAGCGGCTATGAGATGAAGAGCATCTGGTCTCGAAATGACCTGAGCGATACATCGATTCTCAAGCTCTCCACCGCGACGGGCTATATCTACGGCTATGTGCAGGATGTGACCACCGGGATGTGGCAGTACATCGTGCTGGACTTTGAGACCGGCGAGACCGTTTTCACGATGGATGTTTCCAATAAATACGGTTACAACAACATGGCAATCGGAATGTACGCCGGCAACAGCGGCAACGCGCTCTACTGCCCGACCGGCTATCTGGAGCTGCTGCGCCTGCAGGACCGCTTTGTTTATCTGCCCGAAATGCCCTACCGCAAGGTCGATCTTGACAAGGCTGCACGGAACGTGCTGACGCAGGCACAGTTTGAAAAGGACGGCGGCGAAGGCACTGTTGCAAGCTGGCGCAATACCGCGACAGTCGAAAACGTCCACCCCAACACCACCATCGCCTTCCGCATGAACGACCTGTCCGGCAGCACCTCCGCGCTGACCCTCTACGCCTACGGCGCAGACGGCAAGCTGGCAAAGGTCGAGCCTGCGCTGTGGTCGATCACGGACGAGGACGGCAAGACCGTAACAGAGCTTACCGCCGGCACGCTGTACGAGCTGCGCGTGACCGTTGCCGACGGCGGTGCGTTCGACCTGAGCGAGGCGGAAAAGGAGATCAAAATTTCCGTTGTACTAGCGAAGTAAGACTCAAGGAAGGCTCCGGTGCCAAAAGCGCCGGAGCCTTCTTCAGCCTGTCAAAAAACCACAAAGTCACCTCCCCGTTTCTGATATAATGAAAGAAACAGGGGTGTAAAGCATGCCTTAAATGATTTGCGCCCGTGCCAGCATAAATGCTGATACGGGCGCTTCTCTGTTCCATTCACAGCATATCGGACTGCCCGGTGGCAGTCCGATATGCTGTGATGTGCTGATAGTTCCTTGCATGAGAACTGCCGACCGTTTGCGTCCTATTTTTCAAACAGGTACAGCAGGTATCCGTAGCCCTCGGTCTCCATTTTTTCATAGGGGACGAAGCGCAGGGCCGCACTGTTGATGCAGTAGCGCACGCCATTGGGGGACTCCGGATCGCCGGTGAACACATGACCAAGGTGAGAATCTCCGGCACGGCTTCTGACCTCTGTACGGCGCATGCCGTGGCTCAGGTCCTCCAGTTCCACCACGGCAGGCTCCTCGATGGGCTTTGTGAAAGCCGGCCAGCCGCAGCCGCTCTCGTACTTATCCGTGGAGGAAAAGAGCGGCTCGCCGGTGACGACATCCACATAGATGCCCTTTTCAAACTTATCCCAGAACTCGCCTGTGAAAGGGTGCTCTGTGCCGCTCTCCTGCGTAACACGGTACTGCTCCGCCGTCAGCTTGTCCCGGATGGATTCCGCCGCGGGCTTCTGATAGTCGCCCGGGTCGATGCGCAGCCGGGAAAAAAGCTCCATCTCCGCGCGCGGGATGTGGCAGTAGCCGCCCGGATTCTTTTCAAGGTAGTTCTGGTGGTACTCCTCGGCGGGGTAGTAGTTCTTGAGCGGGCCGATCTCCACAAAGAATTTCTCGCTGCGTCCCCGCTCGATCTCCGCGATGCGCTTCACCGTTTCTCTCGCGCTTTCATTGGTGAAGTAAACGCCGGTCTGGTACTGGCTGCCCCGGTCGTTGCCCTGCCGGTTTTGTACCGTGGGGTCGATGACATAGAAGTACGCCATCAGCAGCGCGTCGAGGCTCACCTGCTCTGGGTCGTATTCCACCCGCACGGTCTCCCGAAAGCCGGTCTCTCCCTTGCAGACGGTCTTGTAATCGGCGTCCGCCTCGCAGGTGCCGTTGGCATAGCCGCTTTCGGCGTCGATAACGCCGGGGATGGACTGCATCAGCTGTTCCATGCCCCAGAAGCAGCCGCCTGCCAGATAGATGACATTGTCTGTAGTATCCATATAGGTGATCTCCTCGTCGGACCGGTCAAAAGCCGCTCCGTCCATGTTTGTTTCCTGTCCGCTCTTTTCCCTCGGCACAGTCTGCTTCCCGGCGGCGCAGCCGCCCAGCAGCAGCACTGCGGCGAAAAGCAGGGTCAATACACTTCGATACATTGCGTTTCCTCCTTTCAGGGGAATCAGGGCTCACTCCGCCCATTGCCCGCCGAGGGCAATGCAATGGCGCGCAGCAGGCACTTTTTAAATCTCGGATCAGCCCATATCGGCGGCAAGAGCCTGGTCGATGAGCTTTTGCAGCGTCTCCGCCTGCTTCTTTTCCGTGATGGCGCCTACGATGGGCTCACCCACGATATTGCCGCTGCGGTCGACCACATAGGTGGTGGGATAGGCAAAGATGTTGGTGGTAAACTTTCCCGCCTCACCGTCGGAGTCAAAATACACATTTTGATAGGTGGCGCCCTTCTTGGCAAGCACATCCTTCGCCTCGGAAATTGCCGTTTCGTCGCCGTCCAGCGTGAAGGTGTTGACGCCGATGAGGGAGCCGCCCTTCTCCGCCAGTTCTTTGTTCAGCGCATCCAGCTCGGAAAGCTCGCCTACGCAGGGATTGCAGGTGGTGAACCAGAAATTCACTACGGTGACGGCGTTGGCGGAGAACAGCTCGTTGCTCTTCACCGTGTTGCCATCCAGGTCCTTGCCCTCAAAGGCGGGGAACTTCTGCATACTGCCGTCGTCGGGAGGGTTGCTCGTGTCGCTGCCCGCAGGCATGCTCATATCGCCGTCCATGGGTTTCTGCATGATCTCGGGATACTTCTCTTCCAACTCGGTCAGCCGGTTTTCAATATTGCTGATCTCCGTGGCTGACTCCTTCAGCCACGCATACTCCTTGTCAGTGAACTGCTCTTTAGCGGCCTCGACGGTATCCAGCAGGAAGTCGCCGTAGTTTTTGCCGTCCTCCTGCATGGTCATGCCCTTGTCGGCCGCCATGAAAACCTTTTCCCACAGCTCGGTATTTTCCGACAGGATCGCGTTCTCCCGCTCCAGCAGCTCCTTGTGCAGGGCGAGTGCCTCCTCGGCGTTTTTCGGCTCGCCAGTCATGGCGGAGCTGTCTCCGCTCATATCCGCCTGCTTGTCGTTGCCCTTTGCGCCGCAGGCTGCAAGGGAGAGCAGCATCATCGCGCACAGCATCAGAGCCAGTATCTTCTTTACATTCATATTCGTTTCTCCTTAAGCTTTGTTGTTGTTTTCTCGCAGTGTCGCTGCGTTTTCTTTCTCTTTTCCATCGCCGAAGCCGTAGCGGAAGCATACGGCGTTCGTCGGACAGGCGCGGATGCACATTCCGCAGCGGATGCACTCGGTATGGTTGGGCGTTTTCGTCACGTCCACATCCATCTTGCAGGCTCTGGCGCATTTCCCGCAGGAAACGCATTTATTCTTATCCACCTTCATCTGGAAGAGGGACACCCGGTTGAACAGCGCGTAGAACGCGCCCAGCGGGCAGAGCCACTTGCAGAAGGGTCGGTAGAACAGCACGCTCAGCACGATCACCGACAGCAGGATGCTGAATTTCCATGTAAACAGCTTGCCCAGCGCCGCCCGGATGCCGGAATTGGCAAGGGACAGCGGGATGGCTCCCTCCAGCACGCCTTGGGGGCAGAGGTATTTGCAGAAGAACGGGTCGCCCATGCCCACATCGTTCACAAGGAACGCCGGCAGCAGGAAAACCATCACCAGCAGGACAGCGTATTTCAGGTATGTCAGGGGCTTCAGCCTCTTTGTGGAGAGCTTCTTTGTCGGGATTTTATGCAGCAGCTCCTGAAACCAGCCGAAGGGACATAGAAAGCCGCAGATAAAGCGTCCCAGCAGGACTCCCAGCAAAATGAGAAAGCCTGTGATATAATAGGAGAAACTGAACTTTGACGAGCCTACCACTGCCTGAAACGCACCGATGGGACAGGCACCGGAGGCTGCCGGGCAGGAATAGCAGTTCAGCCCCGGCACGCAGACGGTCTTCCCTGCCCCCTGATACAGTCCGCCCTTGAGGAAATTCGGCAGATGCAGGTTGGTCAGCAGCGCCGCACCCGCCTGAATCCAGCCCCGGAAGCGGGACATGGTCTGTGAAACGCCTGAAAACTTTTTACCCAATGCCCACACACTCCAGACATAATTTGATTGCTTTGCTCAGCACTGTCGCCGCCTCGCCCCGCCAGACACCGAAGCACAGCATGGCGGCTCCGGCCATCAGCAGCACGATCTGCGCCGCTGCCTTTTTCCCGCAGCTCATTTTTCATCACCCTTTCCGATTTTCTGCCCCCATCATAGCGCGGGAGAGTTAAAGTCTCTGTTAAGAACGAAAACTTAACGCAAACCTTATCTGTTTTTGCTATAATGAAAGCAACACAAAAAACGAAGAAATAAAAAGGAGGGCTCTCATGCACCTTTTAGTAATTGAAGATGAACGCGCCCTGTGCGAGACCATCGTCCGCAGCCTGCGGCGGCTGGCCTACAGCGTGGACTACTGTTATGACGGGGAAAAGGCGCTGGCGCTTCTGGGCGTGGAACGATACGATCTGGTGCTTCTTGATCTGAATCTGCCGAAAAAGGACGGCATGACAGTGCTGCGTACCCTGCGGCAGACCGACCGGGAGACGCGGGTGCTGATTCTCTCCGCCCGCAGCGAAGTGGAGGACAAGGTGCAGGGGCTGGATGCCGGGGCGAACGACTATCTGGCAAAGCCTTTCCACTTGGCGGAGCTGGAGGCCCGCATCCGCAGCCTGACATTGCGGCAGTTCACCCAGCAGGATGTGCTGCTAAGCTGCGGAGGTCTGACCTTTGACACCCGCTCCCGTACCGCCGCCGTCAACGGGCAGACGCTGACGCTCACCCGGAAGGAAACGGGGATCCTGGAATATCTGATGGTGCATCAGGGGCGGCCTGTGAGTCAGGAAGAGCTGATGGATCACGTTTGGGACAACAGCGTGGACAGCTTCAGCAATTCCATTCGCGTCCACATCTCCGCCCTGCGCAAAAAGCTCCGCGCCGTGCTGGGCTATGACCCCATCCGCAACCGCATCGGCGAGGGCTATCTGATGGGAGGCGAGGAGGAATGAAGCGGCTTTCCCTGCAGTGGCGCATCACGCTGATGACCGTCCTGCTCATCGGCATCACCTGCGTGGCCATGAATTTGCTGCTGTGCTCCTCCGGTGTGTACTATATGGACACCATTGCGGACAGCTTGCAAGGCGGCGGCACGGTGATCCTGAATGATGGCGGAGCGGCGAGCTTTGACCCGCAGCTCATAGCGCCCAACGAGGAGTTGACCATCGTCGTCGATGGGGTGCAGGGGCGCTTCCGCACCACCAACTGGTACATCACGGCGGCGGTAACGCTGCTCAGCGGCATCCTCGCCTATTTTGTCAGCGGACGCGCTCTCAAGCCCCTGCGCAGCTTTACCTCGCAGGTGGAGCAGGTGCAGCTGAACAATCTTGCCGATATGAGGATCGATGAAGACACTATTTCAGAGTTCCGGCAGCTGAGCCGCTCGTTCAACCAGATGCTGGAGCGGCTGAACAACGCCTTTTCCGCCCAGCGGCAGTTCACCGGCAACGCCGCCCACGAGCTGCGCACGCCACTGGCACTAATGCAGGCGCAGTTGGAGCTGTTTTCCGCGGAGCATCCTGATGTGCGGCCGGAGACGGCGGAGTTCCTCACGCTTTTGCGTGAGCAGACGGAACGGCTGGCACAGATGACCAAGACGCTGCTGGAGATGAGCAATCTGCGGCAGGTGGCGCGGAACGAGCGGATCCAGCTCGCTCCCATGATCGAGGAGATCTTCACAGATCTTACGCCGCTCTCAGATAAGCTCGGCATCACGCTGACGGCGGAGGGCGACGGCATTATGACCGGTAGCGATGCACTGATCTACCGGCTGATCTTCAACCTGACGGAGAATGCTGTCAAGTACAACCGGCCGGGCGGCTCGGTACGGGTTTCTGTCACTCAGGAGTTGGAAAAGCTCCTGCTCCGCGTCTCCGACACCGGCTGCGGCATCCCGGAGGAGTATCAGCGCAGTATCTTCCAGCCCTTCTTCCGGGTGGACAAGTCTCGCAGCCGGGAATACGGCGGCGCAGGACTGGGGCTCTCACTGGTATGGGAGATCGCCGACCTCCACGGCGGCTCTGTTTGGGTGGAGAAAAGTTCGGAGAAGGGCACGACCATCGCGGTGGAGCTGCCGGCAGGGGCGAAAAACGATTCCTCCGGCGCGGATATCCCATAATAGTCCTCGGCGGTTTCATGATGATCGTTTTTCAACCTCCACAATGTTATCGCAGCAGCTCTCGATCAGCTCCCTGTCGTGGGTGATCACGAGAATGGTTCTGCCGCTCCGCGCCTCGCTTTTCAGCCTTTCCGCAATCAGGCGCATAATTCTGCCCGTCAAGATCGCTGGGTGACTCATCAAGAATCAGTATCCTTCCTTTGAAGCATTCTCCAAAGCTATTGCTGATTATATCGACTATTACAATAACAGCAGGATCCAAGCGAAAACAAAATGGATGCCTCCCTCTAAATTCAGGGAAGCATCCATGATGGAAGCTTAATTATTCAATTTTGAACCGGTGTCCAGAAAACCGGGTACATATCAATCATACGCTGCGGGGTCTTTTTTATTGCTGCCGTTAAGCAGAAAATGAAGGAGATCTATCTTTCAAAACCGCCTGTGGACTGCTGCGGCGATGGGGAGCCATAACAAACCCATCAGACAGGCTTTGGAAGAAGTAAATAGGGATGTGAGAAATGCACTGTCACAGGTTGATGCCGATTCCAAGGATCACGAATAGAATCGCCAGACAGATGCAGCTTAACATTTATCTGGAGATGGCCCAAGGATAAAATAGAAGCAGTATTAAAGCCGCTCACTGTGCTGGTTTCCAGCATGGTGAGCGGCTTTTTACTACAAATATGAGGAATCGAAGAAGTCTTTTAGTGTGATTCCCAAACCCAGACAGATTCTTTCAATCGTCTCTACACTCAACTGGCCTCCCCGACGAGCAGTGGTCGTGGTGCTGATCCTGATCGTCTTGGGTGGCTGAATCAATCCCTGCAGGTGAAACACAGGTTTTCCCTGTGGGGATTTTTTGAATCCGCTTGTAGAAAGAAACGGTCTATGGTAGAATGAAATCAAAGAAAAACAGGAGGGCTTACACATGGTTTTACTGGTTGTGGATACACAGAAAGGTATCGTGGATGAACGCCTGTATGCGTTCAAAAAGTTTGTTGGAAACATCAAGGAACTGATTCGGACCGCCCGTGAGCAGGGGATTGAAGTCATTTATGTCCAGCATGATGATGGGCCCGGCACCGGTTTCTCCATCGGGGATGATGAGTTTGATATCTATTCTGAGTTTGCACCACTGCAGACCGAAAAACGGTTCGTCAAGACTGTATGCAACGCTTTCAAGAAAGAGAGCGGTCTGCTGGAATATCTGACGGAAAAGGGCGAAAAAGATGTGATGGTCTGCGGTATCATGACGGACTTCTGCATCAATGCAACGATAGAAGCAGGCTTTGAGCATGGCCTGCACATGATCGTCCCTGCCTATGCAAATTCCACGCAGGACAACGAATACATGACAGGAGAGCAGAGCTATCGCTATTACAATGAATTCCTCTGGCCAGATTGTTATGCCGATTGCGTGCCTATGGAGAAAGCGTTGGAACTGCTCAAAAAGTGATGTGTTTACAATGATTTCTGAAAAAGTAAAAAATCAGATTCAAGTGGTGCAGGGTGATATTACCAAACTGGACTGTGACGGCATCGTGAATGCGGCCAATCGCAGTCTGTTGGGCGGCGGTGGCGTGGATGGAGCCATTCACCGGGCAGCAGGGCCGGAGCTGTTGGCGGAGTGCCGCACCCTGCACGGCTGCCGCACCGGAGAAGCAAAAATCACCAAGGGCTACCGGTTGAGAGCAAAGTATATCATTCATACGGTAGGCCCGATATATTCCGGCACAGCAGAGGATGCTACGCAGCTGGCGGACTGCTACCGCAACTCGCTGAACCTTGCCAAAGAGCATGAACTCCACAGCATTGCCTTCCCGGCAATTTCGACCGGCGTGTATGGCTACCCGCTGGAAGATGCCACGGAGATTGCAGTCAAAACAGTGGCGCAGTGGCTGGAAGCACATGCGGATTACGCCATGCAGGTGATTTTCTGCTGCTTCGATGCCCGGACGGAGCGGGTGTATCAGGCAAGGCTGTAACCGGAAGAGGTGTGAGAGATGGGCTTTTTCAAAAGCTGTTTACAGGGATCGGTTTTGCGGCAGGATTTCTGTTCTTCGGATGCTTGTCAGTGATTGTGTATTCATGCAGACGTGAAACTCCCGACGGACGGTCAGAATGACAGCGAGGCAGTGGAGCAGAAATTGCACCTTCTGCTCTACAAGGCGGCATTGCCGGAGAACGTCCTGAATCGGGCACTGGACGAGCTTCGGACGGAGCGCAGACGGCAAAAGGCAGAGTATCAGGGGGCACCGTTTGCGGATGTGTTTCTGGTGAACCTGATTTTATCCGATGAGGACAGTGAACGGGCCTGCATCGTGGATGTGGGGGATACGGGCATAAGCTATGTCATTCCGTGGGGCAGCATCCCGAAAGACCTGCAGGAATCGCTGCACCGCTACGTATCGGAAGCGGAAGGAAAACTCTGCGGCTACTGCAAGGAAGAACTCTGCAACAGTGAAAGCGGCAGGAGGGTCGTGGAACTGTATCTTGGTAAACAGGATGGGCATGGCTCCCGAATCCTGTACTGAAAATGGAGTAAAGATTGAAATACAGAGAAATCGCAGACGGCATTTTTGTTGACCGTCCCAACCGTTTTATTGCCCATGTAGATGTGAACGGCACGGTGGAAACCATCCATGTCAAGAACACCGGGCGGTGCAGGGAACTGCTGCTGCCCGGTACTGCGGTGCGGCTGGAAGTGTCGGATAACCCGAAACGCAAAACAAAATACGACCTTGTGGCGGTACACAAGCAGGGCCTCGGCTGGGTCAATATGGACAGTCAGGCACCCAATAAGGTGGTAGGGGAGTGGCTTGCAAAACAGGGCTACGACTATATCAAGCCGGAATTCACCTATGGGAAGTCCCGCATCGACTTTTATATGGAAAAGGGCGAGCAAAAGTATCTGATGGAAGTCAAGGGCTGCACACTGGAAGTGGACGGTATCGGCTATTTCCCGGATGCACCCACCGAGCGCGGTGTGAAGCACCTGCACGAGCTGGCACAGGCACAACGGAAGGGATATCAATGCGCTGTGGCCTTTGTGATTCAGATGGAAGGCATCACCGAGGTGCGGCCAAATGTCAGCACACAGCCGGAGTTTGGCACGGCACTGGCCGAAGCAAAGGCTGCAGGTGTGCAAGTGCTGTTTTTGCTCTGCCATGTAGGGCGGGATAGTCTGGAAATCGTGGAGCAGAGGGAAGGGTGAAGACGGCAGAAAAACGCTTTGCGTGATTCAGTTACAGAAATCATAAATAGGAAATGTTATCATATAGATACAAGAAACACACCGATAACATTTGGATGACAAAACTCTGATACAACCAATGCAAACGGGGAGTGATTTGATGTCACTCCCTGTTTTTTGATGAGAACTTTATGCGGTTCTTTTGGTTCGGAACTGTGTATAAATGGGATGGATAAAATGAGTAGGCACACTATATGCGTTTGTTAAACGCTGACAGCGTTTAATTTTTTGCGTGGAATCGTGAAAATAAGACCTGTGAAAAACGTAGAAAATTTGATATGGTTGCACTGCAAACTAAGACATATTGATGTTTTTGAAACGAGAAACCGCTGCTGCTCGATTGAGTTGCTGCAGGATCTTTCGTCCTGCCTGAATGTCAGAACGGACTATCTGCTGAACGGAGATGCACCGCATAACAACCATCTGAGGGAAAGGCTGACGTTTCTTGCACAGGAATTAGAAAAGATTACGGCGGACCTCCCGGTATGGGGATAGGAAAAGCAAAATCCTCTTTTTCAATGCCCAAAAGCGTGGTAGAATAGGTAAAAGATTCAGTATCTGAAAAACGGAGCGCGCAACGATGAAGATTCTGGTCAGCGCCTGCCTGCTGGGCGAAAACTGCAAATACAGCGGCGGAAACAATTACAATCAGGCGGTTTGCGATTTTGCGCGGGGGCATCAGGTGGTTCCGGTCTGCCCGGAGGTGCTGGGCGGCCTGCCCACACCGCGGTGCCCGGCGGAAATCGTGCAGGGCGTTGTCACGAACAAAGAGGGCATCAATGTGGACCGGGAGTTCCGGGCAGGTGCAGCCAAGGCCCTTGCCATCGCAAAAGAAAATGGGGTGGAGCTTGCCATCCTGCAATCCCGCAGTCCCAGCTGCGGCGTGAAGGAAATCTACGATGGAACGTTTTCCGGGACAAAGATTCCCGGACAGGGTGTTTTTGCCAAGATGCTGATGGACGAAGGCATCCGGTCGGCAGTATACCAGCCTGCGCAAGCTCTTTGCACCGGTGGCGGACTGCTGTGTGTTTCTCTGCGAAAACGGCGGCGTGATCTATAAGGACGAACAGTGCATCGCTAAGAATCCGATGCCGCGTGCATTGGCCGAAGAAATCGCCAACGACCTGTGGACCCGCAGCGACGGGCAGGGCGAAGTGATGCTTTCCGGCCAGAATACTGCATACCTGATGGAGCGGGGTCTGGGAATGATCAAGCGTATTCAGTTCATCGGGAACAACTATCAGATCATTCATGCCCCGTCTGAGGTGCCGGAGGAGATCACAAAAGTATCGGTGTATCTGCACGAAGGCGTAGAATCTTACACGGAACGGCTTGTCCCACGATGGAAAGAGGCGAACTGCGCTGACAGGAGAATTTTATGACAGAGCGTTATTGTGAGGGCGAACGATTTACTGGCCTGTCGTTCACCGAGGAGGCTTTTGCGGATTGCGACTTTACCGACTGCGTGTTTGTGGATTGCTCTTTTACCAAGTGCGAACTGGATCATACCACGCTGAACGAGTGCAAATTCGTGCGGTGTGAGATCACAGGTCTGCGCAGTACCCATTCCTCGGTGCAGTCGCTGGATTTTGAGGACTGCCGCCTGAATGAAATTGAGTGGGCACCGCTGATGTCCAACGGTGCCTTCCCGGACCCCATTCACACGCTGAAAGAGTGCAGTCTGAAATATAACACCTTCACCGAAATGAACTTCAACCGCTTCAACTTTTCAGACGGAAACGAGATCGTCGGCTCTATGTTTGCCAAATGCGAGATGCAGTTGGCGAATTTCAAGGGCGTGGAACTTCACGAAACGGAATTCTACCAGTGTGACCTGCGCAAGGCGGATTTCCAGGATGCTACAGGCTATAAGGTGGACATTCTGGGCAGCCGCCTGAAGGATGCGAAATTTTCGCTGCCGGAAGCGGTGAATCTGCTGGCAGATTTGAAGATCAAGCTGTCGTAAGAAGGAGAAAAAATGCGTCAACTCATCATTGCACGAAAAGATCTGCAGATGTCGCCTGGCAAGCTGGCGGCGCAGTGCTGCCACGCTTCGCTGGCGTTCCTCACCGACCCCATCGGCATGGGACAGGGCGTGGAACCCATCGAGAAAGACGGAGAAATTACCGGCTATCGGGCAGAAATCATGTTGGAGAAAGCAACCTATGAAGAATGGTTCGATGGCTCTTTTACCAAAACTATCTGCGGGGCAAAGAACCGCAATCAACTGCTGAAAGCAAAGACAATTGCCGAGGAATTGGGCCTTGTGGAAAACAAAGACTTCTTCCTTATCCGGGATGCCTGCCACACCGAGCTGGAGCCGGAAGAATTTGATGAAAACGGAGAAGGCATGACCCTGACCTGCATCGGTTTCCGCCCGCTGCCGGATGAAATTGCACATCAGATCAGCCATAAGTTCCATTTGTATTGATAGAACTCCTTTATTTTATAAGCATTTTCCGCAATCGCTGCAGCCGTTGCAGATCAACTTGCTGCCGCAGGTCTCGCAGTTTGCGCGGAAATGCGGCACATATAAATCCTCTTGCGGGATGGGGTAGCCCCAGTCGTCCACGAGGTCAAAATGAATGGGCCTGCCCTGAAAATTCATGCCGGATTTACAGGCCATTCGGCTTTGCAGCTGCTTGTTTGGCAGGTGGTAGCGCCTGCCGTCCTTGATGAACACGGTGCCGGTCTCGATAAAGCAGAAGGTCACATTGGCATCCACGCATTCCTGCTGGAGAGACTTGACCCAATCAAAATTGCAGGGGCGGGCACCATCGTAGTTTTCGCCGCCGCAGATGACCTGCTCGATTTGCCCGGCGGAAAGGTACTGCCGGATACTCACCGGTCCGATGAAGGGCGCGCACATGATGCCCTTGTGCTTGAAGGGCAGGTCAAACAGAATGGGAATGCGCTCATCGGCGCGGCGCTGATTTTCGCAGGTGACGTTGAAAAAGATGTTGTCCCAACCGCTGCCCCAGTCCGGCGGCAGGCACTCCCGTACCCGCTGCGGCCGTTTGGTGAGCAGAAAAAACACCACATCGCTGCGCTGGCGCATGATGTCCCACACCTCAGCCCGCCACGGGTCGGCTTCTT